>Ga0182024_10016660_pt1 | contig 13910 bp, 14 predicted proteins | sample P32metaG_FD_120480 | JGI IMG/M metagenome (GOLD analysis project Ga0182024, IMG submission 120480) | Permafrost microbial communities from Stordalen Mire, Sweden - P3-2 metaG (Illumina Assembly) | ecosystem: Environmental > Terrestrial > Soil > Wetlands > Permafrost | place: Sweden: Stordalen... | reverse complement strand
GCCGGAACTCCTCGCGGAGGACCCACCATCGCTGGTGCAGCTTCGCGCTGGCGGACGCGGCTGCGGAGTATGGCTGCAAGCCGGCAACGGCGCCTAGCTCCAACGGCCGGGGCCGCCCGCTCCTGCGGACGATCTGCAGCGCCACTCCGTAAGGGAGACCGTCAGTACCTTCGAGGATCAGAGCACCGCAGTGGCGTGGCGCGACGAGTTTGCGAACGCTGGGGGTCGCCGCGGCGTGCGTCGCCGATCATCCATTGGACCGGCGTGGGCGCGGCGACATCTACCTTGTGGTAGCACCCAGCGAGTGGTCCCGCGCGAATGAGATTCTCGAGAACCTCGAGTGAACGCCCAAGCCGGTTTCCGGGGAGCGAGCGCCGCGCATTGCCGCCGCCTCGGCATGCGGAGTGGCAGTGCTCTAACTGCATGCTGACGAAGCCGATAAGAACACCGAGAGGGCGCTAAGGCTGGTCCTCGATTGGGCGACCTTCCCGCCAGCGACGAACGAGATCCACACCATTGTCCGTCAGCGCGTACACGGTCGGTCCGTGCCTGACCCCTCCAATATCTATGGAAGCACCTTCGGTGGGTATCTCACGGAGGAGGCCATCTTGAAGCAGGTACATGAACTCGAAGTCCATTCCACGATCGAGTTGTGCCCGGCGCTCTCCCGGATGCTGGGCGAAGAGATCCAGCAGTCGGCGCTCCAGATCGCCATAGCGGCTGGTTAGAAGCCCGAGGTTACGCTTGTACGTGAGCATGGATTGACGATCGATCTGCTTCTTCTGAGCGCGGGAACGGTCGGTTGGGCAGAGGGCGATCAGGTTCTCTTGGGCGTGCTCTTTGACCTTCGCCCAGGGGACGATGTGGTGTATCTCAACGGGGGTTTGGCGGCAGGTGGGAATGGCGCACCGATGGCCTGACTCGGCAAGCACCGCGCGTTCGACCGATCGGGGGATCGCTGGCCTCTTGCTCGCCATCGCTCCGCGCGATCATATGCGCAGACAATCCCGGCACGTCTGCGTTTCCGGGCATAGGTGGTCCGTAGCGGTTGAGGGCGAAGTAGGTGTTTGCCCAGATTGAGCTGGACCGGGTTCGACGGAGTCCGTGAAAAGCGGGCTGCTGCTCTTGTGGGCAAACGAGCGTCGCCACTGGCGGCGACGTGACGCTCGCAAGGGACGGTGGCTGTCGCACAAACCGCCGGAGGCCTCACTGGGTCCGTTCTAAGGGTGAGGTCGAAAAACCCGAAGGTCATTGCTCGGCCACGGCGCGCTCTGGTCTGCCTCGGCGCTCCAAGTGCGTTCCACGGCCGTCACAGCAAGCGCCGTACAGGTTTTCGTAGGCGGCTTTGTGCGACAGCCTCGACGAGAAGGAGGCGTCGTGTCGAGCCCGCATCGCGCTACTGCTTTGTGTGAAAGGAGCACTTGCGGTGGGGACGACACGACGCGCGCCGGCCGATCGGCGCACCCGTGCACCGACGATTCAGTCGCCGGTGCCACCGTCGTCCGTCCGCCCCCAGCCGAGCCGGTTCCCGATACGGGCGTCGCGACGCTTGCGCTTGTTCGCTGCTTGGTCGCGGATGGTGTGGTTGAGCCCGCGACGTGCTGCGTCCGTGCGGCCACCCGATGTCTGGCGGGCGATCGCGTCAGCGAGAGCCTCGATGTCGGCGTCGGTGAGGTTTCGCGTCTCATCGCTTGTTGTTGTGCTGGGTTGGTCTTCGGGCATTGACATCTCCTTGTCTTATTGCGCGCCACGCTGTGCGGTGCGCCTTTCGGGATCCGCGGATTCGCGCTCCCATTCTTCGTAGGTCTTGAAGGCGTTGAAGTCGAAGCGCTCGCGGCGCGACATCGCGCGCCATTCGTGCTCGGTGCCCGCGTAGTCAGCAGGCATAGGCTCCTCGTCATGCTCGCGCTGTCGATCGGCACGGCGTTCCTCGCGCCTGCGCTCGAGTTCAGTGACGGCGTTGTCCGGCTCCGGCGTGGTTGGTAGGGGAGGCTTCCCGAATCCGAGCCTTCCTTCCTGGAGGCGGACCGCCTCCCCGAGCAGACGACGTTCGCGGGGATCGCTGGCGCGCCCTAGGTCGTCGATCAGCACGATCAGTCGCTCCGCGGCCATGACCTGTGCGGGAGACCACGTCGAAGCCGATCCACCTGCCCACCAAGCCGCCCACGTCCGCCGCGTTGCGGCCAGCCAGCGGCCGCGCTTTGCAGGCATCGAGGGAACGGCCATCGGGACCGGTTTTGGGCTGACAGGGGGCGTGTGGGGGCGTGTATGACTCACGTCAAAGTGCTCCTTTCGGGCTGGTGGCGCGGGTTTCGGCGCAAATCGCAAGCCCGCGGTGCTTGCGCGGTACATTTCTCCGGCTTCGGCGGTCCCGCCGGGCGACGATGAGGACCCCCCGTGGGGTCATATTCATTCACATCGCAATCGCCCGCCCCGGTCGCCGGCGATGCCCGCCACACACGACCGTGTGGTACCCCGGCGCCGGAGAATAGTAGGGCGGCATCACGCGCCGGTCTAACCGCCAATCGTGCATACGTATGCACGATCTCCGGGCGGGCATACCCCATGATCATCGAGGATTCGAGCGGGTGGAATCGTGCATCCGGATGCACGATCTCTCCTACCTTCACCGTCCACATCACCGCATCGCCGCCTCGAGAAGGACCAATGCTTCCTCCTCCGCTCGTCGTGTGTCGGCCCACGATGTGCCGCACTCGCGACCTAGATCATGTCGTGGCAATTCCTTGTATCGTGCCTCGATCGTTCGTTGCTGTTGTGGAGATAGTGCAGCGAGAGCGGTGTGTAGATCAGCGAGATCGGTAGGATCGATCGTGGCGGGATCGATGACTAGTTCCACGAGGGTGTCGCTATCCTCGTCGGCAGAGGGTGTGTCCAGCGAGGCGGTTACATGGGCAGCGCTGAGAGCGGCACATACCTGCGGCTGAGTACATCCGAGCTGCGAGGCGATCGCTCCAGTCGTCAATCCGGGTTCGATGTCGAGCAGTCGTTCGATCGCTGCTCGGCGATGTGTGATTGCGGGCGGATTACGGATAATGCCAGCCTTCTGGACCACCGACCTCATCGCGTCGCGAGCGAACATATTCGCATATGTCGCATAGCGCACTCCGCGAGTCCGATCCCATTTATTCGCGGCTCGCATTAAACCTCTGGCACCTTCTTGCAGCAGATCCTCGAGATCCACGCCCATGCCGACATACGACTTGGCGGCAAACTCGCAGACTCGCATGTTGGCCATTACGAGCTTATTCCTCGCCTCGATATCGCCATCCTCCGCGATCCGGCGACCCAGCTCGATCTCCTCGTCGCGGGTCATACGCGGGTGAGCCGGCGCAGGCGCGCATCACGGTTGATCTCGATGGTTTGGCCATCTCGCAGCTCCCACAGTTTCTTGCCGAGCCAGGCTGCTACTTGAGTCTCCATTAATGCCCCTTTTGATTGGTTCCATCTCGGAAGGCAAACGAGGCCTTCCACGCTCGGCAGCGACACCACAGCGAGGACTCGGCCGATCAGCGTTGTGTAGTTCTCGTGCTGCGCGGCGCTGCTATCGCCATCCTCGCTGGCGAGGGCTGCTTCGCGCTTTTCCAGGAGGTCCAACTCGCTTGGAACTATGCAAATCCACCCGCGCTATCTGAGCAGCAGCGCGGCGCCGTCAAATTCATGGAAGCCAAATTCGCGCCGATTCGACATGGATCCGCAGATGTAGACGACGGGCCCACGCTCCACCGGATCCTCGCCGAGCAAAGCGACGCGTGTAGCCACCAACTCGGCGGTAGCGCGTTCGGCATGCTCCAGCACCCGGCGATCCATTTCTTGAAACGCCTCCCATGCCGGCCGACCGAGTCCGGGCGCACGTTGCCGGCGGAGTTTCTGCGAAGCGCTCATCTTGCGCCGTGTCTGCGCGCTGACTTCATGCCCACGCAGCGCGGCCGAGATCTTGGCGCGGTGGGCTGCCGTGTGTGGCCTCCCCGTCATTGCTTCCTCCTACTTCCGGACGGCGGTCGTGTGCTCACGCCGAAATGGAAAACGACTACAAACTGACTTACCTGTATTATAGCAGTATCTCCTTTGGAGCTGTAGTGGAGCGGCCTCCGCGGTCCTTGGCATCGCGCTTGAGACGGCGCTCGTAATCGGTGTCGGTTTCTTCGGCTCCCCTTTTGGGGGAGTGGTCTCCGTCCGGCCCGGTTTCATCTTCTCCCCTTTTAGGGGAGTTGTTTGCGCCCGGATGGCCCTCCTCCGCAGGCGGTTTCATCATCCCCTTTTAGGGGATGAGGCGCGTCAGTCAAGCGCCGACCCCTCCCCTTTTATGGGAGGGTTCGGTTTCCGCCTCCCTGTTTAGGGGAGGCGGGTTTGTTCTCTGCACCTCCCTGTTTAGGGGAGGTGGTGTTATCGCCTCCGCCCTTGCTCGGGGAGCTGTTGGGGCCGGCGTCCGACGTCAAGACCGGACCGGGACGCAACGCTTCGGAGCAGTCCGAAGCGTTGGGTAAGGACCTCCGCCACGAACTCCGGAGGTTGGCGTGGTGGAATGATGAGAACGTCCGAGGACGTCAAGTTCGAGCACTCGAACTTGGCTCGGTGCTCATCTAGGCGTTCCTACGACCCAGTGGAAATGGTATGTGGCGGAAACAGGGGACTTTGAAATAGATGGTATGTGGCTAGGTAGGTATGTGGCTTTCATGGCTCTACACAGCCATTAAACGAGCCACATACCATTTTCCAGATGTTCTACGAAGCGAGCCACATACCAGGGGGGGCCACATACCATCACGGCAGCACCCATTCTGTGCTCCCAGCCGGGTGCCTGTCGTAGGCCACGCCGGAGTCATCCTGGCCGCGACTGATCGTCGCTGTGCTCACCGCCGGCAGCGCCGCTTTGGTGATCGTCTTGACGTCGCTGCTCGGCGCGCGGTGGTCAGGGGCCAGCTGCAGGTAGGCCACGATGATGGCGGACACCGTCTCGCGCTTCGGGGGCTGCTTCTTGGCGCTGCCACCACCGAAGCAGTCGGCGCGCGTCAGGTCGTTCTCCTCCCATACGGCGCAGCCGCTGTCGTCGATCCGGTAGCCGAGCGGCGGACCCTCCTTGGCGCCGTTGACCTTGTCATGGATGAACAGGCAGCCGCGGTCGCGCTCCTCATCGTCCCTGCCGGCGAGGGCTTGACTCCTTGCGGCATTTCGGAAGTCCATCGAGCCGGCGACGCGGGCACCCGGCTTCTGCCCTTCGTTCTTGTTGATGTGCGCGATGACGCACACCGAGCAGTTGTAGTGCCGAGCGAGCTGCGCCAGCTTCGCCATCATCGGCCGGACCTCGTTCGAGCGGTGCATGTCGATCTTCCCACCAAGGAAGCTCACCACGGGGTCCACGAGCACGAGCCGCGGTGCGTGGAGATCCGCCGCCCGCCGGATGATCTCGAAGCCGTGATCGTCGAGGGCCATATCCTCGCCGAGCTTGAAGTCTCGAATGATGCAGCGCTCCATGTCGGCGCCCGAGGCTTCCAGCGTGGGGACGATCGTCGTGTCGGCCTCGTCCTCGGCTGACATGATAAGTGCGTTGGCTGGCTCGCCGCTGTCGGCTTCCAGTCGTCGGGAAACGCCTCGCCGGTGGTGACGTGTGTGGCGATGCGCCAGCTTAGGCGGGACTTCCCCACGCCACCATCTCCAGCCAGCAGCGTCACCTCGCGCAGCGGCAGGTACGGGAGCCACAGCCACTGCTTCTTGCGCGGACGGATTTCCGAGCCACGCTTGAAGGAGCGGTCTGAGTGCAGCGCCGTGTTCATGGATGCCACCCAGGCGGCGACCTCCTCATCTGAGGGTGTGATCTGTGCCTCCGCGAGCGCGTCCCGGAGCAGGTCGGCCGTCACCACGCCCTTCGGAATCTCGGTGCTGTGCTCACGCTCGAAGTACCGGATGATGAGGTGCTTGCGGTCGAGGGTGAAGCCGACCTGCGCGGGAAGGACTACTTCCTTCTCCCACTCGGTTCCATCGGCGGTGAAGCGGCTTCCTAGTAGCGCAGGAGCGATGGGCTCCATGAAGATCTCCGATCATGAGGTGTGGTGGAAAAGCGGAGAAGCCCGACGGAGACCGGGCTTCTCCTCCACCTACACCGCCCGAACCGTCTCCCCCGAACATCATCCGTCGAGGGCTCTCTGGCCATCAGGCTTCAACTTGCCGCATCCGAGAGTGTAGCAGGTCCGGCATACGCCCGTACGTGATCACGGACGCGACTGCGCCTCGATCCATCGCCGGTAGGTTGCCGCGGCCTCGGCGTCCTCACCACGCTCCTCGGCCAGGAAGGCAGCGTCCGCCTCGGCCTGGTGGGCCTGCTCTGTGTCTAGGTTGTCGTTCACGTTGCGTTGCCCCAGACGACCCGGCCTTCACGAGCCGCTCGCTCCTCGGGCGTGTCAGGCGGGAAGGTATCGACGTCGTTACCGTGGACCTCGAAGCCCTCGCGCGGCGTGCGACTGTTCAGCTCGATGCGTGGGCCCGGTGAAACTTTGCGGATGAGTTCGTAGGAGCACTCCGGCTTCCGGCTGTGCTCGCGCGGCTTCTCGAAGAGGTCCGTTCCCTTCCAGCCTTCGACGACCGGCAGGTCCTCTTCGGTCTTGGCGAAGAGCAGAAACTCCGAGGTGTAGATGCCGTTCGGGGTGACCATCCCGCTGCCCTTGTGCCATGTGAAAGTGGTCAGGTAGCGGAGGCCGTGAGCGGCCAACACCTCGAAGGCGAAGGGCAGGAAGTGCTCGGTCGTCCACATCCAGCAGTGCGCGGCACCGGCGAGCGGCAGTGGTTCCTCGAGGATCTCCTCACGGGTCTGCAGGTGATACTTGTCCGCGGCGATCGACTCCGGTGTGGCCGGATCCCAAACCACGCATCGAGACTCACCCGTGGGCGGAGGCGGCAACGGCTCCCATTTCGACTCGCGGATGGCCTTACGTAGCTCGGCGACGGTCCAGTTCTCGCGGAACGCCTGATCCAGCCACTCCGTCTGCTCCTCGGGGTCGAGGAAAGCAACTTGCTCGTGGTGTGTATGGGAGAGGCTCTCGAAGCGGTGGTTGACCACCACTTTCTCCGCAACTTCCTTCAGGCGCCGCAGAGTGGTGATACTGAGTTCCGTCGCGGCCGCGGCCGCGGCCTCGGTGTAGGTGTCGCCGTAGGTCTTGCCGGAAGCGACTAGGGCATCACCGATCCACCACGAGCTGGCCCGATCGACTCGGCCGAGCGTGTCGAGCACACCCATGTACGTCGCGAGCGGAAGCCCTTCGGGCAGCTCGAGCGAGGTCGGCGTGGTCAGGTACGGCAGCGCCAGGTCTTGGCCTTGGCGCGAGTCAGTGGACGATATCCAGGTACTCCCATCGGGTCGGCGGGCTATTCCCCGACGGAGCGCGTGCGCCGCCGGACCTCCTGGATGCGTTGATCCTGCACACACAAGGTTAGCAGCCTCGCCGACCCCGACAGAGTGGTGGGCCCCGTCGATTACGTAATCGACGGGGCCGCGAGCGGACGTGCGCCCCGCGTCGGCGCGGGTCCCGGCCCAGTAGCGCCCCACGTTCGCCACGTCCCGGCCGTTGAGGCTCTAGCCGGCATGGTTGCCCTACCGGCGTAGAGTCAGCGCGACACGGACGCCGAGCGGTGTGCGGCCCCGCGCGACGGTCAGGCCCTGGACCGCGCTCTCGGCGGCCTCGGCGAGCGAGGTGGCGGGCTCTGCTCGTCGGCTGCCTCGACAATTGCGGCCATCCGCTCGGCCCATCGATCGACGAGCCTCGGGTCCTGCTTCTCAGTAACGATCCCGGCTCTGCCCTTGCCCATGGCTTGGAACATCCCGGGATGCGAGTTCATGAAGTCCAGCGTCTCGTGCTGCTTTGGCATAGTTGCGCTCTTTCGGTCGGGGTCTTCCCGGTATCGACCGCAGCGCCTCCCGCCTTGAGCGCCACAGTAGTTCAGGTTCTCGGCGTCGTCGGGTAGCTCCGCGACCCTCTTAGGCTCCTCGGTTAGGCGAAGGACGATTTTGTCTGGCATCAGATGTTGCCTTCCTGTTGAAGTAGGTGGGAGCGCGCTCGATCCACTACACGCTCCCGTTAGGGCTTCAGGGCGAATGGGACCCGGACCGCCGGCATGGCCCCCCGCCGACAATGAGCGACGCGTGGGGTTGGTGTTCGGTTCAGTTCAGGCGGGCACCCGCGGGCGATCCAGGTACTCCTGCAACCTGTCTGCCGCTTCGGTCTCGGACCCAGGCAGCAGGTGTCCATAGCGGTCCATCGTGATCGAGATGCTGGCGTGCCCCATGTACGTGCTCAGCGCCTTCATGTTGGCGCCGGCCGCGATCATCAAGCTTGCGAAGGTGTGCCTGGCGGTGTGCAGGTTGGTGCGTGTGATGCCCTGTGCCCTCCAGCGGGCCTGTGCGCGGCGCAGCACGCCACCGGCGAGGAAGTAGCCATCTGGTCCCCGCCGGCCCGCGAGGCTGCGCCGGCCGAACACGAGTTCCCCGCCGCAGCTGCGGTTGCGGTGCCCGGTCAGGTAGTCGCGAAGTGTGTTGGCGATCGGGACGCGCCGTTTGCCGGCGGTGCTCTTCGGCGGGCCGAGTGTGCCCGTCTCTTCGTTCCAGGAGCGCTCCACGCGGATGATGCCCTCGACGAAGTCGACGTCCTCCCAGCGGAGGGCCTGTAGCTCGCCGCGGCGTAGGCCGGCGTAGAAGGCACACGCCCAGAGCGGTCGATCGCGCGGGTCGAGCGTGGCCAGCATCAAGTCTGCTTCTTCGTCGCCGGCGATGTTCTCGCGGCGGCCCTTACTGACCGGGAGTTGCAACGCGACGCATGGGTTGACCGCCACGAGTTCCCGCTGTAGCGCCCACGTGAACAGAGCCATCAGCGGCACAAGCGTGTTCCTCGTGGTGCTCTCCGACAGTCCGCTCGCCCGTAGCTCGCCGACGAGCGCGCGTAGCTCGCCCGTTCGGATGTCTGAGAGCCGGCGGCTGCCGAGCCGGGGAAGGAGCACCCTCTCGAAGGCGGAGCGGTAGCCGCGCAGCGTCGGCGGCCGGTAGGGTTCGTGCGCGCGGCTGCTGATCGTGCCGTCCTCGGCGCCGGCCATGAACTCCGTCGCTGCCTGCTTCAGCGTCGGGGACTTGCCGGCCTGAACCGTGCACTTTGCGAGGGCGGCTTCGGTGTCGCGCCGGTAGGCCTTCGCCGCCGCGACCGAGCTGAACGTCTTGCCGCGGACGCGTTCACGGGTCCGCGGGTCATAGGGCTGCGCGAGGAACTTGCCGTTCGGCCGCTCGACGATTCCGGGCGGGAGCTTCCTGCGTTTCACGGGCATCGGGACGCCGACGGTACCTCTGCTGCCCGTCTTTATCGAGTCGCGCGGCATCACGCCGCGCTTTCCGCATGCTCGTCCAGCCAGCGCTCGATCTCGCGGACCGGGACGAGCAGTCGCCGGCCGCGCCTGATGACCCTCAGCTCAGGCCAGATGTGGAGATCGAGGTAGTCCGGCGACACCGCCGAGGGCTTCGGCGGTCTCCTTCTTGCTCAGGGTGAGGCGGGGTACGACGGGCACGGCGGCACTCCTCTCGGTTGAGAGTTTGCGCGCACCTCCCGCGCCTTCGGCCAGTCCGCCCCTTTGTGCTTGGGATGGCTACTGAGGGTCTAATCCTGCCCTCAGCGTGAAGGCCCGCCATGTTTTCAGTCCTGCGGGTGGACTTGCGTCGTCGGAAAGCTTAGCAGCGACTCGCGCGCGGCTGCTGGAGTCAGCCCGCGTCCTAGAGGCGCTCGCCAGCCGCGTGTGCATCTCGGTGTGCATCTGTCGCGGCGAACCTGGCGCCACGTGCCCGATCGTGCCCTATAGAGCCGCCGTCTTTCAAGCCGCAGGCCGCGGGTTCGATTCCCGCCGGGCGCACTTTTCCGTTCCTCGCCTCCGCGATCCGACTCGGCGCTCGCCACCCCTAGAGGGTCGTTCGACGCCGCGTCGAGACGAACGCTGGGCGGATTCGCCTGCGGGTTGACATTTCGCGTAAAACGTGATTTATATATGCGCAGCGGGAGATCCGCTCACACGGGGGTTGGTTTGCACCGGGTGGAACGAGGGTTGGACAGAGCGCTAGTGAGAGGCCCGAACGATGGGTCTGAGGTCAAGCAGGATGCGAGACCAGAGAGAGGGCGGACAGGGATGAGACTGTTTATTTGCCAGGAGCAGCGGATGCTGCGCGCGCTGCACGGACGCTGGCCTTACCGGCGCTCGCACTGCCGGCACGATCTGCACTGGCTCGTGCGCGTGCGCTCGAACGAGCGCTGGTGCCCCACCGGGCGTGCGCATCCGATGGCGGGACTGCCGGTTTGTCGCCGGCGACCTCACGGCGCTTGAGGGGCCGCCGAGGGGGGCCTATCCGGACGAGAGGGTGCTCGGATGGGAGGGCAGCAGCGGGTGGCGCCGGGGGGCGCCACCCGCAAGCGCCGCGTGCTCGGCGATGGCGTCGATAAGTCGTGGCCAGACGGCGCGCGGCAGATCGTGACCCATGCCCTCGATGATCATCAGCTTCGCTCCGGCGATCGCGCGCGCGGTCGCACGTCCGCCGGAGGGCGCCACCAACGGGTCGGCGGAGCCGTGGATCACGAGGGTGGGCGCTTTGATCGCCCGCAGCTGCGCGGTGCGGTCGCTGGAGGCGATTATCGCCGCCAGCTGGCGCCCGGCCGCCTCGTGGTCGTGATCGCGGTCGTAGCTGACAGCCGCGAGCTCGCGGACGTCATCCAGGTCGCGCGGCAGCCTCGGCGAGCCGATCGCGGCGAACAGCCGCTCCATGTGCGTGATGAACGCGTCGCGCCCGTCTGGGGCGCGACGCAGGAAGATCGGATAGATCCGCAGCGCCGGTTGGCCGGTCCAACGGCTGCCGGTGTTGGACATGATCGATATCAGCGAGCGCACCTTCCCGGGATGTCGCACCGCGAGCGTCTGGGCGATCATCCCACCCATCGACGCCCCGATCACGTGCGCCGGAGCGAGCTCCAGCTCGCTCAACAGCACCGCCGCGTCGTCGGCCATGTCGGCGAGCGTGTAGTGGGCCACGCGGCGGGAGCGGCGCACGAGCTGGGCGATCGTCGGCGGAGCTCCCTGCAGGTGGGTTGAGTGTCCGCTGTCGCGATTGTCGAACCGCACGACATGCAGGCCCTCGCCCGCCAGCTCCAGGCAGAACTTCTCCTGCCAGGCCACCATCTGCGTGCCCAACCCCATGATCAGCAGCGCAGTCGGATCCGACGGGTCCCCGAAGGTCTCATAGCACAGGGTCACGCCCCTGCCGACGTCGCAGAACTGCTCTGACACGATCTGCGGACTCTAGCGTGCGCATGGCGCTAGCATCGAGCGAGATGGCGACCACTTCTCAAGCCAGTGGGTCGGCGGCCCCGGCGGCAGCGCACGAGGAGCACGAGATCCAGAGCCTGTCCATCGACACGATCCGCTGCCTGGCGATGGATGCGGTGCAGCAGGCAAACTCGGGACATCCGGGGACCGCGATGGCGCTCGCTCCGCTTGGTTACACGCTCTTTGAGCGCTTCCTGCGGGTGAACCCGCAGGACACGCAGTGGCCTGATCGTGACCGCTTCGTGCTCAGCGCCGGGCACGCGTGCGTGCTGCAGTACTCGCTGCTCCACCTCACCGGCTTCGAGCTGGGGCTCGCGGACCTCAAGCAGTTCCGCCAATGGGGCTCGCGCACGCCCGGCCATCCCGAGCGCGGGCTCACCGCGGGCATCGAGGTCTCAACCGGACCGCTCGGGCAGGGCATCTCAAACGCTGTCGGGATGGCGATGGCCGAGCGTTTTCTGGCTGAGCGCTTCAACCGTCCAGGACTCGACGTCGTCGATCACCACGTCTACGTGATCTGCTCGGACGGCGATCTGATGGAGGGAATCAGCCAGGAAGCCGCGTCGATCGCCGGGCACTTCAAGCTCGGCAAGCTGATCGTCTGCTACGACGACAACCACATCACGATCGACGGCACGACGTCGATCTCCTTCGACGGCGAGAACCACCCGGCGCGCCTGCAAGCCGACGGCTGGCACGTCCAGCAGGTCGCAGACTCCGAGGATCTCCAGGCGCTGCAGGACGCGCTCAGCGCCGCGCGCGCCGAAGACGAGCGCCCGTCGTTCATTGCGATTCGCTCGCACATCGCATATCCCGCGCCACACGCGGTGGACACGGCCAAGGCGCATGGCGGTCCGCTTGGTGAGGGGGAGGTGCGGGCGGCCAAGCTCGTCATGGGCTTCGACCCGGACCGCTCCTTCTGGGTGGACGAGCGCGTCTACGAGCACATGTCCCTGGGCGACTCGGGCGCGCGTGCCCAGTCGCAGTGGCGTAAGCGCTTCGACGCCTGGCGGGAGGCCGTGCCCGAGCAGGCCGCCGAGTGGGATCGCGCATGGGCGGGCGAGCTGGGCGACGGCTGGCGTGAGGCGCTGCCGAGCTTTGAGGCGGGCGGGCCGATCGCCACGCGCTCGGCCGGCCAGAAGACGATGGCGGCGTTTGCGGAGTTCGCGCCGACGATGCTCGGCGGCGCGGCCGACCTTGTCGAGTCGACCAAGACGCTGTTCGAGGGCGGCGGTGAGTTCTCGGCAGTACACGCCGGGCGCAACGTCCCGTTCGGCATCCGCGAGCACGCGATGGGCGCGATCGTCAACGGCGCGGCCGCGCACGGCGGGATCGTCAAGCCGTACGGATCGACGTTCTTGATCTTCTCCGATTACATGCGCGGGAGCGTGCGCCTGTCGGCGCTGATGGGTCTGCCGGTCGTGTGGGTGTGGACGCACGACTCCGTCGGCCTCGGCGAGGACGGGCCGACCCACCAGCCGATCGAGCACTACGCGGCGCTGCGCGCGATCCCCCATCTGTGGGTGATCCGACCGGCCGACGCGAACGAAACCGCCGTGGCGTGGCGAGTGGCGCTGGAGCGCGAGGACGGGCCGGTCGCGCTGCTGCTCTCACGCCAGACGATCCCGGTGCTCGACCGCGCGGTGCTGGCGAGCGCGGACGAGCTGGAGCGCGGCGGATACGTTCTGTGGGACTCCTCCGCCGGCGAGGACATGCCGGAGCTGATACTGATCTCGACCGGCGCGGAGGTTGCGCCGACGCTCCAGGCCGCCCGTGCGCTCTCCGCCGACGGCGTGAGGGCCCGCGTCGTCGCGATGCCGTGCATGGAGCTCTTCGAAGCCCAGCCGCATGAGTATCGCGATCAGGTCCTGCCCGCCGATGTGGGAGCACGGCTCGCGGTCGAGCCGGGCGCGACGATGAGCTGGTGGAAGTGGGTCGGCAGCGGCGGCGATGTGCTCGGCCTCGACCGTTTCGGCGCCTCCGCGCCGGGTACGAAGGTGTTGGAGGAGCTCGGGTTCACCGCCGAGAACATCGCTGCCCGCGCGCGAGCTCTGCTCCACTCAAGACACTAAGGAGATCCGATGTCAGCCAGCACACCCTCGCCACTGCACAGCCTCTCGGCCCTCGGCCAGAGCGTTTGGATCGACTTTCTCTCGCGCGGCTCGATCCGCGGCGGGCACCTGCGGGGCCTGATCGACGACGACGCGGTCGTCGGCGCTACTTCCAACCCGACGATCTTCCAGAAGGCGATGACCGAAGGCGACGCCTACGACGAGCAGCTGCACGAGCTGCCCGCGGGTGGGGAGGACGTCGACGCGACGTTCTGGGCGCTCGCCGAGCAGGACATAAGGGACGCCTGCGACCTCTTCCGCCCGGTGTGGGACGGCGGCAGCGGACGCGACGGGTACGTCTCATTGGAGGTGGACCCGAGGCTGGCCTACGACACCCTCGCGACGTTCCGTGAGGCGATGCGCCTGCACGAGGAGCTGAACCGGCCAAACCTGATGGTGAAGATCCCCGCGACCAAGCCGGGACTGGCGGCGATCGAGGACGTC
>Ga0182024_10016659_pt1 | contig 13910 bp, 10 predicted proteins | sample P32metaG_FD_120480 | JGI IMG/M metagenome (GOLD analysis project Ga0182024, IMG submission 120480) | Permafrost microbial communities from Stordalen Mire, Sweden - P3-2 metaG (Illumina Assembly) | ecosystem: Environmental > Terrestrial > Soil > Wetlands > Permafrost | place: Sweden: Stordalen... | reverse complement strand
GGCTACAGGCCGCCAGCACCAGCGGCTCGTAGCTCAATGGTTGCACCAAACTCAAGTTCACAGGCCTCAGCTGTGATGTAAACTCTCTCACTCGAACTGGTACAAAAACTCGGGCTGGTCAAGGCGACCCAGAGCTTCTCGTGCGAGCTTTCTCGAACATCATTGCGAATGCAAATGAATCAATTGCCGCAGCGCGCAATCGAGGCAGTCTGACAATATCGATTAGCGCTACCAACGAGGGTATCGTTGTGAGTCTTGCCGACGATGGGGTCGGCATCACCCCTGAAAACATAGCCAAGATATTCGATCCATTTTTCACAACGAAGCGTCCCGGCGGCAGCGGACTCGGACTAACAATTTGTCTGGCCATTATTAGGGACCACGGCGGGACGATCGAAGTCCAATCTGTGCCCGGCGTAGGAACCACTTTCCAAGTTGTGCTGCCGGTTGCCTCAGGGATACTCTCACGTTCGCCCGCGCAAGGACTTGCAGATTAGGTGGGATCTGGGAGTGTACGTTCTGCCTACTGCCGCCTTGGACTTAACGACCCAATCGTTTCCCACTGGTCTCACGCAATCGCTGATTGCGCTGCTTCGAATAAGGCGCTATATCCACCAATCGTCGGTGGGTGGCTCTGTCAACATTACCCGTTGAAGAAATGTCACAGCCGACGCAATTCCTTCGTCAATCGACATCATTGCGTCTTCGTGCTCGATGGAGAGTACATAGTCATATCGGATCAGCCTCAGGCTGGTGACGATTCGCTTCCATTCGAGTTCGCTGTGTCCCCATCCCACGGTCCGAAAAAGCCACGATCGATCGGCGAGGCGGTGATAGCTCTTGGTATCGATTACACCGTTGCGAGCAACAATCAATCGGTCAACAGCAACATCCTTGGCATGTACATGGAAAATTGCCTCACCTAAAGCTCGAATCGCAACTGGGACATCTACTCCTTGCCAGAAAAAATGACTCGGGTCGAAGTTGACGCCAATGCTATCGCCTGCCTCTTGGCGTAGTTTCATCGCCGTTTCGACGTTGTAGACGGCGAATCCGGGATGCGGTTCGAGAGCGACTTTTGTCCCATGATCGCTCGCGAATTTCGCAGCTTCTCGCCAATAGGGAAAAATCTTTTTCTCCCACTGCCAATCCAATATGTCGAGAAACTCCGGTGGCCATGGGCACGTAACCCAGTTGGGGTGGCGTGCCACATCGCTGTCCCCAGGACAGCCCGAAAATGTAACAACAACCGGAACTCCAAGAATCTCCGCCAACGCGACTGTCTTTCGAAATATCTGGTCGTCCCGGCGGGCGATTGCGGAATCGGGATGGAGAGGATTTCCGTGACAGGACAGAGCACTAATCGTCAGTCCAGCGTCTCGAATCCGTGACCGGTATTCCTTTGCCGCCCGTGGAGTGGCGAGTAGATTGTCGACGGCAACGTGATCGGATCCAGGCCATCCGCCCGTGCCCAGCTCAATCGCCTGGACATTTCCCAAAGAGCGCACGCGCGTCAACATCAGCTCGAAGGTGAGCTTGCGAAAAATCGGCGTAAAAAGTCCGAGCTTCATAAGGTCCGACGCTAGACGTCGATCCACGCGTGTTTCGAATTGCTGGCCAGCTCGGACTGAACGATGGCGAGTTGGCGTTGACCGTCGCGAAACTGCGGGTACATCGGTTCAACTTCGGCATCCGAAACTGAGCGATAGAAGTTTCTGAAAAGCTGCTTGAAAGTACCGTCGTAGCCCTCCGCATGACCGCCGGGCAAATCGGCATATACGCGTGCACTCCGATGCAGTAAAGCCGGATCCTTTACGAGGATTCGATTGCTCTCATCGCGCTTCCCCACCCAAAGCTCGTTCGGGTTTTCGGCGTCCCAAGCTACGGAAGCAAGTGTGCCGAAGACTTCCAGAAGAAGGTGGTTCTTGCGACCGCCAGCGACCTGACTAGCCGTGAAGGCACCGCGCGTCCGATCTCCCATTCGAAAAAGAACCGCCCCGAAGTCTTCTGTGTCGACTTCGGTATCGACGCAATCGAGTTGGGAAGGCGCGCTCGAGCTAAACGTTTGTGCGGTCTCTTTGGGCTTCCGGCGAGTCTTATGAAATGTCTGAAGGTCGGCGCAAAGTGAAGTGATCTTCTGCCCGGTGACAAATTCCGCCATGTCGCACCAATGGGAGCCGATATCTGCCATCGCGCGGCTCGGGCCGTTCACCTTGGAGTCCAGCCGCCAATTCCAGTCTGTTTGCGCGAGAAGCCAATCCTGAGAATAAGTGCCTTGGACGACGAGTAATTCGCCCAGTTCACCGCTACTGCACATCGCTCGCATTTGCTGAACCAGTGGATAAAACCGGAGGTTATAGCAAGTGCAGTTCCTCACATTCTTTTCTTCAGCAAGCCGTACGAGCTTTTCCGCCTGTTCGACGTTGGTAGCCAACGGTTTTTCGCAAAGGACGTGTTTGCCGGCATGCAGTGCGTCGGAAGCTATCGAGAAATGCAGCGAATTAGGAGTGCAGACATGTACGACATCCACCGTCGAACTCTCGAGGAGCTCGCGATAGTTCGATTTAACGCACTCGATGCCGTACTCTTTTCCAAGTCGCCTAGCCTTTTCGAAATCACTACTGGCTATCCCACAAACTTCGACAACCGCGCCGAGCCGGCTTAAAGCGTCCAGATGGCATCGCGCTACAAAGCCGCTACCGAAAATTGCTGTTTTCACTGGCCCGCTCATCCCTGCCCGGTTTTTCTTTGGTTCAGCAACAGCCAAGATCTCCTGTAGCTTCGCGGAAGCTTTCCCACAGTTTCATCGCTTAGCTCGGCTCGAACCCGCCATCCTCTGAGCAAGTAAGAGTAGAAGCTTCTGATGTCTAGGACCCGTCCGGCTCAAAAGTCGGCGAAACTTAGTCAGCATTCTTTGGCCTTCCTTCGAATTTTCCCACGCCGAGTCACCTGACACTTCGCGCGCCAGAAGACTTGGCGGCTTGGCAGGCTCTTGTTGGCCGCAAAACAGTCGATACATGGGGATTTCCATCGCCCGCGCCAGCTTCTCCAGCGTCTCGATTGCTGGGACGGTGTGACCATTTTCAACGCGAGAAACATAGCAACGTAGCAATCCTGTTTTCCTCTCGATGTCGCCCTGAGATAGATCGCGTTGCTCGCGTAGGCCTCGTAATCTACCGCCAATCAACATACCCACTCGCTTTCTCGTCGCTCTGAAGCTCGTCTCTTGAAAAACGTGAGATCAACGACCGCAGTCACAGCCTTATGCCGTCATCGTGCGAACCGCTATTCGGTGCCTGAACAAGGGTTAACGCGGCGGGCGTGACACGGAAAGTGGCATCGCGTCACCAACAGCACGAATCGCGTTTGAAAGCGCCGCATATGTGAATTACCTCGTCCTCGATGCTCACTTATTGCTCAGGTGCCGGTCGAAAAACTTAACGATCACGTCGTAGCAGTCCCGTGATTCTGGAACATCGGGGTTGTAGAAGAATCCATGAAACAATCCGTCCCAGACGTGTAGTTCGGCGTCTACTCCCATCTTTACGAGCTGGGTGTGCGTGTAGACGGCCCCGCTCATTTCGAAGCCGCGTGTAGCAGTGATGATCAGCGTTGGAGGGAACTTCGCCAAAATCTCGGGTGAATTTATCGGCGCGACGAGTGGGTCCTTCGGATCGGTGCCGGCCAGGTAGTTGAGGCCCGCGGGCGCTTCGTTAGGCCTTGCGGAGTTTGGAGGAGGTGGGGCCATAATGCGCGCTTCGCCGAGAGGGCCAGCCGTGTACGCTGCGTCACCACCGAATCCGACGCCGGTTGGAGAACCGGCACCGGCGCAGAAGATACCGACCGCTCCGGGCCTGGGTAGATTGTGCTTCTGAAACCAGGCGACCGACATCGCTGTTAGCATGCCGCCGGCCGAACACCCGTAAATACCTATGCTTTCCGGGGCATGGTTTTTCAGCATCTCCTTATACACGGCGGCGACGTCTTCGCTCGCCGCTGGAAATTTGTAGTTGGGTGCTTCGCGGTAATCCAGGCTTATTACTCGAATCCTGCCGAGGGCGGCGATGGGGATCGACTCCAGTTCCGCGCAGGCCGGCCAGCATCCAGAAAACCCGCCACCGTGAAGGTCGATCAGCACGCGCGTTCCATTTGCCTCGGCAACACCGGCCTTCGGGGTATAGACGTACGCATGTACGCCGGCGATCTTGGTGTCCTCCCGATCGACTGGATAGAGAATCTTCTGCCGCTCGAGATAACCCTTCAAAAATCGAGGGACGCCGTTGTCCTGCGCCACTGTCTCGGGGTGCAGCATATCCTTGAGGTGTTGGGTTACATAGGCCTTGGCTTCGGGACTCAAGTAACTCGACATCGGAACCGCTTGCTCGGGAACATGAACCGTTCCATCATCATCGACGACAACTCTGGACTCCTGTGCCCGCGCCAGATTCGGAGCAAGAATCACTGCCGCCAGTAGGGCGAGCCCGAATCCGCGTCGTTGTGCCATGAAATTCCAGACCGACCGACGTCCTTCCACGACGATTTTGAGCATAGGTTCTCCTCACTGGCTCCCATTGGACCAAGACCGAGGCGTCCGCCTGTGACTACCTAGTTGGCTGGCATCGTCCGGATGCTGGCACCTTGCGAAACCACCGGGCTCAAGGGCCGGAAGAATGGAACAGCCGGCCGGCGTCACAATGCCTCGCAGCATTGGGCGCCGGCCGACTGCTCTTCCCAGGGGGTGGGAACTTGTGTCAATCGAGTTCGTTTCCACGGCTCGCTTTGCTTCTCTCACGAATAGACGGCCTTTCGCTTTCAGCGGCGCATGAGGCTCAGTCCGGAACCGCTTGATCCAAGGCGTCCTGCAAACGCGTTCCATGGATCGGCGGCGTTGCGCCTATTTGGGTCGCGACCCAGGCCGCAAAGCGATTCGCGGACTCACTGATTTTGTCGAGTGACTCTCCACGAATATAGTGGTGCGCCAAACACGCTGTGAAAGCGTCTCCCGCACCCACGGCATCTGCGACTCTTACATTGAAACCTCTGTGCTCCACGGTCTTGTCCTTCGAAACAAGCAGGCTGCCGCGCGCGCCGCGCGTGACACAGATCAATCGCAGACCGTATTCCACCAGCAATCCTCGAGCTCGCACCTCTTCGCTTCGGGGAGCAACTCCGAGCAGATCGGACACCCGGACGAGTTCTTCGTCGTTCAGCTTTGCAATATGGGAGAGCTTGAAGGATTGCTGGAGCAATTCCCTGCTGTAAAACGACTCGCGCAGATTGACATCGTAAATGCGCAGCGTGCGTTCCGGCGCAGCCTCGAGAAACCGTTGAACTGTGGCGCGAGAAGTGGGAGAGCGTTGAGCCAAAGATCCGAAGCAAATCACATCGGCCCGCGCGGCCAAGTCAGCCCATGAAGGCGTCCACTCTAGGCGATCCCACGAAACGGAGTCTTTGATCTTGAACTCCGGCTGGCCGGCGGCGTCGATTTGTACACTCACCACGCCGGTGGGATACTGGGTGTCTTCCTGCAAGTGCGACGTACTGAGACCGAGTTTCTCCATGGCGGCTCGAACCTCTCGCCCGGCTTCGTCGTCCCCTACACGGCTAACGACGATACCTTCGTCTCCGAGAAGGTTGGCCATGTAAGCGAAGTTCGCAGGTGCGCCCCCCAACGCCTTTCCCGAAGGCAAAAGGTCCCACAAGACCTCACCCAATCCGATCATGGTTGCTGGCCGCGTCATCGATCTCCCGTCAAGGCGATGCTCACTACTCGAAGCCATTCTCGTTCGGCACGCTTGCGAAAGTTCCCAGAATTCTGGAACGGACGGATCTCGAAATCATCGAAAAAGCCTCGGCGCAAAATCAGCCAGATACTTCCGCCAGACCGTCCACACATGAGCGCCAGAACTCTCAACCCAGACGTGTTTGATGCCTGCTTTTTCCAGAGTTTCGTGAGACTTCTTTACAGGCTCCAGCAAGAAATCATCGCTACCGATTCCAATCCATAACAACCGGAGTTGTTGATTGACTTCAGCCGCGTTCGCCAATCTGCCGTGATAATCAGTCGCTGTATCAGTGATTTCGATCGCGGGACTGAATGCTCCAATGTAGGCGAATTGATCCAGGTGATTTAGCCCGATGCTGACCGCCTCGGAACCGCCCATCGAAAGACCTGCCAAGGCGCGATGCTCGCGATCCGGTATCGTACGAAACTTCGCATCGATGAATGGAATTAGGTCGTTCGAAATCACACTGTCGAACGTTGTGAACCCTTCCTGCATCAGCTGCCGGATTGGCCCCGATATTCGAGAGGACGCCGGTTGCGGAGGCGGGGGCTGCAAATGAACTCCGGTCATCCCATTCTCATTCACGATAATCATGGGCTTCGCACCGCCGGATGCTATTAAGTTGTCGAGAATAAAGTTCTCATGTCCTTGGTCGCTCCATCCTGCTTCGTCTTCTCCCGCTCCATGCTGGAGATACAACACCGGGTATCGCGACTTGCTCTGATCGTATCCCGGTGGCGTGTACACGAAAATTCTTCTCAGTTGTCCCGTTGTCTTCGAGTGGTACCATTCGGTGCGTACCGTGCCGTGCGGAACATCCTTGACGGCAAAAAAGTCCGACTCAGGTGACGGCACTTCGAGCCCGCTGACTTCTTTCATAGCTGCGAAAAACACTCTGCTTCCCGGGTCGTTCGAAGCAAATCCATCCACGGAAACCTCGTAGTAATGGAAACCCGGCAGCAAAGGCTTCGTTCTGACTTCCCAGAAGCCGTCTTCACCTTTCGCCATGTCATAAGTGGACTGGCCCAGCTCCATGAGCAATTGCACTTTTTGCGCTTGGTCAGCGCGCACGCGGAAGCTCACGGTCAAATCGGAATGGACGAGAGGATATTCCGCGCCCGGAATATTGCTGGGAGCCGGCTTTGAATCGTCTGCCTGTGCCCAGCACAAGCTGGAACCTAGAATGACCAGGAGTACAAGTCGCTTGACTCCCATGTGATGTACTCCTTGATACCGTCCGGTGCCTTCCTATCGGAGGACACAGCCTCGGCACGAGCGGCACACTTCCGTTAGTGAATCTGTTCAGTTCTGTGTCTTGGCGCCTTCCACTCGGCCCCGCAAGGCTGAAATATCGATGGCATTGGCCATGGCCTGATATCCAGCTGCGTTCGGGTGAAGATGGTCTCCTGAGTGAAGATTCTCGCGAAACTGTGCAGGATGGTTCGGATCGCGCACGGCGGCATCGAAATCGACAAAACCATCGAAGTTGCCCTTCGTGCGAATCCACTGATTCACTGCCTGGCGGCTGACTTCTCCTTCATCACTGTAATAATCGGCTCCTTCGAATGGTGTCAACGTGCCGCCAAAAACGCGGATACCGTGCTCGTGCGCGCGGTCGACAATTTGCTGTAAACCTGCGATGAGGTCTTGCGCGCTCACATGTTGTTTCGCAAATAGGGTTTCGACAGGCGCCGTGCCGTCTTTGGATGGGGGCGGCTTCATATGAGGCCAGCCGATGTCGTTAATACTCTCCAGCACGATGAGGTCTGTGACGCCCGGTTGTGCCAGCACGTCGCGGTCGAGACGTGCAAGCGCACTCACACCCGCCCCGTCATGCAAGACGCGGTTCCCGCCGATCCCCTCGTTCGCCACTGCCAACTGTGGCACTGTCTGCCCGGCGGCAAGGCGTTTCGCCAACATATCGGGCCAGTCGGCGTAGTCACCCTGTTTCGCACCTACACCGTCGGTGATCGAGTCTCCCAGCGTCACGATTGTGGCGGTTTGCGCTGGGGACCACACTTCGACGTCCGCCAGCCAGTACCAGGATTTGCTTATCGCCGGTTCCATCAAGTCGGCACTTTTAGTGAAATCTCCCGCCCCAGAAACGTAAGTGTCATGCTGTGCCCAGAAATGAACAGTGGAGCCCGCAGTCTTATCCGGCAGATACACGCTCACAGTGAGTTCGGTAAATGCCGGCACCTTCAGATCGACGGGATCACTCATCATCGGCGCGCCGGGCGGAATGCTAACGGATGTTCTTCCCCCAAACGTCAGTACATGATCGGATTCCGGAACGATGGAGGCCCCCTGGCGCGTAATCGCAATATGCGCCGCACCGATTGCAACTGCATCCGTGCCGAAAGCGTTCGAGAATAGAATCCGCAGCCGCTCGCCCCCGACTGTCGGGCGTACGACCATTCGAATCGTCTGATTTTCAAATGCGGGAGTGGGAGGCAGGCCGGGAAACGGAAGTGTCGCGTGCGCGGAAGCGCTCCAAGCGCTCACCCAGTGCTGGGGCGGAGCACTTGCCTGGGCGGCAGAGGGCGAGGCGGCCACTACCGTCACCAATAGCAGAGCGAAAGCGACGCAAGCTTGCATTGCCTTCATTGCGATTCCTCCGTTCCACTTCGATTGGCTGCGAGAACTTCCGACTGCTTTCAGTCGGCATGCCGGACACGCTGAATCAAGACTCAATCCTACTATGCCGCTTCCAAAACGAATCGCCCGATGGAATGAACTCGATCGGTGCTTCGGCTCTTCGGACCTCGTTCCGTCGAGTTCTTGCACTCGGCTCAAATGCCGCGCTAAGCTGGGCAGGGTCCACATCTGGGCTGAGAAAGGTCGGCGAGATTGGAACACCGCCCATTTCTGGGCGGTGCTCCGCCGACCTTGCCATGCTTGATCAGAAGCTAAGACGCAGACTGAATTCGATGTTCCGCGGAGGACGAGCGGTCGAAGTCACAGTCGGCAGTCCGGCTCCGATCGTAGGATTCGGGCCGCTGAACTGCGTTCGGTTGAACATGTTATAGGCCTGTACTCTAAACTGCATGTTGACACGCTCGGTTAGAGACGTGTCCTTCGAGAGCGCCATGTCCCAGTTGTTCGTATAGTCTACTCTGATACGGGAATCGACGCGTGGCTCGTCTCCGAAGCCAAGCGCGTTCGGATCGGTAGCAGTCGTAAGGGTAAAGCAGTTCGGATTGAACCATCCGTTCGCGGCCCTGGATTCCCGGGAGCCGCCCACGCTCGGGTTGCAGCCGGGGACGAAATTCGGGCGAAGCGGAGGGAAAGAGTCGAAAATGCCGCCGTTGCCCATCCCGAGTTCCGATTGAAGGCTGCTCGCATTTTCAAGGATGCCCACTGGAGGGCCGGAACTGAGCGCCGTGAACCCCTGGAAATCCCACCCGGAGACGAGCACAGAGACGACCGGGTTTGCGTCGTGCAAAAATGCCCGACCCTTTCCGAAGGGCAGCGGCAAGGTATACGCGAAGCTTAGAGACTGCGGGATATCGTACTCGCTGATGGAGCGCTCTCTCCCGGGGTTGGTATTGTCCGAGATGATCCCGCCGATCGGGTTAGCCGGATCGAGGAAGTTTGTTACGTTATCGGTGTTGGACATGAGCTTGGACCAGGTATAGGCCGCAACCACCTGCCCTCCCGCCCACAACTTCTTGCGGAAAGATACCTGCAACGAGTTGTAGCTCGAGTAGCCAAAGTTAGGATCCAGAGCATTCACACGGTCGTACAGCGGGAACGGTTTCAGCAGTTGGTAATTCGGCACCGTCCCGCCAGGCGTCGGCATCACGCTTTCAAACGGGTTGGCAACCTGAGTCGTCAGAAAGTTAACCAGCTGCGCATTGGTGGTAACGCCAGCGATGTTCGCAGTGCTAGGGCTCAAGTACTTGTCCGGTATCTGGTTGTCGTTAATGGATGAAGATGTGAACAATCCCTGCAGCAGCAGGTGAGTGCCCTTCGACCCTGCATACGCGACGGAGATAGTCCCATCCTTGAGTTGCCGTTCCACAGCAAGATTCCACTGCTGCTGGTAGGCGTACTTGTCACCCGGCACGCGCTCGTTGACGTTCGAAGCCACTCCATAAAGACTAGCGAGGTTGATGTTCCGACCCTCTGGCTGATTGATAACGGTGAGAGGAACGTCAACCGTGGAAGTAATAGTGCTCCCGCCGACGTCCGCCGCGTTCAGGGTGTTCTGGACGGAAGTTGCTGCCAAAACAATGGGAGTCCTGCCGGGACCGTCTTGAGCAAGAGCCGGCGGGAGATACGAAAGGCCGTATCCAGCCCGAATCACGGTATCGTTATTCAAGCGATAGGCAAGCCCTACCCTGGGCGCAAAGAGCTTCCAGTGAAGGTAGTCTTCCCGCTGGGACGGCCATGCGGGACTGGCAACCGGAGTAACCAGGCCCATTAACGTCTGGGTCCCCCCCGTAGCCGGGTTTGTATAGGTAGTCACGTCGCCTGCGGACGCTGTGTGGTTGGGAAGAAAAACAATATCGTTATTCTTCGATTCCGAGTAAACACTCGGTTGATCCCATCGTAGGCCAAGGGTCGCCGTCAGCTTCCTGTTCACCTGATAAGTGTCTTCGACGAAGAGCCCATAGCTCCAATAATACGCACCCGAGTCGGCAATGTTCGTGGCACTCGCGCTGATCGGAACCCCGAGGAGCATCGAGGCCAGAGGATTCCCTGAGCCCGCATTGGTAGACAAAGCGGTGTAAGTGGGAGTAAAAGTCAAGCTGGGTGGACCGCTATCGGCCTCGCTGATCCACTGCGTGCGCTTGATGTTGGCGCCCATGTTGATCTGATGTTTCCCGATCGTCTTGACCACGGTACCGGATGTGCCCAACATGTTCTGCATCCAGTACAGTTGCGACCCGACGCCATTGGTAGCCGAGATGGCAGTGGCCCCAAAGCCGGTGGTCGGATTGAACGTCAGCGCTGGGAACGAACCGGCACCCGTCACAGGCGAGCCGGTAAGCTGTGACTGAATTGCCCCCCAAGGAGCCCCGTACCTGGACAAGTTGATGCCCGTGCTGTCCGGCGCCTCGTTCTGGAATATTCGGACGAAGAACGCGCGAACGTCCACGATTGTGGAGGAATTGACCGTGTAGGTGTCGCCGATAACCGCATCGTCGCTATGGAGACCTGTCGGGCCCTGTCCTTGGGTATGAGTCCCCCACGCGTCATAGGGCGAGCTGATAACCTTCCAGTACGTGAAGCGGCCGAACAGGGAATCCTTGCTGCCGATGTTTTGATCGACACGCGCATCATACTGGTTCTGAACACCCCCGCTGGGATACTGCACCGTAAAGTTGTTTTGGCCGGGCGTAGTGGGCAGCTTGGACACCGGGTACTCGTCGTCCAGGAGCTTTGTCGAGACCGCATCGATCCTGTTCGGGCAAATCACATTGAGGACACCGTTGCAGATGAATTGGGCTCCCGTGGTTGGGTCATAAATTGGAGGCAAGCCTGCGGCGGAGAAATCGCCGCCGATTTCGGCCGCCGTGGGCAGCGTGGTGGTCGAGAGCACGGCCGAGTGAGCCCGCGTCCCTTCATATCCGAAAAAGAAAAATGTCTTGTCCTTCTTTATCGGGCCGCCCACCGCGGCTCCAAACTGATTCTGAATCAGCGGGGCTATTGGGAGACTGGCGAGATTTGAGAAGTAATCGTTGGCGTTCAAATCCTTGTTGCGGAGATAGTCATAACCGGTGCCGTGAAACGCGTTAGTTCCCGACTTGGTGGTGACGTTGACCACGCCGCCGGCGTAGTTGCCATACTCCGCGCTGACGTTGTTGGTGACGACTTTAAATTCCTGAACGATATCTTCCGACGGGATCAACCCGTTTACGTTGTTCGCCGGACCGTTGTTCGGCACGCCGTCCACGAAGAAGGCGCTTTGATTGCCGAACGCGCCGCCAATGGAGTAGTTGCCGAAGGCAATGGAGTTCGTTCGGGAACCGTTCGCCTGATTGCCTTGCGCCGTTCCATACGTCGAACCACCGGCCTGCACACCGGGCACCAGTGTTAACAGGTTATTGACGTTCCGGCCGCTTACCGGTACGTTTTCAACCGTATTCTGATTGACCACCGATCCAAGCGAGGAGCTATCGGTCTGCATCATTATGGCTTCGGAGGTGACAACTACGCTCTGCGTCACGCTGCCTACCTCAAGGGCCACGTTGACACGAGAGACCACATCAACATTAACCTCAAGATTCTCCTTCCTGAAATGCTTGAACCCGGACTTCTCAATATCAACGTTGTACAAGCCGGCCGATACGTTAGCAAACGAGTAATTCCCCGAGCCATCCGTTTCAAAAGTTCTCTTCTCGTTCGTACCGGTGTTGGTCAGAGTCACTGTCGCCCCAGCGATAGCGCCCTCACTCGTGTCGGCGACAACCCCGACCACCGAGCCGAACCTAACCTGGCCATTTGCCCGCCCGCAGAAGCTCGCCATTCCGGCGAGACAAAGAACCACAATCAGCAAGTTGTGGAAAGGGCGCCGCTGGCCGAGCAACTTGCAGCCGGATTCCGACACGCCATTCGAAATCGCTACTAGACTCTTCATCATGATTTCCCCCTGCCAAAGTTAAAAACCAAGTGGCAATCTTTTTGAAAACCCAATTCACGGCAACTCGGCTCCTTCTCACGACCAAGCGTCGGAGGCTATCTGACCGCATGATTCCAGGAAGTCGATTGCCAGGATCACCCACTGGCGAACCTTGTAGCTTTGGCCCTACAAGTTGTCAACGGTATTTGCGTACAACTATTAAAAACCGCGCTATACCATTTAAAATCTTGATCAAGTTTCTTCGAGACAAACCAGGCGGATTAGGACGATTTGTGGTACGCAGAGAGGCAGATTCGGAACGTTGCGATAGTGACCGTTGCTATGGTTTCGAAGGCGAGCCACAGGACTTGCGAACGATCAGCTCACACCCTAACAGAACGTCACGCGGAGGCAGATCCGGATTCGCGATTCTGTCAAGCATCACGGACAGGGCTACTTTGCCGATGTCCCGGCAAGGCTGGCGCTGAGTTGTAAGAGGCACGGGCAACAATCGTGCGTATTTCACATCATCGAAACCCACGATCCGGATATCCTTGGGAATGCGCCGACCGAGGGACATCAATGTATGCATGAGATCTCCAGCGGTATGGTCATTGGCGCAGAGAAATGCATCCGGCCGGTCTTTCTTCAGGATGGATTTGATGAAGACTTTGTCGGACGGGTCCCCAATCCTGACCAGGTCATGTATACGTAACCCAGGTCGCGAAATCAGCGCTTCTTGATATCCCGCGATTCGGCCATCTACGGTAGGAGCCGAATTCGGCCGGGCGAAAAACGCGACGCGCTTGGCGCCTGCCATGATCAGGTGCTCAGTGGCCCGGTACGCTGTACGGCGATTGTCAATTCCGACCAAGTCGTACTTGCTGCGCCGAGGATACGGTTCGAGGCAGCGATCCAGAAGGACGATTGGAATGCGAGCCCGGTCAAGAGAAGCCGCGATGCGTTGGTTGGCTTCGTATCGATTCGTACTAAACTCGACCGGGGCAAAAAATACGCCTGAAACTTTTCGCGCGATGTAATGCCGACACAACTGCTCAGCGGCTTCCTCTTTTTCCTTGTCTTCTGCGGACGCATTTCCCCATAGCAAAGAATGATGCAGGGCCTGTGGCGCCTCCATCATGCCCTTGCAGATGGCCTCGAAAATCTCTGTCAGGCCTAGCTCAGGAATCAAGAGTCCAAAGACGTGGCTTCCTGGATTCGGGCTCGTGGATACGTACGTGCCCGAGCCAACCCGACGGGTTACGATGCCCAGCGCCTGCAACTCCCTCATGGCTCTGAACACGGTCATCCGTGAAACGCCAAAACGCCTGACCAGTTCAGCCTCGCTGGGAAGGCGGTTGCCTGCCTTGTACCGGCCTGAGGAGATATCGTCTTGGATCTTTTCGAAGATCTCGCGGTATTTGTGAGTCTGCACTGGCACTCCGCCCTTCCTCCTCGCCACCACACGAGGTAACGACGATTCGAATCCACTCCGCTCGCATAATCTCAACAAAAGAATACCATATACAACTTAGGGGAGCACAGTGCAGCAATGT
>Ga0182024_10016658_pt1 | contig 13912 bp, 8 predicted proteins | sample P32metaG_FD_120480 | JGI IMG/M metagenome (GOLD analysis project Ga0182024, IMG submission 120480) | Permafrost microbial communities from Stordalen Mire, Sweden - P3-2 metaG (Illumina Assembly) | ecosystem: Environmental > Terrestrial > Soil > Wetlands > Permafrost | place: Sweden: Stordalen... | reverse complement strand
CCCGGCGCGCCCCGTAGATGCTGCACCGCCTCGTTTAGCCCCATGTTGAGCGTCGATTCGCCGTTGATCTTGACGATTCGATCGTACTTCTTGAGGCCGGCGCGTCCGGCGGGGGTACCCGGCATCGGGTTGATCACGGTGAGCTGCTGGTCTCGGATCGAGATGACGATGCCGAGACCGCCGAATTGGCCGCTCGTCGACAAGGTCATCTCCTTGTAGGCCTCGGGCGACAACAAAACGCTATGGGGATCCAGGGTGTGGAGCATCCCGTTGCTCGCCGCGTATTCGACTTCACGCAGGTCGACGTCGGTGTTGCGCAAGTTGTCCTGGAGGAAGCCGAACACCTCGCGGAGCCGGGCGCTTACGTCCCACGGTCCCTGAACGCTATCGACTCGGAACTCCTTCTCTTGAGTATCGACTTTCACTTTGACGGTAGGGCTGTTCTCGTCGTGAAGAACGATCACTTGCGCCACATCGCGCTGGACGAAGTTGAGCGCGCTGAGGAGCATCTCCTTCGGCTTGACGCGCTTCGGATCGACGTAGCGCTCGCGTACGACCCGAAGCACCTCGTTTACGACGCGTAGCTGGGTCAGATCGTAGGGGGCGGGCGGGGTCGATCCGACGGCCGCGTTGTTCGCGGCGATAGCCGGCGTGAGGCCATCCCATAAGCCGCCACCGTGGAGCTTGAACGCCAGATACGCGGCGATGCCAAAGGAGCCGAAGAGAACGAGGAGCTTCGCGAGACGTTGGAGAAGACGCATCTGGGGGGTCGAAGTATAGACGTATCCGCGAGTTCCGGGGCTTCGGTAAGGCGGAGCCCCTCGGGAAGCTTCCCGAAGTGGCTCATCCGCAACTTCCGACTATGCTCCGCCGTGGAAGGCGGCAATTCGCGGCCGCCTTCGTTCGGGCCCCTCTTCCGGCCGCATGCGATCGCGCTCTCGAGAAAACCCACGATGCCATCCGGCGCGCCTCCTCCCCCCCTCCACTTCAGGTCTTCGCCGTTCGTGGCGGTGGCGGCGGGACTCCTCGCATTCGTCGGGTGCGCCCTCGTCGGGTCGTGCGGGACGTCTCTGCCACCGGCCGCCGAGGACGAGACCACGAGCCGCCCACAGGGCGCGTCGTGCACGCCTCCTACCGAGGGATGCGCGTGCGCTACCACGGGAGAGACCATCTCGTGCGGCTCGATGGTCGCGGAGGTCGACGAGTGGATCACGTGCGCCAGCGGCACACGAACGTGCCAGGCAAACCACGCTTGGGGGGCATGCAACGCCACGCTCGTGGAGATGAAGGCGGTCCCGGTCGCTCGGGGCGAGCGCCTTTCGACCCTCGGACTCGGCGCGAACACGACCTCCTGCACGAGCGACCCGTGTGATCCCTACTGTAGCTCCTACACGGATACCCCGAGCGGTATCGTCCCCGGCCCGGGCCTCTCCGTCACCGATAGTGGCTTGACCTTGAGCGGCTCGGACGCGCCGTGCAACACGTCGATCAGCGGGACCGTCATGGATCCAGGCGAGAACGTCGGCCTCAGCGGCGTCTACGTGTATCAGCCGGCGGGACCGGTTGCGCCGATCGCCGACAACGTCGGGGGCCTCACGCCGCCCACGTGCGATTCCTGCGCGACACTTACCCCACCGGTCGTGGTTTCCACCATTACGGACGTGAACGGCAACTTCACGCTCAACGGAGTTCCCGCCGGCAACGTCACCATCGTCGCTCAGACCGGCCGTTGGCGTCGCGTCACCACCGTCTCGACCACGGCGTGCTCGAACACCGAGCTGACGCTCGACCAGATTCGGATGCCCGCGAACCGGATGGAGGGGAACATCCCAAAGATGGCGATGGTGATCGGTGACCGCGAAGCGCTCGAGTGTTGGCTACTCAAAATAGGGATCTCCTCGAGCGAGATACAACCGTTCGCCACGACCTCAGACGCAAACCGTATCCAGCTCTTCCGTACGAGTGGCGAGACCACCACTTCCGGGTTGCCGCCGTCTGGCGCACCTCTTTGGGGCTCGTGTACGGGAGCGGCGGGCTGCACCGCCGCGACGAGCGGCGCGTTGAACGAGTACAGCGCAATCTTGCTCCCGTGCGATAGCCAGGACGTGACCGCCGTGGGCTCGCAGTTCACGCGCATGATGAGTTACGCCAACGCGGGCGGCCGCATCTTCATGGATCACCTGACCGGCGCCGAATGGCTCGCGCCCGCAGCGGCATCGCCGTGGAGCAGCAACCAGGTATCGACCTGGCAGGGGAATACCACGCCCGCGGGGGTGCCTGCGAAGGGCCAAGTGTTGAACGGGACCCCCGCCCAGATGGCGCTCTACGACTGGCTTGGCGTTTGGGCGCCGCTGCCCTACGGCGTGGGATGGGTGCAATCGAGCGCGCCGCGAAGCGACGCCCTGATTCAGGGGTCCGATGCGGTGGAGTGGATCCGGGGGGAGAGCAACAACAACTGGACGAGCGATCCGGCGGGCAACTATGCGCTCAGCTTCTCGTTCTCGACCCCGATTGGGGCAGGTGCGGGAAATTACTGCGGGCGTGCCATCTACAATGGAATGCACGTTTCGCAGACGCGCGCGTCAGGGGCGTACCCGTTCACCACCGCGAGCTCGTTTCCCTCGAGCTGCACTTTGGGGTTTCCTCTCACGCCGGAGGAGATCGCGCTCGAATACCAATTCTTCCAGCTGACCGCTTGCCTCGGAACCTCTCCGATACCCCCGCCTCCTCCTCCCAATCCCGCTATCTTCACGCGAGACTTCGAGGCCGTCTGCGCCGCGGGGACTTGCCCGGTTTGGCAGGCGTTCGAGTGGCAGGCGACCTTCCCCGCGGGGACGAGCATCGCGTTCCGGGCAGCCACGGCCGACACCGAGGACGCTCTTCCGCCCTCGCCACCGGCCGCCGCCCCCGTCACGGTTCCCATTGCAACTGCGACCACCACGGTGCTCGCGCCGAACTGGGCCAACGACGACAACACCGTCGCATGGCATCTCGCAAATGCTCCTCCTGGCCCGTCGCAAACCTCGGAAGCCTGGTTGCGCGTGTACATGGCGCTCAACCCGAACTCGTACAGCTCGCCCACCCTCTCGGGGTGGCAGCAGCTCTACGATTGCACTCCATGCCAATGAGGTGCGCGGCAAGAGCGATCGCTCTTGGATGTGCCCTCACGGGCATCGGCGCTTGCTCCTCTAGCGGCCCTCCACCCATCGAGGTCCTAGGGACCGGTAGCCCGATGCAATCCAGCCCTTCAGGCAACGACGCCGGGGGAAAGGCTAGGACCTCGATGGACGCCTCCGCGTCCTCGACCGCTACCGAGACCAGTGTAAACACGACTGTCACGTGCAGGCCGACCGGCGCGGAGGGGCCGGTCATCGAGGAGCTGGCCGTCGCGGGGGACATGCCTCCCCCGCTGGGGGGCGAGATCAAGTCGGGGACCTACGTTCTCTCGTTACTCCAGTTTTATCCCGGAGGAGCGGACGCCGGTGGAACGACCGGCCTCGATGCCCGAAAGACATTGGTCTTGGATTCGATGACCTACCGCCTCACGGACGCAGAGGGTACGGACGACGCTGGCCTCGGTGCACCCCAGATCACGGGCGGAACCTACTCCGTCGCGGAAAAGACTCTCACGAGGAGTCAGGAGTGTCCCACCCTCGCCAGCGTCGCGAACGGCTACAGCGCCGCGGGAAGCCAGCTCGGTATCTACCGCGGCGCGCACTTCGAGGTATACGAGCTGCAGACGCCACCCTAGGACTCTGCCCGATCGACTCCGCGCCGGTTCCGCTCGCTCTTTCTCGCACTCACTCTTTCTTGCAGAGGAGCACGACGAGCGATCGCCCGTGAACCGGCAGGAGAGCCCCCGCCTGAACCATCTTACTGGCCGGAGGGACCTCGGCGACTACCGTATCGATCAAGACCTTCCACTCGGGGGGGCGGTGCGGAAGCCAGGGAACGCGAAAGTCCACCGGCTCGCCCCCCGAGTGAACGATGACAAGGAAAGAGTCGTCCGTGACCTCCCGTCCGTCGTCGTCCAGAGCATCGACGCCTTCTCCTGCGATCAGCATCGTGAGAGTGGTCCGCTTCGAGTCGGCCCAGTCTGCGGCGGTCATCTCCTCGCCGTCCTCGCGCAGCCAAGTGACGTCCTTGAGCGCAGCACCCGCGGCGCGCTCTCCCCGAAAGAAGTGCCGCCTCTGAAACGCCGGGTGCATGTTCCGAATCGCCAGGAGCGCACGCGTGAACGAAAACACCGTCCGGTCCGCGCCCGTCAGCTGCCAGTCGATCCAGGAGAGCTCGTTGTCCTGACAATAGGCGTTGTTGTTGCCGTGCTGCGTGTGCCCCATCTCGTCCCCGCTCGACAGCATGGGGACGCCTTGAGAGAGGATGAGTGTAGAAAGCAAGTTGCGCGTTTGCCGAGCGCGGAGCTCGAGGACCTCTTCGTCGTCCGTCTCGCCCTCGACGCCGCAGCTCGAGCTTGCGTTGTCGTCCGTCCCGTCACGGTTCTCTTCGCCGTTGGCCTCGTTGTGCTTGTTCGCGTAGCTAACGAGGTCTCTAAGTGTGAAGCCGTCGTGCGCCGTCACGAAGTTGATGCTGGCGCTCGGATGGCGACCGTCGTCTTGATAGAGATCGCTCGATCCGGTCAGGCGATACCCGAGATCTGCAAGCCGAGGCGGGTCACTGAGCCACGATCTCCGGACGGTATCGCGGAAGCGTCCGTTCCACTCCGCCCACAGAATCGGAAAGTTTCCGACCTGGTAGCCACCGGCGCCCAAGTCCCAGGGCTCGGCGATGAGCTTTACCCGCGACAGGATGGGATCCTGGTGGATGATGTTGAAGAACGCGCTCAGACCGTCGACCCCGTCGACTTCGCGCGCCAAGGACGGGGCAAGGTCGAAGCGAAATCCGTCCACGTGCATCTCCGTCGCCCAGTATCGGAGACTGTCCATCACGAGCTTCAACGCTTCCGGGTGCAGCATGTTGAGTGTGTTGCCGCACCCGGTAAAGTCCTCGTAAAGGCTCGGATCTCCGCGCCGGAGCCTGTAGTACGCGCGGTTGTCGATCCCGCGAAACGAAACCGTCGGCCCGTTTTGATCACCTTCGCACGTGTGGTTGTAGACGACGTCGAGGACCACTTCGAGGCCGGCCGCGTGCAGAGCCTTGACCATCTCCTTGAACTCGCGCACTTGCTCCCCGGGTTGCCTAGAACGGCGCGCAGAGAAGCGTTGATCCGGAGCGAAATAGCCGAGCGTCGAGTATCCCCAATAGTTCGTGAGCTCACGATTCGCGACGCTCATCTCGTCCATGGCTTCATGGACGGGCATGAGCTCGACCGACGTGATGCCCAGCGACACGAGGTGTGCGATGGCGGCAGGCGACCCGAGGCCCGCGTACGTTCCCCGCAGCGCCAAGGGAACCTCGGGATGGCGCATCGTGAAACCCTTCACGTGAAGCTCGTAGAGAACCGTCTTGTGCCATGGCACGTGAGGAGGTCGGTCATCGCCCCAGTCGAACCGATCGTCCATGACGAGGCACCTTGGGACGCCGGCCGCGCTATCCCGAGAATCGGGCCGCTCTTCGCCGCCTATGCCTTCTCCGCGCGTGAATCCGAACAGCGAGTGCTGGTAGTCGGCCTTGCCTTCGAAGGCGCGGGCGTACGGATCGACGAGGACCTTGTTTCCGTTGAAGCGGTGGCCTTCATGCGGCGCGTAAGGGCCAAAGACGCGGTAGCCGTACCTTTGCCCTGGCGCGATCCCCTCGAGGTATCCGTGCCACACGTTGGCGTGACGCTCGACGAGCGGGGCACGAGTCTCTCGCCCGTGCTCATCGAAGAGACACAACGCTACACGCTCGGCATGCTCCGAAAAGAGGGCGAAGTTCGTACCGTGACCGTCGAACGTCGCGCCAAGGGGAAAAGAGCGTCCGGGTCTGACGCGGTCCATATCGGTGCCCTCAGCGTCCGCTCTCGGCGACGGCAGCACGAAGAGAGTTCATCCGCGCGACGACCGAGGGATCCTTGCCGAGATCTTCGAGCGTCGACGGCAGACGATAGCTCCAGTTCGAGAGGTTGACCGTCCCGGGCGTGTTGATGCGATCGCGCGTGCCCAGAACCTCGCTGACGAGCACCAGAGTGAGCTCGGATGCAGAGCCGAGAAGCAATCGAAGGAGAGGCAGCCAACGCCCCTCGCGATCCGTATCGGGTGCGATACCCGCGAACCGCGCGAGTTCGGAGCGATCGTGCCGCGGAAGGTCGTCCCACCAAGCAACGATAGGCGCGGTGTCGTGCGTGCTCCACGTGGCGACGCTGGACGCGGGAAACTCGCGCGGATCGCGAAAGCGACCGGCGTCGTTCTCCCAAGGCAGCACACGGTAGCCCGGAATACCGAGGCCCCCGAGCACGCTCCTCACGAAGGGCGGGATGACCCCGAGGTCCTCGGCGATCACCTTCGCCGAGCCCGCTTCGGACCGGATCACCTCCATCACTCGCGAGCCATGAGTTCGTTGGTTCTCCTCGCTCGCAGGATCAAACGAGCCGTGTCGGTCCCCCATTTTCTTCACGTACATGCGGAAGTATCCGACGACATGGTCGAGTCGGAAGCGGTCGTAAAGGGTCGCCGCCCTGCGAGTTCTCTTGCGCAGCCAGTCGAGGTCGTCGCCGTCCATAGCCGCCCAGTCGTAGGCGGGCAGACCCCAATCTTGTCCGTCGTCCGAGAAGGGATCCGGGGGTGCACCGAGCGATACATCGCGCCGAAACTGCTTCGCGTGAGACCAAACGTCGGCGCTCTCGTGCCCCACGATGAACGGGAGATCGCCCATGAGCTCGACTCCCATCGCGGCGATGTCGCGGCGCGCCGTCTGCCATTGCTCGTGGGCGATCCACTGCGTGTACTGGTGCTCGAGAATGCGCGCGGCGAGCTCCGTTCGCGCCTGAGCCATCGCAGCGGGAGCGCGATCCCTCTCCAAAGCCGGCCACATCTGCCAAGAGAAGTCCCGGTTCTTCTCTCGCAAGGCCACGTAGAGGGCGAGGTCGTTCTCCCACGCGCCCTCCTCCGCAATGAAGGAGCGCAAGGAGGACGCTCGCGGCGTACCCGCGCGCCACTCGCGCTGAAGAAAGCGCTCGAAGGCACGGTGAAGGGCACGCGCCTTAAGAGCACGAACCGCGCCGTAATCGACGTGCGCACTTGCCCGCAGCCGAGCGACTTCGCGACGGCCTTCGTCTCCGAGAACGTCGTTCAATGTCTCGCGATCGAGGTCGGGAACCGCCTCGAGCCCGATGTAGATAGGGTCGAGGCCGAAGGCCGTGCGAGCGCCGTACGGGCTCGTCTCACCGGGCGCAAGCTCGTACGCGGGCAGGATCTGGAGGAGCTTGTGTCCTCCGGTGAGAGTCCAGGCCGCACATGCCGGCAGGTCGGTGATCTGACCGATGCCCCAGTCTCTAGCAGTTCGAATCGAAAAAAGTGGAATGGTAACGCCGGCGACTCTCGAGGAGGGCATGGGAACGCGCTGTCATTTCGCACGCAATGACGGAGCTCCGCAAGCAGAGGAGCGCTCGGGAACTTTCGTCTCGGCTACGGGTCCGCCACAATGGGACTCGAGAGACACTTGAAAACGCCGCTCCGCGTCTTCTTCTGGATATCGCTGGCCTCGCACGCCGCGGCCGCCGCGATCTTTCTCGCTCCCGCGACGGCGACGGTCCCCGCCGCTTCCGGCAAACCTGACGTGACCGAGAGAGAAAACCTGGACGCTCCAGTAAGGGAACTTTCGCTCGAGACGGAATCGGAATCGGTTCCTTCCACGCTCTCCTCCGAGGTACCTCGCCCGCATTCCCGCCAGACGGAGGAGGGAAGTGGTCGCGACTTACACGCGGACGCTCGGTCGCAAGCCCTGCGTGAATCTCCCCGAGGAGGCGGAGAAGGTCGAGCGCGAGCGAACGCCGCCACGAGCGGCACCTTTTTTGGCGCCGTAGGTGACCGCGCGGCGGTGGACCTTGCGACCGCCTTCACCCGAGGATTTCCTCAAGCAGCGAGCGCGGACCCTGCGTGGGCGACCGCTCCGTTTGGCGCTGCGGGTGAGGCGGTGGTCACACTGCAGATCGATGGTGACGGCGCGCTGATCGACGCGAAGGTCGATGGCTCTCCGAGCGCGCCGCTTCGAGCCGGCATCGCGCGCACCGTGGCGCTCCTTCGTACGAGAGCCTTTACCGCCCACGGCCCCGTGACACGGCTACAGGCCACAGCAAGGGTTACCCCGGACGAAGTGCACGACGGACTACATGGTGAGGTCTTTGCCATCGGGGGAAGTTTCGACGCGAGGCTAGGCTCGGCCTTCTTCGCGCTCGCGATCGGCCGCCGGGTCGATTTGCAAGTGCGGACCGTGCGGTAGGCAACGCTCGCCGAGGCCCTTAACCCCTAAGGACCGCCGTCCGTTTGATTGGATCGAGGGTAACGCGCTTCGAGGTTCGAAAGACGCGGCAACGATCCATGAGCCACAGCAAAAGCATCTACACCTACACCGGCCGAGTCCTTGCTCTATCCGGCCTAATCCTCGCTCAATGGGGCTGTTCGGGAACCGATGGATACCCCGCCGCCGCTACAGGAACCGACTTCACCTCGCCTCTACGCGAAGACAACGCCGACGCTGCAGCCGTCCCAGCGAACGTAAGCCCGCCGGACGACGCGTGTGACGGCGACGGAGTGACGGGTGTGTGCATGACTCCCGTCGGCGCAAACGCAGGCTTCGTACTATGTGCGCAAGGTGCGCGAACGTGTTCCAAGGGACATTGGACGTCGTGCTTTACGGACGCCACGTCGGCGCCCGTCTCGGGCTGGGAGCCCGAAAGCGTCGGCTGCAACCCGCCCCCCGAAGCGTGTGCGAGAGATCGCGAAACGCGAACCTGCGTGAAGCAGCTTCCGCCGACTCCCGAAGCGTCGAACTGCTACCACGGAACGCAGACCTGCAACGGACACGTTTGGGGTCCGTGCATCCCCTAGCCCTTTGCGAACTTAGCGAAGAAGCGACGCGCTGCAGATTCTAGTGTGCGTCGGCCCAGCTAGGACCGTGCCCGACGTCGACGACGAGCGGCACGTCGAGCCGCATCGCGCTTTGCATGGCTTCGCGAATGAACGTGCCCGCCTGCTCGACGTGAGCTTTCGGCACTTCGAAGACCAGTTCGTCGTGCACGGTCAGCACCATTCTTACGCCCGGCGCCGCGGGGCTCGCGCCAAGCTTAACCATGGCAAGCTTCATGAGGTCGGCCGCGCTCCCTTGGATGGGGGTGTTCTTCGCAATGCGCTCCGCCTCCATGCGAAGACCGCGGTTGGCAGAGTGAAGGTTGGGCAAGAAGCGCCGCCGACCGAGGAGCGTGCGCACGGCTTCCCCCGACCGCGCCTTCTGGACCGTCTCTTCCATGAAGCGACGGACGCCGGCGTAGCGGGTGAAGTATGCGTCGATGAAGCGCGCCGCTTCGTCGCGCGTCACGCCCGTCTGCTTGGCCAGAGCCGAGTCGCCCATGCCATAGATGACGCCGAAGTTGATCGTCTTGGCGCGGCCGCGCATCACCTTCGTAACCTCGGCCTTTGGCACGTCGAAGATGAGCGACGCGGTGCGGACGTGAACGTCCTCCCCCGCGTGGAACGCTTCGAGCAGCTCCGCGTCGCGTGACAAATGCGCGAGCAGCCGGAGCTCCACCTGAGAATAGTCGGCCGCAAGGATCACATATCCAGCCGGAGCCACGAACGCGCCGCGAATCTCGCGACCAAGCGCCGTGCGGATAGGAATATTCTGGAGGTTCGGATCGCGCGACGAGAGGCGCCCCGTCGCGGCTACCGCTTGATCGAAGCACGTGTGGATGCGCCCGGTGGACGCATTGATCACGCGGGGCAGCGCGTCGATGTACGTACCTTTGAGCTTGTCTATCTCCCGGTACTCGCAGATCACCTTAGGCAGCTCGTGCTTCTCGGCCAGCTCTTCGAGGACCGAGGCGTCCGTCGAGCGTCCCCCTTTGGGTGTTCGCTTCAAGACGGGCAGTCCCAACTCGTCGAACAGAATCTTCTCGAGCTGGTCCCGCGATCGGACCGAGAAATCGTGTCCCGCGATCTCTTTGGCTTTCGCCTCGAGCGTCAGGAGCTCGCCGAGGGCCCGACGACCGATCGTCTCGAGGCGCGCGACGTCCACGAGCACCCCCGTCATCTCCATCTCTGCCAGGACCCTGGAAAGCGGGAGCTCGACGTCCCGCATCAGCGCGTCGAGCCCCTCGGTCTCGACCCGCGGCTCGAAACGATCGGCGAGGGCCGCACACGCCTCGACCGCCGCTGCCGCGAACTGCGTCGCCCTCTCGACTTCGAGCTCCTCGAAGGCGACCTCTCTGCCGCGCGTTTTGGTCTCGCCTTCGCCGTAGGCCACGAGCTCGATGCCTAGCTCGCGCTGCGCCCCCTCCTTCAATGTCGTGCCCGCCTCGGGATCGAGCAGATAGCTGGCGATCATCGTATCGAAGATGGGTCCGCGGATCGTCAGTCCGTTTCGCAGGAGGACGACCTCGACGAACTTGAGGTCGTGCCCGACCTTGTCGATGGAAGTGTCGGCAAACAGCGGCCCGAGCACCTCGCGGATCGCCTCCCAGTCGAGCTGCTTCGGTACGCCGAGGTAGCGGTGAGAGAGAGGCACGTACACGCCTTGCCCTGGGCCGCTCGAGAGAGCGACTCCGATGCACGCGGCGCGCATGGACTCGCGACTCGTCGCTTCGAGGTGGACTGTGAGCATCTTCCGATCCGCGGCCTTCGCCGCAAAAGCGTCGAGCTCCTCTCGGGTGACCACCGTCCTGAACTCGCGCTTCGTCGGCGCCGCGGGCCGCAACTGATCGAGCAAGCGCGACAGCTCGAGCTCTTGAAAGAGACGTCGGAGCTCAGGAACGTTCGGCTCGCCATACTTCAGGTGCGCCGCATCCCACGGAACCTCCAGATCGCTGCGAAGCCCGACGAGCTCGAAGGACACGCGCGCGTCGCTTTCGTGCGCGGCGAGCGTCTGCTTGACCTTCACCTTGGTGAGCTTCTCGAGCCCCGCGTAGACGCCCTCCAGAGTACCAAACTCCGCGAGAAGGTCCGCGGCGGTCTTCGGTCCAACTCCGGGCACGCCGGGAATGTTGTCCGAGGTGTCACCGACGAGGGCGAGCAGATCGCGAAGACGGCTGGGCGGCACGCCCCATTTCTCGCGAACCTCCCGCGCGCGATAGACTTTGTCGCGCATCGAGTCCCAAAGGAGGACGCGGTCGTCGTCGTCGCGAACGAGCTGCATGAGATCCTTGTCGGAACTCACGATGACGACGTCGATTCCCGCCCGGAGCGCTCGCGCGACGACCGACGCGATGAGATCGTCCGCCTCCATCCCATCGACTTGGTAAACGGGGATGTTGTAGGCGCGAACGATCTCCTCGCATCTGCGCATTTGTTGAGCCAGATCCGGCGGGGCCGGTGGGCGCTGCGCCTTGTAGCGATCATCCAGCGCGTGGCGGAACGTCGGGCCCTTCGAGTCCATCGCGACCGCGAACAAGTGGGGCCGCCGGCCGTTCACGACCTTCTGCAGCATGTTTACCGTGCCCATGACGGCGTGGGTCGGTTCCCCCTTGGAGGAGCTAAGGGGTGCGATCGCGTGATAAGCTCGAAAGACATAACCGGAGAGGTCGATGAGGTAGAGATGCTTCTCGCTTCCCGAGGGAGGGAGCGCGGCCGGAAGAAAGGGCTCGCTCGCGGCGGCGTACGGAGGGGGACTCGCCGGATTTCGAGGGGCGCGCGGCGGCATGGGGCGACGTTGATGCGGGCAGAGAGCACTCCCGTCAAGCCTCCTGTCGTCCTCGAACCTTTTCGTGGGAATCGACGGCCTGCGTTGCGTGAACCTTGCTCGACGCTCGACAGAGACCACGGTACTCTCCCAAGTTGCGCGGCCTCGGCGGCGCTGCCAACGGGCCTCGCGGGACGATCCCGTCGGCCCCCCTCAAGGGGTGGTCCCTTACATGTCCAGCGAAGCGACCGATGACCCGCCGCCCACCACTCTCGTTGCGGGTAAATACGAGCTCCGGGGACTCATCGGGCGGGGGGGGATGGGTTCGGTGTGGGAAGGGCGACACACGTCGCTCGATACTCGTGTCGCCATCAAGTTCATCGACGCGGAGTACGCGAAGAGCCCGGAGGCAAGAAGCCGCTTCGACAACGAAGCTCGCGCGGCGGCCACGATCCAGTCGAAGTACGCGATCCAGATCTTCGACCATGGAACGACCCCCGACGGTCGCCTCTATATCGTCATGGAGGTCCTCGGGGGCGAGCCGCTCGACAAGCGCCTCACTCGCGTGGAGGTGCTCTCGATCGCCGACACGGCGCGCACGATCCGCCAAGTCGGACGAGCGCTCCAACGCGCGCACGATCGAGGGATCATCCATCGCGACTTGAAGCCGGAAAACATATTCCTCGTCCACGGCCCGGACGACGACGAAGACGTGGCGAAGGTACTGGACTTCGGCATCGCCAAGATGAAGGCGGCGCCGGGGGCGGTAGGCGTCTCGTCTGGAACGAAAACGGGGACGCTACTCGGCACCCCCTTCTTCATGTCCCCTGAGCAGGCGCGCGGCCTCCGCACCGTCGATCACCGAAGCGACCTTTGGTCGCTCGGCGTGATCGCTTTCAAATGCGTCACGGGAGCGCTTCCGTTCGATGGGGAGTCCCTCGGCGATCTCCTCGTCAAGATTTGCACCGGACCCATCCCCGTACCTTCACACGTGTCACCCGGGCTTCCCGCCGAGTTCGACGCGTGGATGACGCGAGCGCTCGATCGCGATCCGGACCGACGCTTTCAGAGCGCCGGCGAATTGGCAGAATCGCTCGCCTTGCTCGCAGGGCTCAGCGTCCGTCGCGAGCTCACCACGAGCGGAAGTGCGGTGGACCCCGGAAGCCGCGTCCAGTCGAGTTCGTTGATCGTCGTACCCGCTGCGGCTGCTGGAGGGACCGTAGCGGACCCGGGCGCGCCGCTCGCGCCAGCCGGCACCGACCTACCGATTCTCGCCGCCACGTCCGCACCGTTCACCGCCTCGACGGCCGGCCCGACACGTGCTTCCTCCCGAATCGGCATCTATGCCCTGGCTGCCGTCGGAGTTCTCCTTGGCGTCGGACTCGTTCTCTTCAAGTACGGCGCGGGCACGTCCACTTCGGTGCCGGGCGCCGCCGCCGAACGCCCCCCGCCTCTCTCCTCTCCCCACGCCGCCGTCGCGGAGCCCCACTTGCCAGCCTCCCCGAACGGCGCGAGCGATCCAACCCCTCTCGCGCCCTCATCGGCGCTGCCAGCCGAGAGCCCCGCGACCCCAGCGGCCGTCTCCGCCTCTTCGGGACCTCGCACTCCCAAACCGACCAACAAGCTGCTGCCCTGGAAGCCATCGTCACGGACGTTGTCCGCTCCCACTCCGCTGCCGGCAGCGCCCGCGAGCCCGCCGAAGGCCTCACCCAACGTCGGCGAGCCGGGCTACTAGTTCGCTCCTGATGCACGCGGCGGCCGTCTCGTTTTTCTCGCGCCCATCACGTCGGCGCACGGGCACCTTCTTCGCCGCGGGCATGTTTCTCGCGTTCTTCTCGCCTGCACCCGCGACCGCGCAAGCGGTAAGCGAGGCGGATCGGCAGGCCGCACGCGAGCTCTTTCAGCAAGGATTCCAGCTCCAGCAGGCGGGCAACTACGCGGAGGCGCTCGATAAGTTCGGCAGAGCCCAAAGGGTCTTCAGCGCTCCGACGAACCTCCTTCATATCGCCGAGTGCCAGGCCCTCTTGGGGCAACTCGTCGAGTCTTCGGAGACCTATCGCGGCCTCGTACACCTCACCCTGCCGAAAGACGCGCCGCAAGCCTTCGTCGCGGCACAAATGCAGGGCGCCGCCGAGCTACAGCAAAT
>Ga0182024_10016657_pt1 | contig 13913 bp, 8 predicted proteins | sample P32metaG_FD_120480 | JGI IMG/M metagenome (GOLD analysis project Ga0182024, IMG submission 120480) | Permafrost microbial communities from Stordalen Mire, Sweden - P3-2 metaG (Illumina Assembly) | ecosystem: Environmental > Terrestrial > Soil > Wetlands > Permafrost | place: Sweden: Stordalen... | reverse complement strand
ACGGCGTCGAAATGCGCCATCAGCTCGACATATGCTGAATAGGCCCGGCCCAACTCGCTCAGGCGGTTGGCGAAGAGCGGCCCGACCTCGAAATTCATCGAGAAGTTCGAAAAGCAGCAACCCAGCGGATGTCGGCGGACGTCCAGGATCCTTGCATTCGGCAGAATGAGATGAATGAGGCCCAGGTGCAGAAAATTGTATGGCATCTTGTCGACAAAAAACGGGCGGCCCAACGTTCTGCGAAAACGCGTCGTATCCAGATAATTGTTGCCGAATTCCGCAAATGCCGCCGTGTCGACCCTGCCAAGCACGTCAGGGTATCCGACACCATGTGCTGGCGCGATCTGCTCGCCGATGTGTTCGGCGAGCAGGGAAATGTCGGGAAGTTCCGCGGTCGCTTCGATAGCAGGGTGACTTGCGAGTATTTGCTCGACAAGCGTTGAGCCGGCCCTCTGCATTCCAATGATGAATATCGGCTCGGCCGACTCGCATCCCGTGCCGATCCGCTCGCGCAGGAACTCCGGCGTGAAGAGCGCCTTGCAGCCCGCGACGTGCCGGGTCAGGCTGTCGGGATCGTACTCGGTGTCCCCGCGCTTGAGGGCGTTCCCGCGCGCATAATTCTCAAATGACTTTCCGTAATCGTGCCGGTCGCCATAGGCCTTGCCGAGCGCAAAATGCAGAGACACGCGCTCGTTGCGAGGCAGGTCCTGGCGTGCAAGCTGATCCCGCATCGCGTCCATTTCGCCATCCGAAAAGCGGTAGGTCTTCAGGTCGGCGAGGTCCCAATATGCGCCACCGCACGAAGGTTGCAGTTCTATGGCCCTTCGATAGGCGGCGATGCATGCATCGAGGTTGCCAAGGCTTCTCAGCGAAGCGCCATACTTGATCCACAGTTCGGGCGCCCCAGGGTGTTTCTCCACCAATCGCCGCCGGCAGAGGATCGATTCGGCATGCCTGCCCATCGCAGCGAGCACGACGGATTTGAGATCAAGGGCGAGAAAATTGTCCGGGTCTTTCATCAGGAGCCGATCCAGCTCTGCCAGGGCCACCGGAAGCTTGTTCAGCAGGTAGAGCGTCCACGCGTAATTGTAGCGCGCGAGGGCGAAATCGGGCGAGCGTTTCACGCACTCGGCGAGCAGCGTTTCGGCCCTGTCTTTCCGTTCGCGCTTGAGTGCGATCTCGGCCATCAGATTGAGCGCGCCCGGGTCGGAAGGATTTTTTTCCAGGTGGCGGGAGAGCAGGCGCTCGGGTGCTTCCAGCTCGCTCTGGCTGAACAATTCGGCCGCCTTCCTTAACTTCGGATGGCGCAGCTGCCGCCCGGCACGGAAGGCCGCCACAACGCTGGCGATGGCGGTGCTCTCAGACTCCATGTTCGCCGCATCGGGAGCCAGCCCGTTTGGGTTCGGAAGCGACGTCATGAAAGTCGTATCGGAAACCATAGTCGTCGTTGCACTGTCCGGGAACATCCGGTAAGGTAAATCGAGGGGCAAAAAATTGTAGCCCCCGAGCAAACTGAAACCAAGTAAAGGGGGTTTTCATGTTGAAGACACTACTTCTGTCAACGGCTGCGCTCGCTCTGGTTGCAACAGCCGCGAATGCGGGTTCCAACGTCACACTGAGCCACGACAACCGCTTCGTATCGACCATGCCGAGCAAGGGCTCGGAAGTCGTTCCGCCCGGCAAGCACAAGGTCAGGTATCTCTCTACCACTCTGGCGAGCAATCCGGAGGGTACCTATTTCTGCTGTTATGGCAGTACGATCAGTGGACCGTCGAGCTTCCTGGGCCACGCCTATGGCGCCGCCGAGCAGTTCGTGCCGGCGAAATCCAAGTCGATCACAACCTTGTCGGCGGCCGTCGGTTACTCGTCGGGCACCAAGGCAGTGACCCTCACGCTCTATGCCGATAACGGCAGCAATTCACCCGGCGCGGCGCTTGCTTCCGCGACGGGTACGGCGGCCGTTCAATTCGGATTGTGTTGCGGCGTAACATCGGTGACCATTCCTTCGACCAGCCTGACGGCGGGCACACCTTACTGGATCGGAATCACCACGACCGGCACGAATTTCAACGCCGCTCCGTTCCAGGTTTCCGATGAGGTCGATAACGAGACCTATATCTCCAGCACGAGCAATGGCGGGACCACCTGGGGCGCAGGCGTCCAGGAAACCGAATACAATCCGGCGATCGGCGTGAAGTAACGACGGCTTTCGTCAACGCCTGACATATCACCGCGGCCGGCGCGTCCGGTCGCGGTGATTTTTTTTGCCTCTTGTTTCCCGAAAAAATTTGCTCTGGCAGGTCTTGACCCTGCGATCCCGCGAATGAATGACTCGGATCGCGGGCCTTCGAGCCGGCCCCGAACGGCCGGCCTGGAGGCCGGTCGAATGAATTTTTGGCGGGCGAATCCCGTTCCGAATTCGCCGTTGCTTGGTGACCACACCTTGACCCGAAGCCAGACTGGCAACATTTCCGGACCGTCCGCTGCCAGTTCTGCGGAAGTGGGCCGACTGCTCGCTTCGGACCCGCCGGCTGCGGAAGCGCGGGCGCGCGATATCCTGAAGGCGCAGCCGCAAAATGCCGATGCGCTTCTGGTGCTGGGTGCGGCGCTCCGGCGACAGGGACGCGCCTCGGAGGCGAAGGCGATCCTTGAGCCTCTCGTAGCGTCGCAGCCGGACTTTGCCTTTGCGCAGCTCGAACTGGGCCTCACGTTCGGGCTGCTCGGAAATCGCTATGCGGCACTGGATGCCCTCGCCCGGGCCGTCGATGTTTCGTCGACCTTCGTCAGCGCCTGGTGCGCGCTGGGAGACGAGTTGGCGCAGCTGGAGGACAACACGGATCGGCTCCCCGGTTGCGCCGAGGCCACGAACAGCCTGCGCGAAGCAGATGCCGCGATTCGGAGACAAAGTTTCGTAGAGGCAGAAGCATTGGTGGCGCGCTCCCTTGAACGTTCGCCCGGCTTCCATGCCGCCCGTTTCCGCTACGCGGTCGTGTTGCTCGCACAGGAAAAAGGACATCTTGCGCTGCCGGTGATCGAAGAGTTAATCGGGCGCGATCCGGCCAATCCGTTCTATCGCGAGCTCAGGGCTTCCGCGCTTCACGCAGTGGGAAACTTCCATCAGGCGATCGTACAATATGAAGAGCTCCTCAGGGACGGCCGCGAAAGACCGGGCGCCTGGATTTCTTATGGGCGCGTGCTACGGGCGATCGGCAGACAGGAGGAGTGCATCGCGGCATTCTGGAAGTCCGTCGAAATCCTTCCCGCGTCCGCGCAAGGCTATCGAACGCTCGCGACCGTGAAGACGATCCGGTTTGCACCGGCAATCGTTGATAATCTCCGCGGGCTGCTGGCGCGGCCGGGCTTGTTGACTTCGACGCGCGCGCAACTGCACTTTGCGCTCGGAAAGGCTCTGGAAGACGCGGAACGCTACGAGGAGTCGTTCGAGAACTATCGGCAGAGCAACGAACTTCAGGGCACCGGCGTTTCCGGCAGCGCCGACCGGTTCATGAGGCTGGTAGGGCGCACGAAGGCGTTGTTCGCACCGGCATTCTTCCGGGAGCGCGAAGGTGTCGGGTGTGCGACCGCAGGTCCGATTTTCGTTTTGGGCATGGTGCGCGCGGGCTCGACGCTGGTTCAGGAAATCCTTGCGGCCCATCCCGCCGTCGAACGGACGGGAGAGCTGCGCGACCTGAACGTCATGACAACGCAGTTGCGTGCGCATGATCCGAACCGCAACGCTGATCGCTATCCGGAAGTGCTGGGTGTCCTGGACGCCGGACGCTTTCGCCTGCTGGGCGAGGAATATCTGGAGCGCACCCGTCCGCGCCGGAAGCTTGGAAGGCCCTTCTTCATCGACAAGTTGCCCGAAAATTTCCTGTATGCCGGCCTGATTCAGCTGATCCTGCCCAATGCCAAAATTATCGACGTGCGCAGGCATCCGCTCGATTGCTGCTTCTCCTGCTTCAAGAACTACTTTCCGGAGGGACCGCAATGGACGCACGATCTGGCGGAGCTCGGGCGGTATTACGCGGGCTACATTGAGCTGATGGCCCATTTCGACGACATCCTGCCGGGACGTATACACCGGGTGGTCTACGAAAAGCTGGTCGAGGATCCCGAAAGGGAGGTGAAGCGGTTGCTCGACTATCTGGGTCTGCCCTTCGACGAAGGGTGCCTCCGCTTCTACGAGAAGGAACAGGCGATCGAGACAACCAGCGTCGAACAGGCGCGTCGTCCGATCTACGGGAGCGGAGTCGGCAACAGCCGCCACTTCGAGCCGTGGCTCGATCCGTTGAAAACGGCATTGGGTTATGTTCTCGACACCTATCCGGTCGCGCCCAAATTTTATCCGCGGTTGCAGACGACATTCGCGCTAAGCATGGCCTGATCGGATCGGTTATGTCGCAGGTATCGCTTTATGGTCCGAAGCAGCTCTCGCGGAGATGCCGGTGCCCGAGCCGAGCGTAAAAAAGGTGGTGCTCGCCTATTCCGGCGGCCTTGATACGTCCGTCATTCTCAAATGGCTGCAAACGGCTTACGGCGCGGAGGTGATTACGTTCACCGCCGATCTGGGTCAGGGCGAAGAGCTGGCGCCGGCGAAAGACAAGGCGGTGCTGCTGGGCGTGAAGCCGGAGAATATTTTCGTGGAAGATCTGCGTGAGGAATTCGTCCGCGACTTTGTTTTTCCGATGTTTCGCGCCAACGCGCTCTACGAAGGCGCCTATCTGCTCGGGACTTCCATCGCGCGTCCGCTCATTGCCAAACGGCAGATCGAGATTGCGGCGAAGGTTGGTGCCGATGCGGTGGCGCATGGCGCGACGGGCAAGGGCAACGATCAGGTCCGCTTCGAACTCGCCTATTACGCGCTCCGGCCCGACATCCGGGTTATCGCGCCCTGGCGCGAATGGGACCTCACAAGCCGCACGCGGCTGCTCGAATTCGCCGAAGCACACCAAATTCCGATTGCAAAGGACAGGCGCGGCGAAGCACCGTTCTCGATCGACGCCAACCTGCTTCACTCCTCGTCCGAGGGGAAGGCGCTCGAAGACCCGGCGTGCGAGCCGGATGCCATGGTTTATCAACGCACGCTCAGTCCGGAAGATGCGCCGAACGAGCCAACATCGATTGAGGTCGGCTTCGATAGGGGAGATGCCGTTTCGATTGATGGGCGCGCGCTGTCACCGGCGGCTCTGCTGACGCGGTTGAACGAGTTGGGGCGCGCGAACGGAATCGGCCGCCTCGATCTTGTGGAGAACCGCTTCGTCGGCATGAAGTCGCGCGGCATTTATGAAACCCCCGGTGGCACGATACTTCTTGCTGCACACCGCGCGATCGAATCGATTACGCTCGATCGCGGGGCGGCGCATTTGAAGGACGAGTTGATGCCCCGCTATGCGCAGCTCATCTATGACGGGTTCTGGTTTTCGCCCGAGCGGGAAATGCTCCAGGCACTCATCGATACGAGTCAGGAATTCGTCACGGGCACGGTGCGGCTGAAACTATACAAGGGCAACGTCATCGTTAAGGGCCGCGCTTCGCCCTGTTCGTTGTACGAGAAGGATCTCGTCACCTTCGAGGACGACCGGGGCGCTTACGATCAGAAGGACGCGCAGGGGTTCATCAAGCTGAACGCTCTGCGTTTGCGCATATTGGCCATGCGAAGGCGGAAGATGCGGAAATGACCGGGGTTTCGAACGCGCAGCAGGTCGAGTACTGGAACGGCCCCGTCGGCGAACGGTGGGCTGCCCTTCAGGAACGAATCGATCTGCATCTCGGTGCCATCACCGCCGCAATGGTCCGGTTTGCTGCGCCACGAGCGGGCGAGCGAGTCCTTGATATCGGCTGCGGCTGTGGAACGACCACGCTTCTGCTGGCTCTCGAATCCGGACGCGAGGGCGGTGCCGCGGGGATCGATATTTCCGTTCCCATGCTGAATATCGCGCGGGCTCGTGCGATGGCGCAGAATGCAGACGTGCCGTTCATCGAAGCGGACGCGTCCGCATACGAATTTCAACCCGTGTTCGACCTCGTGTTTTCGAGGTTCGGCATCATGTTCTTTGCCGATCCGGTTCGCGCCTTCGCCAACATCCGTACGGCGCTGAATCCCGGAGGGCGCCTTGCGTTTGTTTGCTGGCGCTCCCTCGCCGAAAACGGCTGGGCTTCGGAGCCCCTGGCGGCGGCGATGCATCTTCTCCCGCCGCAGGAACCTGTCGATCCCCTGGCACCCGGGCCGTTTGCGCTTGCGGACGGCGAACGCCTGCGCGGCATCCTCGCACGTGCCGGCTATTCGGCCGTCACGGTCGAACCCTTTGACGGCACGATGAACATGGGCGCAGCGCTCAATGACGCTGCGGAAGAAACCCTGAATATCGGGCCGCTCGCACGTGCCGCGGCAGGATTGGACGAGGCAACCCGCCGGAAGATCCGCGAAGCGGTGGAGCAGGTCTACAGGCCATTCGCTTGGTCTGCCGGCGTCACGCCGCCGGCCGCATGCTGGTTCGTACGGGCGAAACCCTGAATGTTCAATACCTCACCACGCTCCGGATCGATTCACCGCTGGCCATCAGCTCGAAGGCATCGTTGATCCGTTCGAGCGGCATCGTGTGCGTGATCAGTTCGTCGATTGCAATCTTCCCTTCCATGTACCAGTCGACGATGCGCGGAACGTCGCTGCGTCCCCGGGCTCCACCAAAAGCCGTGCCCTTCCAGACGCGGCCGGTGACGAGCTGGAAGGGACGGATGGAGATTTCACGCCCCGCGGGGGCAACGCCGATGACTACCGAGGTTCCCCAGCCGCGATGGCAGCATTCGAGCGCCTGGCGCATCACATCGATATTTCCGATGCATTCGAAACTGTAATCCGCGCCGCCCTTCGTCAATTCGACAAGATGGGCGACGAGGTCGCCCTCGACGGATCGCGGGTTGACGAAATGCGTCAGCCCGAATTTTCGGGCAAGCGCCTCGCGCGCCGGATTGATGTCGACGCCGACAATCATGTCGGCGCCCGCGAGTCTTGCGCCCTGGACGACATTGAGCCCAATGCCGCCCAGGCCGAAAACCACGACGTTCGCGCCGGGTTCCACCTTCGCGGTGAAGATGACGGCGCCGATGCCCGTCGTCACGCCGCACCCGATGTAACAAATCTTCTCGAACGGCGCGTCGTCGCGGACTTTCGCGAGGGCGATTTCCGGCGCGACGGTGTAGTTCGCAAATGTGGAGCAGCCCATGTAATGTAGGATCGGTTTTCCGTTCTTCGAGAACCGGCTGGTGCCGTCGGGCATCAGTCCCTTTCCTTGCGTGCCGCGGATCGCCGTGCAGAGATTGGTCTTGCGGCTCAGGCAGGATTTGCACTGCCGGCACTCCGGGGTATAGAGCGGAATGACGTGATCGCCTTTCCTGAGCGTGCGGACGCCCGGGCCTACATCCACCACGATGCCCGCGCCCTCATGCCCGAGGATGCAGGGAAACAACCCTTCGGCATCCGCTCCCGAGAGCGTGTATTTGTCGGTGTGGCAAATCCCTGTCGCCTTGATCTCGACCAGGACCTCGCCTTCTTTCGGCCCATCGAGATCGACCGTTTCGATCGACAGGGGCTTGCCCGCCTCCCACGCTACCGCCGCCCGAACCTGCATTCCTACCGCCTCTCCAAGCGCCGCCAGCTCATCATGTCGAAGAACATTGCACGTGTGTAGTTGGCAAGCCGCACATTTTCTTGGTGGTAATTCTGTTTCAAGAAGGGTGGTGAAGGGACCAGACGGGCACGGTCACACATCCAGCGCCGCGTAGAGGGCGTTGTCCTGGATGAATTCGCGGCGGGGTTCCACGATGTCTCCCATGAGCTTGGCGAAGAGATCGTCGGCCTCGTCGGCGTGCTCCACCTTCACCAGGAGAAGCGTGCGCGCATTGTCGTCGAGCGTGGTTTCCCACAACTGCTCCGCATTCATCTCGCCGAGGCCCTTGTAGCGCTGGAGCGCCAGGCCCTTGCGGCCCCATTCGAAGACCGCGTCCAAAAGCTGGCTGGGCGCGCGCACTTCGCGCGTTTCGTCCTTTCTGGTCAGCATTCCCGCCTTCAGATAGGCGCCCTGGAGATCCGGCGCCAGCCTGTCGAGCTTGCGCGCGTCGGCGCTCGAAATCAGCGCACCGTCGATGGCGACTGCTTCGCGCACGCCGCGCACTTCACGCCAGAATTTCAATCCGCCATCCGCCGTCGGCTCTCCATGCCAGCCGAGCTCGGTCTCGTCGGACAATTGATCGAGCCTTCGGGCAATATAGAGGGCCGTTTCGGCGGCGCGCTCCGCATCGCCAAGAATTTCCGGGTTGAGCGCGCCCGCGATTGCCGCCTGTTCCAGCAGAAAGCGCGGGTAGTGACGGGGAAAGCCGTCGAGCGCGGATACCGCGGCGCGCGCCTTCTCCACAAGCCCATCGAAGTCCGACCCGGCCATGGTCTCTCCCGTATGCAGTGTGAAGGTGGCGGCCGCCGATCCTTCGGAGATCAGATAGTCGGTCAGTTCGCGTTCGTCCTTGAGATAGCGTTCGGACTTCCCGCGTGTCGCCTTGTAGAGCGGCGGCTGCGCGATATAGATGTGCCCGCGCTCGATCAACTCGGGCATCTGCCGATAAAAGAAGGTGAGGAGCAGCGTGCGGATATGCGCGCCGTCCACGTCGGCGTCGGTCATGATGATGATCTTGTGATAGCGCAATTTGTCGGCGTTGAACTCTTCGCGGCCGATGCCGGTGCCGAGCGCCGTGATGAGTGTGGCGATTTCGATATTGGAGAGCATCTTGTCGAAGCGCGCGCGCTCTACGTTGAGCACCTTTCCGCGCAGCGGCAGCACCGCCTGGTTCTCCCGGTTGCGCCCCTGCTTTGCGCTGCCCCCGGCCGAATTGCCCTCTACGATGAAGATCTCGCATTTGGCGGGATCGCGCTCCTGACAATCGGCAAGCTTTCCAGGCAACGACATGCCGTCGAGAGCGCCCTTGCGGCGGGTCAACTCGCGTGCCTTGCGCGCGGCCTCGCGCGCGGCGGCCGCCTCGACCACTTTGCCGACGATCGCGCGCGCTTCGTTCGGATGTTCCTCGAACCAGGCGCGAAGCTGATCGTGCACCGCGCCCTCCACGACCGGTCGCACTTCGGACGAGACGAGCTTGTCCTTGGTCTGCGAGCTGAACTTCGGGTCGGGAACCTTGACCGAGAGGACGCAGGTGAGTCCTTCGCGGCAATCGTCGCCCGTGAGCGCGGCCTTGTCCTTCTTCCCCAAATTCGATTCTTCGGCGTATTTGGTCACTACGCGCGTGAGCGCGGCGCGGAAACCGGCCAGATGCGTGCCGCCGTCGCGCTGGGGGATGTTGTTGGTGAAGCAGAGCATGCTCTCGTGGTAGGAATCGTTCCACATCAAGGCCGCTTCGATAACGATCGTGTCGCGTTCGGCGCGCAGCATGATGGGAGCGGGGATCAACGCGGTCTTGGCGCGGTCGAGATAGCGAACGAAAGCCTCCAGTCCCCCATCATAATGGAGCGTGATTTCCTTCTTCTCGACGCCGCGCAGATCCGCCAAAATGATCGTCACGCCGGAATTGAGGAAGGCAAGCTCGCGCAGCCGGTGCTCGATGGTCGCGCTGTCGAACTCGATTTTGGTGAATGTCTTTGGACTCGGCAGAAATGAGACTTCCGTACCGCGCCTTCCGTGCGCGGGGCCCACTGCCTTCAGTGGCGCTACGGGATCGCCGTCCTGGAAGCGCATGGCAAATTCCTGTCCGTCCCTCCAGATACGGAGATCCAGACGTTCCGAAAGTGCGTTGACCACCGACACGCCCACGCCGTGCAGGCCGCCCGACACCTTGTAGGCGCTCTGCTCGAATTTTCCGCCGGCGTGCAACTGGGTCATGATGACTTCGGCGGCGGAGACGCCTTCCTCGTGGAGATCGGTCGGGATGCCGCGGCCATTGTCGCGCACCGTGCAGGAGCCGTCCGCATTCAGGATGACGTCGATCCTGTCGGCGTGGCCGGCCAGCGTCTCGTCGATGGCGTTGTCGACGACTTCGTAGACCATGTGATGCAGGCCGGAGCCGTCATCGGTATCGCCGATATACATGCCCGGCCGCTTGCGCACGGCATCGAGTCCCTTGAGCACCTTGATTGAATCGGCGCCGTAATCATTGATTTCGGGCGGATCTGGGGGGCCGGCGTCTTGAGCCATCAAGAGTCTCTGTCATCCCCGCGACAGCGGGAATCCATCGGCAAACGCGCGTCGCCCTGCTCCTGGATGCCCGCTTCCGCGGGCATGACATCCTTTGGTTTGGTTGGTTGGAACATGCTCTAGTTTTGACGGACAAACTGGCCCGCTTCGACGAGGAATATATCGGCATGCGGGGCCAGATATTCAAACAGCGCAAGGTCGGTGCCGGTGAGCCAGGCCTGCGCCCCGAGCGCCACGATTTCCTCGAACAGTGCGGTCCGCCGGCGCAGGTCGAGATGGGCGGCGATCTCGTCGAGCAGAAGAAGCGGTGCGTGCCCGTCGCGCCTGCGCGTGAGCTCCCATGCGTCGGCAAGGACGATGGAAATCAGCAACGCTTTCTGTTCGCCGGTGGAACAGTCCCGCGCATCCATCCGCTTTTCCGTGTGGCGCGCCGCGAGGTCGCTCACATGGGGTCCAAACGTGGTACGGCGGGTCTCCGCGTCGCGAAGACGCGCCTGCGCGAGCGCTGTTCGCATTGCGTCCACGGCCTGCTCGCCCTTTTCCGACAGAAGCCGATCGGTGTCGCCCACGAGGGCGAGATGGGCGCTGGGAAAGGCGCCGGCCTGTTCCCGACGCTGGAGGGATTGGTTGAGGACGGAGACGGTCGCGGCGCGTGCCGCGGCAATTTCGATTCCCGCTTCGGCCATCTCCTTTTCCAATCCGCCGAGCCAGCCTGGATCGCGCGGACCGAGCCTCAGAAGCCTCGCGCGCTCGCGCATCGCCTGCTCGTAGCGCAGGCTGCGCCGCGCATGGGCAGGGTCCATTCCGAGCACGAGCCTGTCCAGAAAGCGGCGCCTGGCGCTCGCGCTGTCGCTGAACAACCGGTCCATCGCCGGCGTGAGCCACGCGACCTGAAGGATCTCGCCAAGATCCGCGGAATTCTGGGCAGCCGCGCCGTTCAGGTGAACCTGCCGTCTCTCGCTTCCCTGCGGGCCCGCCACAAGCCCCGTCCCGATCTCGTAGGTTTCTCCTCCGCGCGACACCGTCGCCGCCACGGCCCACAGGACGTCTTCCCGGGCAGTCTGCGGAGCCTTGCGAGTGTGCTCGGCCAGCTGGGCGCCGCGCAGGCCGCGCCCCGGCGACAGAAGGGAGATTGCGTCCAGCAGATTGGTCTTGCCCGCTCCATTCGGGCCGGCCAGCACAACCGGGCCGCCGCTCGTTGCCAGTTCCGTGCGCGGGTAGGAGCGAAAATTTGTCAGCGCGAGGGAAGTGACCGCCAGAAGATGACGGTTCGGCTCCGTCGTATTGGCGGACTCACAAAGCGCCTGCGTCAAACTCACACCCGCATGGGCATGAGGACGTAGAGGGCGCCGCGGTCGTCCGTATCCTCGATCAGCGTCGGCGATCCGGCATCGGACAGGAGGAAACGCACCACCTTGCTCTCGATCTGGCTCGTAATGTCGAGCAGGTAACGGGCGTTGAACCCGATATCCATCGGGCTGGCGCTGTACACCGCGCCCACTTCTTCCGTGGCGGTGCCGGAATCGGGGTTGATCACCGAGAGCGTGAGCTTGTCCTGCGAAATACCGAGTTTCACCGCGCGCGTCTTGTCCGCAGAAATCGTGGACACGCGGTCGACGGCCTGTGTGAACTCACGCGAATCGAGGGAGAGCACTTTGTCGTTCGCCGAAGGGATCACCCGCTGATAGTCGGGAAACGTGCCGTCGATCAGCTTGGAGGTGAGCTCAACGCCGTCGGTGACGAACTGGATCTTGGTATCCGACAGGGAGACATCGATCGCGCCCTCCGAATCGTCGAGCAGCCGTCGGAGCTCGCCGATCGTCTTGCGGGGCACGATCACCCCGGGCATTTCCGCGGCGCCGTCCGGCAGCTCCAGCTGGAAACGTGCAAGCCTGTGGCCGTCCGTCGCGACTGCGCGCATCTCGCCCTTGGCTTTGCCGTCCTTGTGGGCGTGCAGATAGATGCCGTTCAGATAAAATCTTGTCTCTTCGGTCGAGATGGCAAAGCGCGTCTTGTCGATCAGGCGTTTCAGATCCTCGGTCTGCAGCCGAAACCGGAACGGCAGCGCTCCTGCCGCCATCTGCGGAAAATCTTCCTTGGGCAGACAGGCAAGCTCGAAGCGAACACTGCCCGCCGAAATGGCGAGGCGCCCGCCTTCCGACGTGAGAAGTTCAGCCTGGACCTGCGCGCCATCGGGCAGCTTGCGCACGATGTCGTAGAGCATGTGGGCGGGCGCCGTGGCCGCGCCGTTGCGGAGCACGTCCGCGGCAAGCGACTCCACGATCTCCATGTCGAGATCGGTGGCGGTCAGCTTCAGCCGGCCCTTCCCAGCCTCGATCATCACGTTCGAGAGAATGGGAATCGTATTGCGGCGCTCCACCACACTTTGCACATGGCTCAACGCCTTCAGAAAGGCGCCGCGCTCGACGGTGATTTTCATGATTTTGCGCTTCGAATCTCGACGTTTTCCCGATGCCTTACGGCCCGCGGCGGCAGTCCGAACTCCCGCCGAAAGCCCTTGAGTTGCCCAAATTTCGAGGAATCGAACTCAAGGCCGGAACTATATCAGGACGTATCCCGCGAGAACAACGTGTCGGGCGACCGAAAAGAAAGCCCCCCGGCGGTCCGGGGGGCCAGTTCGCCATCCGAGGGGTTCAGCTTTCCTTGCCCAGGACTCGCTTCAGGAAATCGACTTCCTGGCGGAAGGTCGGGTCTTCATCGCAGAGCGCCGCAATGCGGCGGCAGGCATGGAGCACCGTGGTATGATCGCGGCCTCCAAAGCGGCGTCCGATCTCGGGCAGGGAGCGCATGGTGATTTCGCGCGCCAGGAACATCGCCACCTGCCGCGGCCGGGCCACGCGGCGGCTGCGCTGCGCCGATTGGAAATCGCGCGGATCGAGCTTGTAAAAATCGGCGATCTTGCGCTGGATGTCCTCGATCGAGGTCTTGCGTGCCACGGTGCCGCGCTTGACGATGGTCTCCACGGCCGCGTTGAAGGCGAGCGGATTCTTCGTCAGTTCGGCATGCAGCGTGAGATTGTTGAAAAAGCCGATCAGGTCGCGCGGGGTTGCTTCGTCCAGATCTGCGATTCGCTCGAGAGCCTGGTCCGGAATCACCACCTGTGCCCGTTTGCGCGCGTAGTCTTCGGCGCGTGCCTTCAGTATTTCGAGCCGCGTAGTGCGCTCGGGCCGGTCGAGCGCGACGACAAGGCCGCCGGAAAGGCGCGAGCGCACGTCCGCACCGAGGGCCTCGAGTTGCGCCGGTGGCCGATCCGCTGCGATCACGAGTTTGCGGCGCAGGTCGGAGTAGGCGTTCAAAGTGTGGAGCAGTTCCGATATCGTATAGGTGCTGCGGCAGAGGTGCTGCAGATCGTCGATAAGTAGCATGTCTGCGGCGCGGAGCTCGTCCTTGAAGCCCAACGTCTCCTTGCGGTTGAGGGCGCCCAGGAACTGCCGCATGAAATCCTCGGCGCCCAGAAGCAGAGCGCGGTGGCCGCGTGCCCGGGATTCGAGGGCGATCGCGTTCAGCAGATGTGTCTTCCCGAATCCGAAGCTCCCATGGATGTAGAGCAAAGAGACGTCCTCGGCGGCATCTTCTGCAAACGTACGTGCGGCGCGATACGCAAGGACGTTGGCCGGGCCCTGGACGAAAGTGGCGAATGATTGCGCGGGATCCGGCGCACGGAAGGAGAGGACCGGCCCGGCAGGAAAGCCGCTT
>Ga0182024_10016656_pt1 | contig 13913 bp, 12 predicted proteins | sample P32metaG_FD_120480 | JGI IMG/M metagenome (GOLD analysis project Ga0182024, IMG submission 120480) | Permafrost microbial communities from Stordalen Mire, Sweden - P3-2 metaG (Illumina Assembly) | ecosystem: Environmental > Terrestrial > Soil > Wetlands > Permafrost | place: Sweden: Stordalen... | reverse complement strand
TAGCCCCATAAGCGCTGTCAGGAACGCCGAAAGGCCCCGGAGCAGCCACGCCGCCATGCTGTGCCCCCAGCACAAACTCCGCCGCCTCCGCGAGCTCAGGATCAATCAGGGTCAGCGTAACTTCCGCCAGTCCCAGCGGTGGCCGCTTGGCCGTACCATTAAAAATGCAGTCGGACATTCGTTCGGCGCGCAGCGATTTGTGGCTTTGCTCGCCCAGAACCCAGGAAATGGCGTCGACAATATTGGACTTGCCGCAACCGTTCGGTCCGATGATGCAGGTAAGCCCGCTACCGCTAAACGTAATCTGCGTTTTTTCGCAAAACGATTTAAAGCCAACCAATTCGACTTTGCGCAGTTTTAACAAGATTTCCCCTTTATTTTATGGCCTTTGCCCCGTAAGCGCCGGGCGGCCCAGTTTCCGACAGGCATCTACACCAATCCCAATCGATACACGTCCACAGATACAAATTCCACATGACTGGGAAGGGTCGAGCCGCGACAAAATGGCTGAAAGGTCTTTTAGCAGAGGCCCATCCGCCTGGCGCTACGATGGCGGTTACGGGAGAACAAAATAGCACGCGTGGCCATCGAAGTAAAGGGCAAGGCACTGGGTCCCCGTGCGGATCGGTAAACTCGATTGAATAACGTTTCCGCCCGGTCGCCTCGGTCCAAATTGGAAATTTCCGGATGTGTTATATTGGGCATGGGAGTGATGTCAGAATTCAGCTTCCCTCAGAACTACAATTATCGCCTCGGTTTTCTTCTTAACGGCTGAGAGGCCGTAGAGTCCCTTGGTATGAAAGAGTGCCGAACAGCTCCAATTAGATTGGAAGGAGTTCCAAATGTCGCCTGGCTCCGATTTCGACAAGCTTTACGAGGACATGGAGCGCAGCCACGTCAAGCCGCTGTGGACGGCAGAGGCCAAAATATTGCCCACTTCGCCGCATCCTCGGGCCGTGCCATGGCTCTGGAAATGGTCGCAGGTGCATTCCCTCGCAAGCCGTGCGGGAGATCTTGTGACGATCGAACATGGTGGTGACCGTCGCGCTATAAGCCTTGCCAATCCCGGCCTCGGAGGTCAGCCCTACGCTACGCCAACGCTGTGGGCCGCAATCCAGTGGCTGAACGGGCGCGAGGTGGAACCCGCCCACCGCCATACGGCGCAAGCGGTCCGATTCATGCTTGAAGGCAAAGGCGCCTACAGCACGGTTCAAGGCGATAAGATTTATCTCGAACGCGGAGATTTCGCAATCAATCCGCCGTGGTTCTGGCACGATCACGGCAGCGAAAGCAGCGGCCCAGCCGTGTGGATGGACGGCCTCGACATCCCGCTGAATAATTATCTCGACGCGAGTTTTTTTGAAACCTCCAGGAATGAAAAGCAGGACGTAACCGCCGTGATCGACGGATCGCTTCTGAAGTATGGTTGCGGGCAGTTGCGCCCTGCGTGGGAAGAGCCCGTGCAGGAATATTCTCCCCTTTCAACCTATAAATGGGAGGCCACCGAGCGCGCGCTCACGAACCTCGCCAAAGTGGACGCCAGCCCGTTCGACGATGTGGCGCTCGAATACACGAATCCGCACACCGGACGTCCCGTGATGGACACCATTACGGCGTGGATCCAAATGTTGCGCCCCGGCATTCACACCCGGGCGCACCGGCAGGTCAATAGCGCCGTCTATCATGTATTCGAGGGTAAAGGCGCCACTGTCATTGGCGGCGTGCGCTTCGATTGGGAGCAGGGCGACATGTTCGTGATTCCAAGTTGGGCGTATCACGAGCATATCAACGGCTCCAAATCCGATCGGGCCATCCTTTTTTCGATTCAAGACACCCCCGTGCTGAAGGCGCTGGGCAAGTATCGGGAAGAAGCACTCGCCGCGAACAATGGCCACCAGGCGGTAAAAGAATCGTTCGACGCTGCCAAAGCGCTCGCGTTTGTCTAGCGGCAATAGGCAGTTCACGGTGACCGTAGATCAGAACAGGATTTTTTTAAATTGGGGGATCATTCAGAATGCTGTTCGACTTCAGTGCGCTTCCGGGCAAGGAGTGTTACAAGCTGCTGGTTTCCACGGTGACGCCGCGGCCGATCGCGTGGCTGGTCAGCCAGGATGCCAAGGGTCTGATCAACGCTGCGCCTTTTTCATTTTTCAATGCATTCTCGGGCGAACCTCCTGTCGTCGGAATTGGAATCGGCAGCCATGGGACGGGAAGGGCCAAAGACAGCCGCGCCAACATTCTTGAGACCCGGCAGTTTGTAGTGAACCTGGTCTCCGAAGCCAACGCCCAGGCCATGAACGTCACTGCAATCGAATTCGATCAAAGCGTGAATGAGTTGGAGCAGGCTGGACTCACCGCCTTGCCATCCGTGCGCGTGAAGCCGCCGCGCATCGCGGAAAGCCCTGTGGCAATGGAATGCGAGTTGATGCAGATCGTGGATTGGGGTGAGAGCGGCCTGGTGCTGGGGCGCGTGGTGGCCATGCATATCCACGACGAATTCATCCTCGACGCAGCAAAGAATTACATCGACACTCCGAAAATGAAGCTGATCGGCCGCATGCACGGCCGCGGCTGGTATGCGCGCACGTCCGATTTGTTCGAAATGCCGCGCATCCCGCTAAATGAATGGAAGATGAAAACCGAATGAGCAACGGGCCCCTCGAAGCTGTTCTCCGCCCGTTCGGTCAAACATTTCAGAACTTCAGAACTTGCCACCACGCCGCCGCTCAATGTTAGAATTGCCTGGCTGGAATGGAAATCATTCTGTAGTTGGGAGCCCACAGGCTAACCCTCAGAGTTTCTGGAGCGAATGCCATGCCATACCAATTGAATTTGAATGGAAGGTCTACCTCTGTCGATGTGCCGGCGGACATGCCACTGTTGTGGGTGATCCGCGACGTGCTGGGCATGAAGGGGACGAAATTCGGCTGCGGCGCGGGGCTATGCGGCGCCTGCACCGTGCACCTGAATGGGCGAGCAGTGCGCTCCTGCCAGACGCTTGTATCGATGGCCGCCGACGCGCAGATCACCACGATTGAGGGGCTATCGGCGAACGGGACGCATGCCGTTCAACTGGCGTGGCAGGAACTGGATGTGCCGCAATGCGGCTATTGCCAGGCTGGGCAGATGATGACCGCCTCAGCATTACTTGCGCACACGCCAAGCCCCACCGACTCGGAAATCGAAGACGCCATGAACGGAAACATTTGCCGCTGCGGGACGTACCTGCGCATTAGGCCGGCGATCCATCGCGCCGCCGTAATCGCCCAGAACCAATCCACGCGGCCAACGGAAAGCGCCAGTGTTCTGGCGGGGAAGGAATAAGAAGACGCCATGGCCACCATATTGAGAGAAATAAAGCCCACGAATTCCGCGCTGCTCGGGCGCCGCTCCTTTCTTCGCGTGAGCGCAATTGGCGGAGGCGGTTTTCTGCCGGCACTGTATGCCGATCCTTTTTCCAGTGTATTGGCGCAGGGCGGCCTGAAGGCGTTGCCTCCGGCGCCGACGTCGCCAAATGCCAAATTTGAGCCGACCGCTTTCATTCGCGTGATGGCCGACGGCAGCGTCACCATCATGTCCAAAAATCCTGAGGTTGGGCAGGGAATCAAGACGGCATTGCCCATGATTATCGCAGAAGAGCTGGACGTGGATTGGAAGGATGTGAAAATTCAGCAAGCCGATCTCGATGAAACGAAATACGGGCCGCAGCGCGCCGGCGGCAGCACCTCCACGCCGGTGAATTGGGACCCGCTGCGAAAAGTCGGCGCAGTGGGGCGGCAGATGTTCATTACAGCGGCAGCGCAGACCTGGAGTGTCCCGGAGTCCGAACTCAGCTCTGCGTCAGGCCGCGTGATTCACAGCGCAACCAATCGCTCGCTAGGCTACGGCGAACTTGCCGCCAAGGCTGCGACGCTCACTCCTCCTGCTTTGAATTCCGTGAAATTGAAGGCCGCGAAAGACTACAAGATCATGGGGCAGCCGATGCACGGGGTGGACAACGCTTCCATCGTGGTCGGCAAACCGATTTACAGCATTGATTTTGTCCTTCCTGGAATGCTTTTCGCCGTGTTTCAGAAATGTCCCGTGTACGCCGGCAAAGTGGTCAGCGCGAATTTGGATGAGATCAAAGCAATGCCCGGCGTGCGCCACGCATTTGTGGTGGACGGCGGAACGAACTTGAATGGCTTGATGCCCGGCGTGGCAATCGTCGCCGACAGTTGGTGGCAGGCCAACACCGCGCGCAAAAATCTGCAAGTGAAGTGGGACGAAGGTCCGACCGCGAAGGAGGGCAGCGAAGGCTATGCGCGTCGCGCCACGGAACTTTCGCAACAGGCGCCCGGATACATCTTCCGCAAGGATGGCGACGATGTAGCGGCCATGCAGAAGGCCGCAAAGGTCGTCGAGGCGGCATACTCCTATCCATTCCTGTCGCACGCGCCGCTGGAACCGCAAAACTGCGCGGCGCATTTTGCGGACGGCAAAGTGGAATTGTGGGCGCCTTCGCAAACGCCCGAAGCCGGCCGGCAGTTGGTGGCCGCAACGCTGGGAATTCCACCGGAGAATGTAACCATTCACTTGATGCGCGCGGGCGGCGGATTTGGGCGCCGCCTTTCGAATGATTACGCGGCCGAGGCTGCCTGGATTTCAAAAGTAGTGGGTGGCCCCGTGAAGCTGCTGTGGACGCGTGAAGACGATATGGCCCACGATTTCTATCGGCCAGCCGGATTCCATTTCTTCAAAGCGGGGCTCGATACTTCCGGAAAAATCTCCGGCTGGAGCAATCACTATGTGGCCTTCGGTGATCACGGACAATTTGCCTACGCGTCCAATTTGCCGGCCAACGAATTTCCGGGAACGTTTCTTCCGGATTATTCGTTGAATATTTCCCTGATGCCATTCGGCATTCCAACCGGCGCCATGCGCGCGCCGCGCAGCAACGGCCTGGGTTTCGTTTTCCAGTCCTTCGTCGATGAACTTGCACACGCAGCGGGAAAGGACCCGGTGCAATTTCGCCTGGAAATGCTGGCCGCGCCGCGCGTTTCCAATCCCAATACGCCGCCGAATGCGGGCGAACCCGACATCGACGCAGCGCGCATGAAGGGCGTGCTGGAATTGGTCGCGGATAAATCCGGCTGGAATTCGCGCGGGCAATTGCCCAAGGGGCGTGCCAAGGGAGTGGCGTTCTATTTCTCGCACCGCGGATATTTTGCCGAGGTGGTGGAACTAAGCGTGGACGAGAAAAAACGCGTGAAGGTTCACAAGATTTGGGTGGCGGGGGATATTGGCAGTCAAATTATTAATCCCAGTAACGCTGTGAATCAGGTGCAGGGCGCGGTGATCGATGCGCTCAGCCAGGTGATGGGCTACGAAATTACAATCGACAAAGGCCGCGCCGTGCAGACCAATTTCCACCAGTATCCGCCGGTGCGAATGACCCAGGCGCCGCCTGAGATCGAAGTTCATTTCCTGACATCGGCGAATTCACCGACGGGTTTGGGCGAGCCTGCGTTGCCGGCAATCCTGCCCGCGGTGTGCAATGCGATATTTGAAGTTACCGGGGAGCGCTTGCGCTCCGTGCCGATCGCGAAGCATGGGTATTCCTGGGCGTAGGAATGTCGTGACCCGTGACCCGTGACCCGTGACCCGTGACCCGTGAAGCACACTCGTTGGGAGTTTTGATCTTCACGGATCGCGGACCACGGGCCACGAACCACTGTTTTTCTCAGTCGATGCGGTAGTGGCAGCCGCGGCTTTCGCGGGCTTGATCGGCGGCATCAAGAATCAGCAGTGCGGTCAGGATGCCGTTGCGCAGGCCGATGATGGAATCGCTGATTTCGCATTTTTCATAGAAGCGCGCGATTTCCAGATCCAGTTCGCGCAGCACGCGCATGGCGCGATTTAATCTTTTCTCGCTGCGGATCAGTCCCACATAATTCCACATGGTGTGCTGGATGGTCAGCCAATCCTGCGAAATCAGTGCGGGATCGGCGGGTTCGTTCTCATAGCGCCAGTCGGCTACCTGCGGGAAATAAAAATCATTTCCGCCGCGGATGCGCTCGGCGGCTTGCTGTCCGGCGCGCGTTCCCCACACCAGGCATTCCAGCAGGGAAGTACTGGCCAGGCGATTTGCGCCGTGCAGGCCTGTGCAGGCCACTTCCCCGACAGCGCGCAGGCGATCCACTGTGGTGCGCCCCCATAAGTCGGTGGCAATTCCGCCGCAACTGTAATGCGCCGCAGGCACCACGGGGATCGGCTCCTTGGTGAGATCGATGCCGCGGTCCATGCACACCGCGTAAATGCCTGGAAAACGCTGGCGCAGCTGCTCGGCGGGCTTGTGCGTGATGTCCAGGTACACGCAAGGCTCGCCCGTTTCCAGCATGGTTTGATAAATGGCGCGCGCGGCGACGTCGCGCGGGGCCAGCGAGCCAGCGGGGTGAAACCTCTCCATAAATTCCTTGCCCTGGCGGTCCACCAGTCGGCCACCCTCGCCGCGCACGGTTTCTGAAATCAGGAAGCAGCCACCGGGGGCCAGAAACGCCGTGGGGTGAAATTGCACATATTGTAAATTAATGCATCGTGCACCTGCGCGGTAGGCCATGGCGATGCCGTCGCCCCGCGCACCCGGAGGATTTGTGGTGTGCAAAAAAACACTGCCGAGGCCGCCGGTGGCTAGAATGGTTTCCTTGGCCAGGATGGAGGAGATTTCCCCGGTGTTCTGGTCCAGCACGTAAGCTCCGACGCAGGTCAGCGGCTTGTAGACATCCGTGGGTTCCGTCGAGTGGTGCGAAGCGGTAAGCAAGTCCACAGCCGTGGCATTTGCGATTACTTTCACGTTTGGGTGTGCCTGCACCCTCTCGGAAAAAACGCGCTCAATCGAATATCCAGTGCGGTCCTTGAAGTGAATAATGCGCGGGATGGAATGGCCGGCTTCAGAAGTCAGATCGAGTTCCGCAGGATTTTCAGGAGAAGGATCGAATGGAACTTGAAGCTCGTCGATCAGGATTTCTTTTACCAGGCGTGGGCCTTCGTGGCTGAGCAGCGAAGCCGCTTCCGGAGAACTGAGGCCTGCTCCGGCCGAAAGAATGTCCGCCACGAGTTGCTCGGGTTTCTCATCGCGTCCGCGATAGATGATTCCACCTTGCGCCCAGAACGTGTTGCTGTCCTGCGTTTCGTGTGCGCGCGTGAGCAGCGTAACCTGGCAGCCGCGTTTTGCGGCGTCCCAGGCCGCCGCCAGGCCGCCGAGGCCACTGCCAATGACAAGAATGTCGGTCTTGATTGCAGAATTCATAGGTTAAGTATCTCGGTGATCCAATCTCTATTCGTCCAAATCAGCCACGCGCCAAGAAAACTCCGCCACTGAAGAGGCGGGCTACAGAAGTGGTTCAATCTCGAAACTTATATCTACCGCCGGGGCGGAGTGCGTTAATGCGCCCACTGAAATCCAGTCTACGCCTGCTTCGGCGAATTCTCGCACGTTGTTGAGGGTGATTCCGCCGGATGCTTCCGTGCGAATTTTATGCGGTGCGGGGTGCTCGCGCACTTCACCGACAGCCTGGCGCACGAGGCCTGGGCTCATGTTGTCAAGCATGATGAGATCGGGGTTGTGAGCGAGCGCGGCGCGCAGTTCGTCCAGATTTGTGACTTCGATTTCGATCCACGCCACGCGACCCCTGGTATTTTGCACCGCCGTGAGCGCCGCTGAAACGCCGCCAGCAAGCCGAATATGATTTTCCTTGATCAGCACCGCTTCCGCGAGATCCTTGCGGTGGCTCTTGCCGCCGCCCACGAGCACAGCATATTTTTCCAGGGCGCGCAGGCCAGGCGTGGTTTTTCGCGTGTCCAGAATGGCGGCTTCGGTGCCTTCGATCGCATGCACAAACTTGCGCGTCAGCGTGGCGACGCCGCTAAGCCGCTGCAATAAATTGAGGGCCACGCGTTCGCCCGACAAAAGAGCGCGGGCGGAAGCCTCCACGCGAGCGGGAATTTTTCCGGGGTCAAGTTCTTCGCCATCGCGCGCAATGATTTCCACTTTGGCAGTAGAATCCAAAATGCGAAATACCTCGGCGAAAAGCTCAATTCCGGCGAGTATGAGCGGAACTTTGGCGATCACTTCGCCACGCGCTCGCTGCGTGAGGGAGACCGTTTTTTCCGTCGTGATGTCCCCTGTTGCGATATCTTCGGCGAGAAAAGCCCGCAGCAAATTGTGATAGGCAGTCGCGTCGATTGTTGGGGGCATATCGGAGAGGGAATGCTAACTCATCTCCAGCATTCGGAGAATGGGTTTCAAGGCGCGCTGGCGCAGATTTTCCTCCAGTGTGATTTCCGGCATGAGGTCGCGCATGCAAAGGTAAAGCTTCTCCATGGTGTTCAGTTTCATGTGCGGGCACTCGCTGCAGGAGCATCCGCCTTCGCCGGGAGCGGATATGAAGGTTTTCTCCGGGCAGGCTTTGATCATCTGGTGCAGGATGCCGCTTTCGGTGGCCACGATAAATTCGAGCGCCGCGTTGTGCGTCGCAAAATTCAAAATTCCCGTGGTCGACCCCACGTAATCGGCATGGCGCAAAACCGCTTCCGGGCACTCCGGATGCGCCAGCACCAGCGCCTTGGGATGCCGCTCCTTCAGTTGCACCAAACTTTTTTCAGAAAACATTTCGTGGACCATGCAGCTTCCCGGCCACAGCGTCATCGGGCGCCCTGTTTTCTTCATGATGAAACGCCCCAGGTGCTGGTCCGGCGCGAACAGAATTGGCTTCTCCGGTGGAATCTGGCGGACGATTTTCTCGGCGTTGCTGGAGGTGCAGATGATGTCGCTCAGCGCTTTGACCTCGGCGCTGCAATTGATGTAGGTGATGGCTATGTGATCCGGATAGCGCTCGCGAAAAGCCTGAAACAGCGGGGCAGGGCAACCGTCGGCCAGCGAGCATCCCGCTTTCAAATCGGGGAGCAGAACGAGCTTCGTGGGGTTCAAGATCTTGGCCGTTTCGGCCATGAACAGCACGCCCGCAAAGACGATAACGTCCGCTTTGGTGGTGGCCGCCTGCTGCGAGAGTTGCAGGCTATCTCCCACAAAATCAGCGAGATCCTGAATCTCCGATTCCTGGTAATAGTGCGCCAGGATGACCGCATTCATCTCCCGCTTCAGCCGCGCAATCTCTTTTTCAAGATCGAGGTGCGCGAGGGAGCCTGTGCTTCCGATTTGTGCGGGTGCGATCATGGTTATGAATTACAGTGGATCCTCAGCAGACACTTTCATTATAGCCATCGCATTGCAAGGACACAAACAGGTGCAGTTTAGTGGCGTGGGCTTCAGCCTGCGAGGGTTCGTCCTTGCGAGGCCAAAACCCCGCAGGCTGGAGCCCGCGCCACTAGACCACCCGGCTCATCAGGCGCATAATGTAGTTTCTGCTAAAGGAGGTTCTCCATGAAATCGCGATTCCTGATTGTGGCTGCGATGATTTCCAGTGTGTGGCTAGCGGCGCCGACGCGGGCGCAGGAAGTAACCAGCCAGACGGTCGATGGGATTACCAATCTCCATCGCCTGGAGACCACGGTAGCCTGCTCCGGTGCGATTAAAGCCACTGCTGTTCCGGAAATCAAGAAATTTGGTTTTGCGTCGATCATTAACTTGAGGCAGGCCAGCGAGGATGGCGCGAATCTCGAAGCGGAAGAGGCAGCCGCCAAGGCCGCCGATATTCGTTACTATTCCATCCCGTTCAGCAGCACCGCGCCGGATACGGCAGCGGTCGATAAGTTCGTGGATGCGATCACCGCGAAAGGCAGCGACCCGGCCTTCATTCATTGTGCGGGCGGCGGACGTGCGGCCACCATGTGGTTCATCAAGCGGCTGGTGGTCGATCATTGGGATGTGGACCGAGCCGCCAAGGAAGCAACTGCGCTGGGCATGACCAGCCCCACCCTCAGGAAGTTCGCCATCGACTACGCGCAGGCACATAAGCGATAAGCGGCTTCAGATTTTTGCCGGGTATCTCTCTACTGTCACCAACAGACCTTTTGCTACCTGCGCTTGCGTCGGGTAAAATGACGCGTTTGCCATGAGCGCACAAACCAAACTGAGCGGCGGAGACGCAATCACCAAGACGGAAATCCGCTTTCACAACACGTTGAGCGGCGAGACCGAGGCGTTTGTCCCGTTGGTACCGGGCGAGGTGACTTCCTACACCTGCGGGCCTACGGTTTACGATTTCGCGCACATTGGAAATTTTCGCACGTTTGTGTTTCAAGACGTCATGCGGCGGTATTTAAAGTCCAGGGGATTTCGCGTTATTCAGGTGATGAACCTGACCGACGTGGACGATCGCATCATTCAGAAATCGGCGGCGGCGGGCGTCAGCATTCGCGAGTACACGGACAAATACATCAAAGCGTTCCTGGACGATCGCGCCGCCCTGAATCTGGAGCAGCCGGAGCATCTCGCGCGGGCCACCGAGCACATTGATGAGATGGTGAAGCTGATTCAGCGCCTCACCGAAAAGGGTTTTACCTACACCAGCGAAGGCTCGACGTACTATCGCATCGCTAAGTTCCCGAGTTACGGAAAGCTTTCCAAAATTGACGTCGCAGGAATGCAGGCCGGCGCGCGCGTGGACAACGATCGCTACGACAAGGATAACGCGCGCGACTTCGCCTTGTGGAAAGCGCCCAAGCCCGGCGAGCATTTCTGGGAGACGCCCATCGGACCGGGACGCCCCGGCTGGCACATTGAGTGCGCCGCCATGGCTCTGAAATACCTCGGCGATACGCTGGACATTCACAGCGGCGGCGTCGATCTGACATTCCCGCATCATGAAAATGAAATTGCCGAAGCCGAAGCCGCCACCAGTAAACAGTTTGTGCGTTACTGGCTGCATGCCGAGTTCCTGCTGGTGGATCACGAAAAAATGTCCAAGTCGATGGGCAACTTCGCCACGCTGCGCGAACTGTTTTCGCACGGGCACAAACCGTCTTCGATTCGATTTTTGCTGGCGTCCGTGCCGTACCGCCGCCAGCTGAATTTCACGCCGGACAGTTTGCAGGGCGCTGCAAGTTCCGTGGAACGGCTTAGGAATTTTGTGGCCAGGATTGGCACCGAAAAATTTCCGGAGGGATCTTCTCCGGCAATGCTGGAGCGCGCCGCAAAGGCCAGGGAGGAGTTCGATCGCGGCCTTGCGGATGACCTCAATACGGCGCAGGCGCTGGCAGCGATTTTCGACCTGGTGCGCGATGCAAACATCGCCATGGATCGCGGCGAGTTTCGCCAGGGCGATGCCGCGCCTGTGCTCGAGGCAATGGAAATGTTCGACCAGATTTTTGCAGTGCTGCGCGATGACGATGCGTTGAAACTTACAGCGCTCGGAATTACCCCTGAGGTCCCCACGCTCAGTGATACCGGAGTGGAAGCGCTCATTGCAGAACGTCAAGCCGCGCGTAAGCACCGAGATTTTGCGGCGTCCGACCGCCTTCGCGATCAGCTCGCCGAGTTTGGAATTATTCTCGAAGATTCCCGCGATGGTGGCGTGCGCTGGAAACGCAAGTAGCGCATGCAGAGTGCCTGTGCTACTGACGACTATGCAAATCCCAGCGATACCGAAGTGTAAACAATGCCTCGCTTCCTTTCCTCGACGGCCTGCCCGCATGAGCGTAAATTAGTACTGGTTCCCTCTCTTTCGATCGACGCTCCTAATTTCTTGGAGAGAGGGGGAAGTGTTTTGCGCCGCTCGGGCCGTGGCACTGAAACGCTGCCCTTGGAGGATCTTCGTGGAGAAAACCGTGGCCGCGATTACAACCGAAGCCAAATTGCCGGTTCTCTTGACTCCGCTGCCAGGCCCAAAGGCACGGGAAGTGATCGCGCATGACGCGCAATTTGTTTCTCCCTCCTACACACGCGGCTATCCAATGGTGGCCAAGCGTGGCCGAGGCGCGATGGTCGAGGACGTGGACGGCAATTTGTTTCTGGATTTTGCCGCGGGCATCGCTGTCGTTTCCACGGGGCATTGCCACCCGCGCGTGGTCGAGGCCATTCAAAAGCAAGCCGCCGAGCTGATTCACATTTCCGGCACGGATTTTTATTTTCCGAGTTTGGCGGAATTGGCCGAACGCCTCGCGTCGATTGCACCGGGAAAAGAAGCTAAAAAAGTTTATTTCGGCAATTCAGGCACGGAAGCCATTGAAGCGGCCATCAAGCTTGCGCGATACCATACGCGGCGCGACAAAATTATTGCCTTTCACGGATGCTTTCACGGGCGCACCATGGGCGCGCTTTCGCTCACTGCTTCGAAGTCTGTGCAGCGCAAAGGATTTGGCGCGCTGCTGGCCGGAGTTTTTCACATTCCCTACCCGAATTCCTACCGCTGCGCGTACGGAAATCCCTCGCCGTGCACCTGCGTGGAAGCGGCTACATTTCTGGAGAGCGAAATTTTCAAGCGTCTGGTAGATCCGGAAGAAGTCGCCGCGATTTTCATCGAGCCGATTCAAGGCGAAGGCGGCTACCTGCCGGCCTCGAAGGAATTCCTGCAGGAGTTGCAGCGCATTTGCCGCAGGCATGGAATTCTGCTGGTCTGCGACGAGGTGCAGAGCGGCATGGGCCGCACGGGAAAATGGTGGGCCAGCGACCACGCCGGAATCGAGCCGGATATTTTGTGCGTGGCCAAGGGAATTGCTTCGGGCATGCCACTATCCGCGACCATTGCGCGCGCCAGCTTGATGGATTGGAAGCCAGGCGCGCACGCTTCCACGTTTGGCGGCAATCCTGTGAGCATCGCTGCGGCGCTTGTGACCATGGATTTGCTGGAAACGCAGTACATTGAAAACGCGCGGCGCGTGGGATCCTTTCTGATGGCGCGCATGGCGGATTGGCCCGCGCGGCACCGCATCGTGGGCGAAGTGCGCGGCAAGGGATTGATGATCGGCGTCGAGATTGTGCGCGATCAGAAAACCAAGGAGCGCGCCGGCGATTTGCGCGAAGCCATCGTGGACCTGGCATTCGAGAAAGGCCTTCTGCTGCTCGGCGCCGGGGAAAATACAATTCGCATCGCGCCTCCGCTGATCGTCGATGAGGAACAAGCTGCTTTCGCCGCGCAAACGCTGGAGGCTTGCATCTCCGAAGTGGAAAAATCCGCGTAACCGCCGAACATCATTCTCCTGCGTTTTTCTCTGTGTTCTCTGTGCCCTCTGTGTTAAAAGCATTTCCGTGCGCAATCCAAAGCTTTCAACACAGAGGGCACAGAGAGCACAGAGAAAAGCTGGAGGCGTCATTGCCGGAATTTGATTCTTCTCGAGTGAGGGATAAATCGTGCCGATTTTAGCGCGCGCCATGTTTGGCCTGGTGGATTGGGCCGCACGCAAGGGCCTCGCCGATTCATCCGCACCACAGGCGCGCACGACCGCCGCGGGCCGCAAAGCACGGCGAACCGGTGTGCGCGGCGAGACCTACGCCTACTGGTATCTGCGCAGGAACGGATATGTGATGGTTGCGCGCAACTTCACGCAGCGCGGCGCCAAGGGAGAAATCGACCTGGTCGGATACGACGGCGCGACATTGGCATTTGTGGAAGTGAAAACGCGAACTTCACCCCGCGATGAGTTTGGTTCGCCCGAGGATGCAGTCACCAGGGAAAAGCAGAAGCACCTCTCGCGGATGGCCCGGCAATTTGTGCGCGAATATCGCGCCAGCGGAGCCCCGTACCGATTTGACATTCTTGCGATTGAAGCCCCACCCGGTAAGCGTCCCGTCGTTCGTCTCCACAAGGGTGCATTTGCCGAAAAATAAATTTCAAAAATTGTTCCGCAAGACTTAAGAGGCCAATCCAGCATAAAATAAGCTTTTTTTGGTATCTTCCGATAATGCAGGGTAGTGCTCTACAGGCCAGGAGGAATCGTTGCCCGAATTAAGAAAAGATCCCATCACAGGACGATGG
>Ga0182024_10016655_pt1 | contig 13913 bp, 14 predicted proteins | sample P32metaG_FD_120480 | JGI IMG/M metagenome (GOLD analysis project Ga0182024, IMG submission 120480) | Permafrost microbial communities from Stordalen Mire, Sweden - P3-2 metaG (Illumina Assembly) | ecosystem: Environmental > Terrestrial > Soil > Wetlands > Permafrost | place: Sweden: Stordalen... | reverse complement strand
TCAAGTTAAAATCCCCACGGCCATTGATCTTGATGAAGACCACTTTATCGCGAACCGCCACCATCAATTTTGCCTTGAACTCGTTCATGAGACAACCCTCCTAATATCCCGCCGCGCAACTCGGTAGTCAAGCGGCAGCCGACAAAACCTGCCCACCGGGGCGGCTGAGGATGCGCACTAAGGCCTGCTGCAAAACCAAGGCTGGGTCCAGGCTGCGGGAAACCAATTGCCGGTTGCATTCCAGCAGCAGGTCCATCGCGGCGATCAGCTCGGCCTGGGTGTAATTGGGCGCCTGGCCCAACGCCCGGAACAACACGTAAGGATTGATCGCCAGAGGATTGAATTTCTTGTCTTCCGGCATCGCCTCCGCCGGTATCCGCGCCAACTGGCCCTTGAACCGGCTGAAATCGTTCTCCGGCCGGAGCCATTTCCGCGCCAGCATCTCGGTCACCAGGATCAAGCTGCGCACCTTGCTGATCAAGCCGTAGAGCAATCCGATTTCACTGTGTTGCGGGTCGCGCCGCATTTCCCAAAGCTCTTCGTCCAGGCAGCGCAGCACGCGCGGCAAATTCCGATCGCCCAAGGCGTCCCCCAAGGCGAAAGCACGCGCCAATTTGTGCCGGGTCACAATGGCTTCGACATCGGCCGTTTCTATTCGAGCGCGCGCGCCGACATAAAGAAAGAGCTTCTCAATCTCGCTGCGCAACGCGCGAGGATGAGGGCCGGTATAGGCCACCAAACGGGCCAGCGCCTCGTTGGAAATTTCCTTGCCTAACTCACCCAAAACCCGCGAGGCGAGACTTTCTGCTTGCTGCGCCCAATCGCGGTCCTCAGCCGACCAGCCTGCGAACACTTCGACGGATCCGATCTTTTCCAATGTCTTGTAGAAAGTCTTGCGCTTGTCCACCTTGCCGGCGCTGACCAGGAGCCGGACATTCTGCCAGGAAAAAGCCTTCACTTCTTGGGCCAAGTCGGAAAGATTCTCGGTCACGGCCTGAGCTTCCGCGGCGCGCTCCTCGCCCATGAAATTGCAGCTCTTCAGCCAGATGACCTTGCCGCTGCCAAAGAAGGGAAGCGTTTGCAAGGCGGCGCGCAACTTGGACAGGGCGCCCAGCGCCTCACCGCTGTTACTGACAGTGGCATCGATCGTCTCGTGGTCCAGGCCGCCAATTTCCGCGGACCACAGGCGGAACACCTCGCGGGCGCGCTCTTTGACGCCGAAATCGTCTTCGCCGCAGACGAGGAGAACAGACGCCTTGGCGCTGGGAGCGGAGGGCATGGCGTGGTTCTATTCCGACTCCTCGGATTCGCCCGTGTTGTCGCTGATGCGTTCGAGATATTCGCTCATGTCCTCGACCTGCTCGAAGAGAGCGGAGGCAACGTAGATCGGGCGTTTTTGGGCGGTGGCCAGGGCCAGGCAATCGCTGGGGCGGGCGTCGATTTCCACAATTTTACAGCCCAACTCGTTCTCCTGCTTCAAAATCAAGCGGGCGAAGTAGGTCGAGTTTTTCAATTCCGTGATGATGACCCGCTCGACGGTCACATTGAGGCCTTTGAAAATGTTGTTCACCAAGTCATGGGTGAGCGGGCGTTCCTTCGGGGTTTGTTTGAGGAACATGCCTATGACCAGCCCCATATTATGCTCGACCTGAATGACAAAAACCTTGCGCGTATTACCCACGAAAATGGCGCAGCCGGTATTGGCCGGCAAAATCCCGCGAATCTCGACAGGCAGAACATCGTTCTTCATGTCCTCAAATTAAACGCTTGCGGGAAAAACTCAAGCACCCTTACGGAAGCACGCCAGTTAAGTGAGCGCCAGCGGGTATGTCGGAATTGGGAAACAGAACCAGAACGACGTCACCTCGCCGGGGATTGATCATAAACGGCGTTCTCGGGGTGATCCCAATCCTCGGAGAAAGTTTTCAGTCTGGCGCGGAGATCGGCAGCCTGAGTTTCGTCGATGCTCCGAGATGGCAAATCCACCACAGCTTGCTGCTTCTCAGATTCGCGCAAAATCGCGTTAAGTTCGGCTTCCATAGTCTCGATTTGTGCCTCAATCTGGCGCACTCGCTGGCGTTGCTCCTCATTCAAGCTATCATTGACACTGATGGTTGCTCTCGTCTTCATCCTTGCGACATAATCAACAGAAAGGCCTTTGTCAGGCTCGAAATTCCTTTATCCGCGCCCTCGGGGCTTCGGGTTATCGTCCATCTGTTAGCGCATCAGACTTGTTTTCGTCGGTGTTCACCTCCATAATGACTCGCGTGTTCCAATGCCTGACGTGAATTCATTGCAGCCGGGGCGCAGCGTTGGCGGCGGCCGATTCGTGCTGGCCCGGATGTTGGGCCGCGGCGGCATGGGCGAGGTCTGGCTGGCTCGCGACCAGCGCCTTGAGGCTCAGGTTGCCTTGAAATTCCTTCCTTCCCAAGTCCGTGAAAGCGGTCCAACTCTCGAGCATTTGCGCTTGGAGGCGGCTCGCGATCATCGCTTGACGCATCCGAATATCGCCCGCCTTTACGACTTCCACGAGCCGCCGGGCGAGCCCGCGTTCATTTCGATGGAATACGTGGATGGCGCGTCGCTGGATGCGGTGCGGCGGGAGCGGTCGAACAAAGTGTTGTCGTGGGATTATCTGCGCAAAGTGCTGGCTCAATTATGCGCGGCACTCGACTACGCCCACGGGGAGAACGTCATTCATAGGGACCTCAAGCCGGACAACGTGCTGATGGACAGCCGGGGCAGATTGAAATTGACGGACTTCGGCCTGGCAGCCATGACGAGTGAATTGGCTCGCTTTGGCTTGAAGAGCGGCGGGGGCACCCTGCCCTACATGAGTCCGCAACAGCTCGAAGGCAAGTTGCCGCAAACCAAGGATGACATTTATGCGCTGGGAGCAACGCTCTATGAACTGCTGACGAGCCAGCCGCCGTTCCACGCGGGAGACGTTCGCCAGCAGATTTTGAGCGAAGCGCCAGAGCCTCTGCGGCAGAGATTGGCTGCGCTGGGAATTGAAAACGAAATTCCCCACGAAGTGGCGGCGATGGTCATGAGCTGTTTGGCCAAAGATCCGGCGCAGCGCCCCCAGAGCGCGCGTTCCATCGTAGAGTGGCTTGGCTTGAGCAACGAAGGGGCCCGCCCCGACGAAACACCGGTGGAGGAGGAAGCGGGCCAACGCCCGGCGGAAGTTGTTTCACCGAAGCCGGGCAGCGGAAAAATATTATGGGCAGGCGCAGCCGCGGCGCTGGTGTTGATAGCGGGCAGTGCGTGGTTTCTCAAAGCGCATTCCACCCGACCTACGCCGGCGGTCGTCGCCGCGCCTACGGCCGTTCCCACGACCCCAACGCCCGCGCCCTCCCCCGCTCCTGCGGTCGTTTCCACGCCTGCGACCGTCCCCGCGCCCCCAACGCCTGCAGCCGTCCCGACGCGCGCCCAGCCGGCGGGAGAAAGATGGACCAACAGCCTTGGCATGGTTTTCGTGCCGGTGCCCGAAACCGAGGCGCTCTTTTGCATCTGGAAAACGCGTGTGCAGGATTATCAGGCCATGGTCAATGACACGAGACGCGTCTGGCAGAAACCGTCCTTCCACCAGGGGCCGACCCATCCGGCGGTGAACGTGAAGTGGGAGGATGCCAGGGACTTCTGCGCCTGGCTGACTCAGCGGGAGCGCGCGAGGGGTGTCATCGCCGGCAATCAATTCTATCGCCTGCCCACGGATAAGGAGTGGAGTTTGGCGGTCGGACTCGGTCATGAGGCCGGAAACAGCCCGCGAGAAAAAGACGGCAAAATAAGCGGCGTGTATCCGTGGGGCACCGACTGGCCGCCACCGCGCGGCACCGGCAACTTCGACCCGAAGCTGAGAGTGGACGACTACCCGTACACTTCGCCGGTGGGCGTTTTCCCTTCAAACGCCTACGGATTATACGATATGGCAGGCAACGCGCGCGAATGGTGTGAGGACTTCTACGCGCCAGGCTCGCAGCGGCGGGTTGTCCGCGGCAGCTCCTGGTTCGACACCCCTGCCCTCACTCTGCAATCCTCCCGCCGCGCGCTGACGCCCGCCGAGCGCCACGACAGTCGATACGACTACTTTGGCTTCCGTTGCGTGCTTGAGAAAGGCGCAGGTCAGACGCCAACACCGGCTGCATCCTCTTCGCCATTGTTGCCAGCGAATGCGTTAAGTTTAGCCCCGCGCCTTTTCGGTAGCTCCCTGCTTCTAAACTAGAAGAGAGATTTGCAGAGGAATTGCAAGGTTGCCAACGCGGCATTGTTGGAGCCACAATCTCCACGATGGACTTCACGGAAAAGATTCTGACCGCTTCCACTCTCGGCCCGTGGCGCGATAACTTGCGGCGCGCCGGCCGGAAGTTGGTCGTCACCAATGGCTGTTTCGATGTTCTCCATCTGGGCCATGTGACCTATCTGCAACAGGCGCGCGATCAAGGCGATGCCTTGCTGGTCGGCGTGACCAGCGATGCCGGCGTGCGCTCTCTCAAAGGCCCCGGACGACCGCTCAACAGCGAAAACGACCGGGCCGGCGTCCTGGCGGCGCTGGCAGCGGTCGATGCCGTGCGCATCTTTCCCGAATTGGACGCCCGGGCCTTCTTGCAGGCGGTCCGCCCCGACATCTATATCAAGGGCGGGGATTATACTATTGACACGATCAACCAGGATGAGCGGCGTCTGCTCGAAAAGCTGGGCGTCAAGATTGTGATCCTGCCCGCGCTGCCGGGCAAGTCCACCAGCGCACTGGTGCAAAAAATGCAATCGGCGGAACCGACGGCAAAAGACTTGCGTCCCGACGCCGTTGGAGGTTCCATGCATGCCATGTCGTCGGAATCATTCACCGCCAGCCGCTGGACCAGCGGGAACCATCTCTTCCCCACCACCATCGAAGTGACGGACAAGGCCGTCGTGCGGCATAAGCGGTCGTGGTTCAGCAAGGATGATATGAGTTTTAGCATGCAGAAAGTGGCGTCGGTTCACATCAAGACCGGCATTTTCTGGGCGGAGATACTCATCGAGTCTTCCGGCGGAACGGACCCCATCACCAGTCACGGCCACTACAAAAGCGACGCCAGCCGCATCAAGGAATTGATCGAAGGCCATCAGCAAGGCCCGAACCCATCGTGACGCCAAACTGTCACAGAATCGTCACGCGGCCGCCGTTGCGCGGTGCGCGGCCTTGTGCAGACTAGCGCCATGAAGACGAGGATACTGGTGGTGGACGACGAGCCGGATGTATTGGACTTGGTTACATACAATCTGGGCCAGGCCGGATTCCAAACCGACACCGCCGCCGACGGCGCCGAAGCTTTGCGCAAGGCCCGTTCCACCACGCCGGATTTAATTCTACTCGATCTGATGCTGCCGGAGATGGACGGATTGGAAGTCTGCAAATTGCTGCGGCGCGACGCCAAGACCAGCGCCATTCCCATCATCATGCTCACGGCGCGGGCCAGCGAGATCGACCGGATTGTCGGCCTGGAATTGGGCGCGGCCGACTACGTGCCCAAGCCTTTCAGTCCGCGCGAGTTGGTCTTGCGCGTCAAGAAGCGGTTGGAGCAGAGCAGCGGCAAGTCCGCCAAGAGTACCTACGCTTTCGGTCCCTTGCAGGTGGATGTCTCGCGCCACTTGGTCACCGTCCGCGGCCGGCGCGTGGAGCTGACCGCCACGGAATTCAAGCTGCTGGTCTTGCTGCTCCAGCGCATCGGCCACGTGCAGTCGCGCGATCAACTTTTGCGCGACGTGTGGGAGTACGAAACGCACATTGACACCCGGACCGTTGATACTCACATCCGCCGCCTGCGCGAGAAGCTCGGCCCCGCCGCCAAATACCTGGATACCGTCCGTGGCGTTGGCTACCGCTTCTCGCCCGAGATGAATTAGTGCCGGCCTTACTGTGGGATGGGGCGGATTTTGATATTGCGGAACGAAACCTGGCCCGGATGGTCTCCTTGCAATCCGATGAATCCAATGTCCGACTTCGCGAATCCTCGCATTCTGGAAAACTTGCTGGCCGCGACACGGGCGTTGAAATCGTCGCTGTGCAGGACGTATTCGAAGTACTTCACGCCATTGATATAGTGCTCGCACTTTTGGGGAGTGACGAGTAAACGGATATGATTCCACTGGTCGGCCGGTTTGGTGGCGTCGATCGGCTTGCCTGTGGCCGGATCAATGGGTGGTTTATAAAGGCCGTAGAGCCATCCACACAGCCAGCCTGTGTCTTCAGGGGGATAGTCGTCCTCCAATTGGAACTCAGGGCCGGTCGCCCAAATTGCGCCGCCGGCGTCAGTGACGTGGTACATAATGCCGCTATTGCCTCCCGCGGAAATCTTGTAATCCAATTCGAGCTCGAACCAATCGAACTTCTTGACGCTGACGATGTCGCCACCGCCTTCCTTCTTCGCCATCGCGCCGTCCTCGATCACCCAACCGGGGCCGATCCCTTCATGTTTAAACTTATTCCAGCCGTCCAAACTCTTCCCATCGAACAGCAACTGCCAGCCGGCGGTCTTTTCGGCGTCGGTCAAGGTGTTGTTCTCCTGCGCCTGCGACGGCAACGCCAGGAGCATCAAGGACGACGTTGATACTAATAGAGCATTGAGTAATTTCATGGCATTTACCTACCCGACCTCGCGCCAGAAGGAAAGCGAAAAATGCAAGAAGGCCACAGATCGAGGCGCATCTCAATTTTTGCCAGGGTGGGCGTTGGTCCGACCTCGACGCAGAGGCAACAGCACCATAGACAGGCTGCCCGCTTTGCGGGGTGAGGCGTACCTGCTTGGGAAGCGCCTCAAGAGGAAAACACCAGGAGCGCGACCGAATTTCACGTTTTTCTCGACAAAGGACGAAGACGATCTTAATAAAATTGGCACGCCCCACATTGCTATAGTCTCAATGTGGGGCGTGCCAATTTTTTGTGACTCCCGATCAGTTGGAGGGGCGCGCGTTTTGGGACATTCCCGATCCAGCCATGGCCATAGAGTGGTAGTGCTTTTGTCGCGTCGTTTGCCTGGTGGCTGATTTGCTGAGATGCGCCCCCCACAGATCGACACAGATCAGCACAGAAAACCTTGCAGGGATCAAACGGGTGGTTTGCGAGTCAATCGGTGTTGATCTGTGTTCATCTGTGGCCGGCATGGCAAGTTTCCTGTCGGATTTCGCTGGGAGCGGCTGTTTAATAAGTGAGATGCAAGCCAAGTCCGATGCTCAACTGCTCCGGCAATATGCCGTGGAGAAATCTGAACCCGCCTTCGGCGAGGTCGTCCACCGGCACGCCGACCTGGTTTATTCGGCGGCGTGGCGCCAGGTCGGGTCGCAGGACCTGGCGGGCGAAATCGCCCAAAGGGTTTTCATCGATCTCGCCCGTAAAGCGCGCTCGCTGGCCGGCAGCCTGCGGGAGGAGGCTTCGCTGGCCGGGTGGCTTCATCGCGCCACGCTTTACGCGGCGCTCAACTTGATGCGGGAGGAACGCCGCCGTCACGCCCGCGAAAGAGAGGTTATGCGAGAACTCCATTCCGCCTCGGAATCTGTGCCCGATTGGAACAGCGTCTCTCCCCTGCTCGATGAAGCCATTTCCGCACTCGACGAACAGGAGCGGGACGCGTTGTTGTTGCGCTTTTTCAAGAACCAGGATTTCCGCGCCGTGGGCGAAGCTCTCGGCGTGAGCGATGACACCGCCCAAAAACGCGTCGCCCGCAGCCTCGAAAAACTTCGCGCCACGCTTCAACGGCGCGGCGTCACCACCACGACCGCCGCGCTTTCCACCGCCTTGGCGTCGCATGCGGTGCAAGCGGCCCCGGCTGGTTTGGCGGCAGTGTGGATCAGCGCCTCGCTCGCCAAAACGGCGATGCAAGGCGGTGCCATATTTACACTTTTAAAACTTATGAGCATGACAAAACTGCAACTCAGCCTCGGCGCCATTGTCGTCGGAAGTATGGCCGTCACCATGGTAAATGAGCATCGAACCGAATCCAACCTGCGCGGAGAAAACCAGGCGTTGCGACTGCAATTGGCCAGTGCTTTGGCCGATAACAAGAGTCTGTCCGACCGCGTCGGCCAAGCCAGCACGGCCACACCGCTCCCCGACGATCAACTCCGCGAGCTTTTGCGGCTGCGTGGCGAAGTCGGGATGCTGCGCCAGCAGACAAATCTTCTTGGATCGTTGCGAGAGGAAGTCCGCCATCTCCAGGAGAACAAGGAAACCGCGAACGATCAATCATTGGAGGAAGCCAAGTTTCGCGGGAGGCGAGTGAGTCTGGTCAACGCCGCCAAAATCATGCTAACTGCTGTTGGAACTTACAGGAGCAACAATAATAGTGTGTACCCCACCGACTTCGCACAGCTTGACCTTGCGGGCGCAGGCTTTTCCAGGAACATTCCGCTCGACACCTTCGAATTGGTAAATGTGGGGAAAGTCAGCAATGCATCGCCGTGGGCCATTATCCTTCGTGAGAAGACGCCTCAACAATCCCCCAACGGAAGCTGGTCACGGATGTACGGTTTGTCCGACGGCAGCGTCCAGGAGGCAATCCCACCTGACGGAAATTTTGAGACATGGGAGCAAAATTGGGAGCAGAACCATACGGGTCCGACCGCTGCGGGCGGACCGTGAACCGCGGCGGGCTCCTTTGCATCCTTTCCTTTGCACCGTTTTGTGGTTCATTAGGCACGTGCAGATAGGCTCGCTCCAATTAAAGTCCAATTTGTTTCTGTCGCCGCTGGGAGCCGACACCCCTAGCACCGGAGGAAATCAAATTGTCGAAGAAGCCGGAAAATGATACCGATCCGGTTCACCAACCATGCTCGTGAGCAAGCGCGGGAGCGAGGCGCCAACGAGACTGAGATTCGTCATGCCATTACAAATGGGTCGCGGCAGCCGGCCAAACATGCGCGCGTGCTTTGCCGGTTCAATTTTAATTATGACAAGGATTGGCAGGGACGGCATTACCGCATCAAGCAGGTCGCACCCGTCATTAAGGAAAAAACGAATGAAACAGTTGTCATTACGGTTTACACGTTCTATTTTTAGAGAGAACAATTATGAAAATCAGTTACGATCCGGAAGTTGACGCGCTCTACATTCGATTCGTCGAGGGGAAACGCGAGTGTCGCACGGTGCGCCTTAATGAGGAAGTGGCGCTCAACATCGGCGAAGGCGAGCAACTGGTGGGCATTGAGATGTTGGACGCGAAGGAAATCCTCGGCGCCGGCAAAGTCCCTTCGGTGGTGCTGGAAGGACTTGAATCCGCCGCCGCCCCGCTTCTCCTCCATGATAAGTCCGCCAAAAAGTTCGGCGCGTAAATCTGCCAGCGACACCGAACGCCGCACTGATACGGGCGCGCAACATCGTAGGCGTCATCAATCGCAGTTCACTAGAAATTAGAAATGTGTTCATTGGCTCGCTCCAGTTGAAGTCCAATTTGTTTCTGTCGCCGCTGGCAGGTTACACCAATCTGCCTTTCCGCCTAGTCGTGCGCGAAATCGGCGGCTTGGACCTCGCTACCACCGACCTGGTCAACGCCCGCTCACTCCTGGAACGAAATCCCAAAGCCCTCAAGCTGATCGAAACTTGCCCCGCCGATCGACCCCTGGCAGTGCAGCTTTTCGGCTCCGCCCCGGAGGAAATGCGCGATGCCGCTGCGGTCCTGGAATCCATGGGCATGGCGTCGGTCGATATCAACATGGGCTGCCCGGTGCGCAAAGTCTGCCGCGTCGGCGGCGGCTCGGCCATGATGACGGAGTTGGATAAGACGGCGCGACTCGTGCGCGGCATGGTTGACGCGGTCAAAATTCCCGTAACCGCCAAAATGCGCCTGGGTTGGGATGATCAGAACCTGACCGCGCCGGACCTGGCGCGCGTCCTGGAAGACGCCGGCGCGGCGGCGATATTCGTGCATGGCCGGACGCGCGAGCAAGGTTTTGGCGGCGCGGTCAACCTGGGCGGCATCGCCGCAGTCGTCCGGGCTGTCCGCCGCATTCCCGTCATCGGCAACGGCGACGTCACCACTCCTCAAGCGGCCAAGATGATGTTCGACGAAACGGGTTGCGCCGGCGTGAGCATCGGCCGCGGGGCGTTGTATCATCCGTGGATTTTCCGGGACACCGGACAATTTCTGAGCACGGGCCAGGTGCCGTCGGAGCCTGATTTCGAGCAGCGCGTGCGGGTCATGCGCCGGCATCTGGATTTGATGGTGGAAGTGTTCGGCGAGGAGCACGGTTGCCGCATGTTCCGCAAAATCGGCCCGTGGCACTCCAAGCGGTTCGGGCCGGCCAATGAGTTCAACAAACGGATTGTGAAGTTGTCCAACCTGGCTGAGTTCAATGCTATTCTTGACGATTACCGCCGGTGGCGCCGCCAATTCCTCGACGACGACGGCGTGCTCTTGCCCCGGTATCTTCCGGCTCCCCTCCCCTCCTCGTTCACACGCGAACCGGCCGTGGCACAACGCACGGAAATCCCCGTCCCCAAAGGCCCAGTGGAGGTATGGTGAGCGTTGCGGCTTCAAAAAACTAAAGGCCGCGCACGCGCTCCTCGAACTAAGGCTGGTGGTGGCGGAAAAGCGTCTGGCGGTTGGCGTAAAGATACCAAACGATGAAGACGTTGATGATCATGACCACCAGCATGGAAAGCGAATACTTCTTCGCTAACTCGTACATTTCAATCGGCACAAAAAATGCCGATTCCCCGATAGTCAGCCACCCGGCCCACCCTGCGCGGAAAAGCATTCCAGTCCCTTCCACCAGCGGAAAGAGCGAAAAGAGTATAATGCCCTCGGCCCAGACCCGGACCTGGGTTTCGGTCACATTGGCGATTTGTTCCGCGATGTGCTGGAAGAACTTGTTTTCCGGATGGATCCTGAGCCGCTCGAAAACACGCCCCACGATGGGTTGATTGAGCAAGTTGTCCCATTCCGCAGGCAGGTCATGCGTGGCCTGGAAATACATGGCGATGCCAAAGGCACAAAAGAGGACGCCCTTAATCAGTTTGAAAAAAATGATGACGTAAAGCGTCGGGGCGCGCTTGAGCGGGGCCTTCACCACAATGGCCGACAGCACTGGCGCAGTTAAATTCGCTTGGGTTGCCATTATTGAATTCTCTCCTGCAGCAGAGCTGGCAATTCATTAATTTTCACCCGTGTCTGTTTCATCGTATCGCGGTCGCGCAATGTGACAGTATCTTTGAGGCTCTCGCCCTGTTCGCCCAACGTGTCGAAATCAATGGTCACGCCAAAGGGCGTGCCTGCCTCATCCTGCCGCCGGTATCGCCGGCCAATGGCGCCGCCATCGTCATAATATACAGTCATTAGTGGCCGGAGCAAATCGCGAACCTGCAATGCCTTATCGACCAATTCCGGCCGGTTCTTGAGCAACGGAAAGACGGCGACCTTGACCGGGGCGATTCTGGGACTGAAACGCATGACGACGCGTTTCTCCAGCTTCCCCTTTTCGTCCGGCGCCTCGTCCTCGCAGTAGGCGTTGCAGATCAACGCCAAAGCCAGCCGGTCCACGCCGGCGGAAGGCTCGATGACATGGGGCACATAAGTGCCGTTACCCAGAGCGACGGCCTCCGCGCGCGCGAGGCGTTCGGCGTGCTCCGACGCTTCGTTAGCCTTGAGAAGATAAGCGCGGCGGTTCTGGAAGTATCGTTCCGAGAGCGCAGTTCTTTTGGCCTCGTCCAACTTGGCCCAAGCCGCCTTCAATTCCTCGTCGAAAACCGTCATGGATTTGCCGGAAAAACGTTGGTGTTGCGACAGGTCGAAATCGCTGCGGGCGGCGACGCCTTCCAATTCCTCGCCAGCCAATTCCCCTTTGTCGTTGCGCTTGCTGAAGGGGAACTTGTAAAGGATATCCACCGTCGCGCGGGCGTAGTGCGCCAACTCCTCCGGCTTTTGCCAGTACTCGACTAAGCTGGCGCGAGGCAGGCCAATTTGTTCGTAGAACGCAAGTCGTTCCTCGACCCAGTATTTGTGCCACATCTGCCAGCCCCAATTGGCCTGGGGAACGCCTGGATGGCCAGCCTGCTCCGGCCGAGCCACGCTGCCGGCAATGGCTTCGACCGCCTCATCGGGGCGAATGAAAAACTCGAGCTCCATCTGCTCGAATTCGCGCGAGCGAAAAGTGAAATTGCGCGGATTGATTTCGTTGCGAAAAGCCTTGCCGATCTGGCAAATCCCAAACGGCACCTTCTGCCGCGAAACCTCCGCCACAGTTTTGAACTGCGCGAAAATGGCTTGCGCCGTTTCCGGGCGAAGATAGGCCACATTCTCGGGGTCCTCGACCGGGCCAACGTAGGTCTTGAACATGAGATTGAACAGGCGCGGCTCGGTCAGGAGGCTGCCATTCTCTGGATTGTAGCGGGTCGAATTCTCTACGTTCTCAGTTCGTTCCCCCAGCAAACGCGGCGCGTTCAATCCACGCTGCTTATAAAAATCCTTGGCCGCTTGGCGGGCGCGCTCGTTATGTTTGAGTTCCGGGACAAGGAACGAATATGGCTCACTGATGGTCTTGGCCTTTTCTCCAGGCGCCGCGCCAGATTCTTCCGCGCCCGCATAGTGATAAGCCACGCCGCTTTGGGGTTCGATCTGGTCGGCGCGGTAACGCTTCTTTGTCAGGAGGCAATCGACCATCGGATCGGCGAAGGTGGTGGTATGGCCGCTGGCCTCCCAAATTTTAGGGTGCATGATGATGGTCGCCTCCAGGCCGACAACATCATCGCGGAGCCTCGTCATGGTGCGCCACCAATAATCCTTGACGTTGCGCTTGAGTTCGGCGCCCAGCGGGCCGTAATCCCAAAAGCCGTTGATGCCCCCGTAGATTTCGGAGGATTGAAAGACCAACCCCCTGCGCTTGCACAGGGAGACAATCCTTTCCATGACATCGTTAGCCTTGGGTTCAACCATAGCAGGTTAGTGTTCTGCACGCCCGTCGGGATGTCAAGGTGAGGATGGGACGAATGCGACAGGAACAGATTAAATCAACCGCAATTAATTTTTTGGCAAAAAGATGAAGCAGGCGGCGGCGATCATGCAGGCGAAGGCGGCCAGGTGGTTCCACTTGATCGTGTTGCCAAGATAAAAGACGGCGAAAACGCTGAAGACCGTCAGCGTGATGATCTCCTGCGCGACTTTGAGTTGCGCGGCGGAATAAACATTGCTGCCCCAGCGGTTGGCGGGCACTTGCAGCAAATACTCGAAGAAGGCGATGCCCCAACTGACTAAGATCACGAGCCAGATGGGACGATCCTTGAATTTCAAGTGGCCGTACCAGGCGAAGGTCATGAAAACGTTGGAGAACGTCAGCAATACAAAAGGAAGCCAGCGCGATTGGGTCCAGTTCATAATGTGTGTTTTAAAGCCTAACGGGGATATGGCGGGAGGCGAGAAACTTTTTCACGTCGCCCACGGTAAATTCGCCAAAGTGAAAAATGCTCGCCGCCAGCACGGCGTCGGCTTTGCCTTCGAGCAATACTTCGGCCATGTGCTCCAAGCTGCCCGCGCCTCCGCTGGCCACCACCGGCACGCCGACCGCTTCGCTGATCCGGCGCGTGATCTCCAAATCAAAACCGGTTTTGGTGCCGTCGGCGTCGATGCTGTTCAACACAATCTCGCCCGCGCCCAAGGCCACGGCTTCCTTGGCCCAGGCGACGGCCTCCCGTCCGGTCGGCTTTCGGCCTCCGTGCGAAATGACTTCCCAGCGATCCGGTGCGACCCTCCTGGCGTCGATCGAAACGACAATGCACTGGCTCCCGAATTTTTCCGCGCCCTGGTGGATGAGATCGGGGTTGGCCAGGGCCGAAGAGTTGATGCTCGTCTTGTCCGCGCCGGCGCGCAACATGGCGTGCATGTCCTCGACCGAGCGGATGCCGCCGCCGACGGTCAGCGGCATGAAACATTGGTCCGCCGCGC
>Ga0182024_10016654_pt1 | contig 13913 bp, 7 predicted proteins | sample P32metaG_FD_120480 | JGI IMG/M metagenome (GOLD analysis project Ga0182024, IMG submission 120480) | Permafrost microbial communities from Stordalen Mire, Sweden - P3-2 metaG (Illumina Assembly) | ecosystem: Environmental > Terrestrial > Soil > Wetlands > Permafrost | place: Sweden: Stordalen... | reverse complement strand
CGGCGCGGTTCCCTGTTCCTGTTCGACGAGCCCACCACGGGGCTGCACTTCGACGACGTCTCGAAGCTTCTGCGTGCGTTCCGGCGATTGATCGACGCAGGCCATTCGCTGCTCGTCATCGAGCACAATCTCGACGTGGTGCGCGCCGCCGACTGGATCATCGATTTAGGTCCCGAGGGCGGTGACGGCGGCGGATCGCTGATGGGTTCCGGCACGCCCGAGGACATCATGCGCCTGCCGGGTTCGCACACCGGCCGGGCGCTCTTGGAGAGCATCGATCCTGTTGCCTCGTTCGGCCGTGGCGTGAGCGATGCCGGCGACGCGGAGGTCGCGGCGAGCGCACCGCGATCTATCGAGATCCGTGGCGCCCGCGAGCACAATCTCAAGGACATCGACGTCGATCTCGGCCGGAATCGCTTCACGGTGATCACCGGCGTCTCCGGCAGCGGGAAAAGCACGCTCGCATTCGACATCCTGTTCGCCGAGGGACAGCGTAGATACCTCGAATCGCTGAACGCTTACGCGCGCCAGTTCGTACAACCCGCCTCCCGTCCGGACGTAGATGCGATCTTCGGCATACCGCCGACGGTCGCCATCGAGCAGCGTACCAGCCGTGGCGGCCGCAAGAGTACCGTGGCGACGCTCACCGAGCTGTATCACTTCCTGCGACTTCTATACGTCAAGCTCGGCGTTCAATACTGTCCCGTCTGCCGCGCGCGGATCGAGCCGCAATCCGCCGACGCCATCGCCGCGCGGTTGCTCGAGGAATATCGAGGACGGAAGATCACTTTGCTCGCGCCGCTCATCGTCGCGCGCAAGGGGCTTTACACCGCACTCGCCAAGACCATGCGCGGCAAGGGCTTCACGGAGCTGCGCGTCGACGGCAGCATGCTTCCCACCGCGAAGTGGCCGCGTCTCGACCGCTTCGTCGAGCACAGCATCGAGCTGCCGGTGGCGACGCTGACGGTTACGCCGCAAAGCGAATCCGAGCTGCGACAAGCGCTGGCCGCCGCGCTGGAACACGGAAGGGGCGTCATTCAAGTGCTCGCATCCACGGCCAAGACCTCGCCGCCCGCCGTGTTCTCCACCAAGCGAGCCTGCCCGAACTGCGGCACCGGCTTCCCGGAGCTCGATCCGCGACTGTTCTCTTTCAATTCGAGGCACGGCTGGTGCAGCGGATGCTATGGCACGGGGTTGAGGCTCGCCGATTTCGACGTCGAACAGACCGGCGAGGAATCGCAGTGGCAGGCATCGAGCGATTCCGACGCCGGCGAGCCGGCCACGTGCCCGGACTGCGCCGGCGCGCGGCTCAATCCCGTGGCACTGAATGTATTGTTTCGCGGACTTTCGATCGCGGAACTCACGCATCTGCCGGTGGAGGACTTCGCAACCGCGCTGGGCAGATTCAAGCTGGCGGGTCGCGAACTCGAAATCGCTCGCGATCTGCTTGCGGAACTCGCCGCCCGCACGGCGTTTCTCTGCGACGTGGGCCTCGGCTACCTGCAACTCGACCGGGCCGCACCCACACTATCGGGAGGGGAGGCGCAGCGCATCCGCCTGGCGGCCCAGCTGGGCTCGAACCTCCAAGGTGTGTGTTACGTGCTCGACGAGCCCACCATCGGGCTTCACCCCCGCGACAATGTCATCCTGCTGGATACGCTGGATCGTTTACGCAGCAAGGGCAACACGTTGGTGGTGGTGGAGCACGACGAGGACACCATCCGCCGAGCCGATCACGTCATTGACCTGGGTCCCGGCGCCGGCACGCGCGGCGGCCACGTGGTGGCCCAGGGAACCGCCGCGGAGCTGGCGCGACTCCCCAATTCTCCCACGGGCCGATGCCTCGCAGCGCCGCTCCAGCATTCCAGGGCTCGCCGGCGACCCGTCGAGGGCGACACGGCGTCCATTCGCATCGCAGGCGCGAGCCTGCACAATTTGCGTCGCGTCGACGCGCGTATTCCGCTCGGCCGCCTCACCGTAGTGACGGGGGTCTCCGGCTCGGGTAAATCCTCGCTGGCCCGCGACGTTCTGCTCGGCAATCTCAAACGCCTGGTTGCACGGCGCACGCGCGCGGAACGCGCGAGCGGCGCAGAGATTGCCGTGGAGGGCTGCGAGTCGATCGACGGCTGGCAATCCATCAGCCGCGTGCTCGAAGTAGATCAAACGCCCATCGGCAAGACACCGCGCTCGTGCCCGGCGACTTATATCGGATTCTGGGATTCGATCCGCCGGCTCTATGCCGAGACGACCGAAGCGCGGATCCGCGGATTCACCGCAAGCCGATTCTCATTCAACACCCCGGGAGGCCGCTGCGAAGCTTGCGACGGGCAGGGCATGCAGCGCATCGAGATGAGCTTCCTGCCCGATGTGCAGGTGCTGTGCGACGTGTGCGGCGGCCGCCGGTTCAATGCGGAGACGCTGAGCATCCTGTTCAAGGGCAAGAGCATCGGCGAGACGCTGGCGCTGAGCGTCGACGACGCCGCCGAGTTTTTCCTGGCGCAGCGGAGCATTCATCATCCCGTGCAGCTCCTGGCCGACGTGGGCCTCGGATACCTGAGTCTCGGTCAGCCGAGCCCGACCCTCTCCGGGGGCGAGAGCCAACGCATCAAGCTCGTGGCAGAACTCTCGAAGACGCGCACCGATTTCGTCGGGCTCGACACGGCGCGCCGCGAAGGCCAGCACACTCTGTACGTTCTCGATGAGCCGACGGTCGGACTGCACATGGCGGACGTGGAGAAGCTGATGAAGGTATTGCAGCGTCTCGTGGATGCAGGTAATACGGTGGTGGTGATCGAGCACAACCTGGATGTCATGGCGGAAGCCGATTGGATCGTCGATCTCGGCCCGGAGGGGGGTGGCGGGGGCGGCCGTGTCGTCGCTGAAGGAGACCCGGAAAACGTCGCGCGAAAAGCGGCCAAGAGCCATACCGCTCGAATCCTTGGCAAATTTCTGAGCGAGCGCGGCGTCCGATAGCGCGCGCCCTGCCGGCACCGTGGCCCACGTCTTAGTCACACTCCTCATGGGAATGGTCTCGGCCTGGGGCGCACTCGCGCTTTGGTACCAGGCACCGGGCAGCCGCGCCTGGAAATCGTGCCTGTCGGCGCTTTGGGTGGCATTCGCCGTCCTCTGCGTGGCGGCCGTTTGGTCGCGATGGTTCACGTCCGGAGTCTGGTCGTTCACAGCCGTCTATGTGGCGCTTTTGATTTGGTGGCGGAGCCTGTCGCCCTCGAACGACCGCCGTTGGGCGGACGATGTGGGGCGGGTAACGCACGGCACCATCGACGGCAATCAGGTGGTCCTTCATAACGTGCGCAACTTCGATTGGCGCACCACCGCCGACTATACCCAACGATGGGAAACCCGGAGCTATGCCGTCGACCGGCTCGTGTCGCTGGATATGATCATGTCCTATTGGTCGGGCCAGGCGATCGCGCACACCCTCATCTCATTCGGCTTCGACGACGGCAGCCACGTGGTCTTCTCCGTCGAGATCCGACGCGAGCGGGACGAGACCTACTCCGAAATCGGCGGATTCTTCAAGGAATTCGAGTTGAGCGTGATCGCGGCCGACGAGCGCGATATCGTACGTCTGCGTACCAATGTGCGGCGGGAAAGAACTTACTTATACCGACTGAGGATGACGCCCGCGGCGATTCGCTCGCTGTTTCTGGCGTATGTCGACGAGGCCAACAGCTTGGTTGACCGGCCGCGCTTCTATCACACGCTCACCGGCAACTGCACCATTCTGATCTTCAGGATGCTGAGGCGTATCGTCGGGCCGCTGCCCCTGAGCTACCGCCTCTGGCTGTCAGGCTACATGCCCGAGTATGTGTACGGTGTCGGCGGCCTGGACATGCGCTATCCGCTCGAAGAGCTGCGTACCTTGGGCTACATCAGCGAGCGGGGCCTGAACGCCGGCCAAAGCCCGACGTTCTCGGCCGATATCCGCCGCGGCATTCCCGCTCTGTAGCTTCGAGTCGTCCCGCTTACTGCGGCGGGGGAGCGTGCTCCTTCCGCTCTTCGTCCACTTTCTTCTTCGCCGCTGCGGCATCTGCCGCCTTCTTCTTTGCCTCGGCTTCCTTGGCGGCAGCCTGCTTGGCGTCTGTTTCTTTCGGAGCGGCTTCCTTTGGCTCCTTTGCTTTGGCAGCGGACTCCTTGGCGGCAGCCCCCCGTCCCGCAGCCTCTTCCCGGTTTCGCTCGGCGGATGTCTCGGCGGCCTTGCGCTTCGCCTCTTCCGCGGTATTTGGCTCCGCCGCACTCTTCTTGGCGACGGCTTCGGACTCTTTATTCTTGTTCATCTCGGCTTCCGCGCTTGCGGCCTTCCGTTTCGCTTCGGCGGCTTCCTCTTCGCGTGCCGCGGGCGCCTGCGGCGCCTGCTCGCCCGGGCGCTGCGCCTCTCGCGCGGGTGCTGCCTGCGGGCGGGTCAACTCGGGAGGAACGACCGCATGAACGACTTGCGGTTCCGGCAGCGCCACCGCACGACCGGCAACATAGGGCGGAAGCGGCTTCGAGGACGCCGGAGTCGGCGCGGGCACCCGCACCACCGGCGGAAGCGCAGCGGCCAGATGCGCCTGAGCGGGCACGCTGGTGTTGACCTCCTGGTGATTCGCCGTTGCGCTTGCCGGTGCGACGATGGTGACATTGTTGACCACGCGGTTGTTGATGACGGTGTTGTTGATCACCGTATTGTTCACCGTGGTATTGGTGATATTCGTGTTGCTGACGTTGATCCGCATTCCGACGTTCACTACCGGCGGCGCCCCGGTCACGACTGCGGGCGGCGTACCGAGGGGAGCCGGGATGATGATTCCGAACGCGGATCCGGGAGGTGCGGGAACAAACACGCCTTCGGGACCCATGGGCGGCGGCCCGGCAATCACACCGGGGAGCACGGAAGCCAACGCGATTGCCAGGCCTACAGCCGGCGCAACGAAGGAGACGTGCGGTCCGCCCCAGAATCCACCCACGAACACGACGTGGTCGCCGCGGTGATCATAGTAAGGCGGAATCCAATGGTAGCCAGGTTGCGGCGGCGGCAACCAGCGCCCATGGATCCATACCCAACGCCCATACCATGACCAATAGCCGCCGGTCCACGCGTACTGGGGACCCGGCTCCGGCGGGGGCGGCTCGACCAGCATTGGCGGCGGCGCCCATGCTACTTCGACCGGCGGCGGTTGCTGGGCCGGAGGGTCCTGATAAACGCTGACCACCGGTTGCGGCTCGGGCGGCGTGTACGCGGTTTCGGAGCTTTGCGGCGCACCGTTATCGGCCGGGGCCGGCGCGGCCTGATCCGCCGCTGGCGGAGCCGCCGGCGTCGCGGTTTGATCGGCCGGCGGCGGTGGAGGTGTCGGCGAATTGCAGCCGTAGAGGGCTCCAACGGCAAGAATCGAGGCGAATACCAGCTTTGTTTTCATGATTGTGCGTCCCAGTTGCCGTCGTATCAGGGCATTATGTCGTATGGTGGCCCAGTTATCGCAATGGTGTCTCGATCGTCATCGATAGGCCATCGGTGATTCATAACGCTCGCTGTAGGAGTCCATCACGTCCGCTAATCCGGCATTACGTCTGCTTCTCCGGCGCTGCGCCCTCAAACGCCGCTAGCTCGCGGCACGCGGCATCGATCGCGACGATGCAGGGGTAAGCGCTCAATTCGACGGAGAAGCGTCGCGCGTTGAACACTTGCGGCACCAGGCACACGTCGGCGATGGTGGGCGATTCGCCGAAGCAGAATCGTCCTCTCGATGCATCGCGGCCGAGCATTTCCTCGAGCGCCGCGAAGCCCGCGTCGATCCAATGGCGGTACCAGGCATCCCGCGTACCCGGTGCCTGCGCAAGCGGCCCCTCGAGATATTGAAGCACTCGCAGGTTGTTCAGCGGGTGGATGTCGCACGCGATGAGTTGAGCCATGCCGCGCACCCGGGCACGATCCTCCGGCGCCTCGGGCAACAAGGGCGGCAGGGGATGGACTTCGTCCAGGTATTCGATGATGGCGAGGGACTGTGTCAGTACTCGTCCGTCGTCGAGCTCGAGTGCCGGGACGAGGCCCTGCGGATTCACTTGCAGAAAGTCCTTGAGTCGATGCTCGCCGCGGCGAAGCTGCTTCGAGACCGAGGTCACCTTGATGCCCTTCAGAGCCAAAGCGATGCGTACCCGGTACGCGGCAGAACTCATCGAATATCCGTAGAGAATCATTCGCCCGCCTTCGTCAGCTACGCCACCTCGAACAATCCCGCAGCTCCCATGCCGCCGCCGATGCACATGGTCACCACCACGTATTTGACGCCGCGCCGCTTGCCCTCGATGAGCGCGTGACCGGCCAGGCGTGAGCCGGACACCCCGTACGGATGCCCGACGGCAATCGCGCCACCGTCGACGTTCAGGCGGTCGTTCGGGATGCCGAGCCGATCGCGGCAATAGATCACCTGCACGGCGAAGGCCTCGTTCAACTCCCACAAGCCGATGTCGTCGACCTTCAGGCCCGCCTTGGCCAAAAGCTTGGGTACTGCGAATACCGGCCCGATACCCATCTCGTCGGGCTCGCATCCGGCGACTTGGAATCCGCGAAAGATGCCCAGAGGGATGAGTCCCTTCTTCTCGGCGAGCTTGGCATCCATCACGATGCACATGGAAGCGCCGTCGGAGAATTGGCTGGCGTTGCCTGCCGCAATTACGCCGCCGGGAATCGCGGGCTTGATCTTCGACACGCCCTCATAAGTCGTGTCGGCACGAATTCCCTCGTCCGCACTCAAGGTAACCTCGGCGGTACCGATCGTCCCTTCATTCTTGTCGGCCACGGCCATGGTCGTCTTGAACGGCACGATCTCGGCTTGAAATCGCCCGGCTTCCTGCGCGGCGGCCGCGCGCAGCTGGCTCTGCACGCCGTACTCGTCCTGTACCTGACGCGAGATCCCGTAGCGCTTCGCCACCGTCTCGGCAGTCTGCAGCATGTTCCAGTACACCTCGGGCTTGTGCTGGACGACCCAGTCCTCCTTGAGCATCCGGGTATTGGCCTGGTTCTGGACGCAGGAGATCGATTCCAGACCGCCGGCGGCGTAAATTTCGCCTTCGCCCGCCATGACACGTTGCGCCGCCAGGGCGATGGTCTGCAAGCCGGAAGAGCAGAAGCGATTGACCGATACCCCGGCCGTGGTGACGGGACAGCCGGCGCGAAGGCCCACCTGCCGCGCCACGTTCGCGCCCGACGCGCCCTCCAGGAAGGTCGCACCCACGATCACGTCCTCGACTTCGCCAGGGTCGATGCGTGCCCGTTGGATCGCCTGTTGCAGCACATGGCCCGTATACGCGACGGGATGCGACATGTTGAGCGAGCCGCGCCATGACTTTGCAAGTCCGGTGCGGGCGGTCGAGACGATGACTGCGTCGGTCACGATTGCTTTCTCCAGGCAGCGAAGCTGCCATTCTCGGCAGCCAATTTTTCCAGCAGCGGTGCGGGACGCCACGCATCGGGCTGATATCCCTTCGCGAATGCGCGCATCGTGCGCAGGACGTTCGGCAACCCGACCGTATCGGCGTAGAACATCGGGCCGCCGCGAAAATCCGGAAATCCATAGCCAGCGATGTACACCACGTCGATGTCGGATGAGCGCTGCGCGATGCTTTCTTCAAGGATTCGCGCGCCCTCGTTGATCAAGGCGTAGAGCGCACGCTCGACGATCTCCTCGTCGCCAACCTTGCGCGGCGCAAGGCCGAGACGGCCCGACTCTTCGAGGATGATATTCGTCACCACCTGCGACGGAAGAGGGTTTCGCTCACCGGGTTTGTAATCGTACCAACCCGCGCCCGTTTTCTGTCCGAATCTCCCGAGCTCGCAGATTCGATCCGGGATCTTCGAGAACGCTCGATCCGGATATTCGGCGTACAGCCGCTTGCGGATCGCCCAGCCTATGTCGTTGCCCGCGAGATCGGCGACTCTAAACGGCCCCATCGCGAAGCCGAATGCCTCGAGCGCCTTGTCGATCTGTTGCGGCATGAGGCCTGCATCGAGCAAAAAATCCATCTGCCGAAAATAGGCGTTCAGCATGCGGTTGCCGATGAAGCCATCGCACACTCCGGCGACCACGCCGATTTTCTTCATCTGTTTCGCGATGCCGAGGCTCGTGGCGAGCACATCGTCGGCCGTCTTCGCACCGCGCACGATCTCGAGCAGCTTCGTCACGTTCGCAGGGCTGAAGAAATGCAGTCCCACCACATCGCCCGGCCGGCGCGTGCACGCAGCTATCTCGTTGAGATCCAGCGTCGAGGTATTGGAGGCGAGTATGGCGCCTGGCTTCGCCTTGGCATCGAGCGTCTCGAAAACCCGCTTCTTTACCTGCATGTCCTCGAACACCGCCTCGATGATGAGGTCTGCCCGCGCGAGGTCGTCGTAGGAAAGAGTGCCCTTGATGAGAGCGAGCCGCTTGTCGAATTCCTTTTGCGTCAGCCGCCCCTTCTTGAGGGTTCCCTCGTAGTTCTTGCGAACCACGCCGAGCCCCTTGTCGAGCGCCGCTTGGCTGGTCTCTAGCACGGTGACCGGCACGCCGGCATTGGCGAAATTCATGGCGATGCCGCCGCCCATGGTTCCGGCACCGACGATCGCAACCGACGCGATGGAGCGCGGCGCCGTCCCCGCCGGGACGCCTGGAATCTTCGAGGCCGCGCGCATGGCGAAAAACACGTGCCGCAGCGCCTTCGATTCATTGCTGTTCACCAATTCGGTGAAGGCGGCGCGCTCAACCTTCATTCCCTCATCGAAGGGCTTCAAGACCGCCGCCTCCACCGCATCGATGCACTTGCCGGGCGCCGGATAGTTCTTTGCGAGCGGTGCGACGGCCCCGCGCGCAAAGTCGAAAAAAGCCTCGGCGTTGGGAAACTTGATCTTGAGGTCGCGCACCCGCTTCGGCGGCATCTTCGCCTCGACCACGTGTTGGGCATAGGCGACCGCCGCCGACACCGCGTCCGTGTCGACAACTTCGTCGAATAACGCCGTGTTCGCGAGCTGGCGCGCCGACACTGGGATGCCGCTGACGATCATGTTCAAAGCGCGCTCAGGCCCGACGAGACGCGGCAGTCGTTGAGTACCCCCGGCACCCGGCAAAATTCCGAGCTTCACTTCGGGCAATCCGACTTGCGCCGTTTCGAGCGCCACCCGGTAATGGCAGCACATCGCGAGCTCCAATCCGCCGCCGAGCGCCAAACCGTTCAACGCGGCAATCACGGGTTTCGAAAAGCCCTCCACCAAATCGCACAAGTCGCTGAGATCAGGCGCGGCGACCATGGCCGGCAGGCCGAATTCGCTCACGTCCGCCCCGCCGCAAAATGTCGTCCCCGCTCCGGTGAGCACGACGGCATTGACGGAGGCGTCGGCTGCGGCGCGCTCCAGCCCCTCGGCCACACCGCGGCGCACGCCCAAGCCGAGCGCGTTGACGGGCGCATGATCGAGCGTGATCACGGCGACAGCGCCGCGTGAAGTATAGTCAGCAGATGCCATGCGAGCTCCTTATCCGGTCGATGAGTATAATGCCTTGCTGAGCCCGCCTCGCTCTCACATGCTGCTGCTGGCGCTGATGCTGGCTCTTGCCTGGTGCGTCGGGATTCTCGGGCGGGGCTACTGGACGCCGGACGAGCCGCGCGAGGCCGACATCGCCTGGCGGATGAGCTGGCAGTCCGACAAGGCCGTACCGCTCCTGGCCGGCGAAGCCTTTTGCGAGAAGCCCCCGCTGACTTACTGGGTGGCCGGCGCCACCATCCGGCTGTTCGGCAAGGCAGCGTGGGCCGCCCGTCTCCCCAATCTTCTTTACGCCTTGACGACCGCGTTGAGCGTCGGGCTGCTGGCGCGCCGCGCCGCCGGCTCCCTGGCCGGTTGGGCCGCCGCCGCCGCCATCGGCACTTTTCTGTTGTCCTATCAAGCGACCATCTGGCTCGCCACCGATGCCCCGCTCCTCGCGGCGGTGTCCGTCGCGTTGCTTGGCGCCTACCGGGGATTCTATGCCGGGGGCAGCGCCGATCGGCTCCGCGGCTACACCCTGATGCACGCCGCTCTGGGCGTCGGCTTCCTCTGCAAGAGCGCCGCCGCCTGGATGGTTCCCGTCCTTGCGCTCGCGACCCTGACGGTGTGGGAAAAGCGCTGGCGCGAGCTTCTGCGCTGGGAACTCTACGCGGGGCTTGCGCTCCAGGCGGCGCTGATTCTCACCTGGGTGTGGTTCGTTTACCGGGGCGAGGACGGGATCGAGCATCTCAAAGTGTTTTTCTGGAACAACTTGGCCGGACGTTTCGCGCACGTCGATGCGCCCGGAGATTTGCAATACGCGGCGGGGCACAGCAATTCTCCCGGCAAATATTTGCTCGAGCTGCCCACCTATCTCTGGCCGTGGGTCTTCCTGGTGGCGGCGGCCGTACGGCGCGCGTGGCGAAAACGCCGGTCACCCGCGGAGGTAACCCGCCCGCTGCGCTTCGCGGTCGCGTGCATCGTTCCCACATTGGCGCTGCTCTCGGTGGCGGCGACGGCGCGCAACGTCTACCTGGCACCCGCCATGCCCGGATTTGCACTCCTTGTCGGCTGGTGGATGGCGGAAAGCGTTCGTGAGCACGATGTATGGGATCTTCGAGCCGTGCGCGTCACGGCGGCCCTCGTACTGCTCGCCGCGCTGGCATTCGCGGCCGCGCTCGCGATTGTCGGCCTCGACTCCGCACGCGCCTCGTCCACGGCGGCTCTCGCCGGATTTTGTGTTGCCGGCGCGCTCGGCGTCGTCGCGGCGGCGGCGCTTGCGCTCATGGCAGACTCGGCGTCGCGCAGGGGACGAATGCAGCGCGGCCCGTATTTGTTGGCGCTTGCCTATTGCCTTCTGCTCGCGCTGCCGGCCGCGGCGATATACCGCGGAGTCGACGCCTGGCAGAACCTGCCGGAGATCGGACGCGAGCTGGGCGCCGATAGCGCCGGCGGTGCATTGATTTTGATGGCGCCGGATGAGACCACCCGCGCATTCGTCGACATGTACGCTCGGACCGAGGTAAATCTCATCAAAGGTCCCATCGACGATGATGCGATCATTCGCTTGAGAGAACTGAGTCGACCGCATGCTTTCGTGTTCGTCCAATGGCCGGGTCGCGATACGACGCCGACCGTGCGGCGCATCGCGCACGCGTTGGGCATCGCGCACACACTCGGCATCGCCCTCGATCCGGTGCCGCTCGAGCGCGAGGAGCCGGCGTGGGCCGCAGCGGCGGATCTCAAGGTAGTGCATCTCTACGCGCTGCCCAATGGGCGGCGGTACGCATTGCTTCAGCGCGCGGGCTGAGCGGCCGCGGCTCGAAAAACGTCCACGTACTTGCCCACCTGCCGGCCCCAGGAAAAATCCTGCTGCATGCCATTCTGCATCAGCCGATGCCAGCTGTCGGGGCGTGCAAACCACTGCAGCGTGGTGTCGAGCGCCCATGCGACCGCGGGCGCGTCGTAGTCGTTGAATACGCAGCCCGTGCCCTCGCCGGTCGTCGGATCGAAGTGCTGCACCGAATCCGCGAGGCCGCCCGTCCGCCGCACGATCGGGACCGTTCCATAGCGCAAGCTATACATTTGGTTGAGTCCGCAGGGCTCGTATTGCGAGGGCATCAGGAACATGTCGCTGCCCGCCTCCACCAAGTGCGCCAGCCGCTCGTCGTGACCGGAGTGAAACGCAACCCGCTGCGGGTGGTCCTTCGCCAAGGATTCGAAAAATGCCGTATAGCGCTCGTCTCCGCTGCCCAAGACGACGAGGCCGAAATCCTGATCCCGCAGCGCCCTCGGCAGAACGTCGATGAGCAGGTCGATGCCCTTCTGCGAGGCCAGCCGGGTCACCATGCCGATCAACGGACTGTCGGGCGACCGTTCGAGACGGCTGGCAGCGAGGAGATCCCGCTTGTTGAGGCGCTTGCCGTCGAGATCTTCCGCCGAGAAATGCGCCTCGAGATACCTATCGTGCCGCGGATCCCATTCACGATAATCGACTCCGTTCAAAATACCGACGACCGGATTCGCGCGCGCGCGCAGCGTCGCTTCCATACCCATTCCGAGCGATGTCTCGGCAATCTCGCGCGCGTAGGTGGGGCTCACGGTGGTCACCGTGTCTGCAAATTTTATGCCGGTTTTCAATGAGTTGATCACGCCCGACTGGAGGTCGGCGGCATCGAGCTGCGCCTCTGCGCCCGTGAGGCCCAGGTCCCCGATGAAGTCCCGCGCAATGACGCCCTGGTAGCCGATGTTATGGATGGTGAGCACCGATCTCGAGCCGGCGAACAGCGGTACGGGGGCATAGAGCGTCTTCAGGAATAACGGCAGGAAGCCCGTATGCCAGTCGTGGCAATGAAATATATCTGGTGCGAAACCGCGCCGCAGGCAACTCTCGACGACCGCGCGGGTGAACAGCAGGAAGCGCCTGTGTTCGTCCGGATCGAGCGTGTAAATCGACGGCCGGTCGAAGAGCTCGGGACAGTCGATGAAGTAAACGGCGATGTTCGTGCCGGGCAAGTTTGTGGTGCGAACCGAGAACGCGTACACCCGGTTGCCGACGGTGAGTCCGACGTTTTGCAGGCCCAGCACCGGCTGCATTCCCGTATGCGCACGGCGGACGGATGCGTACAAGGGCATGAAAGCGCGTATTTCATGACCGAGATGCGCGAGTTCCCGTATCAATGCTCCGGCCACGTCGGAAAGTCCGCCGGTCTTCGCGAACGGCATGATTTCCGAGCTGAGAATGCAGACCTTGAGCGCCGCCATTGCGCCAGTCTAGCAAACGAGAAATTTCCATAAACGCGAAATCCATCTCCAAAAACCTGGTGCGGCAAAAGCGCGAGTGTGGCACCCTCTTCCGTGCGCAGAAGGCTGCCTTGCCGACGCCCAGGATAGGAATGCGACACGCCGCTAGATCGAACACCGGAAGGTACGTCAGTCGGTTGACGAGCGGTACCCTGGCGGTGGTCATGGCGGGCGGGCGGGGCGAACGACTCAAGGCGCTGACGCTGCATCGCTGCAAGCCCGCCACGCCGTTCGGCGGCAAGTTCCGCATCATCGACTTCGTTCTGTCCAATTGCGTGAATTCCGGCATCCGGCAGATCGCCGTGCTCACCCAGTACAAGGCGCAGCCCTTGATCCAGCACATTCAGCGCGGCTGGAGCTACTTGCGCGGTGAGCTCGGCGAATTCGTGGAGCTGATTCCCGCCCAGCAGCAGATCGGCGAGCATTGGTATCGCGGCACGGCCGATTCGGTTTTTCAGAACCTGGAATTCATCCGCTCGCACAACCCGACGCACGTGCTGATCCTCGCCGGCGATCACATCTACAAGATGGACTACGGTCCGATGATCGCCTATCACGAGCAATGCGAGGCCGACATCACGGTCGGTGTGGTCGACGTGCCGCTGGACCGCGCGCACGAATTCGGCATCATGACCACGGACAATACCAACCGGGTGACCAAGTTCGCGGAGAAGCCGCAGAATCCCGACCCGATCATCGGCTACGAGAACATGGCGCGCGCCTCCATGGGCATCTACGTCATCGCGCTCGACCGGCTGGAAAAGCTGTTGACCGAGAACGCCGAGAACCCCAAGAGCAATCACGATTTCGGCCGCAACATCATTCCGCCGGCGATCGAGCGGATGCGCGTCTTCGCCTATCCCTTCCACGACGTGGAGACGCGGGCGCAGAACTACTGGCGCGACGTGGGCAACGTCGACGCGCTGTACGAAGCGAACATGGAACTCGTCTCGCTCGATCCCGAACTCAACATCTACGATCATCAGTGGCCGATCTGGACGTACCAGGCACAGCATCCGCCGGCCAAATTTGTGCTCGATGAGGAGGGCCGGCGCGGCATGGCGGTCAATTCCATGGTCGCCGGCGGATGCATCATCTCGGGCGCCTATGTGAAGGAATCCCT
>Ga0182024_10016653_pt1 | contig 13914 bp, 10 predicted proteins | sample P32metaG_FD_120480 | JGI IMG/M metagenome (GOLD analysis project Ga0182024, IMG submission 120480) | Permafrost microbial communities from Stordalen Mire, Sweden - P3-2 metaG (Illumina Assembly) | ecosystem: Environmental > Terrestrial > Soil > Wetlands > Permafrost | place: Sweden: Stordalen... | reverse complement strand
GGTATACCCGCGCCGAATCAAAAAAGCGGACAGGTTTGGTACGCACCCCCTGTCCCATGTCCCAAACCCGTTTTCACTCTGAAATCATCAGCAAACACCTCCGGCTATGTCAGGAGGTCTGAAGTTCGAATTTGGCGCCGGAAGCGTCGCGCCGGGTTACACCCAGGTGCTGCCGGACATGCAATTCACGAAAGAGCGCGGATTTGGCTTCGAGGCGACCGGAGCCAAGATCATCTCGGTGGACCGCTCGGCGGGCACCCGAACCGGCATTTGGGCTGGAATTGGGAAGATCCTTCATAGCTCCAATCCGCTTCACGAGCAATTCATCACCGCGGACAAAGGGTTTTATTTCTCGGTCCGCGTGCCGGAAGAGGGAAATTATCGGGTGCGGGTCACGTTGGGCGACAAGGACGGTGAATCTGCCACGACAATCAAAGCCGAATTGCGCCGCCTGATGGTGGAACAGGTCCGCACCGCGAAGGGCGAGTTCAAGACCGTGGAATTCATTGTGAACACCCGGACGCCGAAAATCGCCGCGGTGGGCGACATCAAAGCCGGTGTGGTGAAGCTCAAGGCTCCCCGGGAAAGCGTGATGGAAGCCTGGGATTGGGACGACCTGCTCACGCTCGAATTCAACAACTCGCACCCCGCCGTCTGCGCGGTCGAGATATCGAAGGCCGACGTCCCGACGATCTTCATCATAGGCGACTCGACGGTGTGCGATCAACCGCGCGAACCTTTCAACAGCTGGGGTCAGATGCTCCCGAACTTTTTCAAGCCGGACATCGCCGTCGCCAACCATGGCGAATCCGGCGAGACCTACCGCGACTCAATCGGCCGTCGGCGGCTGGACAAGATGCTGAGCCTGATGAAGCCGGGCGACTATCTTTTCATGCAGTTCGGGCACAACGACCAAAAGCAGATCGCCGCCGGCACGGGCGGGCCCTTCACAACCTACAAGGCCGAGATCAAGAAGCACGTTGATGCGGTGCGCGCGCACGGAGGCACCCCCGTAATCGTGTCGCCCATGGAGCGCCGCAATTTCAACCCCGATGGCACCCTTCGGCCCACGCTGGCCGACTATGCCGAGGCGTCCCGCCAGGCCGCGCGGGAGCTAAACGTCGCCTTCATCGATCTCAACGCGCAGAGCATCCTTTTCTACGAGGCTCTCGGAGCGAACAAAGCCTACATCGCATTTGCGGGCACCGGGCTCACGAGGGACGCAACCCACCACGACAACTACGGGAGCTATGAGCTCGCGAAGATCATCATCCAGGGCATCAAGAATGACAACCTGCCGCTGGCGTCGCACATCAAGGACGATTTCACAGGCTTCGATCCCCGGCACCCGGATTCCCCTGACGCCTTTGCGCTGCCGCCGAGCCCGCTTTACACCAACCAGCGTCCGCTGGGGGACTAGCCCGAAAATTTCATCAGTACGGGGTTAAGCACCGGTTTCACCGGCGCGAAATTGACATTAGATAACCGCTGATTTCACTGGGCCGAAGCATGTTCAACCTGGGATGCAAAGGGGTTCTATCATCGGCGATCATGCTTTTGGCCGTTTCAGAGGCCGCCGGCTCACAATCCCTCTATTTTGTCGAAAAAGGTCTGGTTGGCATCCAAGGGACCTCGAGCGGCCCGATCCCGGATACCTATGTCGGGCCATATATTTTTTCCGCGACGGCGCCCTCCCCGGCCTCGGTCAACGCATCCGGCCTGTCACCCAATTCGCTGACTTTCGTTTCCGCTAACAGCGACTATGAGTTTACGGATCCGCTTGCAACAAAAGCGGCCCTGGACGGCGCGTTCCCAAACGGCAATTTCACGATGAGCGGAGGCGGTTTCCCGACCCTGTCGATCAGCATCACCGGCGATCTTTATCCCATCGTTCCGGATGTGACGAACGGGACCTGGCAGAACGGAGTGCTCCTAATCAATTCCGCCCAAAGCTATACGCTCAACCTCAACACCTTTACCGGATACGACACGACCGGCGTCGGCGGCGTGATGTCGATCCAGATCCAGAGCCTGACCACCGCTGACAATGTGAATCTTTCTCAAAAATACGCCACGCAGGCGTTTGGCAACGGCACAGTTGTTTCATCGACGCCTTTCACCTCGTACCCGATTCCGGCAGGCACACTGCAGCCCGGATTGGTGTATGAAGTGTACGTGGAATACTACACTCTCACGACGGTGAATACGTCGACGGTTCCCGGCTCCTATATAGTGGGAGCGTACGAGAATACCCTTGTCGCCTACATAGGAACCACGTCCTCGCCGGCTGTCACTGGGCCAACCTTCGCCATTGAGCCGACGAACCAGGCGGTTGCTTCAGGGACCATAAGCGCAGGCAGTGGCGAAAGACCTCAGGCCTCCAGTATTGAATGAAATTCAATACTGGAGGCCTGAGGTCGTGGGCAGTGATCAACTTGACTGGAGAGTATCGGCTTGGGGCGGGATCGACGAGAGGCTCCACATCCACACGCAAAGAATGCCGCTGAGCGCGATCGCCAACAAGATCGCGAAAATGCCAAATGGGTGAATTCCAGGGCGCATCGGCCTCGGAAAATAAGGATGCATTTGCAACCTCACCAACAATCTCGCCAAAAATGCCAGACAGCCCAGTCCGAAACACACACTGGCTATCCGCAGTCCGATTATTTGTGACTTCATGTTGTCAGCGAACAAGACGCGCAGGCGCAAACCCCGGTTACGCTTAATCGGCATCCGGCTGCACGCGAAATCCAGCCGGTAAATCGACCGTTTTTTCTCGCGCGGAGATTGCCGTCCCGTCGCAAATCGCCAAAGTATTTTCTAATGAAAATCAGTACGTTATGCATCACACTAGTCACCAGTCTGCTCGTTTCCGGATGCGGACAAAATAGCGCATCCAGCACCGCAGGAAGCGCCGCTGCCGCAGGCCCGAGGGAGATCGATATCACGGCCGGCGATACCATGAAATACAGTGTCACCGCCATCGAAGCGACACCCGGCGAAATGCTGAAGGTGGTCCTCACAAACAATGGGACGCTCCCGAAGGAGGTCATGGGTCACGACTGGACCCTTCTAAAGGCCGGTTCGGACTCCGCTGCGTTTTCCCTAGCGGCCTCCACGGCCAAGGCCACAGAGTACGTTCCGCCCGATCTGAAGGATGAGATCATCGCCAAGATCGGCCTTCTCGGGCCGCACCAGTCGGGCGATGTAACGTTTTCAGCCCCGACCACACCGGGGGATTATCCGTACCTCTGCAGCTTTCCCGCACATTATCAGGCTGGGATGCGCGGGATACTGACCGTCAAATAGGGTCATTCCCCGGGCGGTAACGGCCGGAGAGCCCGGCCCAAAATCGATTCCGTGTTGCCCCAACGGGAATCGCGGGCGACGATTCGGCGCTCGGAAAGGACACACCCTACCCAAATGAATCCGAATCGTTGTTGCGCGTTGCTCCAAAGCGGCGCGGCGGTGTTGATCGCCGCTTCGCTTTGCGGCCTCACCCTATCCAGCCGCGCGGCGGAGCCCTCCGGCACATCCGCGTTGCAGCAGGGCTTCGTCCAACCGCCCGACAACAGCCGCATCATGGTCCGGTGGTGGTGGTTCGGACCGGCCGTCACCCAACGGGAGCTTGAACGCGAGATGGAAGTGATGAAGCAGGGCGGCATCGGGGGCTTCGAAGTCCAGCCCACCTATCCGCTCGCGCTCGACGGCGAGGTTCCCGGCTTAAAAAACCTGAAATTCATGTCGCCGGAGTTCCTTGACGACCTAAAATTCGTCGCGGCCAAGGCAAAGGAACTCGGCCTGCGGATGGACCTGACGCTGGGGAGCGGCTGGCCGTATGGGGGACCCGAGTTTTCGGCCGAAGAAGGCGCCACGGCCATTCGCACAGAAAACCTCACGATCCCGCCAGGCCAGCAGACGGCAGCCTTGCCCGCTCTTCCGGAGGGGCAGGCCCTCATTGCAGCCTTTGAAAAAATCGGCGACGGATTTCAGCAGGTGCCGGTCGCCGACAACGCCGTGCAGCTGCCCGCGGCGGCGACCGAGAAAACGGAGGTCCAGCTTTACATCAGCCGCGGCGGAATCATGGCTGTCAAGCGGCCTGCGTACGGCGCCGACGGCCGTGTGATCGACCATTATAACCCGGCGTCCGTCGACAAGTTCATCCGCGAGATCGCTGCGCGGGAAGTCGAGGCTTGCGGACCCAACCCGCCGTACGCGGTCTTTTGCGACAGTTTGGAAGTCAGTGGCGAAAACTGGACGCCGAACCTGCTCGCGGAGTTCAAGCAGCGCCGCGGCTACGATCTCGAACCGCTGCTGCCCGCGCTCTTCAACGACGCGGGCCCGAAGACGCTCGAAATCCGCCGTGATTGGGGGGAGACGGTCACCGAGTTATTCAACGATTATTTCAACCGGCGCCTCACGCAATTCGCCCACGATCACGGGACGCTGTTTCGAGTCCAGGGATACGGAACGCCGGCCGCCGGGCTTTACAGCTACGCCTATAGCGATTTGCCCGAAGGAGAAGGCCACGAGTGGAAGAGCTTTTCACCGATCCGTTGGAGCGCTTCTGCGGTCCACCTGCTCGGCGGGAGCGTGGCATCGTCGGAGACCTTCACCTGGATTCACAGTCCGATCTTCCGGGCGACCCCGCTGGACATAAAAGGAGAGGCGGACCGGGATTTTCTGTGCGGCATAAATCAGATCATTTGCCACGGCTGGCCCTACACCGCCGAGGGTGTTCCGTACCCCGGCTGGAGTTTTTACGCAGCCGGGGTCTTTGATGAAAAGAACCCCTGGTGGCTGGTAATGCCGGACGTTACAAAATACCTGCAACGGGCGAGCTTTGTCCTCCGCCAGGGAACTCCGGCCAACGACGTGGCTCTGTACCTGCCCAATAACGACGCTTGGACGAATTTGGGCCGCGGATTCAGCCTAAGTACCACTTTGGCGGGCAAAGTCTCCGGCTCGATTCGGGCGATCACCGACGCGGGCTACAACCTCGATTTCTTCGACGATCCGTTTCTCAGCATGCGCGGCCGCGTGGAGGGGAACTCCCTGGCGTTTGGAGCCTCGCATTATCGCGTTGTCGTCCTGCCTTCAGTCGAGCGCATCCCATTGGCGACATTGAAAGTGCTGGAGCAATTTGCGCGCGGCGGCGGAATCCTCATAGGCACCGGCCGCCTCCCCGACCGGGCTCCGGGATACCTCGCCACCGACAAGGATACGGCATCGGTGCAGGACATCGTCGAGCACCTGTTCAAGGGCCCGAATGCGCCCGCTGTTTTCATTGAGGATCAATCCCAGCTCGGTGCTGCGCTGGCCAAAGGATTGGCTCCGGATGTGGCGATTGCGCCGGCAGCGCCCGACATCGGCTTCGTGCATCGCCATACGGATGGGGGTGAGATTTATTTTGTCGCGAACACCGGCAACCAGCCCAGGCGCGTGCAAGCTTCCTTCCGGATCACCGGCCTGCATCCCGAGTTCTGGGACCCGATGACGGGCCTCATCCGGCCGGCGGGAGTCGCGGCTTCCTCCGCGGACGCCACCACACTCGAACTGGATCTGGCTCCGTATGCCTCGACCATCGTCGCATTTGTCTCGCGCACGCTTCCGGCGCCCAGAGCCGTTCCGCCGATCGCGTCGATTCCACAACCGCTCGACCTTAGCACAGGCTGGACGGTGCGGTTCGGCGCCGGGGGGACACCCGTGGCGATGGACCAGCTCAAGTCTTGGAGTGAATTGCCCGATGAAAAGAACTTTTCCGGCGTGGCAACGTATGAAAAAACGGTCTCGGTCGACCCGGGCATGATCCAAGATGGATTGGGGCTGTCATTCGATTTCGGCTCCCCCACTCCTCTGGCGAGCGAGGGACGCAGCCAGGGCTACTACGCAGCGCTCACCGGGCCGGTCCGGGAAGCCGCGGTCCTTTATCTCAATGGCGAAAGGATTGGCTCTGTATGGTCGCCGCCCTACTCGCTGGATGTAACCGGGCGGCTTAAGGCCGGCGAGAACACTATTCGAATCGAAGTGGCGAATCTGGCGATCAACTACATGGCCGGAATCAAATTGCCCAATTATGACTATGCGGGCGTCACGCAGCGCTATGGCAACCGGTTTCAACCGCAGAACCTCGAGGCGATTCAAGTGTTGCCGGCCGGCCTTCTAGGTCCCGTGCGGCTCATCGCCGCACCCAATTCCGCTTCCCCTTAACTTGTTTCATCACCCCATGAATAATCCATCCACGCCTTTAAGCATGCCCCTTAATCGCCGTGACTTTGTCCGCACTCTCGCCGGAGCGGGCCTCGTCGGCTCGGCGCTCGTATCTTCCCGGATCCGCGCCGAGGCTGCCGCATCCGGACCCGCGGGTTCAGGCGGAGTCGCCTGCGATTCCACCACGGTCACTGAAACCGCCGCCGGCAAGGTCCGCGGCTACCGCACGGACGGCGTCTATGTATTCAAGGGCATCCCGTACGGGGCATCCACGGGCGGCGCGAACCGTTTCCTCCCGCCGGCGCCGCCCGAGCCTTGGACGGCCGTCCGCAATGCGCTGGCATACGGACGCATCTGCCCGGGACTGGGTCATCCCTCGACCGATGGACACAATAGCGCGAATTCCGACGAGGATGCATTCCTCCTCCACCGCGGCTGCGCTGAGACCGTTTCCGGCGAGGATTGCCTGCGGGTCAACGTTTGGACCCCGGAGATCAACGGCCGTGGGCGCCGGCCGGTGCTTGTTTTCATGCATGGCGGGGGTTTCACGGGAGGCTGCAGCCAGGACCTTCTGTCCTACGACGGCGAAAGTCTGGCGCGTAATCACGACGTCGTGGTCGTGAACCACAACCACCGGCTGAACGTGCTGGGCTACTTGAACCTCGCCGGCTTGGGCGGCGAAAAATACTCGAGTTCCGGCAACGCCGGGCTCCTGGATCTGGTGGCCGTTCTAGCTTGGGTCCGCGACAATATCGCCAATTTCGGCGGGGACCCGGGTACTGTGATGATCTTCGGCCAGTCGGGGGGCGGCGGGAAGGTCGCCGCCCTGATGGCAATGCCCTCGGCCAAAGGCCTGTTTCACCGCGCGGTGATCGAAAGCGGACCGTACCTCGAATTCAACACGCCCGAGCAGTCGGGCCGCCTGGCCGCAGGTGTTCTACAGGAACTGGGACTGTCGGCCGGGAAGATCGACGAACTGTCGACCCTGCCGCTCGAACGGATCGCGGATGCCGCCTCCGCGGCGGCGAGAAAACTCCCGCTTGCGCCTGCGCGGCCCATGCACCGCGCCTTCAGCGCTTCCGGCGGGTGGGGCCCGACGGTGGACGGGGCTGTCCTGCCGGCCCAGCCGTTTGCGCCCGAGTCGCTCGCGGTCTCCGCCCACGTTCCCATGATCACGGGCACCAACCTGCACGAATTCACCAATGCCGTGGACCATGCCGATTCCTATTCGCTGACCAGCGACGCGTTGAACAATCGGGTCGAGGCGGCTTTTAGCGACAAGGCGGCGGCGATCATTGCCGCGTACAAGCAGGAATACCCCGACGCGGCTCCATTCGATCTCTATGCGCGGATATCGATAGCCGGCGTGAGAACCGCCGCATTAACCCAGGCGGCGCGAAAAGCGGGAGCGGGCGGGGCGCCCGCATACGCATACATGTTCGCGTGGGGAACCCCGATGCTGGAAGGCCGGCCCGGCACGTTCCACAGCTGCGAGATTGCATTCGCCATGGACAACGCCGAACTCTGCGACCATTACAGCGGCCGGACGCCCGCGGCGCTCGCCCTGGCCAAGCAGGTCAGCGGAGCCTGGGTGAACTTCGCGCGGACGGGCAACCCGAACCATCCCGGCCTTCCCGCCTGGCCAGAGTTTTCACCCCAACAGTGCGAGACGATGGTGTTCGGCGACCCGTGTGCCGTGCGCAACAACCCGGAGGCGGAGGGTCGCCGCCTCGCAGCCGAGGCCTAAGCACCCGGCGGCGCGGTCCGCGTGCCCGGCGGAGGGAAGCCCTTGGACGCATCGTCGAGGACAAGGACCCAGTCCTCGCCTCCGGCGGGCGGGGTCACAGCCGCTTCCGACCCGTTTTCAGCAGTATTGCCCGATAGATATTCATGCTGCCGAGGAAGAGCGTGAATGCGGCGATCTGCGCGAGGATCACCGAATAGCCGACGCCGGCGCCATGGGACAGAAGAGCGCGGGCGACGAAAAAGATCGCCGGCTCATATATGAAAAATCCAAGGGCGCTCGCGACGGGAGTGTAATAGGCGATGTCGCTTGCGAGATGGCGGGCCGACCAGCTCTTGTTCACGCGATGGTGATAGATCCGCGCGACAAGCCAGAAAAGAGACGCTCCGAGCAGTGTTCCGGCCACCACTGAGCCCGAAATAATCCCGGGTTTTCGGGTAATGCCGGCCGCGATGAGGGCGCCCGCATACGCCCCCAGGAGCGCGCCACATTCTCCAAAGAGTATCTCCTTATTGAAGTTTAGGAAGGAGATTCCCGCATGACAGCGCCCTATATTTCGAGAATCGCTCTGTCCGGCGAACGGAGGCAGGTCAGCATCGGAGACGACGCCGGTGCGGACGCGCAGTCTCATGAGGCGGAGACCGGGAGCAGCTGGGCGGCAATCGCCCAGGCGGCACCTGGGCGGGAGAGGGGGATCAAGGCCGCGCGCCATTTGCTCCAGCCGCGGCCACCGTCGGCAAAGGCGCCACGGAGCGCGGCGATCACAGTCTCGGGAGTTTCGGCGAGCGCGCCGGCCCCGCGGCGCCGGAGCAATTCATAATTTCCCTCCTCCTGTCCGGGCACGACTCGGTTGACGATCATCGGGCATCGCGCGGCAATCGCCTCCTGCGTCGTGGCGCCGCCCGCCTTGCTGACAACGGCATGGTGGGTCATCAGCAGGCGCGGAATCGCGTCGGTCCAGCCGAGGATGCAGGCCGGCCGCCCGGCGGCCGCGCGCTGGAGCCGGAGGCGGAGGTTCTCATCGCGCCCCGCGACGCAGGTGATTTCCCATTCAGGTTCGGCCAGCAGTCGCCGCGCCGTCGCCTCGGCGTTGCGGGTGCCCGGGTTGATAATGTAAAGAACTCGAGGCCGCGCGCCCGCGGCCAGGTCCGGCGGAAAGAATTCGTATGCATGCCGGCTAAAATAGGGCGTGACCGGGAACCCGCTCACGTGCAGGCGCTTCGCCTCCACCCCCGCCTGCTGGAGAACGTCGGCGGAGTCCTGATTGGGCAAAAACCAACCATCGCACCCGGCCTTCCACCAGAGCGAGTTGATGCTGATGGAATCGGTCACCACATTGTAATGCGGAACGTTCAGCCGGCCCTCCCGCCGGAGCCTTTCGAGGAGAAAGGCATAGGCCGGATAAGTGCTGCAGATGACCCGCGGCCCCAGGCTTGCGATCAAGTTAGCTAGAAGCTGCCGGTTCCGGCGCAGCATGCCGAAGCAGCGCGGCACCACGTTGGAGCGATCGGTCCAGGCATAGGCGCGGCTCCACAATCTGGGCGTTCGGTTGACGGCATGAAAGTAACCACGCCGAACGAGGGCGTTCAGCCGCGGGGAACCAAGGGAGAACAGATCGACGACCTTCGCCATGCCCTCGCCGTAGACGTCGTCGCAGGCGGCGGCCAGAGCCCGGGCGGCAGTATTGTGGCCTTCGCCATATCCGGCGGTGAGTACTAGGATCCGTCCGGACGCGTCCGGCGAACCGCCCACAGCAAAGCGCGAATCCAGGTACGAGGAGGTCAAGTCATCCACGGCCGGGGGGCGGCGGAACGACCCGCGCATGGGAATAATCGCGGCGTTCTTGGCATTAGCCCCCGAGCATACACGCCCAAGATGAATTCTCCGTGAAAAAGAGATGACTTATTGTTCATATTTTTCCTTGCCACGGGACATCGGGCGGTGCCGCACCGCCGATCCTGGCTGTCGAGGACCGATGGAAAGCGGGGCGGTTGGTCGAGAATGCGCCGGACGAGCAAGTTTACGCCGCGCAAATGACACCGACAACAACGCGCCACCATTCCAAACAGGCCGATAGCATCGGGCGGCCCACCCTCGGGAAACCAAGGCGAGATTTCAAACCGTCCTACAACCAATCTCCAACCACAACAAACCGCCGTAGACCTGCAAAATGCCGGAGAATCGCCTCCGCCGCCCCAACTGACGCCGAACGATCTGCCTCCGGCTCCAAATGCCCGCCATCGTGCAGCACAATATTCGAGGCACACCCGCGCGATCGATTACGCTCTATTCTGGCAGCAAGCCGATGGACAATCCATTCCGCCGATCGCGCCGACCAATCCGAAGTCATCGCATTCCAAAGCACCGGAGCTAGCCCCTGCTCACGTGCAATCTGCAGCGTCCCAGGCCGCCGCGCCCCGAATGGAGGGCGAAACAGGCGCACCGCCGTCCCCAGCGTCTGCTCCAACTCCGCCTGTGTCCGAGTCAGTTCTTCACGAATGCGTCGATAAGAGCATAGCGCCAGATTTGGATGACTCCAGGAGTGGTTCCCTATCGCATGACCAGCGCCAGCAATACGCAGGATTAATATTCGCTGCCGAGCCGCATATCTACCGACCACAAAGAACGTCGCCCGAACATTATATTTCGCGAGAATATCAAGCAACCGCGGCGTCCACTCCGGATTCGGCCCGTCATCGAAGGTCAGCGCAAGCTCATCGGGATTCGCCGGAGCCACCAATGTCCGCCCATAAATCTGCGATTCCGGCCACAATGCCGCATAAGAACAGCCGCCCGCTGCGAGCCCCAAAGCAGAGCCCGCCAACAACGCCTCATGGATGACTGAAGAGATCATTCAGCTTTCAGCACAGGTCGGCATTTTCCATGCATCGCCTTCTAGCGGGATAGCTGAGTCTACACGGTGAGTCAACCACGGAAGGCCATTCAGCGGCATCGCGTGCCCTCAAGATCCTGAAAGGCCGCCTTTTTGGAATGCCATTATGGGTATATTTTTCGCGCACGTTACAGCTGCGGGTTGAGCTTCGCCGCATGCCCATGAGATTGGACGAATATGAACAATATTTCATTATCTTTTCACGGTGAGTTCATCTCGGGCAGGTATACTCGCGGGCCAATTGAGGACCCAAACGCCCAAGTAATAATGCCATGAAGGTCGCAATCTATGCCGGGACCATCATTATGTTGGGCATAGGATACGGACTGACATGCTCAAAGCGGAGTGGAGCCAATGAGCGCGGAGATCGAGTCGCCATTTTGCCTACATGCGGGGCGATTCTGATGTTCGCGGCCCTCACGCTTTACAGCCTCTTGCTGACTTGAAACCTTTCCGTTGGGGGCAGGCGCTTCCCACGGACAATTCATTTGCGGAATTCTATTTAGCACAGGTGCCAGCGACTCAGATTCGAAGCCGATCCTTGCGCGGCGCAACCGTGCAACCGATTGATTCCTTGATGACGAGGACGTGATGGGGCTCGCACTTAACGCGGCAATGTTGCATACGAGACCAGGTGGAAAGCCATGAAGATTTTGATTGTCGAGGATCAACGGCGGGTGGGACGATTTGTCGAGAAGGCTCTCGCCGAGCAAAATTATGTCGCCCGTCTGGCCGGTTCTTGCGCGGCGGCTCGGGATGCTATCGCTGAGTCGCCCTACGATGTCGTCGTGTTGGACCTCGGCTTGCCCGACGGGGACGGCTTGGAACTCTTGCGGGAGTGGCGGGAAGGCGGTTTCAACACGCCAATTCTCATCCTGAGCGCGCGCGACGCCGTGGAGGACCGAATCCGCGGCCTTAATTTAGGAGCCGACGATTACCTGCCGAAGCCCTTTAGCATCGATGAGCTCGTCGCGCGGGTGCGCTCGCTCCTTCGGCGGCAATCCACAGGTAAGACGACCGTGCTCGTTCACGGTCCGATTCAGCTCGATCTGGTATTGCACACGGTGACCTGCGAGCAGCGAAAGATCGACCTTACCAGCCGAGAGTTCGCGCTGTTGGAGTTGTTTCTTCAAAACCCCAACCGCCTGCTCACGCGCACGTTCATCGCAGAAAGGGTGTGGGAGGCCAGCTATGACCTGGAGACGAACCTCATCGACGTATACGTCCGTCGCCTGCGCCGGAAATTGGAGACGTCGCCCGCCCGCCCGCTTATTAAAACGGTGCGGGGCTCCGGATATCAATTCGCATGAAATCGTTCACCGGCAGGATTATCGTGCAATTCGCCGTGCTCGTCACGGTCACATTCGGCGTGGTCCTTGCCGCCGGCGGATGGTTCCTGTCACGGGAGGCGATCCACGGGCTGGATCTCCTCAACCAGGCGGAATACACCGAAATTCAAGACCGTCTTGGCTCTTTTCCGACGGCTCCTGCTCCGGCCACCGTCGACCATCGCATCCGCGCCCATACCGAGGTCGATTCCGCCCTTTATTTTTTCCAGGTCCGCGATTCGTCCGGGGCGGTGATTTTCCGCTCGACCAATCTCGGTCTTGCCGTGCTCCCGCCCCACCCCTCCGGAATATCGCGCTGGACGGGCGAACTGGAGAGCGTGGGGAGGGTTCGGATCTGCGAATTTCACGACGAATCGCTCTCTATTCAGGTCGCCAGCCCTCTGAAGCCGGTTCAATGGTTGTTGAAAGATTACGCGCGCGTCTGCGGCTATTTACTCGCTGGAGTGGCGCTTTCCAGCGTCGGCCTTGGCTGGGCTTTCGCGAGGCTGACATTGCGACCAGTACGGGATATCCATGCAACAGCCAGCCGTATCAGGGCCGACAACCTCGGCGAGCGCATACCACTGCCGGCAGGGCGCGACGAATTGGCTGCGCTCGTCGGGCTGCTTAACCGGATGTTCGATCGGCTCGAAAGTTCATTTGCGCAAGTCAAGCGTTTCACTGCCGACGCGTCCCATGAGTTAAAAACGCCGCTGACGCTTGTGCGGCTAAATGCGGAAAAGCTCCGGCTGCGTTGTGCCAACGATCCTGAAGCCACAGCGGCGATCGAAGACATTCTCGAAGAGCTCGATCACCTCCGGAGGATCACCGAAAGTCTGCTGTTCCTGGCGAAAGCGGAAGGCGGCGCGCTTGTGCTTAACAAGGCCGAAGTACAGACGGACGAGTTTGTGCGGGATTTCGCGGAGGACGCGTTGGCGTTGGCCGAGGACCACGGTGCGCGGTTTACCGTCACCCGCGCTGATCCCGGCCGAGTGCGATGCGAGCCGACGCTTATGACGCAGCTGCTGCTCAATCTTGCGACCAACGCGCTGCGGGTATCGCAGCCCGACGGCTGCGTAACGTTGGAGTCCGTCATGGCTGGGAGCCGATGGCGGCTCGTCGTCAGCGACCTAGGCCCGGGACTCCCGCCAGACCAGATCGAGCGGGTCTTCGAACGCTTTCAGCGCTACGCTCCAACGTCCGGGAAATCGGATCTGGAAACCGGAGCAGGCCTCGGATTGGCTATTTGCCGTAGCATTGCCACCCTGCACGGCGGCACGATCCACGCCGAAAACCGAGTGGGTACTGCCGGATTCCGCGTCGTTGTCGATCTGCCGACCGATTAGTAATACTTCGTTGCGTCTTCCTCCAAACCTGATGCCCCCAGATTCGACGAGCGATCGGCCCGCTGTCCCGCCAGTCGAGACGATTGCCCTGCATTACGATTCACTTGATTACTTCTATCGCGATATCTGGGGAGAACATATTCATCACGGATTGTGGCTCAACGGCCGCGAATCACCGACTGAAGCGGCGGCTCAATTGAGCCGCCGCGTGCTCACCCGCCTTGAGTTGACGCCAGGCGCGCGAGTCGCCGACGTTGGGTGCGGATACGGGGGTACTGCCCGGCTCGCGGCGGAGGCCTATGAAGCCCATGTCATCGGCTTTACGGTTTCAGCGGCCCAGAAGAGCTACGCCGACAGATTTGCCGTTTCGCGCGGCTCGGTGGAGATACGCTT
>Ga0182024_10016651_pt1 | contig 13915 bp, 9 predicted proteins | sample P32metaG_FD_120480 | JGI IMG/M metagenome (GOLD analysis project Ga0182024, IMG submission 120480) | Permafrost microbial communities from Stordalen Mire, Sweden - P3-2 metaG (Illumina Assembly) | ecosystem: Environmental > Terrestrial > Soil > Wetlands > Permafrost | place: Sweden: Stordalen... | reverse complement strand
GACCGCGGACGATCTGACGGCCGAAGTGGTGGGGAGCTTTCAAGCCCGCCCGATGGTGCTCGACGAGGCGCTTGAGGGGCGGATCGCGGAGATCGTGAAGCCGCTGGCGAAACGGTGGCCGAAGCTCGATCAGGAGGCGCTGGCGGCGGGTACCCGCAAGCAGGCGACGATCCCGGAAGGCGCGACGGTGCTCCAGCCGGTCGGCACCGCCCCGGGGCTGGTCGTATCCCCACGGGAGACGATAACCCCGACGGTCGTCGTCCTGCCGGGCCCGCCGCGCGAGCTGCGGCCGATGTGGGCGGAGGCGGTGAAGACGGAGGCGCTGAGGGCGGCGATAAAAGGCGCGACCGAGTACCGGCAGGCGATGTTGAGACTGTTTGGGATCCCCGAGTCGGAGATCGCCGAGACACTGCGCGTCGCCGAGCGCGAGGGGGTGGACCTCAGTCGGTTGGAGATCACGACGTGCTTGAAACGGGGAGAGGTGGAGGTCGTGACCCGGTATCAGCCGGGCGAGCAGGGGGTGTACGACGCGTTCGCTGAGGTCGTGCGCAAGCGCCACGCTGACACGCTGTTCTCCGACGACGGCAGCACCGTCGACGACCAGGTGGCGGCGCTCCTGCGCGGGAACGACGGAGATCCAACCCGAACACTTGCCACCGCGGAGTCCTGCACCGGGGGTTTGTTGGCGGCGAGGTTGACCGAAAGTGCGGGCTCCTCGGACTATGTAAAGGGCGGGATCGTCGTGTACTCAAACGAGGCGAAGGTCGCACAGGCGGGCGTCGCCCCTGAGCTGATCGAGACGCACGGCGCCGTGTCCGAGCAGGTCGCGCGGGCGCTGGCCGAAGGCGCGCGGGAGAAGCTACAAGCGGACGTGGGCGTGGGGGTGACCGGCATCGCCGGGCCGGGCGGTGGCACGAAGGAGAAGCCCGTGGGCCTCGTGTGGCTGAGCGTCGCGACGGGCGATGGGGAGCACTTGACCCGCTCGGTCAACCTGCCGGGTTCGAGAGCAGACGTGCGCGACCGCGCGACGACGGTCGCGATGCACCTGGTCAGACGCCTGTTGCTGGGACAGGCGCACGGCTGAACATTCAGCCAAGCAGGTCCGGAACTTCGGGCCCGACCGATTCGCGCAGCGGATCTATCGGTCGGGACGAAGTCCGGATCCTGCGCCGCTTCTTGACTTTCAAGTACTTGAGAATCCACTAGACGCGGCCGCGTGGGGGCGCAATCATGTGCGTATCGAGAGGGATGCGCCTCGCTGACCGGCTTGGTTCGGCGGAGCACGTTTCCTAAGTGCAGCACGAGGAACGGCCGGGGAGATGGCTTCGTGAAGGGGAGGACGAGAATCAGGATGGGAGCGGAATTGTTGAGCCGGCCTTGTGCGGCGGTGTTGACCCCGGGCCGCGGCGCCCAACCCTTCGCGACGCTCCGTGCTTGGAGCGCCTGTTCAGGTGGAGCGGCGGCGGCTGCGGAATGGGCGGATCTCGGGGGTGTGGCGGTACACGCTGCTGAAGACGGTGACCATCATGATCAGCGCGAGCGCCCAGATCGGTGCGCCCAGCATCAGGGCGCCGACCACGATCACGCCCATCACGATCCCGAGCGCGAAGTCATAGCGGTCGCAGACGTTCATGAGACCAGCCTAGCGACGAACACGACGAACATCAAGAGGCCGCCCGCCATCCCGAGGAGGAAGCCGACGCCCAGGCCGCGGTTGATCAGGTCGGCGCGCAGCTCCGCGCGGGCGCTGTCCAGGGCGAACATGGCGGACATCTGCACCCCCTATTCCGACCGTGGAGCCAAAACGGGACACCCCGGCCCAAAACTTTCCCCAAGCACCCCGATGACCACCACACGAAAGGCACCCAAGTGAGCAAGCCACGCCACGCCCTTACGTCCCTCCTTCACCGCCTCGGTGTCGCCGGGCCTGCTCGCTTGCGTGCCTTCCAAGGGATCAATGCGCCCTCACCCAAGGCCACAAAACTAATCTCTCTCGGACGTCAAAACTCAGTCTCGGCAAAGCAGGTCCGCGACTTCATTCCGGTCAGGTTTCTCCTGACCGGAAGGAACGTCCGGGTCCTGCGCGGTTGCGTAGCTTGGCTTAAGTGCGCTTCGCTCTCCCTACCCGCCCTGTTTCTAGCATTATTCGCATTCATCCCCGCCACGGCCGGGGCGTACGCTACGCCCGGTCCGGCGCCCGTCCCCGGCAGCCCAGGGCTGCCCGACGGCCGCATCTACGAACTGGTCTCCCCGGCGAACAAGCCCGGCGCCCAGGCGGCACCCGATTCCCAGGGGCATAGCACAGAGATATGGGCCGCGGCCGATGGGAGCAGCGTGGCGTTCTACTCCACGGGTCCGATCGGAGATGCGCCCGCCGGCGTGGAGGACTGGACGGTGGCGAAACGCTCGGCCGGGAGCTGGCAGAGCTATGGCGCGATACCACTGCCACTGGGGATCTTCAAGGAAGTCCAGGAAAGCGCGACCTACTCTATCGGCTTCTCGGCGGATTTCACAAAGTCGATCTTTAGCACCAATTCGCAGTTCGTGCCGGCCCAGCCCGGAGGCCTTAAAAGCCATCTCACAGACATAGGAGATATCCATGACCTCGCGACCGGCGCGACCGTGTGGCTGGGCGAACCCCTGGTCTCGAATCCGCTGGGCCGTTTCTCCACGTATGAATATGAATATGCGTTTATCACAGGCGTCTCGCCAGATTTGAGCACCGTGTACTTCTCTGACCAGGGTGGTTACTATGAGTGGCATGAAGGTCAGGTGAGCCCGGCCGGGGTGCTTCCGGACGGGTCGCTCGACCCCTACGGCGCGGTGCCAGCCGGGTTCAATCCGGTCGCAACACCTGTCGGGAGACAAAATGTCGAAGACACGCAGAACGAGGTCTCCGAAGACGGCAGTCGCGCGTTCTTCGTCAGTCCAAGTCCGCATTCGTGTGAAAATGGGAATGGGAACGACTGCGCTGTCGATCCGCCGGAGCTGTATGTGCGCGAGACGGCCGCGGACGGAACGCAGCGCACGGTGCTCGTCTCCAGGGATACGCTGCTGCCCGCGGTCAACGGACTGCCCGCGGCGGCTCCGCACGGCCCGCTTCCGTTTACCTCCGCCAACACTTCCGAGACTGAAGAACCCCCGCTCAGCTATGTGTGGGCGACGCCGGATGGCTCGCGCGCGTTCTTCCTGAGCTCCGACCAGCTCACCGCCGAAGCCCCGGCGGACGATTCGGGGAAGCTGTACGAGTTCAACCTGGACACCGAAACGCTGACTTATCTGTCTGGTGCGACGCCGCCGACGAGCGATCCTGAACCTCCCGCGGGGGCCGCGGTGCTCGCGTCCTCGCGGGACGGTTCACGGTTGCTGTTTGTAAAGTTGGTGCAGAACCCCGCACGCTCTCGCACCGAGCTGGACACGGAGCTCGACCTGTGGACGGATGGTCCCGAAGGCCCTCGCGACGGGCGGATAACGCCGATCGCACCGCTCGATAACAGCAGTGGAGTTGACGGAGGCTACTTCGGTCAGAACTTTGTGTTTACTCGGGCGGCGAGTGACGGTTCGTCCTTTGTGTTCGAGACAAAGGAAGCATTCCCCGGGTTTAACTTCAACAACGGACAAGGCAAATTCGAACAGATCTACCGTTATGAAGTTGCCACCAATTCCCTCACCTGCCTGTCGTGCGCGCCGGCGGGCGTGACTCCCAGCGGCAACGCGGAACTCGCGACCAGTGAAAATCTAGAACTCTCCTACAACAGGGATCGCGGCATCTCCGAAAACGGCGATCGGGTGTTCTTCGATACGCCCGAACCGCTTGTTCCGTGGGACTCGAACACCAAGCCGCCGGAAGTAGTAAACAGTGAATTGGTCTCGTTGGGTTATGACGTGTATGAGTGGGAGAACGGCAAGCTGTTCTTGATCTCGACGGGCAAGAGCAGCTCGGACTCGTTTGTGGGTGATAACAGCGCGAACGGGAATAATGTGTTCTTCGCGACGGCCGAAGGCCTGGTTCCCGCTGACACCGATGGTGGTTATGATGTGTACGACGCGCGGATCCCGGAACCGGGTGAAAAGACGGCGTCGGCTGTGCCGTGCGAAGGGGAAGTCTGTCAGGGGCCGCCAAGCGTGCCGTCGTTGCTGGGCGCCCCCGCCAGCGCGACGTTCAGCGGGCTCGGCAACCCTACTCCTCCGCCCCCCGCGCCCGCGACCAAGCCGACGACCAAGTCGCTGACGAACGCCCAGAAGCTCTCCGCCGCGCTGAAGGCCTGCGGGAAGCAGCCGAAGCGCAAGCGAGCCAGGTGCAAAGCGCAGACCAGGAAGAAGTACGCGCCTAAAGCCAAGAAGTCGAACAGGAGGGGTAGGTAAATGTCTCTTCGTAACGTCTTCTCCAAGCGTGCGGGCCTGTTGTTGATCTCGATCGTCCTCGTGGCGGCGTTTGCTCCGGCGTCAGCGTCGGCGGCGGAAGGCCCGCAATGGCGGGTGATGGCGGTCTCCGAACCGACGGACATCGCGCCGGGAGGGGACGGCAGCCTGGTGCTGTGGGTCGCGAACGTAGGCGGCGGCTCCACCGACGGGAGCGCGATCACGATCAAGGACACATCTGAGGACGGCCTGAGCGTCGGCGGCGGCACGGGCATCGACATGTACAAGCAGTTCACCAACCACTTTGGCTGCGGGCCCGAAGGCGGAGACGTCACCGTCTGCGTGTACGGTGGCGTGCCGGTCGACCCGGGGGATGTGCTGAGGATCGCCCTCAGCGTGCACGTCGAAGCGGGCGTCCCGGAAGGGTCGAGGCCGGTCAATCAGGTCAGCGTGTCGGGCGGCGGCGCGCCGAGCGCGTTCGCGAGCAGCAGTCCCGTGACGGTCAGCTCCAAAGAAGGCGTTTTCGGGATCACGCCGGGAAGCCCGCTGATCGCTCTCTCGACGATGCAGGCGGGCGCGCATCCCAACGTGACGACGATGTTCACGCTGAACACCAAGCACAGCGAAGAAACACCGGGTGGTCCGAAGGACATTCACGTCGATCTTCCCGTGGGCCTCGTCGGCGACGCGACCACGCTGACGAAGTGCACGATGCACGGCGTCTACAACGAACTCGTGGACCACCCCGCTGTTCCCGAATGTCCCGCCGATTCGGTGGTAGGCACCGCGACCACGGAGGTCAACGGCGGTACGAATCTCACCCATGGCGACTTCGAAACGTTGAGCAAGGTGTATGCGATCGAACCGGCTCCGGGCGAGCCCGCGGCGTTCGCGTACACGGTTGGGGAACTGGGGACCCCTGTGCGGTTGGATACGAGCGTACTGTCCAACGGCGACTACGGCGTGCGTGTGACGGCTCCGGACATCTCCGAACAGGGGCAGCTGATCTCCTCGTTGGTGACGATTTGGGGCGTGCCCGCCGATCACGACGGGCCCGGGTCCGACTTCGACACCGACCATTGGGAGCGAGCCGGGGCGGGAGATCTCCCGTTCGGCGGTCCCAGCGGCGCCGCGCGCGTGCCGCTGCTGACGAATCCGACGCAGTGCTCTGAACCACTCTCCAGCACGCTCTCAACGGACGCCTGGGCCGAACCGGGCGTGTTCCTCTCAGCGCAGCCCGCGACCGTGGGGACGCTCACGGGCTGTGAAACGCTGCCGTTCTTCCCATCGATCTCGATGCTGCCGGACACGTTCCAGGCGGGCGCCCCGGCGGGCTACCATTTCGATCTGAAGGTGCCGCGCGCCGACGATACGCTCCCCGAAGGCGTCGCCGAGCCCGACGTGAAGAACGTGACCGTGGCGCTGCCGATGGGTACTGTTATCTCGCCGTCTTCGGCTAATGGTTTGGCGGCGTGCAGTGATGAACAGTTCGCTGTGCATTCCGGCGTGTTGGGGTCCTGTCCGCGGGAATCGCAGGTCGGGACGGTGAAGATCACCTCGCCCGATATCGTCGAACCGCTGGCGGGGGAGGTGTTTTTGGGTTCCCCGTTGTGTGATCCGTGTACGCCGGGCGATGCGCAGGACGGGCGGATGGTGCGCTTGTTCCTGCAAGCACAGGGCGTGGGCGAAGCCGGAGTGATCGTCAAGGTGGAAGGCACGGGATCGATCAACCAGCAGACCGGGCAGCTGACGACGACGTTCGCGAACAACCCGCAGTTGCCGTTCAACGATCTGCAGCTGACGCTCGCCGGTGGTCCCCGCGCGACGCTGGCCAACCCCAGCACGTGCGGTCCGGCGACCAGCAGTGCCGATCTGACGCCGTGGAGCTCCCCGTTCGCTCCCGATGCGACACCGACCTCGACGTTCGAAGTCAGCGGTTGCACTCCGCCGCGGTTTGCGCCGTCGTTCACGGTCGGCACGACCAGCAACCAGGCGGGAGGGTTCACACCGATGACGGTGGCGTTCGGGCGTACCGACGCCGATCAGGATCTGGCGGGGCTGCAGCTGCGGACGCCACCAGGATTGCTGGGTAGTCTCTCTCAGGTCCCGTTGTGCGGCGAACCGCAGGCCGCCGACGGTACGTGTGGTCAGGAAAGCCTGATCGGGCATGTGCAGGTCCTGACCGGTCCCGGCGCCGAGCCGTTCTTGGTGACGGGGGGGCAGGTGTTCCTCACGGGCCCGTATAAGGGCGCGCCGTTCGGCCTGTCGATCGTGGTGCCGGCAAAGGCCGGCCCCTACACCCTCTCGGGAACGACAGGCACCGGTGTTGTCGTAGTCAGGGGCACGATCAACGTCAACCCGACGACGGCGGCGCTGATGGTCACCAGCGACCCGTTGCCGACCGTCCTCGACGGCATCCCGTTGGCGCTGAAGCTCGTGAACGTCACGATCGAACGTGCCGGTGGCGCTCCGTTCATGTTCAACCCGACGAGTTGCGATCCGATGCAAGTGACGGGGACGCTGACTAGCGCTCAGGGCGCGAGCGCGAACGCGTTGTCCTCCTTCCAGGTCACCAACTGCGAGGCGTTGGCGTTCAAACCGCAGTTCTCGGTCTCCACGTCCGGGAAAACCTCGAAAGCCGATGGCGCGAGCCTCGACGCGAAGGTGATCTATCCCGCGGGCTCTCAGTCCACCGAGGCCGATATCGCGAAGGTCAAGGTCGATCTGCCGAAACAGCTCCCCTCGCGCCTGACGACGTTGCAGAAAGCGTGCCTGGCCGCGACGTTCGAAGCGAACCCCGCGAACTGCCCCGCCGCGTCTGTGATCGGCACCGTCAGGGTCAACACCCCCGTATTGCCGGTTCAGTTGACCGGCCCTGTGTACTTCGTCTCGCACGGCGGTGAAGCGTTCCCGTCGCTTGAGATCGTATTGCAGGGCGACGGTGTTCGTGTTGACGTCGTCGCCGCGACGTTCATCTCCAAGGCAGGGATCACGAGCACGACGTTCAAGACGGTACCGGACGTCCCGTTCAGCTCCTTCGAGCTCTATCTTCCCGAGGGAACGTACTCGGCGCTGGGCACGAACAAGAACCTGTGCAAGGAAAAACTGGCGATGCCGACGGCGTTCGTCGCGCAGAACGGCGCCGAAATCCACGAGTCGACGCCGATCGCCGTCACGGGCTGCCCGAAGGCCAAGGCCAAGGCCAAGACGAAGAAGAAACCTAGGAAGAGCAAAACGAAACGGTCAACCGGCACGCGGGGAGGCCACAAGTCATGAACACAACAACAATCACCAGCCGCCTCCGGGCCGGGGGCCGCCGCGCGGCACACACCGCCGTGCTTGCGATGCTCGCCGCGCTCTGTGCGCTCACTGTCACGCTCGCGGCTGCTCCGGCGGCGCACGCGGGCATTGTCTACAGCCGGAAGGGGTCGTTTCGCGTCGACCGTGGTTCTGGCTATCCGCTGGGCATGGCGGTCCAGCAGTCAAACGAACACGTATATATCGCCGACTTCTTCGAAGGTGTGTTCCAGGTTGACTCCTCGGGTAACCCGCTTCCGCCGGAACCATTCGCGGACGTCGATTTCCTCCCGACCGGTGTCGCGGTCGATCCGGTGAATCAAAACGTCTATGCGTTTGATTTCACCAACGATGAACTTGACACCTTCGAACCGTCGGGGGCGAAGCTCAGGGATTTCACGACGGGTGGGCGATACTCGATGGTGCAGATCGCGAGTAATGCCGCGGGCGACATCTTCTATCCCAACCAGGAAGCAAAGACTGTCGAGGAGTTCGAACCGGACGCCGAAGGGACAGCCCCGGCACCGATCTTGACGATCGCCCCGACCGGCCCACAGGAACTCCTCGAACCGAAAGGCGTCGCGGTCGACTCCGTCAACGGCAAGGTCTACGTCGTGGACTCCGGTAACACCAGCGCCACGCCGCCTGGCCGTGTGCAGGTGTTCAACGCGTCCAGTGGGGCGTACGAATCGACGCTCAACGAAGCGGGTGCGCAGGATGTCGCGGTCGATCCGGTCAACGGCGACGTGTTCGTGCTCGACCTCAACAGCGAAGGCGACTGTGCACCGCGGTTCGCGCCGTGCTATCGCGTCCTCGCCTATCACTATGGTGAAACCACTCCCTTCATCGAATTCGGGGCGGGCACGATCGGCACGGGGTCATATCCCGACCATATCGCCGTCGATCACAAATCGGGCGAGGTGTACGTCTCCGAAGGGGAAGACGGAGGGAATGTCTGGATCTTCCAGGCGATCGTCGCGCCGATAGTGAGCACGGAAGCGGCTACGGGTGTGAACGGGTCCGAAGCGACGTTGCACGGTATGGTCAACCCTGAGGGCAATCAGACTTCCTACGACTTCGAATACGGTACGAGCACGGCATATGGTAAAAGCGTGCCGGTGCCGGAAGCTGCGTTGGGTGCGGGCAACAATGCGATCCCGGTCTCTCAGCCGCTCTCCGGCCTGGAGGGTAGCGCGACCTACCACTTCCGTGTGGTCGCAAACGCCGGCGGCGGAATCGTCATCGATGGCGCGGACGAAACGTTCACGACCTCAGCGGCCTCCCCGGCGATCGCCGGGGAGAGCGTCTCGGGCATAAAACGCGGCGACGCGCGGCTCGAAGCCCTGGTCAATCCCGAGAACCAAGAAACGACATATCATTTCGAATACGCGACGAACCCGCAGTTGACAGGCGCGACAACGCTCGGAAGCGCGAGCATTCCCCCCGAAGGCCAGAGCGTCCCGGTCAGCCACGATATCTGCGGGGGGCTGACACCAGGCGTCACCTACTACTACCGCGTCGTCGCCGAAAACGCGACGCTTCCCCCTACCGATGGGCCGGTGCAGTCGTTCATCACGATCGGCAAGCCAGTCGTGGACACCGGCGAAACGATCGGCCTGACGCGCACCAGCGCGACAGTCCAGGGCACGATCGACCCGGTCGGCGCGGAAAGCGCCTACCACTACGCATACATCGATCAGGCCGGCTATGAAGCGGCAGTGGCGGAAGGGGCGTCCGACCCATATGCTGACGGTCAGAGCACGCCCGCTGTGAAAGTCGTGGCGGGCTACGCGACCGAAGCGGTCGGCCCGGTGTCGATCGGTGGATTGTTGGCGGGCGAAACCTACCATTACGCGCTGATCGCGGATAACGAAGTCGGGGAAGCGATCGGTCACGACGAGACGTTCACGACCGGCTCTCCCACGAAGCCGCTGGTGAGTACCGGGACGGCCAGTGCTGTGAGCATCAACGCGGCGATCATCTCCGCGACGATCGAAACAGGAGGACTACCGGCGATCTACGGGTTTGAAATCGGCACCGAAGCCGGCGTCTACGGTGTCGCCACCGGTCTGGGGTCGGTCGGCGCCGGGCTTACGGAAACGGTCACGTTGAGCCTGCAGGGCCTGCTGCCCGGTACGACCTATCACTACCGGATCGAGGCGAGCAACGTCGACGGCGTCGCCTACGGCGCCGATGAGTCCTTCACGACCCCGGGGCTGCCGGTACTGCTCACATCGCTGATCGCGGAGCCATTGATCGCGTCACCCGCGATCGCGTTCCCAACGGGCAGTCAGGCGAACACGGGGTCGGCTGGCGAAACAAAGCCCCTGACAAAGGCGCAGAAGCTAAAAGCCGCGCTGAAGGTCTGCCGCAAGCAGGACAAGCACAACAAGGGTAAGCGTCAGAGCTGCGAAAAGACCGCACACAAAAAGTTCGGCCCGGTGAAAGCGAAGAAGAAGAAATAATCAGCTTGTTCTTGGACGTCGTCCACCCCCTCTCGGGCGGCGTTCGAGGGGAACCACAGACCCAATGGCGGTAGCACCCTCTCCCGCCAGGTTCCCTGCCCCACTGGGCGCCGTGGCCGGTCATCCCTCCGGCCGCGGCGCCCGCTAATGGGGGCTGAGGTGGTGGGCGAAGGTGCGTCGCGTCGTTCGCGGGGCCGGTTGGAGGGCCGGGAGCGTGTGCGTGAGGTGCAGCGCGCGCGGCTGCTCGCGGCGGCGTTGGATGTGGTCGGCGAGCATGGCTGGGAGGGGATGACGGTGGCGCGTGTCACGCGCCGCGCGGGCGTGTCGAGCAAGACCTTCTATGAGGTGTTCGCAGAGCGCGAGGACTGCTTCCTGGGGGTGTTCGATGGCGCCGTGGAGCAGTTGGCGGCGGTCGCGGCCGGGGTCTATGAGCGCGAAGGGGAGTGGGCGGCAAAGCTCAGGGCTGCCCTTCGGGCGCTGCTCGAGTTTCTGGAGTACGAGCCGTTCTTGCGACGGGTGGTGTTCATCGACGCTCAGGAGGTGGGGCCGAAGGTCGCAGGGTCAAGGACCCGTGTGCTGGAGCGGCTCGTGGCGATCGTCGACCGGGGACGCCGGGAGACCGCGCCGGGCCACAGGTCGCCACACTCGGCGGCGCAGGGTGTCCTCGACGGTGTGCTCGAGGTGATCGAGCGCTGGCTGCTACAGCCCCGACTGCTGCGGCATACATATCCTCTCGAGCCGCAGCCCGTCCCGATGACAGATCTGCTTGGCGAGCTGATGAGCATCGTCGTGATGCCCTACCTCGGACCGGACGCCGCGCAGCGCGAGCTCGCGCGCCCCGCGCCGCTGGCCCGCCGGCCACGCCGGTCCGCAAGTAGCCCCGCGCCACCGGTCGCCTCCTCCAGGCCCGTCGTGGACCCCCTCGCCGGCCTTGGCATGCGCCTGACCTACCGCACGCTGCGGGTGCTCGAAGCGCTCGCGGAGCTGGGTGGGCGGGGATCCATGGGTGGGCGGGCACCTAATAACCGACAGGTCGCCGACGCCGCCGAGATCTCAAACCACAGCCAGGTCTCCCGCCTGCTCGCGCGTCTACAGACCCTCGGGCTTGTGGAGAACGGCAACGAGCATTCAGAGAAGAAGGCCCCCAACACCTGGCGGCTCACCCCCCGCGGCGAGGAGATCGAGCGCGCGTTGCGCACAGGTGGCCCGTGAGCTGAGCCGGCCTGGGCCTGTTCAAACTGTCGCCCGGACGATACGAACAAACGTTCCGTCCGGGGCGTCCTCTAGCTTGTTCGATCCATCTTCGACAGGAGGAGTAAGACCATGCCCGTTACCGACCAGGAGAAGGCTGCCAAGGCGCGCGATGCCGCCCTTCAGGGGGCGCTCACGCAGATCGAGCGCGAGTTCGGGAAGGGCACCGTCATGCGGATGGGCGACGAGGGCGCGCAGGTGCGCTGCGACGCGATCCCCACGGGCGCGCTGTCGCTCGATCTCGCGCTCGGCATCGGGGGTGTGCCGCGGGGGCGCATCGTCGAGGTCTTCGGTCCGGAGTCCTCGGGCAAGACGACGCTGATCTACCACGTGCTCGCCGAGGCGCAGAAGCTCGGCGGCGTGTGCGCGTTCATCGACGCCGAGCACGCGATGGACCCGCTGTACGCGAAGGAGATCGGCGTCGACATCGACGAGCTGCTCGTCTCCCAGCCCGACTACGGCGAGCAGGCGTTGGAGGTCGCCGACATGCTCGTGCGCTCGGGCGCGGTCGACGTGGTCGCGATCGACTCCGTCGCCGCGCTCACCCCGCGCGTGGAGCTCGAGGGGCAGATGGGCGACCAGACCGTCGGCGCGCAGGCGCGGATGATGTCCCAGGCGATGCGCAAGCTCGCGGGCAACCTCAACCGCACGCAGACGCTCTGCATCCTCACCAACCAGATCCGCGAAAAGGTCGGCGTCATGTTCGGCTCGCCCGAGACCCAGCCGGGCGGGCGCGCGCTGAAGTTCTACGCCTCCCAGCGCCTGGACATCCGGCGCATCGAGACGCTCAAGGACGGGACCGAGGCGGTCGGCAACCGCGTGCGCGTGAAGGTCGTCAAGAACAAGGTCGCCGCGCCCTTCCGCCAGGCGGAGTTCGACATCGACTACGGCAAGGGCATCTCGACCTCGGGCTGCCTGATCGACCTCGGCCTGGAGCACAACATCGTGAGCAAGTCCGGCTCGTTCTTCTCCTACAAGGACGAGCGCCTCGGGCAGGGCCGTGGCAACGCCAAGGGGTATTTGGACGAGCACCCGGCGATGGCGAAGGAGATCGAGGGCAAGATCTACGCCGCGCTGGGTCTCGGCAAGGACCTCCTCACGCCGATCACCCATTCGGGTACAGGCGAGCGGGACAAGGACGCCGTCGTAGCCGCAGCCCAGCCAGTAGTCGTCGCCAAACCACTCGACGGGCCGGCGACTCCGCAGCCAGCAGCCGCACGCGCCGCCTGAGCACAGCCCTCGATTCCCTACTCTGTCAGGTGAGATGAAGCGCTATCACCTCACCACGTAGTTGTCAAATTGCAGAGTTGCGGGCGAGCTGGGGCTCCGCGCGGCTGCGATGAGCTGCGACTGCCTTGACGCGGGAGGGGTCGGGACGGCTGGGTATGGTCTCCCGCTCGATGTCGAGCAAACCGGGACGACGAACGCGAGTGACACTGCGTTGCCTGCGCGAGGATCTCGAGCTGGATGTGCCACCCGTCGAGACCGACCTCGGCGGCCTCGACCACCCGCTCGTCGCTGAGGCGCGGCGTCTCGCGCCAGCGGCACCGCGGGGCCAGAGGCGCATCCTCTCGATCGAGCATCCGCTCGTGTACCGGCTGCGTCACGGGCGATGGCGTGGCGCAACATGGCTGGAGACCGACGCCGCGCGGTTCTGGCTATGTGCCGGCGCGCAGCGCGAGGAGGGCTCCAGCGAGGACGCCTACGAGATCTTCGCTGCGCTGCACCAAGCCGGGCGGCTCCTGCCCGATGACGATGACCGGCTTCGTGACGAGCTCGAGCGCAACGCGCGCATCATCGATGACGCCGCCGACTCGATCCCCTCCGTCCTCGCCGACGCCTTCAACCATCGAGATCACGATGTCACGGCCTGCTTCGGTGAGCTGGTCGACGCCCGCCTGCATGTCACCGCGCCGGGCGACGAGGTATGGGTCGCGATCGCGACTCAGGCGACCGACGGGCGCTTCGTCGAGGAGCGACTTCGAGATGTCCTCTTCGGCTTGGTCCTGGACGCCGCGGAAGCTGAGTTGTGGGAGCCCCGCGCGGACTGGCCCTCGGGTGAGCTCGCATGGTTCGAGGTGGCGCGCCTCGGTCTGCGCGAGCCACCAAGCTGATCGGACGTGACACCGCCGACTCGCTCGACATCGGCCTCGCCGACTCCCACCGAGTACGCGAGCGTGGAGGTCTTGCCGCCGAGCAGCGCCTCATGCGCGCGCTCCATACGCAACGCAAACAGCTCACGGTGATGCTCGACGTACTCGTCGACCGCGCGCTCTACCAACTCGGCCTGCTTGAGGCCCGCCATCAACGCGGCATAGCGGACCTTCTCCTTCGTGGACTCATGGACCTTGATCGGGGATTGCGCACGCATGATGGATTACTCGGTACTTCGGTACCGCTGAGAATACCATGTTGCTACGCCCCTGAGCAGGACCTCGCGCATCCGGGCTTTCGACCCTCGCGGCACGATCTGGTAGGTCGTGCCGCCTTCGTCGTAGCGCCTGATTACTCTCTCCTGTACTGATGCCGCGCTATCACCT
>Ga0182024_10016650_pt1 | contig 13917 bp, 17 predicted proteins | sample P32metaG_FD_120480 | JGI IMG/M metagenome (GOLD analysis project Ga0182024, IMG submission 120480) | Permafrost microbial communities from Stordalen Mire, Sweden - P3-2 metaG (Illumina Assembly) | ecosystem: Environmental > Terrestrial > Soil > Wetlands > Permafrost | place: Sweden: Stordalen... | reverse complement strand
CTTCTCGGTCGACCCGGTGGAAGACCTGACCTTCGTCTTCATGACTCAGTTCATGCCCTCGGGAACCTTCAACTTCCGCGGCCAGCTGAAGAGCATCCTCTACGGCGCGATCGTGGATTAGGGCGGTCACCGTCAGCCGATAATGCAGCCATGCCGCCTGGCGGATCGCCGGTCAGGCGCCATTCGTGGCAGGCCGGGTATCCGGGGTGGCGCGGCATCGATCTCGCAGGCGGCGCGCCCGCTTGTTTTTTAAGGTTGTCAGAACTTCGTTGGGGCGGCGTTCAGCGCGGGATCGGCGGACTTCTTGCAATCGCCCTCGAAAAACATCGACTCGCCGTATTTGACGATCCAGAATTCTTCCACCTTACCGGTTGTCCTGTCGATGGATATTGTGTGCCTGACGTGCTGCTTCGTATCACTGACGAATTTGCCCTCCACGCCATAGGTCTTATTGCCGATAGAACATAAATAGTCTTTCCTGGAACAAATGTTATCATCCCACGTGCTCTTGCTATCATTCCACTCTTGGAACGTGCCCTGGGTTATCTTGTAGTAGTCCGTGGAGTCCTTTGTGCCAGTGGAATTTGTCACCAACGAACCTTGGCAGGCGATGATGGTGGGTGTGTCGCTGTATGCCGGCGAACCGTAGAGCGCGCCGGACACGACGAGCGTCAGGACAAGGCGCAACCGTGCGCAAAGCAATTTGCTCTCCCTTGCTAGCCGCCCCGGCCTTTTGTTTATCTACGCCATGCCGCCGCGCCTGGGCAATTTCGCGGCGTTCAGCGCGCTTGCGGCCCCGGCGTCGTGGAATGGCTGGCCGCGCCCCAGCGGGCGTGTTCAAACATGTCGACACATCGGCCAGCCGCGAGAGGGAGACGACATGCCCCCCGTTCAAGCCTTTCACCACCTCTCCTTCACCGCTCGGTCCCGCGGCAAATGTGATCGAATTCATTCAGCCCTAGTCAAGCCTTCGGCTTCGAACCGCTATAGACGCAGCTAAGGAAGGACACGCCATGGCCAGCGCCAGGATTGATCGCGACGGCAAGCTAAAGGGCAAGGTGGCCCTCGTCACGGGGGCGAGCCGGGGTATCGGCGAGGCGATCTGCGCGCGGCTGGCCATGGAAGGGGCGAGCGTGGTCGCCGTCGCGCGCACCGCCGCCTGCGGCGAGAGCCGACTGCCGGGGACGCTGAGCGACACCGTGGCGCGGCTCGAGGAGGCCGGGGCGGTGGCGATGTTCATCAAGGCCGACCTCGCCCAGGCCGCCGAGCGCGAAAGGCTGGTCGAAGAGGCGGTGGCCGCCTATGGGCCGATCGACATTCTGGTCAACAATGCGGCCATCACCTTCTTCATGCCGGTCGCCGAATTTACCGAAAAGCGCTTCAAGCTGATGATCGAGGTGCAGGTCTATGCGCCGTTCCACCTAAGCCAACTGGTTCTGCCTTCCATGAAGGCGCGCCAGACCGGTCATATCGTCAACATCTCTTCCGGCGCGGCGCGACACCCGAGGCCGCCGTATGGCGCCGCCGGGGTGGGGGGAACCGTCTACGGCATGTGCAAGGCCGCGCTGGAGCGATTCTCCACCGGGCTCGCGGCCGAGGTCCAGGCCGACGGGATCGCGGTAAACGTGGTGTCGCCCGGTCTTGTCGCCACGCCCGGCGTCGCCGTGCACGGCCTGATCAACGAGCGCACCAAGGACCGCGTGCAGCCGATCGAGTTCATCGCCGAAGCGGTCTATCAGCTCGCGTCCGGCGATCCGGCGACCATGACCGGGCGGATCGACCATGCCGAGCCGCTGTTGAAGGAGCTTGGTCTCTCCCCTTCGACGCTCATCTGAGAAGGTCTTGGGCCTATTTGAGGGGGTATTTGAGCGAGGCGCCGACCATGCGGCCCAAGTCGGAGCCGGCGAAGACGGCCGCCTCGTGGGGGGCTTGGGGGGCGATGTCGCTGAGACAGATGTAGCCCACCGAGCCGTGCAGGCCGTCTTGGGCGAGCTGATAGTCGACGGCCGTCGGGGACTTCCCCTCGCCGCGCGGCGAGGATGCATAGTCGTCGGCATAGACGCGATCGGCCGATGCGCGGTCGCCGGAGGGGCCGATGACCGGCCCGATCGTCGCGGCCCTGGCGTGGCTCAAGGGGCGGATCCCGACGAAGGCGTCGGCGCGATAGAGCGGCGCGCCGTCGCTCGTGGCGATGGGCGTTTGGGCGTGAAGGGCCGCCGGCGAGGCAATGGCGGCGCCAAGAACGAGGACGGATCTAAGCATGACAGCCTCCGCCAAGATTCCCTTTTGGACTGTGTGCATTTCACTCTCGGCCTGATGGTCTCGCCGATCAAGATGCGCTTTGCACGACCGCAAAGATCGGCTGAAGAGCCGGAACCATGAAATCAGCAGCCAGGGTGATCTGGACAGCGCCTCACTACTCGCTAATCCTGCTTGATCCCCACCATCACCGCGTTGGGCGTGCCGCAAGGCGCCGGGCGACCGCTCTGGCTGTTACGGCAGACCATCTTGTAGCGCTTGGTTGGGACCGGCATGGCCGGACGGGGCGCCGCGGCTTGGGGCGCCGGGGCCGGGGACGCCGTGGACTGTGCGCCGTTGGACCGGGGCGCGGGGGAACAGGCCCAGAGCGAAACGAAGGCCAGGACAGCGACAGGTTGGACGGACCTGTTCATGGCTTGGCCCCGTGCAATGGCTGCCACAGCTCCACCTTGACCCCGGCTGGATGGGTGAGCCGGGCGAAACGTCCGTAGTCCTCGTCCTGGCGGCCCAGCGCTTGGGCGCCGGGCTTGGCCGTCGCCAGCACGCCCTCGATATCGTCGACGATCAGGTTGATCATGAAGGGCAGGCACGACGGATAATCCGTCTCCGGCGCAACGTCGCGAGGGCCGAGCACCTTGGCCATCAGTCCCTCCAAATTTCCGAAGCGTTGGGCCGCGTCGCGTCCTCCACGCCGCCCTCGCCCCCGAGCCCGGTCTCGCCGACGGTGCGATGCGCTGTCAAAGGCTCATCCATGCGCCACTCTACCGCGCGTCGGGCTGACGGTCGGGGTGGGCGTCGATGAAGGCGGGGTGGCGGGCGGCGTTGGCGGCTACGGCGGCGAGGGCGGGAAACGGGGCCATATCGACCGCGAACCGGCTGGAGGACCAGATCTGCGGAACGAGACAGCAGTCGGCGAGCGTGGGCGAGGCGCCGAAAGCGAAACCGGCCCCGTGGCGGGCGACCATCGCCTCTAGGGCGGCGAAGCCTTCGCCGATCCAGCGAGACCCCCAGGCGAGCTGCTCGCGCGAGCCCATGGGAAAGCCCAGATCGCCCAGAGCCTGAAGGACGCGCAGATTGTTCAAGGGGTGGATGTCGCAGGCGACGATGGCGGCCATGGCCCGGACGACGGCGCGGTCCAGCGGGTCGGCCGGAAGCAGCGGCGGGTCGGGGTAGGTCTCCTCCAGCCACTCGAGAATGGCCAGGCTCTGGGTAAGAACGGCGCCGTCGACCTCCAGGGCGGGCACCAGGGCCTGGGGATTGAGGGCGCGATAGGCCTCGCTCCGCTGCTGTGCGCCAAGCAGGTCGACCGGGGCATAGGCGAAGGCCAGGCCCTTGAGATTCAGCCCTATGCGCACCCGGTAGGGTGCGGTGGCGCGCCAGTAGGCGTGGAGGGTGAGGGACACCTGGGCGCCCCTTTAAGTGATGGTGAACTTCAGTTGGCCCACCGCCTCGATCTCGGCCTCGACCGCGTCGCCGCGGGCCAGCGGGCCGACGCCCTCGGGGGTGCCGGTGAAGATCAGGTCGCCCGGCGCCAGGCGCCAGAGCTTGGAGGCCTGGGCGATGATCTCCGCAACGTTCCAGATCATGTAGGATATCGACGCCTGTTGGCGGACGGCGCCATTGACCCGAAGCGCGATACGCCCTTGCGGCGGCGCCCCCGCCGCCCGGCCGATGGCCCCGATCGGCGCGGAGTGATCGAAGCCCTTGGCGGCGTCCCACGGCTGGCTCTTGGCGCGGGCGGCGCCCTGCAGGTCGCGGCGCGTGAGATCGACCCCAACGGCGTAGCCGAAGACGAGGGACAGGGCCGCCTCTGAGGAGAGGTCTTCGCCGCCCCTGCCGAGGGCGACCACCAGCTCGACCTCGTGATGGAAGTCGGCGGTCGAGGAGGGATAGGCGATGGCCCCGCCCAGCGGGACCACGGCGTCGGCGGGTTTGGCGAAGAAGAACGGCGGGTCGCGATCCTCGCCACCCATTTCGCGCCGATGCGCCGCGTAGTTGCGCCCCACACACAGGATGCGGCGGACGGGAAAGAGTTCGGCCGATCCGAGAACCGGGACGGCGGCCTGGTCGGGGGGCGGGAAGACGTAGGAGGTCATGAGCGAGGGCGTAACGCGACAAATGAAGATTGGGAAGGGGCGCGATGTTTCCTTCGCCGCGCCAACCTAACCGTTGTTTCACTTGCCGTGGCGCGCGCAAGCGTGTCTTGCGGAAAACTCTTTCGTTCGGGCGGAGCGCCATGCTGATCATCGAGGCCTTGAGCCACGTCTATCCGGGCGGCGTCAAAGCGCTCGACGAGGTCAACCTGACCATTCCCAAGGGCCTCTATGGCCTGCTGGGCCCCAACGGAGCGGGCAAGTCGACCTTGATGCGCATCGTCGCCACCCTCCAGGCGCCGACATCCGGGTTCGTGCGGTTCGGCGACATCGACGTTTTGAAGAACCCCGAAGCCCTGCGGCGGCGCCTGGGCTATTTGCCGCAGGATTTCGGCGTCTATCCGCGCGTCTCGGCCATGGAGATGCTGGACCACATGGCCGTCCTCAAGGGGCTTTCCGATCGGCGCGAGCGCAAGGACGCGGTGGAGGGGCTGCTGCGGCAAGTGAATCTGTGGGACTGGCGCAGGAAGGCCCTGGCTGGGTTTTCCGGCGGCATGCGCCAGCGCTTCGGCATCGCCCAGGCGCTGATCGGAGCGCCATCGCTGATCATCGTCGATGAACCCACCGCCGGCCTCGACCCCGAAGAGCGCAACCGGTTTTTGGACCTCTTGTCGGAGATCGGGGAGAACGTGGTGGTGCTCCTCTCCACGCACATCGTCGCCGACGTAGCCGATCTTTGTCCGGCCATGGCGATAATCTGCGAGGGGCGCATCGTCCGTGACGGCGCGCCGGCCGCCCTGATGGCCAGCTTGGCCGGACGCATCTGGATGAGGAGCGTCGACAAGACGCAGCTGGCCGCCGTACGCGCCGCACACCAGGTCATCTCGACGCGCCTCATCGCCGGACGCACCGTGGTTCACGTGCTGGCCGACTCCGATCCGGGCGGCGGCTTTTCCTCGACGCCCGGAGGCCTGGACGACGTTTATTTCTCCACCCTTTCCCAGACCGCCCATTGCCAGACGGCCCAGAAGCAGACGGTTGCCGCGGCGTGAGCGCCGAGCCGGCCCTGGTGGCGCGCCGCCCGATGTTCGGCGAAGTGGCCGCGTTCGAGTTCCGCCACCAGCTGCGCTCGCCGCTGTTCTGGATCGTCACGGCCATCTTCTTCCTGCTGGTGTTCGGCTTCATGGCCAGCGACCACATCCACATCGGCGACACCGCCAATGTGCACAAGAACGGCCCGTTTTCGATCGCCCAGACGCATCTGATCATGGCCCTGTTCTACATGTTCGCCGCCACCGCCTTTGTGGCCGGCGCCGTGACGCGGGACGACGAGACCGGCTTTGGGCCGATCATCCGCGCCGCGCCACTCGGTAAGTTCGACTATCTCTATGGCCGTTTCGCCGGGGCCTTCGCGGCCGTGGCCGTCTCGTTCATGGCCGTGACGGGCGCGATGATGGTCGGGACCTTCCTGCCCTGGCTCGATCCCGAGCAGTTAGGGCCGTTCCGACCGGACGCCTTCGCCTACGCCTATTTCGTACTGGCTCTGCCGGTTCTCTTCTTCACCTCGGCCCTGTTTTTCGCCGTGGCCACCGTGGCCAGATCCATGGCCTGGACCTTCGTGGCGGTCATCGCGGTCATCGTCCTTTATTTGATCGCCTCCATAGCTTTCGGCAAGCCGGACATGGAGGCGCTGCTGGCCCGCTGGGACGCGTTCGGCCTTTTCGCCTTTGACACGGCCACGACCTATTGGACGGCCAGCGACCGCAACACCCTGCTGCCGGCGCTCACCGGCGCGCTGCTCTTCAGCCGGTTCTTCTCACTGGCGCTCGGCGCGCTCTTTCTGGCCCTGGCCTATCCGCTCTGCCGTTATCGCGCCGCCGCGGGCAAGGCCTCTCGCGTGGCCCAGCCGAGCGTGGGGACACGCCCGGCGCCGGCGACCTTCGTGCCGATAACCCCCAGGTTCGACGGCAAGACGGCCATCGCCCAGCTCATCGCCCGAACCCGGTTCGACATGGGCCAGGTGTTCAAGAGTCCGGTGTTCTGGATCATCGTGGGCCTGGGCTTGGCCAACGCGGGCGGCGCCTTGTGGTCCACCACCGACGACGACCGCTACGGCGGGGCCTTATGGCCCGTGACACGGATCCTGATTCCGGTGCTGGACGGCAGCTTCAACATCTTCGCCGTGGTCATCGCCGCCTACTACGCCGGCGAACTGGTGTGGCGCGACCGCGACCGGCGCATCCACGAGATGATCGACGCCACTCCGGCGCCCGATTGGACCTTCATCGTTCCCAAGACCGCCGCGGTGAGCCTGGTGCTGATCGCGACGGTGCTGACCAGCATCGTGGCGGCGGTGATCGTCCAGGCGGCCAAGAGGTGGTTCCACTTCGAGCTGAGCAAATACCTGCTCTGGTATCTCATTCCGCAGTCGGCCGACCTCATCATCCTGGCGAGCCTGGCGGTTTTCCTTCAGGCGGTGAGCCCCAACAAGTTCGTCGGCTGGGGTTTGATGGTTCTCTACATCATCGCCCTTTTCGCCGTCCCGGGCCTCGGCCTCGAGCACAACCTGGCCATCTTCGGCGGCCACAATCCCGTGCCCCTGTCGGACATGAACGGCCAGGGGAAGTTCTGGATCGGCGCGTGGTGGTTCCGGCTCTATTGGGGCGCCGCCTCGCTGCTCCTGCTCATCGCCGCTTTCGCCCTGTGGCGGCGGGGAACGGAAATGCGCTTTTCGCCGCGCCTGGCGCGCGCGCCGTCCCGGCTCAAGGGCGTGGCCGGCGCCCTGGCCCTGGCGGCGGGCGCCGTCCTCATCGCATCGGGCGGCTTCATCTTCATCAACACCAACGTCTGGAACCCATACCGCACCCAGGCGGGCGACGACCGGTGGCTGGCCGACTACGAAAAGACGCTGCTCGGCTATGAGCACGTCCCCCAGCCCAGCGTCGTCGCGGTGCGCCTGAATGTCGCCATCGCGCCGCACCAGCCGATGCTGGAAACATCGGGCGTCTATGTGCTGGAGAACAAGACGGCCGCGCCGCTGCGCGAAGTCCATGTCCGCTTCGCCCGCGACCTGGATGTACGGGCGCTGAGCGTCCAGGGCGCCTGGGCCAGGCAGACTTACGACAGGTTCAACTACAGAATCTTCAGTTTCGACACGCCCATGGCCCCCGGCGAGCGGCGCATGCTCGCCTTTGACACCCTGCTCACCGAGCGCGGATTTCGCAATTCGCGGCGGATGACGCGCGATCTCACGAGCGTCGTCGACAATGGAACCTTCGTCAATTCGTTCGAGATCGCGCCGATGATCGGCCTTACCCGGGACGAGCTGCTAACCGACCGCGCCAAGCGTCGCAAATACGGCCTGCCCGCCGAGCTTCATCCGGCCCCGCTCGGCGATCAGGCCTCCCGCGCCAACAACTACGCCCGCCACGTCAGCTGGACGAGCGCCGACATCACCGTCACCACCGAGGCCGACCAGACGCCCATCGCGCCGGGCTATAAGGTCTCTGACCGGACGCAAGGGGGGCGGCGCACGGCGCGCTTCGTGACGCAAGCGCCCATCCTGCAGTTCTTCTCCATCCAGTCGGCGCGCTATGCGGTGCGCACCCGGCGCTATAAGGGGGTCGACCTCTCGGTCTTCTTCGATCCCCAGCATGGGATGAACGTGGCGCGGATGCTGCGCGCCCTCGAGGCCTCGCTCGACTACTACCAGGCCAACTTCAGCCCCTATCAGTTCCGCCAGGTGCGGATCGTCGAGTTTCCCGACTACGCCCAGTTCGCCCAGTCGTTCGCGGGAACATTTCCGTGGTCGGAGGGTCTGGGCTTCATCGCCGACTATCGCGATCCGAGCCGGATCGACCTGGTGAGTTATGTCGCCGCGCACGAATTCGCCCATCAGTGGTGGGCCCATCAGATCATCGGCGCCGATCAGCAGGGGGCGACGGTCCTGTCGGAGACCCTGGCGCAATACTCGGCGCTAAGGGTCATGCGGACCCTTTACGGGTCCGACCAGATTCGCAAATTCCTGAAATACGAGCTGGACAGCTATCTGCGCAATCGGGGCGGCGAGGTCGCCGCCGAACAGCCGCTGGAAAAGGTGGAGGACCAGGGCTACATCCACTACCGCAAGGGCTCACTGGTGATGTATCGCCTGGCCGACGAAATCGGCGAGGATGCGGTCAACCGGGCGCTCCGCTCGCTCCTGGCCAGATACGCCTTCAAGGGCGCGCCCTATCCCACCGCGCTCGACCTGGTGGCCGCCCTGCGCGCCCAGACGCCGGCCGACAAGCAGAGCCTGATCACCGACCTGTTCGAGAAGATCACCCTCTATGACGTCAAGGCGATCGGGGCGACGGCGCGGCGGCGCGCCGACGGGCGCTATGACGTGACGCTGACGGTTCAGGCGGCCAAGTTCCACGCCGACGGCAAGGGCAGGGAGACGCCGGCCCCGATGAACGAAACCGTCAATGTCGGCCTGTTCACGGCCAAGCCGGACGCCGCCGGCTTCGGCCCGCGTCAGGTCATCGCCTTCGAGAAGCGGCCCATACGCTCTGGGGTGCAGACCCTGAGCTTTGTCACCGCGACGGCGCCGAGATTTGCCGGCGTCGATCCTTACGACGAGCTGATCGATCGCCACTCCGACGATCACATCGCGCCGGTGAAGTGACGGCCTCGTGAAGAGAACGGCCTCGCGCTACTTCAGCGACGCCTGCAGCGCCTTGGCGCGGGCCAGATGGTCCTCGACGGTGGGGACGGTGTCGGAGGCGAACGTCTTGAGCGCCGCCACATCTCCCCTGCGCGCATAGATCTGCAGGGCGCTGAGCGCCCCTTCATGGGCGGCGAGTTGATCGGCCATGTAGGCCTGGTCGAAGCTGCCGGCGTCGGTCTGGGTGAGCGCGGCCAGTTTTGTCTGAAGCGCGTCGGGCAAGGCGCTCGGCAGGTCGATCGTCTGACCGGACGCCGCGACGGCGGCCTGCAGGGCGATGGTGGACTTGGTGTGAGCGTCGATCATCATTGAAGCGAAGGCTTTGACCGCGGCGTTGCCGGAGCGCTTCAGCGCGAGCCTGCCTTCGGCGATTTCGAACAGGTTGGCCGTGCCGGCGCTATCGACGAAGTTTGGCCCGAAAACCGGCTCCGGCACGGTGGGCAGGGCAGGCAGCGCCGAGGCCACCAAGGTTCCCGAGGCGGTGGCGTCCGTCGTCGCCGACCCGGCGTTATTGACAGGGCCGGCCGGCTTTTCACAAGCCGAAAGCATAAGGACCGCGGCGGCGGCGGCGATAAGGCGAGGATTGTTCATGGGGCGGCCTTGTAGCGATGTGCGGCGCAAACGGAAACCGCCGAAGCGGCGATTTATCGTCATTGGGTGATCGTTTCTTTGAGAATCGGCGTGGTCGGGCGCGGGCCCGGCAGGCCTCAGCGACGCCCCAACGCTTCCACCACGGCGGCGGCGATTTGGTGGACGTTGTAAGGCTTGCGTACGACCGGCGCGTCAAATCCCTGGGGCGCGGCGCCGCCGCCGGCGTTGTCGAAACCGGTGGCGAAGATGAACGGCGCGCCGCGCTCGGCGAGGGCGCTGGCCACGGGCGCCACCGAGCGGCCGGCCAGATCGGCGTCCAGCACCGCGACATCGAAGTCGAGGGCGAGCATCCGCCAGGCTTCGTCCAGATCGGCCGCCACGCCCACGACCTTGGCGCCCGATTCGATGAGGCCCGTTTCCAGCTCCAGGGCCAGCAGCACGGAATCTTCGACGATCAGCACCCTAAGTCCGCGGATATTGGCGCCGACCCGTTCGCCTCGCGATTCGCCGACGAGGGTCTCCGGCGCCCTTTCGACGACCGCGCGGTCGGGCCGCGAAACTTCGTCCCCGCGCAGGCGGCCGGCGAGGGCGTCCGCGCCGGCCCGCAAGGTTGCTCTCGCGCCTTCGGGCGGAAATTCGAGGCGCGCCTCGCCGCCGAGTTCGCGCCCGGTTACACGCTCGATCAGGGTGACGCCGAAGCCCTGCCGCGTGGGCGCCATTACCGGGGGACCGCCCCGCTCCACCCACTCCAGTTCGAATCCCCCCCGCGACAAGGCGCGCCAGCTCACCTCCACGCGCCCCGCCTCGCTGGAAAGCGCGCCGTACTTGACCGCGTTTGTGGCCAGTTCGTGCAAGGCCAGGGTCAAGGTGTTAGTGGCGCGGGGACTGAGCACCATCTCGGGGCCGGACCAAAGCGCTCGGCCGGACGCCAACCCACCCAGCTCGGCCGCGGCGATGTCGCCGATCTCGGCCCCTCGCCACCTCGTCGCGGTCAGCAAGGCGTGGGCCGCGGCCATGGCCTCCAGTCGTCCGGCGAGGGTCTTGAGGAACGCCTCGAGCGAAACAGTCTTGCGCGCCGACTGGGCGGCCAGGCATTGAACCGAGGCCAGGACGTTCTTCACCCTGTGATCCAGTTCCGCGACCAGGGCCTCGCGTTCGTCCTCTTCGGCCTTGCCGCCCGAGATATCGCGGACGACCCCGATCACCTTGGTTACCGGACCCTCCGGTCCGCGAAGGATCGTGGCCGAGCTTTCCATCCATTGCATTCGACCGTCGTCGGGCCGAATCATCCTGTAGCGGACCCGATAACTGCCATGGCTGAGCAGTCGTTCGCCGACCGTGGCGTTGACGGCGTCCACATCATCGGGATGGATGAACCCGAGGGCGAAGAGACCGCGCTCGGCTGGGACGGCGCCCGCCCTCAGACCGGTGATGTCGGCCATTCTCTGGCTGACGATGAAAAGGTCGCGGCCAAAGTCCCATTCGAACTCGCCCATGCCGGCCGCCGACAGGGCCAGTTCGGCGCGGCCATGGTGCATGGCGAGCTCTTCCACCGGGTCGTGTGGCGACTCGCCGAGGGCGTCAGCCATGGCGCGCTCTCTGACGAGGTCCGACGGGCGACTGAGGGGTGGAAAGCATTGGCGCCAGCGCTTATCTCATGGACGCCGGCGGGCGGGAACCCACGGACGGGCGCGCGCGTTCGGCGTTTAGTTTCTACAAACCGCCCGGATGGGGCCAAAACAAGTCTCTGGAGAAGTGCTATGCCCGCCGACAATCTCAATCAAGCGGCCGACGAGGCGACGGCCGCCAGGAAGGCCGCCAACAGCGCCGCCACCCATGGCCAGCGCGCCTTCGAAGACGCGGTCGCCACCGGGGAGCGCGTACTCGGCGAGGCCGCCCGCAAAGCCGAACGGGTGCTCAAGGAAGGCGTGGAGACTCTTCGCGCTCAGACGCGCGTCTATACCGACAACGCCGGACAGCACGTCGAAGAAGCTCAGCGCTACGTCATGGAGCGCGTCAAGGAACGGCCGCTGACCGCGACCCTGACCGGATTGGGCGTGGGTCTCTTGCTGGGCCTGCTGCTCTCCAACCGCTCCAGATCGTAGCGCCGCCCGCATAATGGTGCGCCGCCTTTTCCTGGCGATGGCGGCCGCGGCGGCGTTCTCCGCCAGCGCGGCGGTATGCGTCGTGGCCCTTGCCTTCGCGCTCTATGCGCTGGTCGCGCCTTCGGTTGGACAGGCGGGGGCGGCGGCGATCGTGGCCGCCGCGGCGGCTCTGCTCATCGCCGCCGCGGCGCTGGTCATGGCGGCGTCGGCGAGGGGCAAGCGCGCCGCCGCTCAGCCGGTTGGCGGCGTGAGAGACCGTCTCATCCGCTTCGTGCGCGAAAAACCGGTGATGGCGGTATCGGCCGCTCTTGGGGCCGGGTTCCTGGCCGTGCGCAATCCCCTCTACCTGGGGGCGGCGTTGCGGGCCTTCTTCGAGGGGCGGGAGCCCCCACGGCGGTAGAGACCTTTAGATCTCTCCGGCGCAAGGTCATCGGCTTCAGCTCCCGGGGCGCCTGGGAACGGACCAGGTTCGCCAAGTCTCGAACCGCGAGCCGGTCCAGGCATGGGCGGTGATGGTGAAGCTCGTCGGATCCGCCTCGATCAGGTTGAAACCCGCTGGCGCGCCGCGCTCCCGCAGAGAAAGCGTTCCGGCCCCAACGGCGTAGGCATGGCCATCGCCGAACGGATAGGCCATCACGAAGGGGACGTGAATGTGCCCGGTAAGAACCAGATCGACCCCGCCTTCGCAGAGCCTTCGGGCGGCGACTTCCCCCCCTCGGACCCGCCCGGTCATCGGCCCGCCGATCATCTCCACCAGGGGATGGTGGCAGGCCACCACCGCCAGAGCGCCAGAGGCCCGCTGCGCGAGCAGGGCTAGGGTTCGATCGGCCTGACCGCGCCCGATGGCGCCCTTCGACCAGTTCCAGCGCCACTGGACGCCGCGAGCGGTGTTGGCGGTGACGACGGTCAGGCGCTCGCCCGACCAGGCTTTGCCGTCCGAAGCGCCAAATCCCCGCTCATAGCGCGCGAACGGCGCGGCGAGGCGGTCGATCAATCCAACATAGGGGGTGTCGTGATTGCCCGGGGTGACGAGCAGGGGCGCCGACAGCCGGCTCGCCCAGGCGGCCGCGCGCTGAAACTCGCCCGGTCGCCCAAACGCGGTCAGGTCGCCGGTGATGACGATGAGATCGAGCGCCTCAAGCGCCAGCCAAGCCCTCGCGCCCTCGACCGCCTCGACGTTCTCACCCCCGAAATGGATGTCCGAGAGATGCGCGATCCGCGGCATCAGGCGCGGGATCGTCCGGACGGACCCCTCACGGTTGGCCGGAATTGGTCGGCTGGCCCGAGCCGGCGCGGTCCTTGAGGTTCTGCCCGGCGTTCTGCAACGCATTGCCGGCCTTGTCGGCCGCGCCTTGCACCGGCGCCTGGATCAGGTGATCGATGACCGCGCCGGCCCCCGCGAACGAGCCGGTCCGTACGGCCAAGATGAGCACCGCCAAGGCGATGATCACCAGAATGGCCGTGATCAGGCCGAGAACGGGCGATCCCCGATGGCGCAGCCGCTCTTCGCGCCGGCCGCGATCGTAGGCGTCGTTGATTGCCCCCCGGTCGACTCGAACCGCCGTGTCGTCCTGGCGCGCCGCCACTGTGTCACGGTCCACCGTGGCGCGCTCATCGGCGCGGCCTTGCTTGTACGCTTCCACCCCATCGGCCCCATCGCCGACCACGGTGCGTCCTCCAAACCACGACCTCATGACGTTCAGCCCTCGTTCAGCAAAAGACATAAAACAGACAACGGCGGCGTGGAGGGTCGGTTCCCGATCGGCGGCGGCGCCGTAGGCGGAGTTGAACCATGCGCGCGAGTTGGGTAGCCCTGGCCGGTGTGGCGATGGCGGCTTCGGCCTGCGCCACGGGCGGCGACAGCGGGACCCAGACCCTGGGCGGGGCGGCTATCGGCGCGGTGGCCGGCGCGGTGATCGGGACCAACGTCGGCCACGGCGACGCGCTCGCTGGCGCCTTGATCGGCGGCGCGGTCGGCGCTACGGCGGGGGCCGTCAAGGGTTGTCACGACACTGGCGGCTGCGGCGAAGGTCCCCCCAACCACCGCCAGTATTTCGATGAGACGACGGGCCGCTATTACTTTTACGACCCGGCCACGCGTCGCTACTACTGGGAGGACGGCTCGCCGCGCTGACGGGGCGGGGATAACAGGCGTCTTTCGCCG
>Ga0182024_10016649_pt1 | contig 13917 bp, 8 predicted proteins | sample P32metaG_FD_120480 | JGI IMG/M metagenome (GOLD analysis project Ga0182024, IMG submission 120480) | Permafrost microbial communities from Stordalen Mire, Sweden - P3-2 metaG (Illumina Assembly) | ecosystem: Environmental > Terrestrial > Soil > Wetlands > Permafrost | place: Sweden: Stordalen... | reverse complement strand
CAAATTCGCGGTTCATAGTTCGCGATTCACAAATCAGGACGGGTGGAGACACGGCGCGACCAGACCTTTTACGCCAATCTTCTATGAGCAACTTCACTGCCACCCTCCCACGGATAAATCTTCTGCTAAGTTGCTGCCACAGAGCGACTTCGCTAATTATAGTGGTGATTCACACAAGGGGCTATGGAATATGGAAGGCAACTTCTATTTTTCGGGATAGCGGGATAGGTGCCTAGAAAGCGTCGATCCCCGTAATGCTAGCCCCGATAATCAGCCCATGGATGTCGTGCGTGCCCTCGTAGGTTTTGACCGATTCGAGATTCATCAGATGGCGCATGATGGGGTAATCATCGGCGACGCCGTTCGCGCCTAGAATGTCTCGCGATAGCCGCGCGCATTCGAGTGCCATCCAGACATTATTTCGCTTCGCCATGGAGATGTGCTGATGCTGGACTTTTTCGGCGTCCTTCAACCGGCCCACTTGCAGCACAAGCAACTGGGCTTTCGTAATTTCGCTGATCATCCAGGCAAGTTTTTCCTGAACCAGTTGATGCGAAGCAATCGGCTGATCGCGGAACTGTTTGCGGAGCAAAGAATACTGCAAGGCGCAGTCGTAACAAGCCATAGCGGCGCCCACCGCTCCCCATGCGATTCCATAGCGCGCCTGGTTCAGACACATCAGAGGAGACTTTAGCCCGCCTGATTTTGGCAGTAAGTTCGATTCGGGGATGTGCACATCCTGCAGCGACAAGCCTGAAGTTACGGACGCGCGCAGCGACCATTTCCCGTGAATGTCGGCGGCTTTGAATCCAGGACGGTCGGTCTCGACCAGAAAACCGCGAACCTTGTCTGCCTCATCCTCCACCTTGGCCCAGATCACGGCCACGTCGGCGATGGTGCCGGAGGTGATCCACATTTTTTCGCCGTTCAGGACATATTCGTTTCCAACTTTGCGGGCGCGAGTTCTCATGCCTCCGGGATTCGATCCGAAGTCAGGCTCCGTCAGCCCAAAACAGCCAAGCTTCTCGCCCTTCTGCATGGCGGGTAGCCAGGTATTTTTCTGCTCGTCGCTGCCGAAAGCGTATATCGGGTACATGACCAGCGCTGACTGAACACTAACAAATGAACGCACGCCGGAATCCCCGCGTTCCAATTCCTGGGTAACCAGGCCGTATTCGACGTTCGACATGCCAGCGCAGCCATAGCCGTTGAGAGAGGCACCGAAAAATCCGAGATCCGCCATCGGCTTTACGAGTTCGCGAGGGAAGCGTCCGGCGCGGTTGCATTCTTCAATAATGGGGACGAGATTCTCTTCGATGAACTTGCGTGCGGTGTCGCGCACCAGGCGCTCGTCGTCGTTCAGCAACGTGTCGAACGCAATAAAATCTACACCGCGGAATTTAATAGCTGGCATAAAGCGTCACTCCACAAAGACAAAAACGCAGGATGGCAAACTAATCAAACTAGCAGATCAACAAGGAAATCAGCAATTGCAGTTCCGAGTTAGCCTCGGGATCCAGCGCGGCACTGATGCGCGATAGCGATCGTATTCTTCCCCGAACTGCTTGCGTAGCGTCGGCTCCTCATAAAACACGACAAACAAATGAGCGGCCAGCAACATACAGGCCATGTAAATTGCGGTGGCCTCTGAGTGAAATAACCACGCTTGTCCGCCAATGACTAATGCGACTCCGATGTACATCGGGTTGCGAACGAAGCGGTGCAGTCCTTTGACGACCAGGATTTTGGGCGGCGCGATGGGTGCTGGCGTCCCCGCACCAACCAGAGCGAAACCCCAGAACGCCGTGTGTAAGTAGATTGCAATTCCGGTGACGATGATGCCGATGGCCATCCATTCTTCAGCGCCGGAAGACGGCATTGCGTGCTGCCTTAAGCGCCATGGCACATAACCCGCAACTGTTCCCGGCACGAGTATGGTGAAGACAAGCGTCTTTGCAATCGCCGAAACGGCAGGGCTCACAATGATTATCTTTGACTCATCTTTCCACATCGTCAACCGTTTGACCGCGCGCCTCGGCAAAATCAGTTCGGCTCGCGATATTGTTCTAATCTTTTTTCATTAGAGACACGGCCTAGGACCGACGATAAGATTGCGCGACTTAAAACGTGCGGGTTTTTTGTGGGCATGCAGCTTTCCGTCTTTTGTCTTCCAGACTTTCTATGAATAGAGCTCTCCGGTTGCTGATCGCGTTCCTCGTACTGTCTGCGATCTATCTCTACACCTTTCCCCAAGCAAATGTTCTTTATGCCGGAGTAGTTTTCCTGCACGCAATCGGCGGCGTGATAGCGGCCGTCCTGATCCTGGTTTGGCTGGTGCGATCGTGGCGCCAGCGTGAGCCAATGCTTCGCGCGGGAATGGTTCTTCTGTTCATGGGCGCGATTCCTGGCGTCGCGCTCATCTATACCGGGGCATTGCGTTCCCATTGGAATATCGTCTACGTCCACATAGGCTTGAGTTTCCTCGGGACGGGTTTAATTGCCGCAATGCGCATGGGGCATGGTGGATCGATCACCCGGCATACTTTCATTCGAATCGCAGCGGTCCTTGCAGCGCTCGCTGTGCTGGCCCCGGTTGCGCGTTACCTCCGCGAAACGCGTTGGAATCAGCATGGCAGGATTCAAAATCCCGCGCTCCCACCGCTTACCATGAATGGCGAAGGCGATGGACCCTCCGGGCCGTTTTTCCCCAGTTCCGCGCAAGTCTATGGCGGAGAAAAAATTCCCAGCCAGTTCTTCATGGAGTCAGATTCCTGCAAGCGCTGTCACGAAGATATTTACAAGCAGTGGAACAGCTCTGCGCATCATTTTTCGTCGTTCAATAATCAGTGGTATCGCAAGTCGATCGAGTACATGCAGGATACGGTCGGCACCAAGCCTTCCAAATGGTGCGGAGGGTGCCATGACCCGGCAGTTCTCTATGCCGGAAAGATGGATACTCCGATCAAGCAGATCGTTCACACGCCCGAAGCGCAGGCTGGACTCGGCTGCATGATGTGCCACTCCATTGCCGACGTAAAGAGCACGATGGGGCAGGCTGACTTTTATCTCGAATATCCAAAGCTGCACGAACTTGCGGCCAGCAAGAATCCCCTGGTGCGTACCCTGCACGATTTCATGATCAAGCTCAATCCGGAACCGCACCGCCGCGTTTTCTTAAAGCCATTCATGAAGCAGCAGACGGCGGAGTTCTGTTCCTCCTGCCATAAAGTTCATCTCGATTCGCCAGTGAATCATTACCGATGGATTCGCGGCTTCAATGAGTACGACAACTGGCAGGCAAGCGGAGTCTCCGGCGAGGGTGCGCGGTCGTTCTACTATCCTCCGAAACCGCAGCAGTGCGCCGATTGCCATATGCCGCTGCAGCCTTCGAACGACATGGGAAACATTGCGGGCCAGGTGCACTCCCATCGCTTTCCCGGTGCGAACACTGCCGTGCCTACGGCAAATGAAGACGCGGCACAGTTGAAGGCGACCGAAAAGTTTCTGACCAGCGGAGCTCTTACTGTGGATATCTTTGCGCTATCGCCGGCCAGCGTGCCGCTGAAAGCGACCCCGTCAAAGAGTGGAACGAGTGGCCAGCAAGAACTAGCGACCACTTTTGCCGTGGGCGAAGAAGCGGAAGCTTCCGCAAGAATTCCTCACGAAGAAATCGTCGAAGCCGCCCCCATCACCGCGCCTCTTGATCGTGTAGGTGCGTCCGTCCGCCGCGGCGATACGGTTCGTGTCGACGTCGTGGTTCGAACTAAGCGGGTCGGCCATTTCTTTCCAGGGGGCACGGTTGATGCCTACGATACGTGGCTGGAACTCAAAGGAGTGGATGACAAAGGCCAGACAATTTTCTGGAGCGGCATGATTGAGGATAACGACAAAGGTCCCGTGGAAAAAGGCGCTCACTTTTACCGCTCACTGCAAGTGGACGCTCATGGTAATCCGATCAACAAGCGCAACGCGTGGTCGACGCGCGCCGTGGTTTACGTGCGACTGATTCCGCCGGGCGCGGCCGACACGGTTCATTTTCGCATGAAGATTCCCGAAAAGACGGGTAGCAAAATCACGTTGACTGCGCGTCTCTGCTATCGCAAATTCTCCTGGTTCAATACGCAGTTTGCATTTGCCGGTGAACACGAGAAAAGAAGCGATGATGATTCGACGAAGTCGGGAGGCGGGGCCGCGTCGACTACTCCCGATTTCGACGATGCAAAAATGGCGTTCACCGCATCGCTCCATGGAGTCTCCGCAAAAGAAGAAAAAATTCCGGACGTGCCCGTCGTAGCGGTGGCGCAAAACGAAGTGGCGATCGAAGTATTGCCCGCGAATGCTCCTGCACCTTCGCCGAAAGTACAGCTTGCCAAAGAAGACTGGCAGCGCTGGAACGACTACGGCATCGGTCTATTTCTGCAAGGCGATCTGAAAGCTGCGCAAGCCGCCTTCGAAAAAGTCACGGCGGTCGACCCGCAGAATCCCGACGGCTGGGTCAATATCGGGCGCGCCGCTCTACAGGAGGGCGACGTCTCCCGCGCCCGCACCGTCCTCGAAAAAGGACTGGCCCTTAGCCCCGAGCTGGCTCGCGCGCATTTCTTCTACGCTGGAGTTCTGCGCCAGGAAGGCGATTACGATGGCGCGGCGCAACATCTGATAAAAGTTCTGGCTCAATATCCTCACGACCGGGTGGCGTTGAACAATCTCGGACGGGTTCAGTTTTTGCAGCGCAAGTATCACGAAGCTGTGAAAACATTGCAGCAAGTTCTGGCCGTAGATCCCGAAGACTTGCAAGCGCATTACAATCTGATGCTCTGCTACAACGGCCTGGGCGATGAAAAGATGTCTGAGGAACACAAGGCTCGCTATCTGCGCTTCAAAGCCGACGAATCATCACAGGCCATCACGGGTCCATATCGCCGGCTGAATCCCGAAGACAACAATGAACGCCAAAGCATTCACGAGCACACTTCAGTCCCACTGCCAATCACGAATCACGTAGCGACGGACGCAGTCGTCCGTCCCGGGCCGCGCCAGGCAGCCCGTGTGGGGACGGACGCCTCGCAAGCCTGCCCTGAGCGCAGTCGAAGGGTCCAAGCCGAGCGCAGGTCGGCAGTAGCCCGCGCTATCCCAAACTCTGGAGCGCCGAGGTGATTCGCTCTCTGAACCGAAATTCTCTTCGAGCATGGATACGGGCCTTCGCGTCTCCGTACTTTTTATTTCTCTTGCTCGCCCCAGCCGGCTTTGCGCAGGATCACATAACCTTCCACGACATCACCGCTCAAGCCGGCATCCACTTCACCCACAACAACGGGGCGTTCGGAAAAAAGTGGCTGCCGGAAACCATGGGCCCCGGCTGCGCTTTCATCGATTACGACAACGATGGCTACCCCGACATATTGCTGGTCAACGCCCAGGATTGGCCGGGCCACGCCAAAAAAGGCGCGACCACGCTGAAGCTCTATCACAATAACGGCAACGGAACTTTCACCGACGTCACGCAAAAGTCTGGCCTCGACATTTCGCTTTTCGGACTTGGAGTCGCAATCGGAGATTACGATAACGACGGCTTCGACGATATTTTTATAACCGCCGTCGGCCAGAGCCATCTCTTCCACAACAACGGCAACGGAACTTTTACCGACGTGACTAAATCGGCCGGACTGTGGGGTCCAAATGAATTTTCGACGGGCGCCGCATGGGTCGATTACGATCGCGACGGCAAACTCGATCTCGTAGTCGCGAACTACGTGCAATGGTCCGAGCAAACAGATATTTATTGCACGCTCGATGGCTCGCACAAGTCCTACTGCACGCCGGAATCGTATAAAGGAACGTCAGCCCGCCTCTGGCATAATCTTGGCAACGGCAAGTTCGAAGACGCCACCCAGAAAGCAGGACTGTACGATCCCACGTCGAAGGGGCTAGGCGTCGCCGTTTTTGACTACAACAATGACGGATGGCCCGACATCCTGATCGCGAACGACACGCAGCCGAACAAACTTTATCTGAATAAAAAGAACGGCACCTTCGAAGAGCGCGCCGTACCCGCGGGAATCGGCTTCAGCGAAGACGGCGTAGCCCGCGCGGGAATGGGCGTTGACGCGGTCGATTATGATCGCTCCGGGAGCGCCAGCCTGATCATTACTAATTTTGCCAACCAGATGCTGTCGCTCTACCACAACGAAGGGGACGGCTTGTTTGTGGACGAAGCTCCACGTTCGGAAGTTGGCCGCGCTACCCTCGTCACGCTCGGCTTCGGCTGCTTTTTCTTTGACTACGATAACGATGGCTGGCAGGACATTTTCGTGGCCGATGGCCACATTGAAGATCAGATCGAGAGTGTACAAAAGCGCGTCAGCTACGCTGAGCCGCCGCATTTGTTTCGAAACTTGGGCAACGGCAGGTTTAAAGAAGTCACAAACCAAGTTACGGAAAAATCCGGCAACGGCTTCGCCTCTCCAAAAGTGGCGCGTGGCGCGGCTTATGCGGATATCAATAATGATGGTGCACTCGATCTTCTGATGACGACAAACGCTGGTTCGCCGCATCTGTATCTGAACCGTGGCGGCACGAATCAAAGCCTGCGGATAAAGCTAGTGGGGACGAAATCCAATCGCGATGGCATCGGAGCGGTCGTTCGAGTAAGCGCTGGCAGTGACAAGCAGTGGCTTAGCGTAAAGAGTGGGTCAAGTTATCTTTCGCAAAGTGAGCTGGTGTTGACCTTTGGGTTGGGGGCAAAGAATAGAGCCGATGCCATCGAAATCGATTGGCCCAGCGGGCAGGTCGACAAGCTAGCAAATATCGCAGCAGGCCAGACGATAACCGTACAGGAAGCGAAGGGCCAGATTGCTTCGCGGCAGTACGGGAAGAAATAATTCGTGATTCTTCGCCCGTCCGGTCACTCAGATAGAATCATTCCCAAATCCCGATGACCAAGAAGCTAAGCATAGCTTTCACCGCTATTGTTCTTCTCGCGCTACTCGTCGCCCTCCTGGCTGCGACTAATCCCGCCACAGATTCCGAAGAAGCGGCCCATCTTAACAATATTGGCGTCGCCTACATGAACCAGCAACTCTTCGCCAAGGCGCTGAAAAATTTCGAGGAAGCCGCGACCAAAGATCCAGCGCTGGCAGTAGCCACCGTGAATCGAGGTGTGGCACTCCTAAACTTGCAGCGGCTCGACGAGGCGAAAGCGCTTCTCGAAAAAGCAACGAAGACTAATCCCAAAGACGCTCATGCCTGGTACAACCTCGGCCTCTATTACAAGAACTCCTCTGACGCCACCGCCGCCATCGACGCATTCCGCCGAGTCACTGAAATCGATCCAAGCGATACCGACACCTGGTACTTTCTCGGATCAACCTACGCGCAACTGAAACAATTTCCCGAAGCCATCGCCGCATTTGAGCACGCGCTCAAGCTCGACCCGCATCACGCCTCCGCGCAGTTTGGACTAGCGCGCGCCTACCAGCAATCCGGCCAAGCCGATCCCGCTCATGAAGCGATGAAGAAGTTCCAGTACATTACGCAGAACAAACTGGGAGCGCCGATCAGCCTCTCCTACGGCGAGCAGGGAAAATATTCGCGCGCCGAAGAATCGCCAGTGGCGCTGGGGAAAGTTCCGCCGCAGATTCCGGTGAAGTTTGTGGATGTGACGCAAAGCGCTGGTATCGTGTCAAGCGCGCCGAGCAGCACAACAATATTGGGACCCGGCGCCTGCTTCCTTGACTATGACAACGACGGGCAGATTGACGTGCTGCTGACTGACGACGGGCCCGAAGGTGGACTTGCCCTCTTTCACAACATCGGTGGGAAGTTTGAGGACGTTACGAGAAGAGCTGGGCTTGATCCTACGATGCACGCAGTCGGATGCACGACTGGCGACTACGACAACGACGGAGCAACCGACATTGCTCTTACCCCCTCAGGCATCCAGGTGGCCCTCCTTCATAACGAAAAGAACGGCCGGTTCAAAGATGTGACCGGTCCTGCTGGCTTGCCGGTGGCCCACGGTGGGCAGGAGCCGGGCTTTCCTCTGCGGCTCGGTACTGTTGGCGTTACGTTTGTCGACTATGACCACGATGGAGATCTAGACCTCTACGTCACTCAGGTTACTCCGGCATACTGTGATGCTGAACAAACACGGGCGGACGACACCAAGCAGCTTGATTCTCCTCGCCCCGACCTGTGCCAGCGGCCCGGAAATGAGATGTGGCGCAACGATGGCAATGGGACATTCACGGATGTGACTGAACAGAGAAGTTTGTCGGCGCTTGCGTCCAGTGTGTCTGCGGTCGGCACAGATTACAACAACGATCGTGCTGTGGACATTGTCTCAACGGGATGGCACGGGCCACCAACAATTTTTGAGAATCCTCGCGAAGGAAAATTTCCGGCAAGACAGCCATGGTCTGCCCCGAGTTGGAACCGAACCGTCGGCGTCGCCGTCCTCGATTACAACCATGACGGCTGGATGGACATCGCCTTCACCCACTGGGGCGCACCCGGCATAAGCCTCTGGCAAAACAAACAGGGCAAAACCTTTGAGCAAGTTCCGCTGCCCAGCGTCGATTGGGTTCGCGCCTACGGCGTCGCCGCCATCGACTACGACAACGACGGCTGGGTCGATCTCGTCGCTGTCGGCGAAACGAAGGAGGGCAAGGGTGAAGTCCGCCTCTTCCGCAATCTCGGACCCGACGGCTTCAAAGATGTCAGCGTCGAAACTGGACTGGACAAAATTCAGCTCAAAGAGCCGCGCGCCATCATTGTTGGAGACTACGATAATGACGGCGCGGTCGATCTTCTGATCACGCAAAATCACGGGCCCGCTGTGTTGCTTCGCAACGAAGGCGGCAACAAGAATAACTCGCTGCGGCTTGCGCTGAAGGGGCTCAACGATAACAAGAGCGCCATCGGCACGAAGGTCGAAGTCTTCTCCGACGGCATCCGGCAGAAGTTTGAAGTGTATGGATCGTCCGGCTATCTCGGACAGAACTCGCCCTACCTCACTATCGGCCTTGGGCAAGCCAAGCAGGCGGATGTTGTCCGCATGTTGTGGCCCACAGGCGTGCTGCAGGATGAAATCGAAGTTCCCGCCAACAAAGTTCAAAACATCACCGAGCTCGACCGGCGCGGCAGCTCCTGCCCAACATTGTTTGCGTGGGACGGCCGCGAATATCAACTGGTCGGCGACATGCTCGGCGCGGGCGTTGTCGGGCACTGGATCGCGGCCGAAAACGGCCATGTAGAACGCAACATCGCTCGTCCAACCGAGACAATCAAGATCGATCCCGCCTCGCTTCGCGAAAAAGATGGCAAGCTTAGCTTCCGCTTCATGGAGCCGCTCGAAGAATCCGTCTATCTCGATCAGGTTAAGTTGTTAGCTGTCGATCATCCCGCCGATGTCGACGTTTACCCCAACGAATATTTCGCCAGCAATCCGCCCTACCCGCCGTTCAAAGTTGTGATCAGCAATAACAAAGATGCGCGTCTACCCGCTGGTGCGTGGGATGAGCATGGACATGATGTGCTTCCCGATTTGCTCGCTCATAAATATTTCGGCGACTTCAAAGTGCTTTCATTCCAGGGATTCGCCGAGCCGCACAGTTTAGAACTCGATCTCGGCGAGCCGTATCGTGGAGGCCCGATGTGGTTGCTGATGCATGGCGAAATCGAATACTACTCGGCCACGAGCATGTACGCTGCCGATCAAGCGCATCTGCGGCCCTTTGCGCCATATGTTGAGGCTTTAGTTGCTGGGCCCAGCGCGGGAAAAGCAAAATGGGTTCGCGTTATCGACGACATGGGGTTTCCCGCCGGCGGCCCGCGGACCATGACAGCGGATCTCAGCGGCAAACTTCCGCCGGGAACGCGGCGGATTCGCATCACGACAAATTTGCAAATTTATTGGGACAATATTTCGATCAGCCGGACAAATCAGGACAACGATCAGAATCAGAGCGTCCGATTGACTCCTGTGCCGCTCGCGCGTGCCGAACTAAATTTCCATGGCTTCCCGTTGAAGATCGAAGACCAGCCGCCGGGCAACGTGAAATATATTTACGAAAAAACCAGCGCCACCGGTCCTTACACGCGTCCCGCAGGCGCTTACACGCGCTATGGCGACGTGCGCCCGCTGCTCGACTCCATCGACGACAAGTTCGTCGTCTTCGGATCGGGAGATGAAGTCGCGCTTGATTTCGATCCGGCGAAGCTGCCCGCCCTGCCGCATGGCTGGGTGCGCGACTATTTTTTCACCGCCAACGGATACGAAAAAGATATGGATTTCTACGCCTACCGTGGCGACACGGTTGATCCGCTGCCCTTCCGCAACATGCGCACCTATCCGTATCCAGGACAATCTTTTCCGGCCGATGCCGAGCACATGAATTACTTGCTCGAATACAACACCCGCTTCATGTCTGGGAACGAGGCCAGCGGATATTCCTTCCGTTATGGGGATGGGCGTTGATTGCGGAAACCCTGATTTGCCGAAAACACTAATCCGAGTCGTATCAGGGTATGTCTTCGGGCATACCGCAAGCGGAAAAGATCGCTGCTCGTGTCGGGGGTACCCCCCCTCCCCCCCTTTTTTATCAAAGTCCTGAAGGTAAAGGACTTAGAGGCAAAGTCCTGATTGCAATGGAGTTAGCTCTGGTTCTCCGGGGATGACATTCTCTAAGCCATTGAAAATACTGTCCCGAGTAGTCTTCGCTGCCAGCCATATTGTGCAAAGTATTCAAAACATTGTACTTATTTGCAAAGTATTCAAAACATGATACTTATCTGGCACTGACTCACCGAGTGACGGTTGTATCCTGGCTAAGGCCTTCACTTGCTGTGGCTTCTATTGTCAAGGAACAAACTGGAGCAATAACAAAACTCTGTTTGCTATTTCTATTTTAACGCTTCGTGTCAAGGAGCGTGAAAAACCGCAGTGGGCTGTTTTCGGATTTCTGCGAAGCATCTTCCGGGTAGTGTCCTAATTTGGATTTTGGTGGCATCCATTCTAGTTGGCCTCGTTATAAAACAGGCAAACATTCATCACTTTCAATGCAGCGTCATAGCTGTAGCAAAATCTTGTTTTGTGTGCAATTCTAAAAACGTCTCGATACTCAACGATCCCGAAAACATAGATGGTCACGGCTCCGGTAGTGATCTGGCTCATTTCTTCGTCCCTTACGTTCCCAGCCTTACCCGAATTGTGAATGAAGAACGACTGCGACGGGAAAAGGTCTACGATGCTTCCAGGTTCACCAAACTCGTCTTGTGGAGACAGGGTCTGGCCGCTTGGCACAGGCCGTATGTGCAGGGCAGCTCGACCCCTAAGTGCGGGAGTTTTTCCGTTATTGTTCAATTTTACCGAAATGTACAAAGGCTTTCCGATGTCGAGTTGCAGCACCTTGGGGTCAGAAGTTCCGATCCAAGCCCTCTGATCCAACCGAGAAGCTGCAATACTCGCGTCCAGAGCGGCCCTACTTTGACGATTACTGGCGTCGGCGTTGTCGGCGATCCTCTGCTCCTGAGCTACCACGCCCTCGGCAGCTTGCCGAATTTTGTCAGCGGCGTCGGACATATTCCCCATTTTCTTGGCTTGGGTATCGGCGGCTTGAGCCAACGCATGGGTATCCTCACCTCCTTTGTGCATTTCGTACCATTGAGCACAGACGAACACCGCAGCCAGACCCGACAACAAGACAGCGATCTTCGCCCATCGCAGCGTTGCCCTCTCAAAGCTGGTCATTTGCTTTTCGACATCAGCGAGTTGCTGCTGGGTGGCTGGCTGTCCTGCTTCGGGGTTAACTGGCTCGGCTACGTTGACTGGCGGCGGAGCGGGATCGGGTTCTGCCTGACGTTGAGTGGCAGTCCTTTGATCGTCCATGGAGGCCTCATGGTTCTCTATCGCTAGCGACAAGAAGTTCAAATTAGGACACTACCATCTTCCGGCCTACGTTGACGAAATGAGATGGCGCTTCAATAACCGTAAGAACCCTTTCCTGTTCCGGGATACGATGTTGAAACTCATTCACTCTCAAAACCTCGAATACAAGCAACTCACCAGAGCTGCTTAGAATGTCGCAACCTGATTACATGTCACTGCCTCTTTAGACCAGACCTCGATAATTAGCGGGTTGGCCGGGCCAAAAGGCGGCGTTGATGAACCATAGGAATACAGCACTGTATTTGGGCGTCCAGGGGCGAGGCCGGAGCTAACCATCTGCTGTGCCATGCCACTTGTTCCACCGAGCGCATATTCGGTATCAACCAATGGCTTATCGCACTGCATCACGAAGCGCAGCGAAGGAAATTCTTTATCGGTTTGTATGACAACTTTAGTTGCGAACGGCGCGTCTGATCGAGTAGAGATCAATAGAGACTGACTAACCGATAGATGCGCTTGCAGTGACTGAGTGGTGTTAGAAGGAGCTTGCCCCGTAGTCGACGGTGCTTGTGACGGAGATAGCGCAGCGTGAGTACTCTTGGGAGTTGTAACTGGCCCTGATGGGGCAGGGAATGTCACAGTCGGGGGATTAGCTTCCGGAATCTCTTTTGTCAGCAATTCGTATCCATCGCCTATTAATAAGAAAGCGGTCACCAAGAGCAAGACCCCAAACGCGCTCCTGCGTTCCAGCATTCTCTTCAACCACGGCGCTTTCTCTTTGAGGTAATCGACTCTAGTGAACATGTCGATTACCGCGAAAAGAAATGCCCCCAAAACGACGAGGGCAGCGAACATTAAAATCACGATGTGAATAAGAAGCTTCACCGCGCGCACACCTCCGCATCCCGCAACAGGAATAATGGGATGCGGGGAATAATACGCAGTTGAGGTACCTATGCACAATCCCGGCATATTTCGACTAGTTATGTCGCACGGCAATTTTTGAATTCGCGAATGGGCGTCCGTCGCTTCATACGGCTAACAAATGCCTTCTCGGATCGAGAGTTCTTGCGGTGCGGCTGAACTGGTTGGGGCTGCACTGGCTCGCGGTACAATCGCACTTCATGTCGGCCGCGCGGACTCTCAGCCTGATCTCATTAGCCGTCAGCTTGCTATTGGCGCAGGCCGCAAGCCAAAATCCCAGCGCACAAAATTCCAACGCCCCGACAACAAAAATCGCATCGCCCAGCGCCGCGAAAAAATCTGCGCGAGTTAAATCGACTACGACTGGGCCCACCGATCCCGTCCCCATCTTTCGCGACATCGCCGCCCAAGCCGGCTTGACGGCCTCCCACATCTCCTCGCGCGAAAAATATTACGTCATCGAATCCATGAGCGGTGGCATCGGCCTGTTCGACTGCGACAATGACGGCAAACTCGATATCGTGATGGTGAACGGATCGACCGTCGACCGCTATAAGCAGGGAGGCGATCTTCTGGTCACGCTCTGGCATCAGGATGCCAATCTCAAGTTCACTGACATTAGGGAAAAGGCTGGGCTCACGCGCAAAGGTTGGGGCATGGGCGTCGCGGTCGCCGACTTTGACAACGATGGCAATCTCGATCTCTTCGTCACCGGATATGGCGGCAACGCGCTGTATCGCAACAAAGGCAATTGCATGTTCGAAGATGTTACCGACAAAGCCGGAGTGCGCGGCGGCGGCTTCTCTACGGGCGCGGCCTGGGCCGATTACGATCGCGACGGGAATGTTGATTTATTCGTGTCGCGCTACGTCCACGTCGATATAAATAATCTGCCGGCTTTCGGCTCGACTAAATTCTGCCAGTTCAAAGGCGCTCCCGTGCAGTGCGGGCCGTGGGGCATGGAGGGCGAGACCGACTTGCTCTACCACAATCGGGGAGATGGAACGTTCGAGGAAGTTTCGAAAAAAGCCGGCGTTGACGATCCCGAAAAATATTACGGCCTCGGCGCGACCTGGGGAGATTACGACAACGATGGTTGGCCCGATCTT
>Ga0182024_10016648_pt1 | contig 13918 bp, 11 predicted proteins | sample P32metaG_FD_120480 | JGI IMG/M metagenome (GOLD analysis project Ga0182024, IMG submission 120480) | Permafrost microbial communities from Stordalen Mire, Sweden - P3-2 metaG (Illumina Assembly) | ecosystem: Environmental > Terrestrial > Soil > Wetlands > Permafrost | place: Sweden: Stordalen... | reverse complement strand
GCATGGCCAGCTTTTCGGCCAGCTCCACCAGGTTGGGATAGTAAAAGTCGGTACCCGACATGTGGATGAGCTTTTCCGCCTGATCCTTGATCGCGGCGACAATTTGCGGGTGGCAGTGCCCAGTCGAAACCACGGCGATTCCGGCGGTGCAGTCGAGGAAACGGTTCCCATCGACGTCCTCGATCATGGCACCCTCGCCGCGCGAGGCCACCAGGGGGTAACTTCTTGTATAAGAAGTCGACAGGACAGCGCCGTCGCGTTCAATTATGCCCCGGGCTTTGGGACCGGGCAGGGGAGTCACCAGGTTCGGCCTATCCGCGCGAACGGGTTCCGTTGTTTTCATAGAACTCCTTGATTCTTATAGGAAAGAGCTGGAGACGGGTCTTAGTCGGAACCGAACAGGGAAGGTCGGGCTAAAGAAGGAAGGAAGGTTGGCCACCCGATCATGCGTCAATTATATCATAGAGTTGCGAATGTTGAAACCATCATCTTGGGTTACGCATCAGATCGTTAGTTGATAATAAAGCACTCAAATAACTGGATAGCAATGTGCTCAGTATGCTATCCTGGGATCGCCGAGGGAGTTCTTTATGGATTTTAATCGCTTTACCGAAAAGCTTCAGGAAGGGTTCCGATCCGCCCAGGCACTGGCGGGGCGGTATGGGCAGCAGCAGCTCGAAGTCGAGCACTTGTTGCTGGCTTTGCTCGAGCAGGAGGGCGGACTCGCTCAATCTATCCTTACTAAAGCGGACGCCAGTCTGGAAGCGGTGCATCGCCGTTTAGTTCAGGAAATCGAGCGGCTTCCGCGCGTTTCCGGGCAGGCGACGGGCGTCGACCAGGTTTACATTACGCCGCGGCTGCAAAAGCTGCTGACGCGCGCCGAGGACGAGGCGAAGCGTCTTAAGGACGAGTACGTTTCGATCGAGCACGTGTTGCTGGCCGCGACGGACGAAAAAGCTTTTAAAGAACTTGGCATCACGCGCGAGCGGTTGATGAAGACTTTACAGGAGGTCCGCGGGTCGCAACGGGTGACCTCGCAGAATCCGGAAGAAACCTACGAAGCGCTGGAAAAATATGGGCGCGATCTGACCAAGCTGGCGGCTGCCGGAAAACTGGACCCGGTGATCGGGCGCGATGAGGAAATCCGTCGCGTGATCCAGGTGCTATCGCGGCGAACCAAGAATAACCCGGTGCTGATCGGCGAGCCCGGCGTCGGCAAGACGGCGATCGTCGAAGGACTCGCGCAGCGCATTGTTCGCGGCGACGTCCCGGAGGGCTTGAAGAACAAGAGGGTGGTCTCGCTCGATATGGGAGCGCTGATCGCCGGCGCGAAATTCCGCGGCGAATTCGAAGAGCGGCTGAAAGCTGTTCTGAAGGAAGTGCAGTCGGCTGAAGGACAGGTGATTTTGTTCATCGACGAACTGCATACGGTGGTGGGAGCGGGGAAGGCCGAAGGCGCGATGGACGCGGGCAATCTGCTCAAACCGGCGCTGGCGCGCGGTGAGCTGCACTGCATCGGCGCGACGACGCTTGACGAATATCGTAAGAACATCGAGAAAGACGCGGCGCTCGAACGCCGGTTCCAGACCGTGCTGGTGGATCAGCCGTCGGTCGAAGACACCATTTCGATTCTGCGCGGATTGCGGGAACGTTATGAGATTCATCACGGCGTACGCCTCAAAGACTCCGCGCTGGTGGCGGCGGCGGTTTTGAGCCAGCGCTACATTTCCGACCGGTTCCTGCCGGACAAAGCAATTGACCTGATGGACGAAGCGGCGGCCAAGCTACGAACCGAGATCGACTCCATGCCGGCGGAACTGGATGAAATTCTGCGGCGGCAGATGCAGCTTGAAATCGAGCGGGAGGCATTAAAGAAAGAGTCCGACACAGCCTCGCGGGAACGGCTGGCAAAGATCGAGAAAGAGCTGGCAAATTTAAAGACTGATTCGGCGGCGCTGCAGGCGCAATGGAAGTCGGATCAGGAAACGCTGCGCAAACAACGCGAGATTCGCCAGCAGATCGAACAGGTGAAGCTCGAAATCGAACAGGCCGAGCGTGCTTACGATTTGAACCGCGCGGCCGAGCTGAAGTACGGCAAGCTGGCGGGCCTCGAAAAGCAGCTGGAAACGCAGAAGCGCGAAACGACGCTGCTCAAAGAGGAAGTGGACGAGGAAGACATCGCCCAGGTGGTAGCGCGATGGACCGGAATTCCGGTCTCGCGGCTGATGGAAGGCGAAGTGCAAAAGCTAATGCACCTGGCCGACGAACTGCACAAGAGGGTGGTGGGGCAGGACGAGGCGGTGAATGCGGTGGCTGACGCGGTGATCCGCGCTCGAGGTGGATTGAAGGACCCCAAGCGCCCGATCGGCAGCTTTATTTTTCTGGGGCCGACGGGCGTGGGCAAGACGGAGCTGGCGCGGGCGCTGGCGGAATATCTGTTCGACGACGAGCACGCGATGATTCGGATCGACATGTCCGAATATCAGGAACGGCACACGGTGTCGCGGCTGGTAGGCGCGCCCCCGGGCTACGTCGGCTACGACGAAGGCGGCCAGTTGACCGAAGCGGTGAGGCGGCGCCCCTACTCGGTGGTGCTGTTCGACGAGATCGAAAAAGCGCATCAGGACGTCTTTCATGTCCTGCTGCAGCTGCTTGATGACGGGCGGCTCACGGACGGGCAGGGCCGCACGGTGGACTTTAAAAACACCATCGTGATCATGACGTCCAACGCACAGCGCGAGGATTTGTCGCGGCTGTTCCGCCCGGAGTTTTTGAACCGCGTTGACGAGAGCATCACCTTCGCTCGGTTGACCGAGGAGCAGTTGAATCGGATGGTCGAGATCCAACTCCAAACGCTGCGGGCAAGACTGGCCGAGCGGCACATCGAGCTGACTCTGACCGATTCGGCTCGCGAGCACCTGGTGAAGTCCGGCTACGATCCGGCTTACGGCGCGCGCCCGCTGAAGCGCGCGATTCAAAAAGAAGTGGAGACGCCGCTGGCCCGGATGCTGGTGAGCGGCGAAGTGCATGACGGGCAGAAAGTGCGGGTGACGGAGCGCAATCACCAGTTGTCGTTCCAAGTGGAATCGGAAATGCGTGTCGAAGCATCTTAGAGAAAGAGAGAGAGATGAATACAATGGCTGAAAACGAGATTCAAATCAGTACGCTTCCGCTGCTGCCGTTGAAGAATTCGGTGTTGTTCCCGGGGCTGCTGATGCCCCTCTCGGTGGGCCGCCCGGCGTCGATTGCCGCGGTGGAGAAGGCGCTGGCAACAGAAGAGAAGCAGATCGTAGTGGTCACCCAGCGCGATGTGAACGTGGACGAACCGGGGCCCAGCGATCTGTTTACGATCGGTACGCGCGGCGTGATCAAGAAAGTCGGGCGCTCGAAAGGGCAGCTTGAAGTATTGGTCTACGGCGAAGAGCGTGTGGTGATCGTCAAAGTGGACGACGAGAACGGACACATGATCGCCCGGGTGCGGTTGCTGCCGACGCCGGACGATTCGAGCCGTGAGACCGAGGCGCTGACGCTCTCCATTGTCGAGATGGGATCGAAGTTCGTGGGCCTGATCCAGTCGCCCAACCAGACGCCGCAGGAACTGGCGCGGATGTTCACCTCGCAGGAGGACCCGCTGCGCCTGGCCTACATGCTGGGCTCGATCATGAATCTGGAGACGCCGCGCGAGCAGGCGCTGCTCGAAGCCCCGACGCGCCTTGAAGCGCTGCGGATGATCCACGGCTGGCTGTCGCACGAAGTGGAAGTGCTGGAGCTGCGCAACAAGATCACCGAGGAAGCGCGCGGCGAGATGTCGCGCGAACAACGCGAATATATTCTGCGCCAGCAGAAGCGCGCGATCGAGCAGGAACTCGGCGAAAAGAATCCGGACCAGAGCGAAGTCGAAGCGCTCCGAGAGAAGCTGAGCAAGGCCGATCTGCCGGAGGAGGTCCGCAAGGAAGCCGAGCGCGAGCTTTCGCGCCTGGAGAAAATGCCGTCGGGGCAGCCCGAGCATAACGTGATCCGGACCTGGCTCGAGTATGTGATCGAGCTGCCGTGGAACAAGCGGGGCGAGGACAACCTGGATATCGCGCGGGCGCGGCAGGTGCTCGACGAAGATCACTTCGGCATCAAAAAGGTGAAGGAGCGAATCCTGGAGCACCTGGCGGTGCTGAAGCTGAATCCGGACGCCAAAGCTCCGATTCTGTGTTTCGTCGGCGCGCCGGGCGTGGGGAAAACTTCGCTCGGCCAGTCGATCGCGCGGGCACTCGGCCGCAAATTTGAGCGGATGAGCCTGGGCGGAATGCACGATGAAGCGGAATTGCGCGGGCACCGGCGAACTTACATCGGCGCGCTGCCGGGACGCCTGATTCAGTCGATGCGGCGAGCGGGCACCAACAATCCGGTGCTGATGCTGGACGAAATCGACAAGCTCGGGCGCGATTTTCGTGGCGATCCGGCGTCGGCGCTGCTTGAAGTGCTCGATCCGGAGCAGAACAAGACGTTCCGCGATAATTATCTGGACCTGCCATTCGATCTGTCGAAGGTGTTGTTCGTGACCACGGCCAACACGCTCGATACGATTCCAGCGCCGCTGCTCGATCGCATGGAGATCTTGCGGCTGTCCGGATACAGCGAAGAAGAAAAAATGCAGATTGCCCGGCGGTACCTGCTGCCCAGACAGTTGACGCAGGCGGGAATCAAGCCGGAGCAGTTTGAGCTGACCGAAGACGCGCTTCGCAAAATCATCGGGTGCTATACCCGTGAAGCGGGCGTTCGGCGGCTGGAGCAGACGCTGGGACGGGTGATCCGCCGGATCGCGCTGAAGATTGCCGAAGGCGGCGTGGTGGAACACGTCACGGTGACGCCGGACGACGTGGTGGAGACTCTGGGACCGGAGCCGGTATTGCCGGAGCAGGCCCGCAAGGAACTGCCTCCCGGTGTGGCTACCGGACTGGCGTGGACCGAAACCGGCGGCGACGTGTTGTACATCGAAGCGACGCTGCTTCCGAACGGCAAGGACCTGACCATCACCGGCCAACTGGGCGAGGTGATGCAGGAATCGGCCAAGACGGCGCGAAGCTACGTGTGGGCGCACGCGGTGCAGCTGGGAATCGATCCGACGAAATTCCTGAATACAGGTCTGCACATTCACGTGCCGGCCGGTGCGATCCCGAAAGACGGGCCGTCGGCGGGCGTGACCATGACCACGGCACTGGCTTCGGTGTACTCGGGCTTGGCCGCGCGGAAGGATACGGCGATGACCGGCGAGGTGACGCTGACCGGGCTGGTGCTGCCGATCGGCGGCGTGAAGGAGAAAGTCCTGGCCGCTCGCCGGGCGGGACTGAAGCGAGTGATTTTGCCGCGCGGGAATCAGAAAGACCTGCGCGATCTGCCGGAAGAGGTTCGCAATGAGATGGAGTTCAAATTTGCGGACCGGGTAGAGGACGTGCTCGCGGAAATGCTGCCGGGGCTGGTGTTGTTGCCGGCCAAAGCGGCGTAAGAAAGAATCACGAACGCAACGCGCTTCCTGCCCGTGGGGAAGCGCGTTTTTTTTGTATCGAGCCCGACTTCGTCTATGGCAGAGCTGTCCTTCGAGATGAACTGCGTGTTCCGGGATCAGCCCAGGCGTTCTTCGAGATGCTTCAGGCGCGCGTCGATGACCCGGCCGAGATCGTCGAAGCGCTTGTCGATGATGTTGCGCAGGTCTGACAACCTCCTGTTGTTGATCAGAATGCCGCCCAGAACCAACAGGCTCGGCATGCCAACGCTGATGACGAATTTCGCGTCGTCGCTAGGCATTTGGCATCTCCAGTGTCGCTTTTAATGCGCCACGGTGAGCAAAACTCCATCCTGCGAACTGACGCCATCGTAGCTCACCGAAATGGGCAGATCGCCGTCCGGGGCATTGCCCGGCACCACCAGATTGATTTGATAAAGCCCGGCCGTTCCGGCCACCAGGCCCGCAAATGTGACGCTGGCCTGAGAGTTGCCTACGATGGCCCTCATCGGACCGGGCAGTGGCGTCGCGCCGGGCACGACTTCTCCCACTGGAACTGGCGGATAGGTGCTGCCGAATCCGGTGCCGTAAAGGGCGATGGTTTCGCCAGGCTGCGCTGGAGTGGTGGTGACCGAACTGAACAATCCCGGCGGGCCGACGTCGCTGAAATCGAGGTGTTGCGCCACCACATGCTGGCCGGGCCATAAAAACAAAGCGGGGGAAACGGGGGCGAGTTGCGCGGTAGCCGGCTGGGAAACGCCGTCGTTATTGGTGACGATCACCGCGACGTTCCCGCTATTCGCGCTGTCGGGAGCGAGCGCGTCGATCAGCGTGGAGCTGATGTAGTAAATGAAGGCCGGCTTTCCGTCTACCGTGACGCTGACGTTGTCGAGCGAGGTGGGCAGCTGGCCGTTGACGATGTCGGCGGCGGCCCAGATGCGGGTGGTCTGTGAAAGATCGGAGCCGGCGATGGCGATCCAGCAACCGGGGGCGATTGCGGGCGCAAAACTGGCGGCATTGGCGACACCGGTCACCACCGGAGTGGCGCAGACCGCCATCGGAATGAGGGCCGCCAGGCACAAGAATTGCAACTTCATAAGTATGCAAGATAGCAGTTATCGCGGAAAAAAGCGCCGGCGCCAGTCGCTCAACTTGTCGCGCCAGCCGGATTCGGCCGGGGCCGACGAGGGAACGGGATCGAAGTTGCGCGCGGCGCGAACGTCGGGCAGCGGGGGCGGCGAATCATAGGGCGCTTTCGAAACCATCTTGACGCGGTAGCCGCTGAAGGCATACGTTCGCTTGTACAGCTTACCGTCTTTATCTTCGAGGACGAGGGAAAACGCCGGGTCTTCCTCGCCCGACGCCGTTTGCGTCTCGACCGGATAATAGCCCCTGACGTTTCTCTCGATGTACGCCGTTTCGTAGCGATGACGCTTGAGGCTCCAAACGAAAACGCGGAAGCTGTCGAACTCATACGGCAGCGCACCGGAGGGCGCCGTGGTCCAGAGCCAGTTGTGCTTAACCTCGCCCTTCTCTTTATCCTTCACGTCGCCGAGCGGAAGATAAGACGTGATGCGATGGCCTTCGGCATACTGCGCGACCTCGTCGGGGATGGACATGGTGAGCATTCGCGACAACACCCAACCTACTTTGCCGTCTTTGGAGCGGACCAGGGTCCAATCGTCCATAGGGACCGGCTTTGGCTCGGGCGGCTTATAGCCGGGAAGTTCAGTCGCGCGGGGACGCGAAATCTGCTGCCAGTCGCGGGGCGGAGGCGGCGGTTTGGGCGGGTCGAGAGCCGGCGCGGATTTTTTCGATTCCTTCGCTTTCCCTTTTTTTGCGGACGCGACGCGGCGAACGGGCGTCGCCGGAGGGGGTGGCGCGATCCGCGGGGCAATACGATGACCGATCACCTCCACGCTGCCGGATTCCGGGATCTGAAAAAAACTGGGAGACTGGCGGTTCGGATCGGCATGCATGTTGAGCGCGTCGTAGACCGTTGCCGATCCTTCCGAAGGGAGCCTGGCGACGCTCTCGGAGAGACGGCGCAGATCCTCCATCTGCTGCGGCGTCAACAGCAGATTGGAATCGGTCCAACCTTCGACGGGCGGCGAGCCGATGCGCACCTTGACGAAGCGGCGGCGGGTTTCGAGCACGTCCAGTTTGTCGCCGTGCCGGGCGACGCCGACCACCGCCGACTTAGAGGCGATATCCTTGCGCAGATTCAGACTGGCGGGTCCCACGTAGGCGATGCCGGTCGAAGGCTGTTGCGGGGCGTGAGTTTGGCAGGAGGACAGCAGCAGACAGGCGATCAGCCCATACCCAGCTCGTCGATTCGCTCGAGGGGGGTTCCGCAGCGGCGGCAGATCAGCGCCGAGCAATCGCCGCAGGCCAACGGGTCGGTCACCCCTTCCCGGCACCGGGGGCAATAGAACTCGATGGTCGTTTGGTCCGCCATGAAATGCTGATCCGCGCACCGCTACTGCTTGATGACCGGGGTTGCCGGCGGTGTCGCGGGCGCCTCCGCCACGATGTCGGCGCGCGCTTTCAGGAATCGGTCGTACTGGCCGATCAGATCGCGGAAGACGGCGTCGCCCAGAACGCGATAACCGGCGCCGGTGAAATGCACGTGATCGTTCTGGGCCATGCCGGCCACCACCCATTGCTGCATGGATCCCTTGCCGCCCATTTTCGCACGCAGATCCCAGAACGCGCAGCCGGTGGCGATGGCGGCCTGGCGCTGCGCCTCCACGATCATGTCGATATTCTCCATCGGCAGCCATCCCTTGCGGGTGTGCAGATAACGGTCCGGCGGCCCGACCACCAGAATGGTCGCGGTGGGCGCCGCGGCGCGGATGCGGCCGATCAACTCTTCGAACATGTGCGAGTAGGTACCGAGGGTCCAATCCTTGCGCCCGGCTTCATTGGTTCCGTAGGCGAGCACCACCAGCGACGGATTGCGCCGCGCGATGTTCGAGCGAAGGACGGGCTCATTCCAATCGAGCACGATGGACGCCTGCGCGCCGTTGATTCCCAGGGTCTCGTAAGTCACGCCTGTGGCGTTCTCGGCCACCCAGCCGAACAGCCGCACCGGCTTGCGCTCGAGCGTTTCCACTTCCAGTTTGTGCGGACCAGGCGCGGTTTCGTAATGATAATATCCCGGCTCTGCTTCTCCATCGGTCGAGATTCTTTCCAGCAGGGTTCCGTTGTCGTAAATCTGAATCGATCCGCCGCCGGGCTGCTGAAGATAGAAAAGCTCGAACTGCTGGCCGTCGGCTTGCAGATACACGGCCTCATGCGGAGAGCCGGTGCTCATGCTGACGCCGCCGAGTCCATAGACGCCGTCGCCGGAGCGACCCACCAGGCCGTCGGTGTGCCAGCCCTTGGTCGATCCGGTGCGCACATCCTCGCGACGATAACCGTTCCAGGGCCGTCCGGCGAAGGAATATCCGCTGCCGCCGTCGCCGAATTTTTCCTGGAATCGCGAACGCAGATCGCCGGTCCACTCATCGGCGGCGGTGTGCGAATCGCCGTAGTGCAGAATGCGCACGGGTCCCGGCAGCTCGCCTTTCTGATGGCGATAGAGCAGCTCGAAGAAGGGAACCAGCGCGGCGGCGTTCTCCACCGGAATATCCGCTCCGCCGGCCACTTTTTCGAACACGCCTTCGTGCGCCTCGGCGCGGGTTTTCGCGCTCACCGGCGGACCTTTGGGAATCGCACGGCGGATTGTTTTCTTCGCTACGGTTTTGACCGACGATTTTTTCCTGGCATTCGGATCGGGCGTGCCGGCGCTCGAGCGGTATTTTTTCTTCTTGGTAACTTTCTTGGTGGTGGGCTTGGTTTCGGCGGGAACCGCGGCGAAGACCACCGCCGAAGCGAGCAGGGCGATCCCGAGCTGGAGCGTGATGCTCTTCATCGTTTCACCGCATTGACGGAAGACTGCGCATCAGCTTTCAATTGTCGCAGTTTATAGTCGTTATAGCCATCGCGTAGCGCGCCGTACAAAAGCTCGCCCACGATTTTTGCGCCGGCGGGCATGGGATGAATGAAATCGGCGCCCACCAGGCGGGGCTCGGCGGTGTACCAGCGGGCCATGGTCCCTTCGCCGCCCATCGCTTCGAAAGTATTGAAAAAAGCGGCGCCGGTCTCATTCGCGACGCGGGCCTCAATGTTCACCAGCCGCGGCAGCACCGGCACGGTTTCAATTTCGCCGCCGGTTTTTCGCTCGCCGCGATCCATGGGGCTCATCAGAAGGACCGACGCGCCCGGCAGCGCGACGCGCAAACGTCGCACGACTTCTTTCATCTCCGGAGCCCAGGTCTTGTCGACGAAGCTCGCGAAACCGCTCTCATTGGTTCCATAATTCACGATCACCAGGTCCGGCTGGTAGTGGCGCAGCTCAGCCGACCAGTGCCGCTCGCTGAAGGAATGGGAGAGCAGCGTGACGTTCGCTCCATTGATGCCGAGGCTCGAATAAATCACGCCAGTCCGGTTTCTGCTGAATTCCGCGCCGTACAGCCGCACATTCCCGTTGGTGACCCGCACGGAAAATTTCGTCGCGCCGGCGGGAATTTTGAAGGATGCGTAGCCCGGCGTTTTCGTTTCCGCCGCCGTTTCCACGGTCCCCAGCTCTTTTTCGCCGGCGTCGACCGCGAAGGCGCCTCCTTCGGGCTGTCCCAAATAGGCGACCTCGACCGTTTCCTGGAGCGCGCCGTGCAAACTCCATTCCGCGATCGCGCCGGGCGATCCGAGAAAGCTCACGCCGCCGAGCCCGTGCATGCCGTCCTTGGCCTGCGCGATGCCGGCGACGTCGATTTTCCAATGCGACGCATCCATATCGACGCCGCGATGGTTGTACCAGGCCCAGGGCCGCGCGATCAGCACGAAGCCGATGCCGGCGTCGCCGAATTCATGCTGCAGCAGGGCTCGCGCATCGGCGGTGATCAGGTCGCCGGTGGTGGGCGAATCGCCGTAATGCAGAATGCGTACCGTGCCGCCCTTGCGCAGCGCTTCGTAAAAATGATCGAGCGAGCGGGTGGGATCGGAAAGATGGGACGGCGCGCGCAATTCCATCTGCTTCACGCTGACCGTCTCCGGCTCCGCGGCGGTCTTTATTTTTGGAATGGGCAGATCGAGAACTTTAATGATGTTGCGGGGATCGAGCGACTGGTAATTCTTGAGCGCCGGCGCCACCTGCGGCAGCAGGGTCAAGGCCACGAAGGTGATCACCGTCAGCGCGGTTTTAATCGGCATCAAAACCTGTTATAGATGAACGGCGTCGCGCCGGTCTGCGCCACATATTGTAATCCGATCACCAGCAGCGCGAGTGCCACCGCCTGCGCATAAAACGGCGCGCGCACGAATAAGTCGAGTCCGAAGTCATACCATTTTTTCGGAACGTAATGCGCCAGGATTCCGATGGCCAGCACGGTCCCAAGCGGAGCGCTCAGGTTCGCGGCCGATGCGGTCAGCGATCCGATGCGCGACAGAATGGTCCACGCGGTTTCGAGAGTCGGCGCACGAAAGAAGATCCAAGCGAAGGTGACAAAATGGAAGGTTGCAAAAATGCTGACGTAGCGCCACGCTCCGGCCGGGTCGGCGCCTTTGCGAAACACCTGCCATCCGCGCGCCACGGCCAGCCCAATGCCGTGCAGCGCGCCCCAGATCACGAAATTCCAGCTGGCGCCGTGCCACAATCCGCCGATGATCATGGTGACGATCAGATTGATGTACGGCATTATTTTCGAGCGCTTGCCGGGCAGCGAAAAATAAAGATAATCGCGCAGCCAGTTGGAAAGAGTGATGTGCCAGCGGCGCCAGAAATCGGCCACGTTCACCGCGGCGTACGGCCGGTTGAAATTCACCGGCAGCTTGATTCCCAACAGCAGCGCCGAGCCGAGCGCGATGTCCGTGTAGCCCGAAAAATCGTAGTAGATCTGCAGCGCGTAAGCGTAGACGGCGACCAGGGTTTCGGTTCCGCTATAGAGATTGGGAAAATCGAACACGCGATTCACCAGGTTCGCTCCCAGAAAATCGGCGATCAGGAGTTTTTTCATTAGCCCCATGCCGATGAGGAACAGCGCGCGGCCGCCGTCGGCGGCGTCGAGCTTTTTCGGTTTTTCGAACTGCTCGATCAGCGTGGACACCCGTGTGATCGGTCCGGCGAGAATGGTCGGGAAGAACGAAACGGCGGCCAGATGCGCCAGGTAGCTTTTGGTGCCTTTGGCATCGCGGCGATACAGGTCGATCGTGTACGTCAGCGCCTGAAAAACGTAAAACGAGAGACTGATCGGCAGCGTCCAATTCCACTGCGGAGCGGGCCGGCCGGTGACGGCGGTCCAATTCTGAAAAAAGAACGGCATGTACTTGATCGACGCGAGCAGGCCGACGTTCATGACGATGCTGGCGGTGACCAAAATGCGGCGCACCACGCGGTTTTTCGAATATTGCAGGCCGAGCCCAAAAACGTAATCGCAACTGGAAACGGCGGGAATCAGCGCAAGGTAAAACAGGTCCCACTTGGCGTAGAAAAAGTAGTTCGCAAACAGGATCAGGCTGAGCGTGAGCAGGCGGACTCTAGACACCGGCCAGTACAGCGCGAATACGGCGACGAGGAAGATGAAATACGTGGACGACGAGAGCTGCAATCTTCAGGATAAAGGACCCGCCGCTGTACGGTAAAGGTACAATTTAGGCAATGGCGAGCAACGCTTTAATAAGCGCCGAGCAGTACTTGAAAGAACACCTGTCCATCGAGCACCCACCTGAGTTCGTTCGCGGGGAGTTAATTCAAAGATCCATGCCGAAATGGCTGCATGCCAGACTGCAGGTCCTGTTAGGGGCCCGTCTGCGAGCGGTCGGGTTAGCCGCCACCGAACTTCATTTACGTTTGAGCGAGGATACGATCCGGATCGCAGACATTGCCTTGTTTCTCGATCCGCCGCGTGAAGAGATCCCCGCTTCACCCCCTTTCGTCGTGGTCGAAATTGTTTCTCCCGACGACTCCCATGAGGAATTGCTGCGAAAGCTTATCGAGTACCGCGCATGGGGAGTGCAACATATCTGGGTGGTCGAGCCAAGCCTGAGGACCTTTCATAAGTATGAAGACGGCGGCCTGATTCGAGTGGAAGCGTTTGAATTGCCGGAGCTCAATTTTTTCGTCGACGTCCAGGACCTATTCGCCGAAGCTATCGACCGGTAAACGCCGCCGAGCGTTTTTCCAGGAAATGCGCGATGCCTTCCTTGAAATCGGCGGTCCCCAGGCTGGCTTTCATTTCTTCGATGGCCAGATCGAACGCCTCGCCGAGATTCTGCATCAGCCCGGCGTAGATTTGCTGTTTCATGATGCGCAGCGATCGCGGCGAGACCGTACTTGCCAGCTCGCGGGCGATTTCCTGGACGCTCCCGAGGAAATTTTCTTCGGGTAAAACACGGCTCACCAGTCCGATCCGCAGGGCCTCTTTCGCACCCACCATTTTCGAGGTGAACATCAGCTCGATTGCATTCGGCAGGCCTACCAGACGCGGCAACATCCAGGCCATCCCGTACTCGGCGACCAGGCCGCGCTTGGAAAAAATCGCCGAAAATCGGGCGTTTTCCGACGCGAAGCGAAAATCGCAATACAGCGGCACGATAAATCCGAGTCCCACCGAGGGCCCGTGAATTGCGGCGATGATCGGTTTAGGCACGGAGAGCATCCAGGCGTGTTTGTAGCGAAACGGGGCAGGGATGCTAGCGCCATCGGCGACCTGCGAGGTGAGTCCGGAAGCAACGGCGCCATCGCTCGCGGCGATGGTCGAGAGGACGCTCAGATCGGCACCCGCACAAAAGCCTTTGCCGGCGCCCGTCAGAATGATGACGCGAACCGAATCGTCGGCGACAGCGGCGTGAATCGCGGAAGTGACTTCTTCCTCCATCTTGGGAGTCCAGGCGTTGAGTTTGTCGGGGCGATTCAGCGTGACCGTCGCGACCAGCTTTGAAACATCGTAGGTGATTTGCTCGTATGTCATCTTGCCTCCGGACGAAGCAGGTCCGGGACCTGCTCCACTCAGAACGCGTTACCGCGCCAGCGTCGTCTCTGCCGACAGCGCCGCCAGCTTCTCTTCGGCAAGCTTTTTCACCCGCGCGATGCTTTCTTCCTTAATCCGCTCGTAACCCCGGATCTGGTCCGGCAATGCGGCGATCTCTAAAGCTCGGGGCAGATTTTCTTCGCGCAGCCGGTCAATAACCTGACCGATCAGCGTGCGATACCAGTCCGCCAGCGCGCGTTCTTCACGCCGATGCGCGCTGTAGCCGAAAATGTCGAGCGGTCCGCCGCGCACCCATTTCATCGCAGCCAACATCTTCAACGGGCCGCGAAACCAGGCTCCGAGCTTCATTTTTTTCTTCACGCCGAGACGGCGCAGCAGCGGCGGGTGAAGATTG
>Ga0182024_10016647_pt1 | contig 13918 bp, 11 predicted proteins | sample P32metaG_FD_120480 | JGI IMG/M metagenome (GOLD analysis project Ga0182024, IMG submission 120480) | Permafrost microbial communities from Stordalen Mire, Sweden - P3-2 metaG (Illumina Assembly) | ecosystem: Environmental > Terrestrial > Soil > Wetlands > Permafrost | place: Sweden: Stordalen... | reverse complement strand
TCCAACCAGGCCGCCCGTGGTGAAGCTAACGCTGCCTAAGTCGTTGCCTGTGATCAGCCCGCCTCCATTAAGCCCGTTGACGGCAATTAGTGCCGATCCGCTCAGCGTTAGTCCGCTGCTCGAACCCCACAAGGTGCCGCCGCTATTAGTGAAATCTACATTGCTGCCGGCGAAGACCGCCGTTGGCAGGGCCAGTGCCAATGCAACAAGTAAAAAGATTTTTCTCATTTGCTGTCTCCTAGGAGTTACTTCGCCCGTGTCTTCTTTGACGAAGGACGCGTGGCTTTTCACCTTGTTGAGCAAAGAAATAGAAACAAGGCGCATAGCTCTATATGCACCTACCGTACCAAAGTTTTCCCACAGCTAAACAGTGACAATATAAGCACTTATCTGTTTTCGGAGGGCTGGGCTTGGCTTAGGAAGTGAAAATGTCTGCGCAACAACGCAAAATCCTTGGCGATATTCAGGTGTCCAGATACCAAGGAACGGAGGCTTAATCCGCGGCAATTTCCTGCTTGGGACGCTCTATTTCTTTGCGTTTTACAACACGGTTAGAAGGCAAACCTGCGTCGCGAATCTTATAGAGCAACGCCCGATAGCTGATGCTGAGGGCACGAGCCGCCTGCTTTCGATTCCAATGGCAGTTTTGCAGAACTTTCAGAATGACTTTCCGTTCCAGTTCGTGCACCGCTTGCCGGGTCAGCTTCTTGAGAGATATTTGGCCGTCCAGTGGGATTTCCGCGCTAAAGAAATCGTGATCCCGCGGCACCAGATCAGTCGAGATTACTTCTTCGGTGCCCAGAATCACGTATCGCTTAATCAGATTTTCCAGTTCCCGAATGTTGCCCGGCCAGTGATATTTCTTCAATTCCGACATTAACTCATTCGAAAGCGCCCTCGCCCGGCAGTTGTACTTGCGGTTGTGATAGTCGAGAAAATACGCCACCAGGTCTGGAATGTCTCCCGCCCGCTCGCGCAGCGGCGGCAGATGCAGATTTACCACGTTGATGCGGTAAAACAGGTCGGACCGGAAGGTGCCGTTTTCGATTTCCTGCTCGAGCTTGCGATTGGTCGCGCATACAACCCGAACTTCCACTTTTTTGTCGGCCTGTGCACCAATCCGGCAGAACTGTCCATCCTGCAGGAGCTGCAACAACTTCGATTGCAGCGCCATGTCCAGTTCGGCGATCTCGTCAAGGAACAGCGTGCCCCGATGCGCCATCTCAACGCGTCCCGGCTTCATTCCATAGGCCCCAGTAAACGCGCCTTTTTCGTAGCCGAACAATTCACTTTCCAGCAGCGTGCCGGGAATCGCGGGACAATTGACCTTCACCCAGGGTCCGCTGCGCCACGGGGATGCGGCATGGATCATACGCGCGATAATGTCTTTGCCGGTCCCGCTCTCACCCTGGATCAGAACCGGAACGTTGGCACTAGCGAGTTTAGTTAAGCGCTCGCGCACCGATTGCATGCCTTCGGTGCGGCCAAAAACGATTGCGTCAGGTGGCATCTCTCCCAAAGGCTGAACCAATGTACTTACACTGCTGTTTGTCATGGTTGATTTCTGCTTAGCTGGGGGCAGCCCTACTTCAGCATCCGGAAAACCAAAAGGTCGGTCGACCTTCCGCGATACACCAAATCTATCTTATGTGATTGAAGGTCCTCAACTTACCAAAGAGCCGGGTCGCTGAACTCCGGTAATCATGAAACGGACCTAAGCGTAACACCTTCGGCTGGGTACTGCGCAAACATTTTCACACCGCAGAAGCGACTTTCCTTTTTTGGGGGCTTCCGTTATTCGGAATCAGCAAGGGTCGCGCGAACTTCAGGCCGAGCAAATAGAAGCCTTCCGCCGGCGTAGTACGAAGAGCCTTGGCTCGCAAGGCTCGAGAAGCTCTCGGTAATGCAGCCAAGGCCGCTACCGGCGCGCTCGGAATCTCGAGCTGAATCTGAGCAATTGTGGGCAATAACCGCCGGATCGCCACTAACATCCCTCCCGCGCTCACGTTCAGCGCGGTGGCAAATTCCAGGAATTCTTTCCCCTTGCGGTCACGGCTGCGAACAAAGACTGGAATCGCCAGCGGCAGTCTCGACCATTTTCGCCGCTCGGCTCCCACTCGGCTTCCATTCATTCAAGCTTCTCCGTAACCGTTACTCTCTACCAGAAGCACCTGAGGTTCCAAAGCTCAGGTGAAAATAGTACATAACCCGCAGAAAAACCAGCTTCGCCAGTAAATGCTAGGGCAAAACGATGAAACGAACCAAAGATCTCCGGCTTTTTATTCGTCTTATGTTCGCTACTGGTATTTTCAAGAAATCATTCGTCAGATCCCGTAAAAGTGCAAGCTTTTGCTACACTTGGGTAATTCCATTGCATTTTTCGTTGACAACGAATTGCGGCTGGCATACGATTTTATTTACCGCATTTGAGCCTTTTGGCGACTGCGGTTTCCCCTTTTCTCCCCGTTTTTAGCTCTGTGGCGTTTCCTCATGACCTCGGCCCCAAAGAACACACTGGTTTCTGATTCGGGAGAGTCTGCGCAACTAATGCCCGCCGCCGCAGCCAACGATGGCGATGTTCCCAGTCCGGAGAATTTACTCTGGGAATATACGGCCTTGCGCGAGCGCGCCCACCGTACTACCAACGCCCTCGCTTCCGCCGCACACGACCTCAAAACACCCCTCTCAATTCTGATCGGTTATGTGGAGGTACTGAACAGCGAGAAGCTCGGATCGCTCAACGCCCGGCAGCGGGAAGTCCTGCAGGACATGCAGGCGAGCGGCAAGCGTCTGCAGCAGTTCATTCAGGATTTCCTGACTTACAGCGCGCTTGAAACGGGCGGCCTGCGCATGCACTTCGAGCCTGGCGATATCAATGAGTGCCTCTCTGAAGTTTCCCGCCTTTGGTCGAATCGCTTTCAGCAAAAGGGGCTGGCGCTGTATTTTCTGGCAAATGACAAGCTGCCGGTTTTCCCTTTCGATGCACCTAAGCTGGAGCGCGTCATTTCGAACTTGCTGGAGAACTCATTCAAGTTCACGCTCACAAGTGGAACCGTTTGGTTACACGCTGAACCGTACATGTGGGAGCGCCGCGCTTCGGCCCAGCCTTCTAGTGCAGAACGCCGCCGGCAAAATGTGACTCAGCCCAACGCGGTGAAGGTCAGCGTCTCCGACACCGGCCCGGGAATTCCCGCGGAGTTTCACCTGGAAGTTTTTGACGATTTTTTTCGGCTTCCCGGTACCGAAAATCAGGAAGGAATGGGACTCGGTCTGGCCATCGCGCGCCGCTTAGTGCAAGGAATGGGAGGTAAGATCTGGGTTGAGAGCGATGCCGGCGCAGGATGCAAGTTTTCCTTCTTAGTCCCTTATAAACCGGCGGTTGCAACTGCCAACAAAGGGAAAACTCGATGAAACAAACCGCCAAGATCCTGCTCGTTGACGATGAACCCGGCATGCTCCGCTACATCCGGACGCTGTTGGAAGTTGACGACTACAAGGTCGAGACGGCGAGCACCGGCGAAGAAGCGCTGCAGCGCGTGGAAAAAGGACTGCAACCCGATCTCGTTCTGCTCGACATGCTCATGCCCGGCATCGACGGCTTGCAAACCCTCGAGCAATTGCGCCAGCTCCAGCCCGGCGTAAAAGTTGTCATGTTGTCTTGCGTCAATGACACCCGCAAAGTCGTGCACGCCATGAAATTAGGCGCGCAGGACTACTTGACCAAGCCTTTTCAAAAAGCCGAACTGGACGCTGTTATCGATCTAAGCCTCGGGCAGGGAAAGCAGACGTACAACGGTGAAGTGGAGGAACTCGCCGACGATGTGTTCTTCATCGCAGCCAGCCCCGCGATGCGCAAGATACGTTCCCAGGCTGCGCTGGTGGCCAATGTAGATATCCCCGTGCTTCTTCTCGGCGAGAGCGGAACCGGCAAGGAAGTTCTAGGACGATTGATCCACAAGCTGTCGAAGCGCGCCCATCGCACCTTTCTGAAGGTCAACTGCGCCGCCGTTCCCGCCGACCTGCTGGAGAGCGAACTCTTCGGCTACGAGCAGGGCGCCTTTACTGGGGCCAATCATTCCAAACCCGGCAAGTTCGAGCTTTGCAACCGGGGAACGATTCTGCTGGATGAGATTGGCGAGATGCCGCCGAGCTTGCAGGCGAAACTGTTGCACGTTTTACAGGATCAGACATTCTCCCGGCTGGGCAGCCGCTCCATCATCAAAGTTGACGTACGCATTCTGGCGGCCACCAACATCAACATTCCAGAGGCCCTGGCCAGCAAGCGCCTGCGCGAGGATCTGTACTATCGCCTCAACGCTTTCACCATGCAGATTCCGCCTCTGCGCGATCGCAAAGAAGAGATTCCCATCCTGCTCAAGCACTCCATGTCGCGCATGGCCGAGCGCTACGCGCGTCCGCCGCTGCCACTCTCTCCGGCGCTGTTACAGGCTTGCCAGAATCACTCCTGGCCTGGCAATCTTCGCGAATTAAATAATTTCCTTAAACGCTACCTGATTCTTGGAGATGAGAATCTCGCCGTTACGGAATTGCTTCCCCGAAACGACGGCACAGGTGGCGTACACGGCGATGCCTCGGCCAGAGCGTCGGAGTCGGGAGGCGGACTGAAGTCTTTAGCTCGTTCCGCAAAAGATGAAGCGGAAGCGCAGGCCATTACCCAGGCCCTCGAACAGACGAACTGGAATCGCAAACAGGCCGCTGTAATTCTTCAGATCAGCTATAAAGCTCTTCTCTATAAAATTCGCCAGTATGGTATCGCCGAGGCGAAGGGACATCACAAGCTCTCAGCGGGAGCCTAAAGTCCCGGGAACAAGAATTCCCTTTCTGAACGGCCCTGACAGCTGTCTCAGCAAAACCGTGACACGAGAGGACTAAGCCCGATCTTCCATTTACCGGCCGTTTCTCACCAATCTACCAACCAATTCCTACCAAAGGGCTTGGCGAGAATTTTATGGGCAGTTTTGTGCGCTAAACCGTGACTTGTTGCGCCGCCGATCTTAAACTGAATCTTAAGCCGGCTCACCTCGGGGATTTGAACGCCTTTCAAACCGAGATCGATGGTTCGGAAGGTCGGCTACCCGGCTCTTAATTACGACACACCCCCGCGCCTCCCCCCTCGTTGTTATATTTGCTTGGGTCACATCCGCCCGCTTTCTTCACACATATACAGTCACAAACGATCTCGTCGAGTGTGACCTCAGTGTTTTGCCACTTTTTTTCGGTGAAATCACTTTTGACATCGTAACTAGCGACAATCGTCCATACCTGTTGCGAACATGTTTCGTCGGCGGCTTTTCCTTTTGCGGGAGTACATTCACGCGTACTTGATCGGAAGCTTATGCTGGGGTTGTGTATTTCACTGGGTTGTTGAGTTATTTGAGCTGTCGGGCGGACATTGGGAGTTTTGCAGTCATAATGCGCATCCCCTTCGAGGATTGGTGGAAGCGCCGTTTTAAAATGCCTCGTATTGGAGCCACTGGCATTCGGAGTCGGCGACTTGCATGCAGCTAGCAGCAGGATCGTGGAAAACGCCAGTAACGCGCGCATTCTTGGCTTCATCTCGGGCTCTCCAATTTCTTCGGGAGAATTGATCGGGTCAACCGCGACAATGAATACCTGCCTCCAGCCTGGCCGTTGGCTGTGAGGCTTTTAGTGCCGGGATTGTCTACCCCCGATTATTAACTAAGCCGCTCTGCGCGCCGCTGATCTGTCGCTGCCATACAGCACAGTTTCCGCCGCGAGGTTTAAGGCACACTCAACGTAATCGTTTGGCTCTTAGTATCGCTTCCAGATGTTGCTGTCACCGTGATGGTGTAGTTTCCAGCAGGCGTTCCGCTCACCGGGGCTTGCGTGGTTTGGCCGCTGCAGGCGGGCAATAGCAAGAGCATCACAAACATCGCGCACAAAGACAAAATTCCAAGCATTCGTTTCCGCCGCCCGCCGCCGCCAAAGCCAAAACACAGCAGGGTCATTCCGGGAACGACCAACCAGATCGCATACAGGCGACGGCTGAATAAACCCGCGGTCGTCAGTGGGCGAGCGGTCGTTGTGATATTCAGCGTAGACGAACCAGGACCGACCAGCGTAACCGGATTGCTGGTGAAGTTGCACGACGATGCCGTGGGCAAGCCCGTGCACGCTAAAGAAATATTCGTTCCGTAGACCGGATGTGGCGAAAGCTGTACCTGATATGCGGCCGTATCCCCGGCCACTTGCACGCTGTTATTGCTCGGTGTGACGGCAAGGCTGAAGTCGGACATCTGCGCCGGCACCGAGGTCTGGGCCAGTACGATGTTGCCCGGTCCCGTTACTTGTACGGAACCGCCATTGAACGAAGCCTGGCTCCCGCTGGTGTTCGGTGTGGGAGATACCACGATGGTGACGGTGGCCGTCGAACCTGCTTGCAGCGGAGGCAAGCTACAACTCACGGTGGGATTGGTCGACCCTGAGCCATTACAGGTTCCCGCGCTTGTACCTCCGGACACGAATGTAAGTGGCACAATCGTAATCGAAGGACTCAGATTATCCAGAAGCGTAATGTTATTGGCCAGGTCGGGACCGTTATTCGTCACCGTATACGTGAACGTCGCCTGATTTCCTGCGCTGATGTAGGCTTGGTTCGTGCCCAGCGTAAGGACACCGCTGAGCGACAAGCTCAGCGCGGATCCAAGTTGCGTCACAAATGCGTCATATCCTCCGCCGTTACTGGTCTGTAAGGGTTTTGAGACCTGCAAGTCCGTCGAATTGGTGCTTCCCGCGAAGTATGCGGTTTGATTGACGTCCAAAGTCACGCCTGTTCCCTCGTCAGTGCCGCTTCCCCCAAAGTAGTTCGCCCAAGAACCAGCGGTGGACTGCCCGACTGCGGCGCCCGTGTTCAGCCGTGCTATGAAAGCGTCCTGCGGACCGTTCAGCGCGCTCTGAATGGCATTCGGAGTGGGCGCGACGGGGAAATTCGTCGACTGAGTCCAACCCGTCACCAACGCGCCGCTGGCATTATCCACGGTGATCGCCTGTCCCGCCTCGTCACCGCCACCGCCAAGATAGGAAAAATAGTTGAGCGCCACGACCACCGGAACGCTCGTTGTCGTGATAGTAGAGGTGGGATTGGTAAGACGCGCCACAAAAGCATCTGTCGGACCGCCGGCCGTTGACGTGCACGTCCCATTGGAAACCGGCAAGTTGTTTAAACATTTTTGAAACGGCGCGGACGTGACCGCAGTAGTTGTGCTCTGTCCAATATCATTTGAATTCGTAGTTCCGACGATATAAACGTTCGCCGCGCCCGGATCGAGAGCGACCTGTGATCCGGAATCCGTCGCGCTTCCTCCGACATATGTCGACCAGATCAGTTGCTCTCCCTGACTGCCGCCTGGATTGAGCTTGGCTACAAAGGCATCCGAAGCCGTGGAACTGCCCGTACTCGTGCAGGATGGAGGATTCACGATCGTGGTCGGCGGCGGCGTATCCAAACACGGCTGGTAAGGATTCAAGATGGGGAAGTCGGTGTTGCTGCTTCCCGCGACCCCGGTATAGAGGAAATTCGTGGTGCCAGTGAAATAAACGTTGAAGGCGGTATCCACAGCAATGCCTCCGCCCACAGCAATGGGCGTAGGCGTGTTATAAGTCGCTCCGCCAAAATAGGTGGAATAGGCAATGCTGCGCGCGCCCAATGAAGTTGGAATCACTTTCGTTACGAAAAACTGAATGGATGCTCGCGAAGTGATTTGATAGGGCAATAGGTTGGGAAGCGTGGTCGCCGGAAATTGATCGGTATTGCTGGCCACATCCGTAGACGTGGTCGTCCCGGTCACGTATATATTGCCCGAAGAGTCGATAGCCATCCCGCTGGCCACGTCGGTGCCGTTACCGGAAAGATAGGTTGAGTACGCCAAGGTTGCACCGGTGTATTGCAACTCGGTCACGAATACGTGCGAAGTACCCGTGCTACCCGCTGCGGGACCGTTTTGATAGGCGGTAGACGTTGTCGTGGGAAAGTTAGTTGAAGAGGTTGTGCCCGCTACAAATTGGTCGCCCTGCCCATCAACGTTGATTGCAACGGGGCTGTCGGTTCCATTGCCGCCGAGATAGGTCACGAAATCGAGAACCGCAGGTATAGAACCCAGCGGCGGCGTGATCTTGGCGATGTAAACGTTCTGCGCACCCGCGAGCGCGGTTTGATAGACCCCAGCCGCTGGAAGATTCGGCGAGGTCGTCGAGCCGGTCAGATAAAGATTAAAGCTCGCATCGACGGCAATGGAAGTCGCAAGTTCGTCTCCGCTGCCGCCGAAATAAGTCGAGAAGCTCAGAATTGGATCGATCACCAGTTCGCGCGAGTGGTCGTAAGGTCCAATCGCGAATCCTGCACGGTTTGCCCCGCGTAAAACGAAACGCCCATCCACTGGCTGTTGCTTTCCGTCGATCTCCTGATAGACCCGCGGCGCCTGCAGTTGCACGCTGCCGTCGCTTGCCTGGACGACCAGAGCTCCATCTTTCAACTCCACTTTTTTAGCGCCGTCGAACTCGAGTTCCGCTCGCCCAGGATCGGAGCCGGGCGCCACCTGGAAGTCATATTCCAGCCGGCCCTGATTTCCGTAGAAGAGCAAGTTGATGCCCGGATAAACATTCTCATAACGCACGCGCGCAAACTGCGGAACGTCCTGCCTCCACTTCGTGGGATCGCTTCCCAGCAAATAATTACTCTTGCCGGGTAAAAGATCGGCTCCCTCTAAATTGACGTCTGGATTCGACCCCACCAGCTTCATTTGCAGGGTATCGGCGCGACCCAGCGCCGCAGGTTGCTTCGTCGAAGATTGCTTTGTCGAAGCTTGATTCGTCGAATCTTGCCGCGACGGCTTCGACGGCGTTCGGGAGACTAAACTCAAAATTGCGCCTTTAGACCCCAAAAATAGACTGTATCCAGAACCACGAGTCACGAACTTCGCACGGGGATCAGCAGGGTCCAGATTGCCTTGACCCTGGTTGGGTTCGAAAATCAGCGGCAGACCGGCAAAAAGTGACCGCGCACGAAGCTGCGCCGTAGCGCCCGCATCCGCCGACACAGCCGTCGTCGTTAAGAGGCTGGGGACAAGATCCCGATTCCCAATTCCCGATTTCTCAAACCTGAACCCGCCGACAGCCGGTCCTTCCATCGCTGAAAGCTGGGCCGCAACCCTCGCGTTGTGATGCACACGAGCACCCCAGCCGAGAACAGCGTATCCTGCCCCGAGCAGTGCCAGCCCAGCGGCCAGAACACGAATTCGTCCCACGGATGCTCTCCACCAACGGCGATCTACGTTCACTCGTTCCTCCGATGCGATCAAAACCAGTTTTCTCCGGTTTTTCTTCAATCGTTTCCGTTCAGAAATCGTTTCCGTTCAGACCGTTTTTCCTCAGATCTTTTTTCTCAGATCATTTTTGCTTCAGATCGTTTTTCGTCAGATCTTTTTCGTCAGATCAATGGAGAAATTAGAGATGGCACACAGGTCAACCGAGCCTCGCTCCGGCGAACCTGACCGCGGCTTGCTTGTCATCAGAACTGGCGGAAAAAAATTAAGTAACTACTTAAACATCTGACGGATAGACAAGTCAAGCGACCCCCAGCCCCGTCGCGCCCCGCCTACGAGGCGTCATCCCGAAACGCGGCGTACTTCAGCCGTGTGAGGGATCTCCGATAAACACGACTAGAGGGAGATCCTTCGTTCCGCCTGAAAAACGGCTCCCAGGATGACAAGCCTCCACCCCAGTCTCATCGCGACCCGTTTCGCTCCGGCTGTCACCGCCAGTCCGTGCAACGTGCCTTGCCGACGTCGTTTCCTGTTGGCCAACGCCAACAATCCGGCGATAGTGATGCTTCGCGCGCACGGGCAACCCAAGCCTTCTGTTGCTCCAGAATTCGTCAGATGCGGTTGACTGTAAGGAAAGATGCCGGGACCCGGCACAAAAGCCGAGGGAAGCATTGCAGACTATTGCGACCGAACCGAAAAAGCGCAGGAAAGTGCCACTATCCCAAAAAACTTTTCCCCACGACAACGCAGGATTCCCACTCCATTGAACTATTTCGCAAGCGCTCGTTATTCTCGCGACCCCGAGGCCTTGCCGTAGTATCATGCCTGCGCGAGTAGCTTCCAATCCAGTTGAGCCTTGCGCACGGTTGCGCCCCCCAGGCTCATGACGGGTTTCTGTTCCGAATTCCGAACAGATGGTTGATGTCAGTCCCAGTTAACGCTTTGCTGGTGCAAACTACAGACGTTTCTACCGGATTGCAGGCTACGCGGGCATTTCCAGTTAAAACTTAGATTTTGATCCAGCGACTTGCCTAGATAGTGGCTGGATAGCGACTTGCCGACTGCTGTATCCGCTTTTTGCAAACGCTTGCGGCCAGGGGCGGCCGAGTATGCAACCGAACTCAGAGGAACGGCGAACAGTACGGCGCTTTGACATGCGACTGCCCGCCGTCGTTCGCCTGGAAGATAGCGCCGAGATCCAGACCGAGACACAGAACGTCAGCGCGCTAGGCGTTTTCTTCTATCTCGACCGCACCGTCTCTTCCGGCAGCAAACTGGAAGTTACCCTGACCTTCCCTCCTCACATTACCCTCACCGACGCCGTTCGCGTCCGCTTCACTGCGCGAGTGATTCGCGTTGAAAATCCGCTCCCATCCGCGCGCGTCGGCACCGCCGCCGTGATCGAAGACTACCAATTCCTGCGCTCCGGTGGCGCTCCCGACTTCCTGTCAGCTCTGCAGAAAGAATGGAAAGCCACGAACTAGCGGGAACTCGCGATACGCCTAATTAAGTGTGGGGGGAATCCCTTTCCCGCTCCGTAAAGCGCGTGACTGCGCGGTCGGAAACCAGCCAGGAATTTCCACAACCCCATTGTGACATCCAACCTTGTCCACAGCCCATCACTTGCGCAATTATGGTCGAGACCGTGACGGTTGGCACAAGCCAATTCGCCGCGCCCCTAAGTCCTTTGCTTCACGGATTTTAGTATCTAAGTTCTTTGACATCCGGATTTTGCGGGGAATTTCGCGCTAACGTGAAGATTCCAGAGATTGGAGGGGGGAGGGGGGATACCCCCGAACTGTCTGAAGTCAACCCCGGCTTCCCTTCTTCACTTCTTTCATCTGCTGGCGCAGTTTGCTGAATCGTCGCACTAAGCTGCCGAGATAAACGCCGTGAATCACCCACGTGGCAATGTAAGCGGCAAACAGAAATTTAATCGCGTTCATCGTGGACTCCGGCTGAGCGGCAGGCTCGCCTTAGCCGCCGTTTCCGCTCCGACTAAAGATTGCATCGCGTGCGCTTCTTCTATCTCGCGATGCAGCAGTTCCAATCGAAACCGCGACCAGCAAACCAGAAATGCGAAACAAAGAAACGCCATCCAGCTGATCAACAGCACATGCAACATGCGCGGATCCATCGATCCGCCGCCACCAATCACCGGCTGCGGATGCTGGGTGCGAAAGAACCAGATTGAAAAATAAACCAGCGGCACATCCAGCGCCCCGAAAACTGCCAGAGCGGCCGCCAGCATCTGTGTCTGTGCGCTATTCGAAAAGCGCCGCAACACCAGGTAACTCACGTAAATCAGCCACAACACCAGCGTCGAAGTCAGGCGAATATCTCCCGGCGCCCACCAGATGCCCCACACCGGACGCGCCCAGATTGGCCCCGTAACCAGCACGATGGTGCAAAAAACTACGCCTACCTCCGCAGTTGTAACCGCGAGCACGTCGAGCAACTGCCCGGGAAAATATCTCCCTACCAAAAAATAAAATATTGGAATCAAAAGCACCGTCGTTGCCACGGCGCTCGGCTGCATGCCCGTAGGAAGCATCCGTTGTACTGGGGGCACAAAACACGCACTTATCCCTAAAACGCCGCCCACAATGACGATCCACTTCGCCGCAGTTTTTGTCGATGGCTTTCTGCTGGTCAAATACTGAATCGACGCAATGAAATTAATAAAGAACAGCAGAAAAGCGGTCCACGCCGAAGGCACATGATAGTAAATAATCCGGTACACGTCGCCCTGCTGCGCGTCGGTAGGCGCAACCACCAGCGCCTCGTACAGGGCATAGGCCAGCAAAATTGCGGTGAGCACCGATAAGATGGCGAAAAGTCGCTTCATTCCGCGTGCAAAATCATTCCGAACAATGCCAGGCAAGCTGTAGTAAACACCACATCGTAGGTGAGAAGCAACACGATGTAAAAGTGCGCAGAATTCTCCCCGGTCAGAATTGACGTAGTTCCCGCGACCATGCCCAGCACTGCCGGAATGGAAATGGGAAACAACAGCAGCGGCAGCATGATCTCGCGGCTGCGTGTGCGCAGCGACATTGCCGCAAAGAATGTTCCATTCACCACCAGCGCCCACGTTCCCAAAACCGCAATCGGAATCAACTGCCACGCCGGACCCAGGACTCGCAAGTTATAAAAAATCACGAACAACGGAGTCATCAGCGCTTCCAGAACGCTGACAAAAATAAAATTTCCCACCGCTTTCGCCAGGAATAACGCATTCGCCGGCGCCGGAGAAACCCGATACGCGTCCAGCACCTGATTGCGCAATTCGCGCGCCCATGTCTGGTTGAGCGCCACCACCGCTGCAAACAAAAACGCCACCCAAACCAATCCGCCGACAATGTGTCGCGACTCTTCGGCCAACGGATCGAAAGAAAATACGAAGATCACCACCACCAGCAAGGAAAAAAACAGCATGGAATTCAGCGCATCCTTCGAACGCCACTCCAGGCGGATATCCTTGACCAGCGTCGCGAGCGTCACCGCCCAGAGCGAATTCATTGGACGTCCTCACCCAAACTCGTGACGCGCGCCAAGCCGACAGTTCGATCCACAATCTGCCCGGCCTGCATCCAGACGAATTCATCGGCCACGCCTTCCAGCAGCGATGCCTGATGCGTGATCACAAAAACTGTCTTTCCCGCGTCGCGCATGCCCTTGAGCAGCCCCACCATAGCCCGCGCGGAATGCACGTCCACGTTCGAGAACGGCTCATCCAGCAGAAGAACTTTCGGATCGTGCAGAATCGCCCGCGCCAGCGACATCCGTTGCCGCATTCCTTGCGAGTACTGCCCTACCGCCCGCGTCAACTGCGGATCAAGTCCCACGGCACGAATCACTTCCTCGCAGCGCTGATCTTTATTTCCACTTTCATTGCGACCGTCCTCATTGCGACCGCCGCCGCCGATGCCATAGAGCCGCGCAAAGTACCGCAGGTTTTCCAGGCCACTCATTTCGTCATAGAGCAGCGACGGATGCGCCATATACCCGATATCGCGGCACGCTTCCCGGGGAGTCTTGCCGAAAACCGAAATCGTTCCGCGCGTCGGATCGGCCAGCCCCGCCAGCGCCCGCAAGAGCGTCGTCTTCCCCGCGCCGTTCTCCCCGATAATCGCGTGAAATCGTCCGGCATCGAATTCGGCAGTCACGCCGCGCAAGGCGGCAAAACGCCCAAATTGCTTGATGACGTTGTTAACGGTAACGATGGGGATCGAGGTTTCGGTCACGGAGTTGCGGCGTGGATATCAATTGCCGCCACGAGTTTACCGGAGGTTAGGGATCCGTGCATTCGAACGCGACTCGACCCGGCCCGCTCGCCCGGATTTGTTCGAACAGGTTTGGTTCAAACAGGTTTAGTTCGTTTGACGAAGGCTGTCCTGGAACTAGCTCTAGTTTGAAATACTGCCGCCGGACGGTTGCACCTGCGTCACACTTTTTGCCGGTTCAGCAGGTGGCGTTCCCGCCGGCGTTCCCGGCTGCGGAGCATATTTCGATGCGCACTTGGCTTGCAGTTGCTTGGCGTGAAAGACGCCATCGCGATCGAAGCGGCCGTCGGCCAGCGCCTGGGAGTCGTCCTTGAACGTGTCGGGCGGCGC
>Ga0182024_10016646_pt1 | contig 13919 bp, 9 predicted proteins | sample P32metaG_FD_120480 | JGI IMG/M metagenome (GOLD analysis project Ga0182024, IMG submission 120480) | Permafrost microbial communities from Stordalen Mire, Sweden - P3-2 metaG (Illumina Assembly) | ecosystem: Environmental > Terrestrial > Soil > Wetlands > Permafrost | place: Sweden: Stordalen... | reverse complement strand
TGTTTCCCAGTGAGGACTCCAGTGCTGGCAAGCAACGGCTGGGGCACATCAGCAAGCAAGGCAGTTCGTTGTTGCGCTTCTTGCTGGTGGAGGCAGCCCAAGCAGCTGCGCGTATCCATCCCGAGTGGCGACGTCGCTACATTCACCTGGCGATGCGTCGGCACAAAAACATTGCCAGGGTAGCGATGGGGCGCCGGTTGGCAGTTCGCTTGTACTGGATGCGGCGGAATGGTTCTGAGTATTCGCAGTCGTTAGAGTTCGGTTCGCACGCGGGACAGCTCGGTACCGGACATGGAGTGAACTAGAACGCCGTCTCAATGATTGGGCATCCCGCTCCGTGCAAAGGCGAACGAGTAATCATGGTCGAAGTTTGATCGGAGAAATGTTTAGGTCGGACTGAAGCCGGCCGAAAGATTACAGGCGAGCCGTGGTCATCGACGCTGGGCCAGAGAACAAGGCGAAAGAAGACACTCTTCGAAGTGAGCGGAAAAGTGCGCTCAATAAACGTTTGACAGGGCCGACGTTGTTAGAGATGTACGATGGAAGCATCAATCAGGACCAATGCTTACAGGAGCAATATTGAGATGCGTCCGCAATACAATGAGGCAGGTTCGAGTCTAAAGGACAGCTAAGCGAGTCGCTTTTTGAACAACGTTGTCCCCAACAGGCCCAGTAGGCCGATACCCAGCAGGCCGAGGCTTGAAGGCTCGGGAGCCGTTGTAATATCGTAGGTCGCGCCAAAATCGAAGTCGCTGCGAAGGGTGTCACCGACCCAGGTGACGGTCAGATTGTCGCCTACGAGGTTGAAGGACAAGCCGCCATTGTCAAAGGTATCCGAGACGTTGGAAACGTTAGCGCCGGCAAAGGCGCTGTCAGTGAAGACCATTGCCCAGTTGAGAGCGCCCGCGAACGGCGCGTTCAGATCGGAAATGGTAAGCGTGGCGTCAGTGAAATTTGCCTGATCAAAGTTGAAGGAGTCGTTGAAGCCAAATGTCGGAGTGCCGTTGATTACCACCGTGGGACCAGCATCGTTTTGAAACCCGCTGGGCACGAAACCGTTCGACGGGTCGAAGTAGTTAGTAGGGGCGCCGCCGATGTTGAGTTGACCGGTAACAGTAGTTCCGGTCAAGCCGTCGGCCAACGCAAGTGTAGGTACCATCAAAAGCGCCGTAAGAAGGGCGAATGGCGCTAATCGTCTTGTCATGTTCCCTCCGTCTGGGATTTGCCCGAGAGTTCGATTCGGTCCATCGTCCTCATTGTGTAACGTGCCGAAGAAAATTGCCCCCAAAGTTTGAATTGCTTAGACTGGCCTGAACGGGCATCTGCAATCGAGCATCCAGATGTCGCCTTAATTTCCAACATGGCGCATCTAGCAGATTAAGAAGACATTGCCTCCACATTGATGACGCTCGGCGCGCGTTCATCAAACGGCGACATCAACGAGTTGTTTACCAAATATTCAATCAATTGCGGTCTACCGGAACAATCTTGCATATCCGTGGTCATCGCTGCTAACGGTCCCGACGCGGGTAACTCCCGACAAGGGGCGCTGCCGGATTAGGGAAAATCTGGGGCCGGTCGCGCCTTGTAGTCGTGGTCGCTCATGATGCGAAGCCTAGTCCGGACTTCTTCGAGTCCAAGTAGCGTTTAGCGTTCGGAGTCTATGAGCAGTTATTCTCCGATTGACAGCCGCCAGCCCAAGCATGCCAACCATCAGCATCGGCAACAACGAAGGCTCCGGCGATGCTACCGGCGTGGCAGACCAGAACTGCGGCAAGAGCACGCCGACCGGACCTTGCGGGCCGTACAGTTCCTGGTCGATGTTAATCCCATTGCAACATGCTTCCAAGGAGGCAGCGAATTGCAGCGGTCCGGCGCTGACGGCAAACTCGCCGCTACCAAAGTAATCGAGCGTCCAGTCGTTTCCTGCCGAATCAACCACAATATAATTAAGGTCCGTCGTCGAATAGATGCTCGGGGTGGTCAGGCCCGACACGATTGTGATCTGGTAGGAATAACTGAAGTTGATTTCCTCTCCATTCACATCGAAGCCCGCGGTTGAGTACAGGTCATAGGTCGAGCTACTATCTGCATGCGCTATCCCTGCCAACAACAGTGCTGCTACTGCAGCTAGGCCCGCTTTCATTTGGCTCCTCCTTTCGGGACGCGTTGGGGTCGCCACTAGTCTCCAGCAATTCGCACATCAACTCGTCAGCATCGGCAGCAAGCCCACAGCACTGACTTGCGGTCCACGATTACCGGAGCCTACCATAACCTTCGCGCTAATGAGTAACCGCATCTATCGCACGACGTGAGCGAAGCCAGATTTGACGAGGAGGAACCGTAAACATAGGTAAGGCCGCACATGGTGCTGGCCTCGACCGTGCGCAAAACGGCAACACAATGCTCGCCGATGCGTAACCTGGGTGCAATGTGAGGGAGATAGAATGCGATGTGCGGACGCTTTAGACCTGTGGACTTTCCAGTCAGTACACAGGCGGGAGGGATCGTGCCGACCGTCCAAGTGTGTGCGATTTGCGACAGGCAAAACTGCGGTGCGACTGTCGTCCTCTCCAGGCTTGGTTCCGACAAGAAGCATTTTGATTCGGAGACTGCTTCCATCGAGTTGATTTGTCCGGCTTGTAGCAAACCTTTCGAAGTATCAATCACTGAAATGGAACGGGTGGCCGTCTCTGAGGATCAGCTGCAAAAAGGTTTTTTCGGCGGACGCAGGAACGCGCGTGCCAAGTCTGCAGGCGCGAGCCGCAGTTAGCCTGGAGCGGATTACGGATTAGCCGTGCGACCGCCATTTTAGCCGCGGCGATCATTGCGGTCCTTCTTTAATTTTGGTTCGCTCCTCGCGAAAGTTCAGGAAGGACTGGATGTTTTTCTGACTCTGGATCTTCGCGCAACACCGCCGGCAGGTGCAACGCGTAGTCTCGATGGAACCGATTGGAGCAGAGTTCTGGGCGGCGCCGCATGAACAAATCAGGAATGCAGGCGTTGGCAAAGCGAGCCTCCAAGAGCATTTTTCGACCCGACTGGATGCCACGGCGCTATTTGCGTCATCGAAACCGCCTGTCCTGCGAATTTGGGGGGTGGGACTAGGCTTGCATGGCTTCGCGCCGGTGGGCGGCCCTCAAATGGGCACTTTCCCCAAAGGCGGCGCGGCGCGTGACTTCCTCGGCTGTCGGGGCGTGTGCTGCGGCGATCGTCAGGGCTCGCTCCAGATTTTCCTTGCATCTCCGGTAGAGGCGAACCGCTTCCATTCGTTTCATTCGTCCGGCTTGCACCATTTGCGAGAACGCGTCTTCCTCTGCGTGTGTCCAGGTGTCCATTTTTTCTTCGTTGAGATTTGCTGGCGCCACTTCGAGGCCCGCTCGATGGGTTAGCGCGCGCACATATGGTTTCATCGGCGCCGCGTTCTCCTTCAACCATGGGACCACCATGCTTGACTCTCAAATTGGCGAAGAGTAGCGTACGGGCCAATCTCGACCGCGTGACGAAAACTTGAATTAGGGAGAATCGTTATGGAAAAACAGCTCTCAACGATAGGTTATTGGCTGGGTGTACTTTCTACGGCCCTGGCGCTGATACTTCGGGCGCTCGCCGCTCTCCGTATGTTTCCGCCGCAAATGGGCGCCCCCGGTGGCATCGCCATTTCCTACGTGAGTTTCCTGCATGGTGCCGTGCTCTTTTTTCTGTTGGCCATCGCGAGTTGGTGCCGCGCCTCAAGATCCTAGGGTGCTGTAGCGCAAACCGAGGCCAACTGAAAAAAGGGGCTTGTGCCTACCAGCAGCGCTTCAACGAGCGCCGCGCTGAGGTCACCTGAGCCAAAATTTTGTTTTATCGGCGCCGCATGAACAAATCAGAAAAGCGGGTCCTCCGGCAGTGTGTTTCGAGCGGGTTCGATGCTGCCGGCGGTGTTAGATCGGAAACGCAGACGGAAATGTAACCGCAACCGTCCCGGTTCCGCTTAGAGCGGATTGCTGAGGACTACTAGACGCGCTGTCGGCCACGTTTAACTCTGTGGAGCGCGAGCCTACCGCCGTAGGACTGAACTTCCCTAAAATCGTGCAGGAGGAACTCGCCGCAAGTGTGCTTGTGCAAGTACCCGTCCCAGTGTTTACGAAGTCCGCGGTATTTCCGCCTGTCATCGTCACTACAATCGAAGTGACTGATGTCGCGGTCGTGTTCGTCAATGTGAAGGTAATCCGGCCCCCATGGCTCTAAAATAGCCGATTTGGGTTATAAGTGACGCGCCATCAACAGGCTTTAGGGTTAGACCCTAATTTTCATAACCCGGAGGTCGTTGGTTCAAATCCAACCCCCGCAACCAATTCGAGATTTTGAAGGCCGGGCCCAGCCGCCCGGCCTTTTTGTTTTCAGCTTATGTCACGCGTCTCGTGCAAGCCTTATTTCGCGCACGTGCTGTGTGCGATGGAGAGCTAATCGTTTGTTTCTGCTGAACTGGCAAAAACCAGGAAGGCCCACGGATTCAGAGGAAGCTTTACTTCGCCACGTGACTCGATAACCGCGGGTATCTCGGACCCCTTGTCTCCCCATCGCTTGTCGGCCGAATCGAGCGTCCTATGCCAGCGGCCGAGGGGAATCGGTAACAGGAGATCAGTTGGGGCCTGAGAAAAGTGGCACACAATTAGTACTTGGCTGGAGGCCTTCCACCTCCTGGCCAGCAGCACTTTCTCTTCGGCGAAGGATGTGAGTTCCATGGCATTCTTGTCCAGCTGTGCCAGTGGCGGCAGAGTATGTCGGAGGCGAAGCAGTTCCTGATAGAAATGCCAAAGGATGCGATGGTGCCCTGCGGATTGTAAATCCCAGTTGAGCTTCGAACTTAGGAACGTTACTTCGCTCTGAGGGTCGGGAATATCGCCAGTCCAGCCAAATTTTGCAAATTCGCCTTTCCGCCCTTGGCGTACCGCTTCAATCAGCGATGGATCTCCGTGACTGACAAAGTACGCAAAGGGCGCCCGTTCGCTGTACTCTTCACCCATAAATAATAGAGGAATGTATGGTGACAGCAGAACAGTCCCCGCGGCCAGCTTCAATTGCGCAATCGACAGCGATTGTGACAGCCGGTCACCAAGACGGCGATTCCCGGCCTGATCGTGGTTCTGTGCGTAGACGACGAAGCGTTTCGCCGGGATCTGCTTCGACGAACTTCCATAACGCTTTTGGCGAAACCTGGAATATTGCCCCGCGTACAAAAACCCTTCTCGATAGCTGCCCGCTAGATCTTCAATTCCGCGAAAGTCCTGGTAATAACCATCCTGCTCCCCTGTTAAGAGAACGTGCAGAGAATGGTGAAAATCGTCGTTCCATAACGCGTCGAATCCCCATCCGCCTACCTCCGGCGCGCTGACCACCCGAGCATCGTTTCGATTGCTCTCCGGGATCAGATGCACGTCCCGGCCGAGCGCCTTAGCCCTGGTGTGAACGGCTGCGCGAAGTGCTTCGAGGAAAGTTCGCGCGGAATTGTCCACGATCGCGTGGATGGCGTCGAGGCGAAGTGAATCGATGTGGAAGTCTGTGACCCATTCCAGCGCATTCTCGATGAAATATCGGCGGACCTCATCGCTCTGGGCGTCGTCGAAATTGATGGCTTGTCCCCAAGGCGTCTCGTAGAGGTCCGTGAAATAAGGACCGAAATCAGCCAGGTAATTACCCTCTGGACCAAGATGGTTGTAGACGACATCGAGCACTACCGCGATTTGGAGTTCATGGCAGGCGTCGACCAACGCTTTGAGGCCGAGCGGGCCGCCGTAAGACGCTTGGACCGCGTAGGGGTAAACTCCGTCGTAACCCCAGTTGCGGTCCCCGGGAAATTGAGCAACCGGCATCAGTTCGATGGCCGTAACGCCCAGATTTTTGAGCGTCGCCAGCCGAGGGATTATGGCGTCAAAGGTTCCTTGCGGCGTGAATGTTCCCACATGGAGCTCGTATAGAACGTACTTTTCAATTGGCAGCCCGGTCCATCGGGAATCGTTCCAGCGAAACAGATTGTCTACGACTTGAGATGGCCCGTGGACCCCTCTTGGTTGATATCGGGACGCCGGATCGGGTCGTTCCTTCTCATTGTTGAGGCGATAGCGGTAGAAAGCCCCAGAGGAGACGCCGGTAGCAACAATGTGAAAATACCCGCAGCCGACAGACTGCATAGGAATCGCGCGCTCTTGCGGATCGCCAAAGCAGACGTCGACCCGGTTCGCGTGCGGAGCCCAGACGAGAAAACTGCATGCGTCCTCACCTAGAAGCTGGGCACCAAGGTTTTCCTTGCGGGGGGAAGACACGGTTTCTGCATTCCTCATAGGACTGGATGGCTGGTGACGCTTTCAGTATACACAGAGGAGCACGTCGTTTCGCGCACGAGAGATTCCCTGCGACGGAGTACGATATTCGCTGATCGACAACAGGACAATTCGTACCGACCTGACCTATAATGATTTCCCAGCCCGAATGGGAGTCGCATGCGGCTCGCTCGGCCCGCCGTTAGTGCAGTCGATCAGGATTGTTCACCGAAGTCCTAGAGAGCCTATGGCGCACCCTCGGATTCCCCTCGCCTGCTACAGGCTTCAATTCAACGGAGACTTTACCTTTCGCCGCGCGTCGGCCGCGCTGGACTATCTCTCCCGGCTCGGAATCACGGATATCTATGCGTCTCCCCTGTTGCAGAGCCGGTTAGGCAGCAAGCACGGGTACGACGTCACGGATCCATTGCGGATTGACAGCGAGTTGGGCAACGAAGAGCAGTTTGAGGCCTTCCAGTCGCAGTTGCAAAAAAAAGACATGGGCCTGCTGCTGGACATTGTTCCGAATCACATGGCTGCGAGCCCGGAAAATCCATGGTGGATGGATGTCCTTGAGAATGGTCCCGCATCCGCTTACGCAGCCTATTTCGATATCGATTGGCATCCGCCGTCGCTTACGCTCGATAACAAAATCCTTTTGCCCGTGCTCGGCAGCTTCTACGGCCACGCTCTTAACAACCGCGAGCTCCAACTCGCTTATCGGCGCGGAACTTTCCTGGTCCAGTATTTCGACATGTCTTTTCCGCTGGCTCCGAAGTCCTACCGCCGGATTCTGAAGCATCGAGAGCACGTACTGGAAAAGAAGCTCGGTGCGGATTCGACCGCCTTTCAGGAGTATCTGGGAATCGTCGCGGCCTTGGCCGCGCTGCCGGAGCGGGATTCCTTGACTATGGACGGAGCCGGCGAGCGGCGCCTGCAAGTTGCCGGGATCAAAGAGCGGCTGCGCCAGCTGCACGAAACGAACAGCGAAGTGCAGCGATTTGTAAGGGACAATCTGAGAATTTTCAATGGCAGGCGAAACCATCCCAGCAGTTTTCGCAGCCTAGATCGCTTGCTGTCCGAACAGGCTTTCGTACTGGCGTATTGGCAAAACGTCAACGAAGGAATCAACTACCGGCGTTTTTTCAACATCACGGATTTGGTGGGCGTGCGCGTCGAGGATCCCATGGTGTTTGAAGCTATCCATGCCGTGATCCTGCAGTTGATTGAGAGAAGGGCCGTCACCGGGCTGCGCATCGATCACATTGACGGGCTTCGCGACCCGCTAGGCTATTTGCGGCGTCTGCAAGAACGCGCCAGCGGCTCCCAGGAGAAGGGAAACAGCTTCTACGTGATTGTGGAAAAAATACTCTCCGGAACTGAACAACTTCCCAGGGAATGGCCGGTGGAAGGAACGACGGGCTATGAATATCTGAACGCCGTCAACCGGCTGTTTGTGCACCCGCAAGGAGCGCGGGAGATCGAAGAGATTTATTATCGATTTCTGGGACGCGAGCTTAACTACGAAGACGTAACGTACCAGAAGAAAAAACTGGTCATGTCCACATTGCTCTCGGCGGAAATGAGATACCTGGGCCGCCAGCTCAGCGTCTTGGCTGAAGGGGATCGCTATGCGCGGGACCTTTCGCGAATGGAGCTTGCGCAGGCTCTGATCGAAACCACCGCATGTTTCCCCGTTTATCGAACTTATATTCGCAGCATGGAAGTGCCCGCCGAAGCAAAACGTGATATTGGCAGCGCCGTCGACGCCGCGCGAAGTCGAAACCCGCGCCTCGATGCATCTTGCTTGGAGTTTGTGCGCGATGTGCTGCTTCTGAAGGATGCTGGGCACTTGTTTGCGGAGCAGCGGGAAGCGCGGCTGGCATTCGTAATGCGTTGGCAGCAGTTCACGGGTCCGATTGTCGCCAAGGGCCTGGAAGACACCGTTCTCTACGTCTACTGCCCGTTGCTTTCGCTCAACGAAGTAGGCGGAAACCCCAGCCCTTCTGCCGTGGTCGCCTCCGACTTCAACCAAATTGCGACTGAACGCGAACACCGCTGGCGATATGGCGTGAGTTGCACTTCCACGCACGACACCAAGCGTGGCGAAGACGTGCGTGCTCGAATCAACGTTCTGTCGGAAGTTCCTCGAGAGTGGCAGAAGCACCTCAATCGGTGGGCGCGGTGGAACAAGAAAGGAAAACGAGTCGTCGAGTCTCAGGAGGTTCCTGACCGCAACGAAGAAAACTTTTTGTACCAAACCCTGCTGGGCGCGTGGCCCCTCGAACAAGACGCGATGCCGCATTTCCGTGCGCGCCTGGAAGCCTACGTCATCAAAGCGATTCGCGAAGCGATGGTGCACACGCGCTGGACGCGTCCCAACAGCGCTCATGAGCGAGCGGTAGTCGGTTTTCTCAAGGCTCTGGTTGAGCCCGCTCGGGGCAATCTGTTTCTGAATGATTTCCTGAAATTTCAGCGCAAGGTCGCTGTCTACGGGATGCTAAATGGTCTGGCGCAACTGCTGGTGAAGATGACCAGTCCCGGCGTGCCTGATATCTACCAAGGATGCGACCTCTGGGACCTCCGTCTTGTCGATCCCGATAACCGTGGACCCGTCGATTTCAGACATCGCGCTGCCTTACTTGACGAAATCGAAAAGCGCAGCAAGCAGGATCCGTTGCGTCTCGCACGCGAACTCGTGCAGAATTGGCACGACGGGCGCATCAAGCTTTATCTCATTTGGAGGATCCTGAATCTTCGGCGCAGGCACCCTCGAGTCTTCCTCGACGGACAATTCCTGCCGATGAAAACGACCGGCGGGAGGGAGGCTAACCTGATTGCCTACGCGCGCCGTAGGGGCAATACTTGGATCATGACCATCGTGCCCAGATGGCTGGCACGCTCGAAGGTGCCGCTCGCTTCAACTCGCCTGCACAGGTTCTGGCGCGGTTCACACATAGCACTTCCAGCGAATGCGCCGCAATCCTGGCTGAACGTGCTAACCGGCGAGACTGTGGAGACAAGCCGTGTGCGAGGAGCCCCGACCTTGTCTTTGCGAGATGTCTTCAAGAATCTCCCGGTTGCCGTCCTGAGCGGGGTGAGCCGCTCTTCGAGACCAACTCGCGCCCAGACCTGACAGCTTGAAATCAGTAGTTGCATCAATCAGCTTAGCGAGAGAGTCGATCGGTTGCGCTGTATGCCGAATAAAATGGAGCCTTGGGGCGGTCCCAGTCCTGCCCTGCGACCAGGAGCTAAAGACGAATGGCGGAACAACAAGTGGACGCACGAAATCGCGTCGTAATCGAGCGGGTTTCGCCGGAAATCGATTGCGGGCGATTTCCGGTCAAGCGCGTTGTTGGCGAAAGGGTGGTTGTCGAAGCTGATGTGTTTGCCGACGGTCATGACCAGATCGCCTGCCAGATCCTGTACTGGCAGAATGAGAAGAAACTCAAGACATCTCCGATGAAGCCGCTCGGCAACGATCGCTGGCAGGGCGAGTTTTCTGTCGAGGAGCTTGGCCGGTATCAGTACACTGTGGAAGGCTGGATCGATCGTTTCGAAACTTGGCGCGTTGACCTGGTGAAACGAGTCGCCGCCGGACAGGACGTCCATATTGAGCTGCTGCTGGGAACCGGGATGATTGAAGAAGCGGCTGCGCAAGCAACGGGCGAGGACGCGCGGCTCCTCCGCCAGTGGGCAAACAGGCTGCGGGAAGCCAAGGATAAGCCGGAAGGCGGAGCGATTGCTCTCGAAGAAGGACTGCTCGAACTTATTCGACGCTATCCGGTGCGGCACTTCGCTAGCCGCTTCGAGAAACAGTTGGAGGTAATGGTCGACCGCGAAAAGGCGCGTTTCTCGACCTGGTACGAAGTATTTCCGCGATCGTGCGCTCCCGAGGCCGGGCGTCACGGAACGTTTCGCGATTGTGAACTATGGCTTCCCTACATCGCATCCATGGGCTTCGACGTAGTTTATCTGCCGCCAATTCATCCAATCGGGCGTGAATTTCGCAAAGGGAAAAACAATTCGCCAAACCCACAGCCCGCGGATTTTGGCAGCCCTTGGGCCATCGGATCCGCAGAGGGCGGCCATAAGTCCATTCATCCGAATCTCGGCACGCTCGCGGATTTCAAGCGCTTCGTGTCTGCCGCAGAAAAGCAAGGGCTTGAGGTCGCAATCGATATCGCCTTTCAGTGTGCGCCTGATCATCCCTACGTGCGCGAGGATCCGGAATGGTTCCGCAAACGTCCGGACGGCAGCATCCAATACGCAGAGAACCCGCCCAAGAAGTATCAGGATATCTATCCGCTGGATTTTGAGAGTGTGGAGTGGCGCGCATTGTGGGAGGAATTGAAGAGCGTTTTCGATTACTGGATCGATCAGGGTGTGCGGATCTTCCGCGTTGACAATCCTCATACCAAGCCTTTCACTTTCTGGGAATGGGCGATTGGCGAAATCAAGAAACGTCATCCCGAAGTGCTCTTCCTTGCGGAAGCATTTACCAAGCCCGCAGTAATGTACCGGCTCTCGAAGTTGGGATTTTCCCAGTCCTATACTTATTTCACCTGGCGCAACACGAAAGAGGAGATCACCGAGTACTTCAGCGAGCTTGTCGAGACCGAAGTGCGTGAATACTTCCGCCCGAGCCTGTGGCCAAACACACCGGACATCCTGCCGGGATTTCTTCAGGCAGGCAATCGCCCCGCATTCATGGTCCGGCTGATACTGGCGGCAACGCTGGGGTCGAGCTATGGAATCTATGGACCGGCATTCGAGCTATGCGAAAACACTCCGTTTCAGCCTGGCAGCGAGGAGTACTTGAATTCCGAGAAATATGAACTGAAACACCGCGATCTGAATTCTGCGGGAAGCTTGAGGGATTTTATTGCCCGGATCAACCAGATTCGCAAAGAAAATCCGGCACTGCAAAGCAATCGCAGCCTCCGCTTTCACGAAACGGACAATCCGGAGCTGATCTGCTACAGCAAAACGAGCGACGATCTTTCAGACGTAATCATCGTCATCGTGAATCTTGATTGCGTTCGCGCGCAAACAGGATGGGTCGATCTCGATCTCAGCTCCCTTGGGCTGGACGACAATCAGACTTACAAGGTTCATGACCTGCTGGGTCAAGGTGAGTATCTGTGGCATGGCTCGCGGAACTATGTCGCGCTTATGCCGGAAAGTCTTCCGTCGCATATCCTGCGTGTGCGCCGTTAGGTTCCAGCGGAGCGGGATTTCGAATACGGCAGCTAGGCCAGGCAGTCGGGGCTATAGAGCCGGAACGTTGCAACAAGTACTAAGGGAGCGCGCATGGTGGAATCAGCCCTGAGTGAATTTGACCTGTACCTGCTCGTGGAAGGCACTCATTACCGCGCCTACGAAAAGCTCGGCGCTCACCTCACGGAGAAGGATGGCCGCCGTGGCGTGCACTTTGCCGTCTGGGCGCCGAATGCGAAGCTGGTGTCTGTGATCGGAGAATTCAATGATTGGAATCCTCAAGCGAACAGCATGCGCCCGAGCTCGGCGGGCGTTTGGGAGGGCTTCGTACCCGATATCGGTCAAGGGGCCACCTACAAATACCACATCGAATCGCGCTATTCCGACTATAAGGTCGACAAAGCGGATCCATATGGGTTCGCCGCAGAGATTCGCCCGCAGACAGGTTCTCGTGTGTGGAATCTCGAGGAGTATTCCTGGCACGACGACGCCTGGATGACGAGCCGGGCAAAAAAGAATGGCCTTGGTTCTGCGATTTCCATTTACGAAGTGCATCTGGGTTCCTGGAGGCGCGCGCCGGAGGAAGGCAACCGCTGGCTGAGTTACCGTGAACTGGCGCCACTTTTGGCTACTTACGTCCACGAAGCCGGTTTCACCCATGTCGAGTTGCTTCCGATTATGGAGCATCCCTTCGACGGTTCGTGGGGATACCAGACGACCGGGTACTTCGCTCCCACCAGCAGGTTCGGAACGCCCGCCGATTTCATGTACTTCGTAGACTATCTTCATCAGCACGAAATCGGCGTAATCCTGGATTGGGTTCCGGCGCATTTTCCGCGGGATGAAGCCGGGCTCGGTTACTTCGACGGATCTCATCTTTATGAGCACTCCGATCCTCGGCAAGGGGAGCAACCGGACTGGCACACCTTCGTCTTCAACTACGGCCGCAACGAAGTCCAGAACTTTCTGACCGCCAACGCGCTGTTCTGGCTGGACAAGTATCACGTCGACGGACTTCGCGTCGATGCCGTAGCTGCGATGTTGTATCTCGACTACGGGCGTAGCGAAGGCCAGTGGGTCCCGAACCGCCATGGCGGAAAGGAAAACATCGACGCAGTTCATTTTCTGAGGGCGCTCAACGAGCACGTCTATGCCGCCTTCCCGGATGTAACGATAATTGCTGAAGAATCGACTTCCTGGCCGCAGGTGTCTCGCCCCACCTACCTTGGGGGCCTTGGCTTCGGCCTCAAGTGGAATATGGGCTGGATGCACGACACGTTGAATTACATGTCACTGGATCCGGTGTTTCGCAACTTCCATCAGAACGAGATCACGTTCAGCCTGGTCTACGCTTTCGCTGAAAATTTTGTCCTGCCCTTCTCGCACGATGAAGTCGTTTACGGGAAGGGCTCCATGTTGCGCAAAATGCCGGGCGACGATTGGCAGAAGTTTGCGAATTTGCGGTTGCTCTACGGATATATGTTCGGCCATCCGGGGAAGAAGCTCCTGTTTATGGGCAACGAATTCGGACAGTGGTCGGAGTGGAATCACGATGCAAGCCTGGAATGGCATCTGCTGAAGGAACCGTTTCATGCGGGAGCAAAGCAGTGGGTTCGCGATCTCAATACTCTGTATCGCGGCCACGCTTTGCTGCACGAGATGGATTCCGATCCCGCGGGTTTCGAGTGGGTGGACTGCACAGATTTTCATAGGAGCATCATTAGCTTCCTTCGCCGCGGGCGAAATCCGAATGAGCAGCTGCTTTTCGTTTGCAATTTCACTCCAGTCGTCCGGCAGAATTATCGCGTAGGCGTTCCGTTGGACTGCTACTGGAAGGAAATCTTAAACAGCGACGCTGTTTTGTATGGTGGCTCTGGCCAGGGGAACTTAGGCGGCTTGGCCGCAGCTCCGCTTCCGATTCATGGCAGGCCTTTCTCCTTGAATATGACTCTTCCTCCGCTGGGAGTTGTTGTTTTCCAGCCGGAATCTCATTCATAACGTGGCGTGAAGCGCGAGGAAATAGGACATGGCAAAAAAACCGGGTAGTGCAGCGGATCCGCTCTGGTACAAAGACGCAATTATCTATGAGCTGCACGTCCGCGCTTTCAAAGACAGCAACGGCGATGGCATCGGTGATTTTCCGGGCCTGATTCAGAAAATGGATTATCTGCAGAGTCTGGGCGTCACCTGCCTGTGGCTGTTGCCTTTCTTCCCATCTCCACTTAAGGACGACGGCTACGACATCGCCGACTATCTGAACGTTCATCCGATGTACGGCACGATCGAGGATTTTCGCGCCTTGCTTGCGGCAGCGCACGAGCGTGACTTGCAAGTAATGATCGAGTTGGTGGTGAATCACACGTCCGATCAGCATCCCTGGTTTCAAGCGGCGCG
>Ga0182024_10016645_pt1 | contig 13919 bp, 19 predicted proteins | sample P32metaG_FD_120480 | JGI IMG/M metagenome (GOLD analysis project Ga0182024, IMG submission 120480) | Permafrost microbial communities from Stordalen Mire, Sweden - P3-2 metaG (Illumina Assembly) | ecosystem: Environmental > Terrestrial > Soil > Wetlands > Permafrost | place: Sweden: Stordalen... | reverse complement strand
TCCGTATTGGGATCGATGGTGGAAGCAAAACTGTAACCCGCGGGCACGCTGATCATATGCGCGGCAAAGGCAAACGCCTCCAGCGCGATGGCCACGCAGACGCCGATTCCGATTCCCATGGCCGCTTCCGAGGCCACCCAGGCGATCAGCGTGGCGCCGGTGACATTAGCGGCATCCACCACCGGCCACCGCGCGTAGAGCGCGAAGGTACACGCCAGCGCGAACGCGGCGCGCACCGGTTGCGGCGCGCTATTTAATCCGGGCAGCGGAACGAAGACCAGCGCGCCGCCCACGCGCGTCAGCACCAGCAGGAAAGCATAAAGAGTTGCCGTGGAGATAGTGAGGTCACCGTGCATAGTGGCCTAGGTTCCCCAGGATGGAGGTGGCGTAGGACATGCTTCTCGCCAGCATCCACGGCAACAGCGCCAGGATCGCCACCAGGAACACCACCAGGCGCGGCACCGTGCGGAAGGCGGTGTCCTGCATCGAGGTCGCAAGCTGCACCAGACTCACCGCGATGCCGGCGATGAAGCCTACAATCAGCAGCGGAGCGGCCAGCCAGAAGGCCGTCATCAGCGTCGTGCGGATGATTTGGACTACCGCGTCGGGCGTCATTGGTAGAAGCTCTTCATCAGCGATCCGATGACCAGGCTCCAGCCATCCACTAGCACGAACAGCAGAATCTTGAACGGCGCGGAGATCATCGCGGGCGGCAACTGCATCATGCCCACCGAGAGCGTCACCGAGGCCACTACCAGATCGATCACCAGGAATGGCAGGAATAGCACGGCGCCAATCTGGAAGCCTGCCTTCAGCTCGGAAAGAATGTAAGCGGGAATGAGAATCTTGAGATCGAGATCGGCCGATGTGCGCGGCGCGGGCGCATGTGAGATTTCGACGAACAGCTTGACGTCTTTTTCGCGTGCGAAACGGATCAGAAAGTTGTGTAGCGGCTTGGCGGCCTGGTCCATCGCTTGGGTGGTAGAGATCTGGCCCGCTTCAAGCGGCTCCCAGCCCTGGTGGTACATTTCCGCGGCCACCGGCTGCATTATGACGATGGTGAGGAACATCGCGAGGCCGATCAGCACTTGATTCGATGGCGTGCTTTGCGTTCCCAGAGCTTGCCGCAGGAAATGCAGCACGATGGTGATGCGGAGGAACGGCGTGATGGCCATCAGCGCCGCCGGCAGTACGGTCATCAGCGTCAGCAGGATCACAATCTGCATCGGCGCGCTTAAAGTGGTTCCGCCTTTTCCGGCCGATATGCCTAATAGGGAAAGAGGTTCCTGCGACGCCGCAAGGGCCGGCAACGCGGCCATGGTGAACAAGAACAGTAGCCGCTTCATTGAGCGGCCTCCGGGCCATCGATCTCTTGCCATGTGGCGCGATGAATCAGCGTGCAGCCCGAGGCCGACGACGAAATCAGCAGCGCCGATCCGCCTAGCCGCACCAGATGCAGCGCGTGCTGCGGCCCTAGCGGCAAGCGCTCCAGACTTTCCAGCCGGCGCGCGGACGTCTTCCGGCCCACCGACACACCGGCAAATCCCCGCCGGCGCAGCCACCACAGAGTCAGAAGCAGTAGCGCCAGTACCGCCGCCACTGCTCCCGTCTGTTGAATCGCTTCCATGTTTAAACCGCCTTTACCCGTCGCGGAAGTCGGTAATGCGGACGCCCAGCGCGTTCTCGATCACCACAATCTCGCCGGAGCCGAACAGCACTCCGCCGATATAGAGATCGATATTTTCGCCGGCCGAACGCCCGGTACCAATCACGCTGCCTTCTTCGAGCTCGAGCACTTCTCGAGCTGTCATCGTTTTCCGATCGAGTTCGACCTCGACCTCTACCGGGATTTCTCCCAGCGGCGCAATTTCTTCCTGAGGAGTCATCGGCTGTTTAATGGATGAGGTTTATAGTGTCCTGGCTCAGTTGATCGGCGGTGGTGACCACGTGGGCGTTCGCCTCGTAGCTCCGCTGAAACTGGATCAGGTTGGTAAATTGGGTTGCCAGGTCCACATTGGAGGCTTCAAGAGCGCTGCCCACCACCGTTCCACGGCCGCCCGTGCCCGGGATTCCCACCGAGGGATTATCGGTATTGGCGCTCAAAGAGTACTGGTTGTTTCCCGCATTAATGAGGGTACTCGGGTTCCCGATGGCCGCTACCGCAACCTGGCCAAGGGTAGTCTGGATGCCGTCCGAATAGTTGGCCACTATTGCGCCTCCATTCGCGATGCTGACGCTCACCAGTTGCGCCGCGGCTTCTCCATTCTGGGTGTTGCCCGATGACGCCGAAGCCTGGCCGAACTGCGTGATCATCCCCGCGCCGGCGGTGCTATAGGGGTTCCAAGTGACATTCATGTCGGCCGCGCCGTCCGCAAGTCCCGGAATCGCGACGGCGATGGGGCTGCCCGCGGCGGGGGAAGTCAACTGTCCGGTGGCGTCGAATGTCAAGGTTCCGCTGGCGTTCGGAATGTCGAAAGGCGTTCCAGCCGTGCCCGCTGTGACGTCGGAGCCCGGTAGCGACACCTGATAACTCCAAGTGTTCGACCCGGTCTTTTGGAAATCCACCGTGAGCACGTGCGGCGTACCCAGACTGTCGTAGCTGGTTACCGGCACGGAAAACGAAGAGGTGGCATCGGCAGTCGCCGTCGAGTTCAGATTGAGAGAGACCGTCATGGCGCTGGTAGCGGCCGGAGGCTTCAGCGCGCCCGAAGTGATCGCGATATTGCCAATGGCGCCACTGGTGTTGACGCTGCCGTCGGCATTGAGAGCCGTCCAGCCCATTACGTCTTCGCCCGTCGCGGTGGTCAGATTGCCCTTATCGTCCATCTGAAATGTGCCATCCCGCGTGTAAAGCGTGTTGCCATTGGCGTTCTGGGTGATGAAGAACCCGCTGCCCTGAATCGCCGCATCCAGCGGGCCGGTTTCGGCCTGAATTGCGCCCTGCGAGAAATCCTGGATAGTCAGCGGCTGGGCCGTTCCGAATCCAACCTCGGTCCCTCCGCCGTTGCCGATGGATTGAGAGATCAGATCGCTAAACGCCATGTCGCTGCCCTTGAAACCGGTCGTATCCATGTTGGCCAGGTTGTTGCCGGTCACGTCGATCGCGGTGGAAGTAGCGGTGAGCGCGGAAAGCGCTGTTGAAAATACGTTGAACATAATTTTCCTCTTTATTTACGATGTCGTTATCGATGTCGTTATCTACGATGCCGTTGTGGAGCTGGCGGCCCCTGTGCCATTGAGGTCCGTCACCAGCTGATCGGTATCCGACTGGATGCCGCTGACAGACGTGGCCATGTTGTTAGTCGATTCGAGTTGTTGGAACTGGGCGAGCTGCGTCACGAACGTAGTGCTGTCCATGGGCTGCGTCGGGTCCTGGTTCTTGAGCTGCGCCACCAGAAGCTGCAGGAACATGTTCTGGTCGGTGCTGGCCGAAGTGGCGCTCACCGCGGTGCTCGCGGATGGGGCGGCCGAACTGATAGGTGGTATTGGCGACATGAAAATTCTCCTTTAACTGACTACTTGTGCCTGCTAACTGACTATTTGTGCCTACCCATGTACTACTAGAGCCAGATTTGTCCTACTGTCCTACTAGAGGCCAGATTTGTCCCACTGTGGGGCAGGTTGTCCTACTGTGGGGCAGGTTGTTAACCTGCGGCCGATTGTTAATCGGCCTGCCGGCATCACCCGCAATGCCGCGGGAACGCCAGCACCGTTTGCGACTGCCAATGTGGGGCAGGTTGGCAACCGCCGCTGTCCCTATCGGCGAAACCCACTAACCATTTGTGCTTGCCGGGACCGCCCCGGCGACTTCATTGGCCACCTGTTGATCTTCGAAGCCCTGGTTCCAGCCATGCGTATAGATATCGGCTATCAGGCCCGGATTGATTAGCCCGCCGTTGGGCAATTGCACCATCAGGTTCGGCTCATCCTGTTGGAACGGACTTCCCGGCGCCGAGGTGAGTACCTGCGTCGAGGTCACCGTTCCCCCCACCATCTGCGCCACCGTCTGCGCCGTTTGGGCTGTGGCAAAGTAGACGGGGTTGTAATGCGTCACTGTGCCAAGACCGCTGCCGGTCGGGTCGGTGAGCCACGGGCTCGCGCCGAACAGCGGGCCGGCGGGGTCGTCGGCTGCGTCCGTCGAAGTGTCCGCTGGGCTTGCCGAAGTCGTCGCTGCCGCCGGAGCCTTCGAGCCGCCCGGCGGCGGCGCCACGCTAGCGACTGTGGTGCCCGCTGCCGCGGCGGCCGCGGCTATGGCAGCGAACACGGCTGTGAAGCTGGGAGCGGTATTGGCCGGCGCGCTCGAAGCCGGTGGTGTCTGCGAAGCTGTGGGAACCGCGGTTCTCAACGGTGCGTGTGGATTGTGGGCCACCCGGCTTAACGATATGTCTGAAGGAGCCATGCGAAATCCTTTCGATCTGACTTACGATTTGGTGCGTTCGGGAGTTCTCTCTGCTGCTGCTGTTGTTGCGGATTGTTCTGCTTCTGCTGCTGGTCTTGCCCGCCGTGTTCCTGCGAATCCTGCGAGGCATTTCCCGCTCCGGTTTCCACCGCGCGGCGTTCACCGCCGGCCGCGGCGCCGGCCTGCCAGGGATCGGTACGGAATCCGGATTGTTCCAGTTTGGCCGCCAGCGCCGGCAGGTCTTCGCGCATCGCGTCCGAAAGGCGCCCGTCGGGGGTGCGTACAGCCACGTGGATGTCTCCGTTGCGTTCCGTCAGCCGCACTTCCACTCGTTCGCCGCCGCCGCCGTTCAGCTCCAGCTTGATATCGTGCGCCGCGCCCGCTGCCGCCGTGGGCGCTGGAGAAGGCTCCGGGGCTGCCTCAGCGGACGCGGGGGTTTCGGAGCGGCTGGCGGTATGCGTGGAAGATATCGTCGGGCCGGCCGGCGCCACGGCCGCGTTAACGTCGAATCTGGTTTGCGCCAGATCGGCGCTCGCGTCTGGCCGCGGCTCTATGGATGCCGCGTCTTGCGGTTTCTGCTGGCCCGGATGGTGAGAACCGTCGCCCTGCTTCGAATTTGACGACGCCGATTGGGTCACCCCGGGCGCAGCCTCCGCAGCAGTTGCCGCGGGCTCCAGCTGATCGGGCGTATTGTCTTTCGTTGGGCGCGGAGCCTCGGATTTACCAGCGGCGTCTGCCGTCGCCGCCGGCGCCGATTGCCCTGGCGATTCCTGCGGTTCCGCCGGTTGGAGACGCATTTCAAACGCTGGCTGTATCTTGCTCAAGCTGCCGTCTGCCGCGCTAGCAGCCACTGCCAACGGCTGATCGGGATCTGGATGGGTTTCAGCAGCGCTGCGCGGCGCCGCTCGATTCGCAATGCCGGACCCTTCCGCCTGAATCCGCGGCTGCGCCGATGCATCCGCGATTCTCTTAGGCGCCGCCTTCTCATCGGTGGCGGAAGGCGCTTCCGAATCTTCTCCGTCCTTCTTATCCGCCGAATCGCTCGCAAGGAATATGTTCAGCGTGATCGGAGGCGTGGCCACTCGCTGCGCGGGAACCGGAACGGCTGTGTCTGTAGCATTGTCCGCCGCGGAGTCCTTCTTGGGGGACTTCGGCTTAGGACGGTCGTCCTCATCCGTCGCCGCTTTCATCATCGAATGAAAGCGCGATCCGCCCGCGGTCTTTGGCCCCGCCGCTGGAATCTCAGCCGGCGCTAACATATCGAGTAGCGAAGTTGCGGAAGCGGCGTGGGATGCAAGTGCGATCACGCAACACTAATATGCAACTCTGCACCCATTCCGCCGCAACTTGTTTTCAACGGCTTAGTGCCGCCAGGCGCGCCAGCAATTTGCCGCAGCCCCTAACCCGCGGCAGAAAAATGCCGCACACCCTTCCGTCTTCGTCCTTCTTATCGGCGCCGCAACGCGCAGTATGAGCGACTTACATTAGCTACCCGGCTTGGCCCCCGCCGTGCTTTACCCGTTGTGCAATGGATTCTCTCACAGCAATGGCAGCCAGCGGCATGCGCTCTCGCATGGAATCGCTCGACCTGCTCGCCAACAACATCGCTAACGCATCCACCGGCGGCTACAAGGCCGATCGCGAGTTCTACAGTTTGTATGCGGCTGCCGATGCCGACGCCGATAGCGGCGTGATGCCCGTGATTCAGCGCCAGTATACGGATCTCTCGCAGGGCATGCTGCAACCCACCGGTAACTCGCTCGATGTGGCGCTATCGGGCGCTGGCTTCTTCGCCGTGCAGGGTCCGAACGGGCCGCTCTACACGCGCAATGGGAATTTCCGCCTGGCATCCGATGGCAAATTAATCAGCGCCGAAGGCTACCCGGTCCGCGGAACGGGCGGCGCCGCTATAACGCTTCCGGGAACTCAGCCGATAGAAATTTCAGGCGATGGAACCGTGATGCAGGGCGGCAAAGCCATCGGCCAATTGCAGGTCGCCGATTTCACTAGCGGCGCGGGGCTTGCGAAGCAAGGCAACAACTATTTCCGCGCAGCCGATCCGGCCGGGCAAGTGGCAATACCCAAAGGTACGTCCGTGGAACAGGGGAAGCTCGAAGCTTCCAACAGCGGAACGGCGGAATCCGCCGTCAGATTGATCAGCATCATGCGTCAGTTCGAAATGCTGCAGAAGGCCGCAGCCTTGGGAACGGACATGGATAAGCAGGCGATCGAACAGGTCGCCAGAGTAGGCCCGTAAGAGGACACATTATGATTCGAGCACTTTATAGCGCCGCCAGCGGAATGTCCGCGCAAGAGACCAATATCGATAACATCGCCAACAATCTGGCGAATGCCAACACGGTCGGCTTCAAGTCCCGCCGCGCGCAGTTTCAGGATTTGATGTACCAGAGCCTGGTGCAGCCGGGCACCGCGTCCGGACAGCAGACGGTCGTTCCCACCGGGCTCCAGCTCGGGCTCGGCACGCGCGCCGCCTCGAACGAGATTATCTTTACGCAGGGCGCCTTCACCGAGACCGATAACCCGCTCGACCTGGTGATTCAGGGTAACGGCTTCTTTCAGATCCAGATGCCCAACGGGACTCTGGCATATTCGCGCGCCGGCCAGTTCCAGCTCGATAAGACCGGCAATGTGGTAACCCCGCAAGGGTACGCCCTAGATCCGCAGATTACCGTCCCGGCCACGGCGCAGCAGATCACCATCGCAGGCGACGGCACCGTGAGCTACACGCTGCCCAACCAGACGGCGGCGCAAACGGCCGGGCAGATTCAGCTCGCCAATTTTGCGAACCCCGCGGGCTTGAACAGCTTGGGAAACAACCTCTATGCGCCTACCGACGCGTCGGGCGACCCCACCGTCGGCGCGCCCGGCGGAGCGGAAGGCCTCGGCTCGCTGCTGCAAGGCTACACCGAGCAATCGAACGTATCCATTGTCAACGAATTCATCAACCTGATTCAGGCGCAACGCGGCTACGAATCGAACTCCAAGGTGGTGCAGGCCGCCGACCAAATGTATCAACAGGTCAATGGCCTGATTCGATGATGTTCCTGGCTCCCTTCGCGATCGCGGGCTGCCTGGCGCTGGGGGCGGGCTCCGAGCGGGTCACCGCAGCGGATTTGGCGCCCGCCTTCGCGGGTCTCGAATCCATACCGCCCACGACCGTGCTCTCCTTCGCCCCCGAACCGGGCATCGAGCGCGTGTTCCACCTACCTGAATTGCGAAGAATCGCCGCGCAATTTCACCTGCCCGCGGCGCCCGAAGACGAGATTTGCATCGCACGAACTGTTGCGCCGCTCGAGCCCGCGACGCTGCTCGCGGCCATGCAGAAGGAAGTGCCCGGCGCCAGGATCGCGATTCTCGATTTCAGCAAGCAGGCCGCTCCGCAAGGGGAAATCGTATTCCGGCGCAGCGGTCTGCGCTCCAACTTGGTTGCGGGCGCGACCTGGTTCGGAGCGGTACGCTATGCGCCGAGCCGTGAATTCACCATCTGGGCCAAGGTGACGGTGACGGCGCAGGTTTCGCACGTTGTGGCCAAGCGGGACATCGCGCCGGGACAGCGAATTGAACCGGACGACATCGGCATCGAAACGCGCGAAGAGTTTCCAGCCCCGCAACCGGTGGCCGCATCCGCACGAGCTGTTACCGCATCCTCGGGTGCGGTGGCCGCGTCCGCACGAACCGTTACCGCATCCTCGGGTGCGGTGGCCGCATCCGCACAAGCGGTTACTGCCTCCTCAGGTGCGGTGGCCGCATCCGCACAAGCGGTGGCCGGATCCGCTCAAGCTGTTGCCGCATCTCCACAACCTGCCGCCGCATCCGCGGGAGCGGTAACTGGAAAATCTTCGCGGGTAGCGATCCACGCCGGCGCGGTGATTCGGCCCGAGATCCTCGAAAGCTTCAAAGATGTGCGCCAGGGCGACATCGTCGAGGTCGAGGTGCAGGAAGGAAGCGCTCATCTGAAATTCGAAGCGCGCGCGGAAGCGCCGGGCTCGGTGGGCGACGCCATCCCCGTGCGCAATCCCGCGTCCGGCAAGCGATTCGTGGCGAAGGTGCAGAGCAAAGGCCACGTGTTCGTAGACGGCTCGGCCGCCAAGGATAATCTATGAAGCGAATTCTATACTCATTGCTGTTGCTTGCCGCGTGCGGCGGCGCATTGAAGTCCGCCGACGATAAAAAGAAGGCCGCGCCGCCTCCGCCGGCTTCGCCGCTCGACCGCTACGTAGCCGAAGCCGAAGCCCGGCGGGGCGAAGCTCTCGCCACCACTCCCGGCTCTATCTGGATCTCAGGCTCGCGCCTGGCCGACGCCGCGCGCGATGTGCGCGCCAGCCAAACCGACGACATGCTGACCATTGTTGTGGCCGAGCAGGCTTCGGCCGTGACATCCGGCGCGACCACTACCGGGCGCAAGTCGAGCACCGCGAATTCCATCACCAGCCTGCTCGGAATCAAAAGCGCTACCGGCCCGCTGGCGAACCTTGCCAATGTCTCCGGAGACACGGAACTCGCCGGACAGGGGACCACCACGCGCAGCACTACTTTGAATACCATCCTCACGGCGCGCGTTACGGCCGTGCTGCCCAACGGCGGCCTGGTGGTGGAAGCTTCCAAGGACATCCTGATCAACTCCGAGCACCAGATCATCACCGTGCGCGGGGTGGTCCGTCCGGCCGATATCGACGTCACCAACAGCGTCCAATCCACCCGCCTCGCTCAACTCGAATTGCGGGTGAACGGAAAAGGCGTGGTGGGCGATGCCATCCGCCGGCCCAACGCACTCTATCGCTTCCTGCTGGGGATTCTTCCCTTCTAAAATCATGCGCTCTCAAATACTTGCTCTCATCTTGATGCCGCTGCTGGCATCCGCCGCCCGGCTGAAGGACATTGTCGATATCGAAGGCGTTCGCCAGAACCAGCTCATCGGCTACGGCCTGGTAGTTGGCCTCGCAGGCTCCGGCGATAAGCAGCAGACTATCTTCTCAAACCAGAGCCTCACCAATATTCTGGAACGTATGGGCGTGGCGGTTTCGCCCACGGCCATTCGAGTGAAGAACACAGCCGCGGTGATGGTTACCGCGACGCTGCCGCCATTCGCGCAGCCCGGCACGCGCATCGATGTGACGGTGGCGGCGATCGGCGACGCCGCCAATCTGCAGGGCGGCATCCTGATTCTGACCTCGTTGCGCGGCGCCGATGGGCAGGTGTACGCGGTGGCGCAAGGAGCGGTGGTGACCGGTGGCTTTTCCGCGGGACGCGGCGGCGCCAGTCAAACCGTGAATCACCCCACCGTGGGCCGCGCGCCCAATGCCGCTATGGTGGAGCGCGCCGCTCCGTCCGTGGCGCCGAAGAATGTGGCGCGATTGCAATTGCGCGAGCCCGATTTCACTACGGCGGCGCGCATTGAGGAAGCCATCAACAAGAAGTTCGGCAGCGAGGCCAAGCCGGCCGCGCACGCGGAAAATTCGGGACTGGTGAGCGTGAATATCCCGGCCGAATACGCCGCCCGCACCACGGAATTCATCGCCGAGCTGGAAACGCTTTCGGTGGAACCCGACCGTGCCGCGAAGGTCATTATCAATGAGCGCACTGGCACGATTGTGCTGGGCAAGGAAGTGCGCATTTCGCCAGTCGCCATTATGCACGGCACGCTAAACGTAGAGGTACAAACCGTATCCGCCGTTTCGCAGCCGCTGCCGCAATCGCAAGGGACCACGCAGGTGGTGCAGCAGGATAAAGTGGCCGCCACGGAAGAGAAATCGCGCAACGTGGTGTTGAAGCAGGGCGCGACGGTGGAAGAATTGGTGCGCGCACTGGCGGCGATCGGCTCGACGCCGCGCGACATCATCGCTATCTTGCAGAGTCTCCGCGCCGCCGGGGCGCTCGAAGCGGAAATAGAGGTTATCTAAATGGACGGAATTTCGCTCGCGCAGGCCGACCCGAAGCTTCTCGCGGGCAGCAATCTCAAACAGACGGACAGCCCCGCCAAGATCCACGACGCCGCGCAGCAGTTCGAAGGCTTATTGCTCGCGCAGATGCTGGGCAGCATACATCAAGGCGGCGGCTGGCTGGGGTCGAGCGACGATTCCTCGAGCGCCGCCACCGGCTTCGCCGAGCAACAGTTGGCCGGAATGATCGCTCAAAAGGGCGGCCTGGGTCTGTCGACTATGATCTCGGCAGGTCTCACGCGCGAAAGCAAGCGCTAGCTTCGTAGGACAGGCCTCCCGGCCTGTCCAGCCGGCTTTCAGCCGGCTTTCTACACGCTGTTGGAATGCCTTGCGCTGCTATGATCGCCGTCTCATACGAGTGAACTGCGCAGCTCCCGATACAGTGGTAGCCGAGGCCGAATGCACAACCGAATCTCCGGCACAGCCCTTGCAGCGCGGCTCCTGATCGGCGTGTTCCTCGTCGTTCCCGCCGGTGCTCAAAAAGTGGGTGCCTCCGGCGCTGCGACGGTCATTAGCGAGCTCGATGCGAGCAAGATCGTCCTGGAACCATCACCAGCACCTCAACTAAAAATAGCCTCTAGCGATCAGGCAATACATCCAGGGCAATGCGCTACGGTGAATCCTTTCGTTCGAGAAGGCAGCAGTAATATGCCCGCGAATGGCTCGGCCCTGGTTTACCCTGCTCCACCGACTGGGGCAACTGACACGGCGACCCTCGCAGGCTCAAAAGTGCTTCGTATAGTAGTGAAGCAGTACCTCGGGCAATATTGGCCTCGACCTTTCCGGAGTTGGTCCGATATCCTGAAGGACATACAGAAGGTTTGGTCCGGCCGACTGGAAGCAGTAAACTTTGAATGGTCCGAGGGTGTGACCTGGAATGTCTTCGCAGTCATAGAGTTCGAGAACTCTCCGAAACGCGGATGTCTCGTAACCGATGGATTTCATGTCCATCTGCAAGACGTGAACGGTCAGAGCTGGTTTTGGCGCATCCCTCCACCAAAGTGAGGCGGCCACCGGTCCACTCGCAGCCTTTAGAAGCTCCAGGCCTGCGATCCGCCCACCGCATCCTGCGACGCCATCTGCGCCCAGGCATTACCCGATGGCTCCGCCGGTCCGGCCTGTTGTTGCCGTACGCCGTCCCAGCCTTCCTTCAAGGTTGTCAGCAACCCCAGCGTTTCCGCCAGCGGCGCGTCGATCTGCTTGAAATTCGCCTCGGTGATCCGGCGCATCATGTAATCATAGAGCTGCGCCAGATTCTTGGCGATCGGGCCGCCGCACCTGTGGTCCAGTACGGTCGTCAGCTCCGACAAAATGTCGTGAACCTTCGTAATCGAGTTGGATCGTGCGCGAATGTTCTTCTCTTGCAGATGGCGCCGGGCTTCCCGCACCTCGGAGATCGCCCCTTGGTACAGCAGGCAAGTCAGTTCCACAGGTTCGGCGGAGAGTATCCGGCTTTCCAGGTAGGCGTTGTGTGCGTTGCGCGTCATAATCTGATCTCACTCCACTTATCGGTTCGGACTATTGCATCATGAGGTATTGCGGAAAATCGGCCAGGCCGCAGCGCGAAGCGCGCGCCGGCTGTTCCGCCACTAACGTGCAGCTTTCATTGGCGCGCCGGGCTTCCAGCCTCACGTGCCCGCCGTTGCGGTTCACGCGGTAGGCCGCGCTGGCGCCGTAATGCACGCGCATCGGCTCCAGTTCCCAATCCGCGCCCGCGATCATGTGGATTCCTCCGTCGCGACTCACCAGAATCGCCATGTCGCAATCTTCCGGGCCGGCCGTACGGGCCGCCGCAAAAATCTCTTCCGCATGTTTTAGGAATGCGCTCACAGTTTTCTTATCGCCTCCGGGATCGGGATTGTGAACCAATTTCCCGATTGAAAAAGCCGCCGTTTCCGCCGAAAAGAATCTCGGAGGCATTGCGATGTTGAAATCAGTGTCAGTAATTGGAATTGAGCCGGACCAACTGCGATTGTTGCCGGGCGCTAGCGTGCGGCAGGCCATGCCGATGTCGGTGATCGGAATCGATCCGGATGAGCTGCGGTGGGTCAAAATCATGGTCTCACTTCTGCGTCATCCCAACCCCGGCATACCGGAATTGACCCGCCAAGCCTTGCAGTATCTCGTCCAGGCCGCCAGCCAGCGGACGGTGTCACCTGATCCCCAAAGTGAAAAGGTATACGGTCATCGATGAAATCTGGTACCATAGAGCACATGTTGGGCAGCTGTTCCCCGGTCCATCGACCTCTTAGCCTTCTAGGGCTCCTTCTTTCCTTGACAATCGCCTCTTCGGCCCAGACCGTTTCTCCTCCCTCGGCCACGGCGCGCCAGCGCACCTTACTTGCCGAGGGTTTCACGGCGGAGAAGGTGTGGGCATGGCAAAAGCGCCTGAACCTGCAAGACTGGAAAATCACCGTGGCCCTGGCGCGCGCTACTGAGTTGAAGCCCAAGACGCTGGGGAACATCCATTGGGATACCGATAAGAAGACCGCCACCATCCATGTTCTCGACCCCGCCGATTACCATCTTCCGTTTGAGGCGATGCTCCAGGATATGGAATTCACCGTGGTCCACGAACTGATTCACCTTGAGCTTTCTCCCGTGCTGGCCCCGCTCCAGCGCACCGACGAGAATCGCCGCGACGAGGAGCACGCCGTCAACCACATGGCTCAGGCGCTGCTCGATCTCGATCGCGCCAAGTAGCCGGCCCCCGCCGAACCCCATGCTAAAGTGCATGGAGTGACTGCCCGAACCCTCTATCAGGTTCTTGAAGAAACCGCCCGTCTGCATGGCGACGCGCCCGCGCTTCGCCAGCCCATCGGACATGGCAAGGCGGCCTACCTCACCTATTCCTGGAACGACTACAAGCAAGCCGCCGGCGAAATCGCCGCGGGCCTGCACGCGCTCGGCATCGCCAAGGGCGACGTCGTGGCGCTCGATTCCGAAACGCGCCTCGAATTCTATCTCGCCGACCTCGGCATCCTGGCGAACGGATCAATCGCAGCGGCGCTCTATCCCAGTTATCCGCCCAAGGAATTGATTCGCACCATCGAATCGGTAGCCGCGCGGGCGGTCTTCGCCGAGGACGCGAAAACTTTCGAGACACTGCGCGCCGCCGCCGCGGTTCGCCACTGGATTTTGCTCACCGGCGAGGCCGAGGGCGCGCTCTCGCTGGCCGCCCTGCGCGAACTGGGACGCCGGGCGATGGCGGACAACCCGCAGCTTCTCGACGTACTGCGCGCGCAGTTTACGCCCGCCGACCCTGCAATTCTCTATCTCACTTCCGGCGCCACCGGCGAGCCCAAGATGGCGCTGGTGACGCATGCCGCCATTGTGGCCAATATCGATATGGGCCCGGCCGTGCTGCCGCTTGGCCCGGAGGATTCCACGGTGGCGTTCCTGCCCTCGGCGCACATCGCGCAGCGCGTAGTGATCGAGATGTTTCCGCTCCGTTGGGGCATGCCCGTGACATTCTTCGAAAGCCTGATGAAGCTGCCGCAGGATATTCGCAAGGTGCGCCCCACCATACTTCTCGCGCCGCCGCGGATGTGGGAGCGCAT
>Ga0182024_10016644_pt1 | contig 13921 bp, 20 predicted proteins | sample P32metaG_FD_120480 | JGI IMG/M metagenome (GOLD analysis project Ga0182024, IMG submission 120480) | Permafrost microbial communities from Stordalen Mire, Sweden - P3-2 metaG (Illumina Assembly) | ecosystem: Environmental > Terrestrial > Soil > Wetlands > Permafrost | place: Sweden: Stordalen... | reverse complement strand
GGCTACCACCGCGAGCCTGACGGAAGTGTCTTGGGCTTTGAAACTGTGGTCACGACTCCCGCTGTTGGGATGGTCGGCGGATTTGTCTTCTTTGACTGAAACTGCTGAATCGTGAAGCCGCGCCTGCGCCGTATCCAACGAAAAGTCGAACGCTTCCCGCGGCGGTGCCCTACATAAAAGGAGGAGATCGTTTATGTCTTGGGAATTGCGAAAAAAGCCAGATCCGGCACCTCCAAAACCGCCGAGCCCGCCGGAACCACGAGGCCCGCGCACGCCACGAAAGCCGCCGGAGCCCGCGAAGCCACCGCATCCGGCACCACCGAAAGGTTTTCGATACACCTGGAAAGACTAAAGCCGCCCTATATTCAAGCGGCCCCGAACTGCAGACAGTCGGCGCTGAATTGGTGTTCAGCGTGACAGCAGCGGGATGTCCACAACAGCCAAATGGGATTCGTAAGACACTGCGGCGGTCACGGGATGTCTCCGGTTCGCGATCCTGCCGATTTCCAACTTCCTCGAACCGGACTTCAGGGCAGCGCCGGCGTTCCAGATCGGCGGCGGGGACATCAGGCTAACTTCTGGGCGCTTACTCAAAATATCCTCCTGATCGCCATCCGGGGTCAGCTGGTCCCAGGCTTAGCGACCGCGCAGATACGCCAAATAGGCCTCTGAGTCCGTCCTCCTCTTCAAGGCTAAGCATCATTCTCCCTATTACAGCCAACGGTTTAGCAGCCTTCACGAAAACTTTATCGAAATTCTATGACTTCTTAATGGCTCTGGCCGTAACTTGATACTGGATGCCGGTGGACACGAAGAAGCGCCACCAGCAACGCGATGAAAGACGAGCCAGATAGTAGATACTCTTTAGTTGACTTTGCGCTTCTCCCCGCAGTAGCCTCCGCTCCCAGCAAATCGTCTCTGTACTTCTGTTCTCCCTTAGGCCTCTGTTCTCTCTCAGGCCTCCGGGCCTTGAAAGGATCCTATTCTTTATGATTGTTATGAAATTCGGCGGTAGCTCCGTAGAATCAAGCGATGCAATCGCGCGCTTGGTTGAAACGGTAAACTCGCATCTTGGGCAGCGACCTGTTGTCGTGGTGTCCGCGCTTGGCAAAACGACAAACAGGCTGCTAGAGTTTGCCGAACACGCCCGCCGAGGCGAACTCTATCTCGGCTCCAAGTGCCTCAATGAACTGCAAGACTATCATTTCGAGATAGCCGGCCAGGTCGGCAATGGCGAAGCTCTCCACAGTCTCGAAACCTCGTTGCAACGCTCTTTCCGCGACTTGCACGTGATCCTGTCGGAAGTTGCGGATGAGGGCCGCGAAGTTACTCCTGCGCTCTTGGACGAGATCGCCAGCTTTGGCGAGCGCATGTCCAGCGAGATCGTGGCAGCGGCGCTTGAGAGCGGTGGTGTTCCATCAGTACACTTGGATGCTCGCCAAGTGATTTTCACGGACAACCGTCACGTGCATGCCACGCCTCTCTATTGGGAGAGTTATGCCAAGTTGCGGCGGGTGGTTCCTTACCTCAGTGATGGCCGGGTAGTGGTCATGGGTGGCTTTATAGGCTCCACGAGAGAAGGTGTAACCACCACGCTGGGCCGCGGCGGTTCGGACTTGACGGCCTCCATCGTAGGCGCGGGCATTGTCGCCGACGAGATCCAAATCTGGACGGACGTCGATGGAATGCTAACTTGTGATCCGCGCGTTTTTCAGGGAGTGTATCGCCTGCGGTCGCTCTCCTATCGAGAGGCTGCTGCACTGGCGGGGTCCGGCGCGAAGGTCCTGCATCCTGACACGGTGACGCCGGCTGTCCGGCAACGGATTCCGCTGGTCATAAGAAATTCTCGTAGGCCTGCATTGGAGGGCACGCGCATCATTTCAGCTGTACCCCCGTGTTCCAATCCCGTCAAGGCGATCGCCTGCAAACCGGACCTGACTGTTTTGGAGATTCGGACGAAGGATGAACGTGATCCCGCGGAACTCGCTGTGGCGTTCGGTGAGGCGTGCGAACGGTACGGCATCCCCGCCGAGTTTCTATGCCAAAACGAGGGAACTATCTTTCTGGCATTGAAGAGTTCGACGGGCTACCAAAACCTTCCGATTGAACTTGCCGGGTGCGTCGAAGTGCGTCTGCACACTCGATCGGCGATTCTCACCCTTGTGGGAGAAGGTATTGACGGCACGTCGGAGATTGCCGCCCGCTCGTTGTTCGCGCTGAAGGAGATTCCGGTGACGGTTATGTCCAGCAGACAGGCGAAGTTGGCCGTGAGCCTCATCGTACCGTCGACGGCGATGCAAAGAAGCGTCGAGATGCTGCACCGCGAATTCTTCCAGCACACGGACCCGGCGGTCTTCGCCGAATGCCAAGAGCTCAGAGTTGAGGCCCCTCAACCCTCCTCGACTTTCACAGCGTCGGGCGAAAGCGCCGTAGCGGCCGCACGACGATTTCCTCCTCTCACAATCGTCTGCCAGAACTGAGACGTGGGACAAGCCTCCGGCTCGGCGTGTCGCCCAGATCTCCTCGCTTCTGAGGCGTTTTCCGGTTGGGGCATTCGTGCGTTAGCTGCCTCGAAACCTCGCTTACAAAAGGTGAGGTTGAGAATGTAGTCGGAATGTGAGAGCTATGAGAGAGAAAATCGGTGTTCTGGTAGAAGCGGATCCGGGGCCAGGAATCCTGCACCAGCTGACCGGAGTGATTGCCCAGCATGGTGGGGATATTACCTCTGTTGACATCGTCGAAGAACGGCAAACCTATTTGGAAATCGACACTACGGATGGGCCGGCGCTGCTGAATGACTTGTCGAAGTTGCCGATCGTTCAACGCGTTCAGCAGGTGAAGACATTTCAAACTGTTTTCGGCAAACGCATCATTATTATCGGTGGCGGCGCCCAAGTAGGCCAGGTCGCGAGCGCCATTTCGGAAGCGGACCGGCACAACATCCGCGGCGAGCACATCTCAGTAGATACGATTCCTTTGGTTGGCGAACAGCCTCTTGCTGACGCAGTGCGGGCCTGCGCGCGCTTGCCACGGCTGAAGGCGCTGGTGCTCGCTGGTGCCCTAATGGGTGGTGATATCGAGCGTGCCGTGCGCGAAGTTCGCGCACAAGGCATTCTAGTCGTGAGTTTGAATATGGCTGGAAGCGTACCCGCGGCGGCGGATCTGGTCGTGACCGACCCTTTGCAGGCCGGAGTAATGACTGTGATGGCCGTAGCTGAGACCGCCAAATTCAGCTTGGCGCGGTTGAAGCAGCGGTCTTTTTAAGAGGAGGATTTCAATGCAACCGGGCCTACAGGCTTTAGACCTGGAACGTAAACGCGCCGATCTCTTGCAAAAGGCCGCCGAACTCGTCCAAAACGCGATGGCCTCTGGCAGGGAACTCACAGCAGAGGAAGATTTGCGAGTGCTGGAACTGACGAAGGATGCCCGGGCCATTGAAGAGGAACTTCTTCGTTTCAAGAGGCACCACGACATCGAGAAAGTTTTGAAGAATGCCGACTGAACCGGAAGATCTTGAGGCTCGCCTCGCGCGCATAGTTAAAGAGTTGAATTCTCTCAAGGCCGGTCTCCGCCTACTGGGAGTCAAGCAATGCAACACCTGTGGCAAATGGTTCTTATCTCAAGATGAAAAAGCCCTGTTCGAAGCGCGGGACCCGGTGTGCTATACCTGCATTCAAAAGTGGTGGCAGCAACGGGCGCCTGAGTTGAACATCGATGAGCGGCAAGTTATCGAGCACAAACTTCTTCGGTGGCTTGTTGCGCACTACAGCGCGCAAGTGATCCATCAAGGTAGGAAATTGCCGCGTCCGGAAGCCCTCGAACTCAAGATCATAGTCGCGTGCGATCAATGCAACGGATTGGGAAAAACCGGCAGCCGCAGCGAATGTCATCACTGCGAGGGCCGCGGAACTGTGTGGGTTGTCAAATTCTGGCCGGACTTGCCATGAGCTTGTCCGAAAGCACATCCAGGGCCCTTGACGCAATCTCATCCGGCCGCGGCCCTGGATCCGTCATCCGCAAGGAACTGATTCACTTCGAAGTATAGTCGCCAAACGGTCGAAGTGACCCAGAAACGTCGTTCGAGGAGATTCGGACTCGCCAATTCAATGGCCCGCCACGCCGAGGCAACCTGCATCAGCGATAGTGAGATACATGAACTCCCAGCTCTATCAGCGATTGATCGACATTGCTGCGGCCCAGTCGACGGTTCACTATTCCGATTTGGCCGACCTTCTCGCCCTCGACATGTCCAGTCCCGATGATCGTTTCCGAATCGGAGAGATGCTGGACGAGATAAACCATTTGGAGCACGAGGCTGGCCGCCCAATGATTTCGTCCGTTGTAATCCACTCGCAGGAGGGCCTCCCAGGTACGGGTTTTTTTCGTCTGTGCGCGCGAACTCGGGGCCCTTACCAGCCGGAATCGCCAAGATGAACTCGCCTTCTTTGTCGAGGAACTTCGCCGGGTACACGACCATTGGGGTGGGAGTAGGCACGGGAAATCACGGGCCCATCCGCGTAGTCGCCCGTGATCGGCAAGACTCGATTCTGTGATAGCGCGCTAGCAGGGATCGAAGACTCCGAAACGGCGCTCACGGAAACCACAGGAGCGGGAAGTCGGCATCTCGGACTTGTGCGACTGCCGGTCCAGAAAAGGAATGGCGATCACTGGGGGACGCCCCGACCCGCGCCTTGCGTAGACTGGTCCCATGGACTCCCCGGACCCGGACAGCTTCCCGCCAAGCGTGGCGGTTCCCGATTCGCTGACCGTCGCGAGATGCATGGCCTGTCTGCAAGATCCTCGAACGGCGCGCTACCTACCGCCGGACTATGTACCTATCTGCCATTTTGGCCGCCTTCAGTCCGCGAAGGCTGTGACTGTTGGCATCAACCCTGCCCCGAACAAGAGCGGCAAGCGCGCCATTCCGCTTGTGTCCGGCTTCGGCAAAGCGAGCCGGTCTCAGCTCCATGACAATGATCTGGTTTCTATCAGCAAGTTCCAGGATGGCTACTTCGATCAGGGCAATGCGCACGTTTTTTTCGATAACAATTTCTACTTTGTCCTGCACACGATTGACGAATCCTGGACCTACCAGTCCGGGAACGTAGCGCACATTGACGTGGTTTTCTGCGTGACAGATCCTCTCTGGTCGAAGTTGGGCCGGGACAAGAAAGCCCAGGCATCGATTCGCCGGAATTGCCGACCGCATTTCTTTAAGACCCTGGATCTGATTCCATCTGGAACCTGGCTCTTCTGGGGCGGGCAGGAAACCGCGAAGGCGCTGGGCGATCTCAATCCCAGGATCGGTCCAACGGGCGTGACCAAGGAGAAGCAAGTCGCCTGGAACATGGGCAACATCGAGCTAAAAGGGAACACCTATCCGTTCATCGCTTGGGACAAAGTTGGCGCCGGGATGTCGAACAACGATCGGTGCGAGCTCGGCGAAATCGTAAAGGAGCGCATCCGATCGGGCATCAAGTAATCGTGCTCACGGCTTTGCTCCCAGGAAACGGCGTTCGAGGAGACTACTCCCGTGACGGCCGAGTATTCGCCGTCTTTCGACATTACCGTTTAGGACGATTCTAATTTCTCTGCTGCCGAGCGGCAGATATGGCGGGCCGCCATATCGGGGGGTAATGCCGTCGGGCGGACCCAGGATTACCGCCCTGCGCTTGCTTTCTCTAGCGTCCCGTTCTGAGTTGTTTCAGCACGGCCGTTTCCGTTGCCCAGGGCGGTTCATGAACACTCATTGGCGGAACTGCGATTATCGCACGCCTACCATACAGCTCTTCGAAGGAGCGAAGCAGGCGCTTACAAAAACGCGGAAGCCGAGTGGTTGTGGACGAACAGTTATTCTGGTTCTCGATGTGGCTGACTACAGGGTTTCCGCCTTCGCGTCCCTGAACCCGAACTCATCGAACAGCCACGGGACGCTCTCTTTGGGATCGTACCCAATGGCTTTCTCGACGAACCTGACGTACTCGCAGATGTCTTGATAGAGTGCTTCCATCTCTGGCAACTTGAGGCCGGCGAGGAGTGTCATCTTCTTTTGGGTGTGATCGTCCGGGTCGTATTGGGCGGAGGGGTGGGTGATGGCATCGCGGAGTTCTTTGCCGTCCTTAATGATGCGGTGCGCTGGCTTGAATCCGGAGAGATCGACCGTCGGGAGTCCTTTCACCTTGGCAATGACGCGCGGATATCCAAAGACCTTGTCGTCGAACTTTACGAATTTGCGCTGCTTCTTCGCGGAGTTCCATTCGCCCAGGAAATCGTGATCGTCGAGATCCAAGTCGTCATGGTGCGCTTGGAAGCAGTCGAACGCTATCCCGTTGAGGTATGCCTCCATAAACGTGAAGAGGGCGCTCACGATGCTGCGCAGGAGCGTGTGCAGCACCCGGTGCCGAGTGCGCGGGAGCTCGCGTTGCGACGTTGCCGTGCCGTGCGCCTCGCGGGCCTTGTAGAGCATGAATTGGGCATCGTGGAACAACTGTCCGTCAATCTCGAACATCATGTTCTGGAATCCGACCTTCGGCTCAAACATGACGAAGGAATGGAGTTTGATGTGCGGCCAGCGCACGATCGAGTGCTCGTACCGAGAGAAGAGGTCGCGCGCCACCCGCAGCTTGCTGATGTACACGAGGCCTTTTCCGTCAGCGGCTCGCGCTTCGCGCAGGAGCGCTCGGTAGAACTCGTCAGGAGCGATAGCACCGTAATGCTCACGGACTTGCCGGATGTCCGACTCTAGGTCCGCGACGAGCTTCGGGTATCCCAAAGGCAACAGATAGTGGTAGATTGCTCGAATCTTCTCGAGATGTGCGGCGGACTCGTCCTTGACGCCCTGCGTAAAGAAATACAGGGCTTCAAGTGTCTCCAACGCGGTCGCGACTTCCGGCACCAGTTCCATACATGCGCTTCGTGGATGACTGCTATTGTCGCGCTATTCGCGCGTCGCCTTGGCAAGACGTTTCGCGGGGGCTGATTCCCGGAACACTCGTCTTTTGGAACACCACGAGAACGGACTCTAGAGTTGTGAGATAACTTCGATAACAACGCTATGAATCTAGAGACAGACACTATTTACGCGGGCATCGCGGGTGTTGAGTTGGACGTCGACTCGTTCGACCTGGGCGATGGTCTCATCATCACCAAGTCCTTCGGGCATTTCATGGCTCCATTTCTCATGGCGTTTGCACCCGCAGCGCCAGGCGCTTCCCCTCTCATCCGGGGCCATGGAGCGCGGTTGAGGGAGGTCTCGGCCTGGATTTCCACGTGCAGTTGACCGTCCCGAAAGAGTTCTTTATTGAGGGATTCTATGACCGGATTAACACGGTGTGGTGGATTGCGGCGCTGCTGCGTTTGCGCGGGGCGTTCGACGCGTCGGTGCCAGTCATCGCCGAACGACCGTTCGCGGACATACCCCAGAACTCGGGGAATGCGACAATCCTGTCCGTGGAGGCGTTGCCCCGCAGCGCATTTATGGCACCAACATTGACGAGGTTGGGACTGGAAGAACTAGCCTGGCTCAAGCAACATTGGCGCACGGGTGGTCTCTTAATGGGCCAGGATCGCCGTCTGAACGACGCATTCCAAGCGTTCGACGCGAGTGGGCGCATCCCTACCGGTTCTGTGGCGATGCTCGCCATCTGGGGCGCGCTGGAGCACCTGTTTTCTCCCGCCAAGCAGGAACTCCGTTTCCGCGTGTCCGCGAACATTGCATCATTTCTTGAATCGCCCGGACCTGGCCGGTTGGCCCTGCACAAAAAGATCCTAAAGCTCTACGATGCGCGCTCAGAGGTCGCGCACGGGACGCGCGCTCGCGCTCGCACCGCCGGCGAGGAGACCTTCACGCTCGCCAACCGAATTCTCGTGAGAATTATCGAGGAGGGTGCAGCGCCGTCCAAGGACGACTTAGACGAACTGCTGTTCTCGAATAATTCCTCTCAACGTTCTGCGTCCTCTGCCATCACCAGATAGAGCGTGCACGGCAGGGGCATCCATTAAGGGTGCAGCGTCGGATCTTTCAAGACGATGGTCTTGCGGGCGTCTTCTACCGCCAAGCGAAAACTCATCATGATGAGCGCATAGAACTCCTTTTCCGTTCCCTCCAGCGTGGTCCATCCATCCTGCGGGGGGAGCGCCGACCACCCCGAAAGCTGTAGAACCAATTCCCCGCATTTCCGAAATTATAGTGCTGCGCTTTCATCCGGCTTTCGGCTGCTCCCACAAATGCGAAAAATGCAGGCCTAGCGTGATGTCACCGTCCCCTGGCATCACGCGGGGCACCGAACCTGCGCCTAAAAAAGGTCTCTCAGCTTTGGCATCCGCGCACCTCTCTGAAGGTTGCGAGAACGTGATATCGCCCGCAAGTTCCTCATGGAATGTCACCGCCCGCTGAGATCGGCTGACAAACTGCTTCTTATTCATGGCTCTTCGAGGTTGTCCGTTGAGCGGGGCCTATGGCCGCCGGTCTTGGCCTGTGTTTCGTAGCGCCGAGACCATTGCGGCTTGCGTCATAATCAAGTCGCAATGCTTCGGAAGATCGGATTCTTTCACTTCGGTAGAGACCATTCAGCTCCAAAGGCTGCATTGGAGCGCGCCTTGATGGAAGCAGGGGAAACTACCGATGCACTGATCGTGCTTCCAGAGGCATTCAACATTGCCGTACCGTACCGAGGCGAGGGAGTGCGAAATTTCGACCGAATGATTCTCACCGATCTTCGGGATCTATCAAGACGATTCAACGCTACGTTTGTCGCTGGATTGGCCATCAAAGACCGCTGCGGACCTACGCCTCCGCATAGTGCCGCGTACCTCATCGAAAGCACTCGCAGCACCTTAATCTGTTACAAGGTCGGTGATGATGGGATGGCTGGCATCAACTATACGGTTCGCACGGAGCAAGCCGATATCGAGAACCCGATCGAACATCGAGGTGTCCATGTAGCAGCGCTGATTTGTTTAGACGCCAATCCTACAGCTCGGCTGGCTCCACTTCTTCTGCCCCGACTTCAAAAAATTGTCGGCGATTCGGACGTGGTGTGTGTGCCCGCTCATATGGCGAGGGACAATGTTGCGAATAGCATGGTGGGTAGCGATGCAGCGATAGCATTACCTTGGAGCAAAAAGCGACTCGTTCTAGCCAACTCGAAGCACAATGGGATTGCCAGCTTCATAACGGACGACGACGGTAAAATCCTCGAACCTACCGTAGGCGGCGCTCAGAACAAAGTCTTGATGCTTCCTTTCAGTTGATTCTTCTCAGGCTTACTTGTATCAGAATCCTTTTCAGCGCATTCTGGTTTCAGAGACAGTACAAGATAGCGCGTGGCTCACCATGACGATATCCATGAAAGTTCACCGTCGCCTGAGTATTGAACCCGGTGCGTACAGTGGTGCAGCGGCGGATGTTTTCAATGTGGGCGGGATTGCCTACAAAGTTTTCAGAGTCTATGGCGTTGCCCAACCCGTCGAACGGGTGAGAGCAAGATTTGAGTCCGAGTGTGCGGCATACGAGCTTACCATTGGGGAGTCGTGGTTGCGGCAACACACGGCAACGTACTATGGCACTTCAGCAATCGACGACATCCTGGACGAAGAAGGAGTGGGTGTTGGGAGTATATATGCGCTCGATTGTTGTTACCGCATGGAACTGCTGGCCGGAGACGAAAGGAAGTTCCTTGCCGCAGGGTTAAGGGAGGCGAACGAACATTTACGAGAAGCCGAAAGGCGGTTCTCTGAAAGGGGCATCGACCTGCGTGATTCGTCTGTGTTCAATGGTGAAAACGCAGAGAAATTCAAGTTCATCGACTTTAGACTGGAGAATTCGTAATGATTGGCCGGTGTCCAATGGAAGCGTTTTCGGGTGTATGAGGGCCGTGTCTCCCAATGCCCCGGATACCGAAATCCGACGACTCTTCGTTCCGGCGGAGCTTAAGTCGGCTGTTAGGCTGCTCTCAACACTCTCGCCACGTACTCGTGCCGCCAACTGCCGCCGCTACGCGTCCTGATCCCGTCCCGGGTCAGCTTCGCCGCGATCTGCCGTAGACTGCTTCCGCGCCGCCTCATCTGCCGGATGCGCCGCAGCACCTTTTGCTCAGGTTCGTGAGGCTCAACGTGCTTCTGATCCTCGGACACTCGATAGCCGTATGGTGCATTTCCGTTCCATTCGTTTTTTGCCCGCTTGTGAGCCATCGCGTCGCGCGTCCGTTCGCCGATAGCTTCGCGCTCCCACTGCGACACCGACACCATAATGTTCAGGAGTAGTCTTCCAGCGGCCGAGCCTGTATCGAGCGCTTCGGCGACCGACACGAGCGAAACGCCGCGCCGCTGGAATAGCTCGAGCAGATCGGCCAGGTCTCGAACGCTTCGAGTCAGGCGATCCAACTTTGCGATGATCACCATATCGATATTGCGAGCGCGCACCATTTCGAGTACGCGCTGCATTCCTGGTCTGTCGAGAGACTTGGCGGATTCGCCGTCGCTGATGATTTCGATTAACTCCGCCCCCTGTACGGTCGCCATCGCTCGAATTTTCTCTATCTGAGCTTCTAATGAAACGCCGTGCTCAACTTGACCCGGCGTGGAGACTCGCACGTAGCCGACAGCGCGCATCTATGCCTCCGCCTTGTTCGTCGCATTTTCGCGCGATTGCCGCCTTAGTCCAATTCCAGTGAACGCCCGCATCAGTTCCGGCCGCGTCTTGAAGAATCCGATTCGGTTCCGCATCAGTCGCGCGATCACCGGAATATGGCTGGCGGGCGCTTCGCCCCGGATTACTTGCGCCGCGAGAGCTTTGAGCCGAGCATCGTGACCCTGGCGAAATAGTCGCTGGCCTTTCGGTGAAGTTGCTTTTGTGAGCAGCGCGCCGCAACTGCATAGGCAGGTCGGGCGTTCGTGCCACGCCGCGAGTTTCTGCGCGGTTGACCGGCGCGCAATCCAAGCGCGCTTCATCGATTCGCTGCGAGCTGTTGACATTTCCTTTTTTATTAAAAATTTCAGGAAATATTTGTGTCAATGGATTACGAAGAGTACTGGCTCAGCAAAGATGGTCGCCGAATGGGTGCACCGTCACCTGGGCGCTGGTGATTCCTAAACGCCGGGTGACAAGGGGAACCGCGCAATGGCGAACCGTCCAGGTGGATTCCCCCAACGCCGTTATGACCCGCCGCTGACGATTTCGGCGACGGCGAACACTAATTCCGGATGGAACAACATTGACAAGTTTCCGCCGCCGAAGCTGGCCCCTTCCACCGGCTCCTCGGCGACGGATGTACAGTCCTCGAGCAGGCCCGAAATTTGCGCTCCGACCGCGCCGCCGAGTCCGGTAGGCGTCGCGATGTACTGTCCGCGTTTCTCGGCCAGGGTTGCTTGTAGTTGCCGAAAGAACTCCTTAGCCGTCTCCAACTCACAGATTCGATTCATTTTGTAGAACGATGATCGTCGCTTATAACGGTGCTTCCTTCCATTATTTGGATTAATGGACGGGTTCCCGACCATCCGGGCGCTATCCGGGAGGTTCCCCTTCTATGGGAAGCTTACACGTCACATAGCCGCGTGCACCGCCATGATGTCCGCTAGTTGCCAGCCAAACGCGGCCGATCGGTCTATGTTTGATGACATGACAACACCCATTCGCTTCGCATGTTTCGCATTCTTAGCCGCGTCAATCGGCTTGGGCCAGGACCCGCCGGCTGCTTCGGAATCCGCGGAAACCGGCACATCCAACGATCTGTTCGTGATGTTCGGTTCCGACGTCGTGCGGCCCAGCCTCGCGCCCAAGGCAAACTACAATATTGGTCTGGGTCACACTTTCAAATTCTTGAGCAAGGACCCGTTTGGGGACGAGATCACGTTTGCCTACACCTATGAGAACGGTGGCTCTCATGGATTTCTTCACACGGACTTCGGGTCGCACACCGAGGCGCTGGGGCTGATGAAGAACTTTGCGATCCCCAAGATAAAGCGAGTCACCGGCTATACCTGGATTCAGGGCGGGATCACAAGCATGACGGGAAACCCCTTGGTCCAGAACCGCTACTACGACGGTGAGGCTCTGGGCGCAATCATCCACTTCAACGATCACAGCTCCATCTGGATTCAAGAGACGTACAACAAAATTGTTTCGATTCCGTGGTACACGACGGCGAGCATTGGCTATACGCGAAGCTGGTAGTTATCGCCGCATTCAAGCGACGAGCCCTGCGCCGTACAGATGCATCGCCGCATACGCGCGCCAGGGCCGCCAGCACTCGGGGGTGTGCGGAAATGTCGCCGCTGGAACGGGGAAGGCGTCGGGCTCGCCAAAGGCACGCATCGCGACGTAATCCGCGATCGGCTGGCTGATTCCCGGCACCGCGCGCACCCGCGCGACTGCATCCTGCAGGTTCATGGATGCCTCGAACGTCAGGTCTCCCTGCAAGACCGCCCTAGCCAGCGCTCGGATCCGGGAAGCCGCCTCATCGGGAATACGCGCGTCCCCGAGATCCGCCTCGGCCAGATCTTCCGGGCGAGGGAAGACATGGGTGAGCCCTGGAATGGAAATTTTGATCGGCCTTCCAAATGTCCGCACGAGTCTCGTCAGGGCGGCTCTCGGACCGCGGTCCGCCAGCCGCTCGCCGAGCGTGGCCCTGACCGCGGCCTCAAAGCCGTCCCAAATTCCGGGAACCCTCAATCCGGGACGGGCGATCAATGAGGCCTTCAACGTCCCGTCACGCGAGAGCTGACGCGCAATCTGAAATGGATCGGCGGCGAGATCGAAGATGCGCCGAACCCGCTCCACCACCTGCATCAGCGAATCATAGCGCGGCAATTCGATGTTCACGAAGAGTTGGCGCTCCGCAGCGGCATGGCGGACTTCAATTGCACCGGTCACGCCATCGATTTCGATCGTTCTCCGATACGCGTTGGATTGGACGGATTCAACCCCCGCAATGGCACGCTGAGCCAGAAAGGCGAGCAAGCCGGGCCAATGGAAGGGTGGACGGTACGCCAGACGAATGAGGAGGCCGGGCCGCGGCGTCGGAAGCTGGGAGATGCTTTGCATCCTGCGAAGTTCTGTGGGCGATTCGCCGGTGGTCATCCGCATGGCGTGATTGAACTGACGGATGCTCCGGAATCCCGCGTAAGCGGCAAGCCGGGTAATGGGCAGGTCGGTCTCTTCGATGAGATTGCGCGCGAAGTGCACGCGGCGCGTGATCGCGATGCGGATCGGAGAGGCGCCGAGATGTTCTACAAACAGGCGGCGCAGATGCCTCGACCCGATGCCTACCCGGCCGGCCAGTCCTTCGACATCGCCACTGTCGAGTGCGCCTTCCGCAATCAACCGCAGAGCCCGCGAAACGACCGCCGACGTTCCACCCCAAGCGGGGGTGCCTGGGGACGCCGCCGATCGGCATCGCCGGCAAGGGTGAAATCCCGCCGCTTCGGCGGCTGCCGCCGTCGCGAACCACATGATATTGTCCGGTTTCGCGAACGGAACCGGGCAGATGGAACGGCAATACACGCGCGTCGTTACCGCTCCCGCGAAGAATCGTCCGTCAAACCGCGCGTCACGGCTGTAGGCGGCCTGCCAGCACACGTTCGGCTCCAAGTCGCTGCGGTGCCCATATTCCCGCTCGGCGAAGACGTCCATACGCTCATCTTAGGACAGGAACGTGTTCTTGACTAGCCATTTTCGGACATGATTCCGGAGTAGACCGCGGTGTCCGCTGATCGATCACCCCATCACCTGGACGCATCTCGGCATCCCGTCGAAGTGCTCCGCTCCGCGATGCTTTGGCACGCAACTCCTGGATGACGCTAGATCTGCTCCGAAAACGCCGACATTATTTGTCGAAGCCGGCGGAGATCCCGAGGCGGCCAAGTGCGCGGACGTGATGGCGAATCAGACGCTGGCGTTGTCTCTCGTCCTGCAAGGGCCGCG
>Ga0182024_10016643_pt1 | contig 13921 bp, 12 predicted proteins | sample P32metaG_FD_120480 | JGI IMG/M metagenome (GOLD analysis project Ga0182024, IMG submission 120480) | Permafrost microbial communities from Stordalen Mire, Sweden - P3-2 metaG (Illumina Assembly) | ecosystem: Environmental > Terrestrial > Soil > Wetlands > Permafrost | place: Sweden: Stordalen... | reverse complement strand
TGTGCAACTGACGATGGCCGATTACACAAGGGCCCCGGTCTTTTGGCGTAGTCGCTCGTAGGGAGTTTGGCCACCCAAGCCTCCGTGCGGGCGGTCGAAATTGTAGAAGTTCTCCCACTCCTGGAGCCTGGTGGTGAACAGCCGGGCGTCGTCGAGCACGACGCCATCGAGGAGTCGGTAGAACTCTTCGGCGTCGATCCGATGTGATCGTTCGACCTTGCCGTTGAGCCGGGGCGTGGCCGGCTTGATGTACACGTGCTGGACGCCACGGTCGAGGACGTGCCAGTGGAAGGCGGACTGGAACTCAGCGCCGTTGTCGGTCTGGATCGCCTCGACCCGGAAGGGGAGCTTCTCGAACACGTAGTCGATGAACTGGATGGCGGTCTTCTGGTTGAGGTGGTCGTAGACCCGGAGCACGCGGAGCCGGGTGCAGTCGTCGATGGCGGTGAACTGGTAGTGCTTCCTGCGCGTGCCCCCGATCGGCGCCACGAACTTCACGTCGACCTGGACCCGATGCCCGGGCTGAGGCTTCTCGTAGCGCTTCCAGCGCTCCTTGTGGCGTTTGTAGCGCTGTGACGCCGGCAGACGGCTCATGTCGAGGCGCTTGAGGATTCGCCAGATGCCGGAGGGGCTGACCTTGATCTCGTGGTACCGCTCGAGATACATCGCGATCTTGTGCGGCCCGAAGTGGTAGTTCTGGCGCAGGTAGATGATCTTGCCGACGACCTCCTCTCGAGTGGTTTTGGGGCTCAGGTGCGGCCGTGAAGAGCGGTCCCGAAGGCCCTCAACCCCGAACTCCTCATAGCGCCGGAACCAGACGTAGTAGCACTGCCGAGTGATCCCGTAGTAGCGGCACGTCAGAGCGACGTTGCCGGTGACTTCCTGGACATGGCGAATGATTGCCAAGCGCCGAGCTGCTCCCCTTGCCAGTTCTCTCTCGGTCACAGGTGCCTCCTCGTGAATTGGAGGCCCAAGTGTCAACAGACTCCGTCAGTTTTATACCTAGGACCGCTGCTCGATGGATTCGCAGCGCGCGCCGCCGCCGTCGTCGGGTCCGCTTGCGGGCGTGCGCATCCTCGACCTCTCGCGCATCCTCTCCGGTCCCTTTACCACGATGGTCTTTGCCGATCTCGGCGCCGATGTCATCAAGCTCGAAAACCCGCGTACCGGTGACGATACGAGAGAGTGGGCGCCCCCCTATCAGGGCGACCAGTCGGCCTACTTCCTGTCGGTGAACCGCAACAAGCGCGGCATCGCGGTCGACCTGAAGACCGCGCGAGGACGCGATATCGCCCTGCGCATCGCCGATCGCGCCGACGTCGTGGTGGAAGATTTTCGGCCGGGAACTGCGGGCCGGCTGGGGCTCGGCTATAACGACCTGAGCGCACGCAACCCGCAGCTGATCTACGCCTCAATCTCGGGGTTTGGTCAGACCGGCCCGTATGCGTCTGAGCCGGGATATGACGCAATCGCCCAGGCACTCGGCGGTCTGATGAGCGTTACCGGTGAAGCCGATGGAGCACCGGTGCGCGTCGGCAACTCCGCGGCGGACCTCGGCGCGTCCATGTGGGCGGCGATCGGCATCCTCGCCGCTCTCCATGCTCGCCACACGACCGGCCGCGGCGAGTGGATCGACATATCGCTCCTTGATGGACAGATCGCCTCGTTGACCTACCTCGCGGGCGGCTACTTTGCATCGGGCGAGGTACCGCGGCGCTACGGGTCAGCCCACCCGACCATCGTCCCCTACCAGGCGTTGCGCACGGCCGATGGCCACCTGATGGTCGCGGTGGGCAATGACACACTGTGGCAGCGCTTCGCCACGCTTGTCGGCCTGCCTGAGTTGGTCTATGATCCTCGCTTCGTCACCAACCCGCAGCGGGTGGCCAACCGCACCCTGTTGATCCCACTCATCGAGACCGCCCTGGCTGCCAGGAGCTCGGCTGCGTGGGCCGACGAGCTGTCCAGGGCCGGCATCCCCGCCGGCGCCATCAACGGCATTGATGCCGCGCTCGCACATCCTCAGGTGCAGGCACGCGACATGGTGCTGGCCGCTGAGCATCCCACGGCTGGAACGCTGCGCATGACCGGGTCTCCAATCAAGCTCTCGCGCTACACGGCGACCGTGCGACGTCCGCCGCCGGAGCTCGGGGAGCACACGGACGAAGTTCTTCGCGAACTCGGATACGCGGCCGAGGACATCGCCATGCTCCGCGACGAGGGCGTCGTTCGGTGAGCCCGCTGGTTTCATGGGTGAGCCGTCGACGCACAAGCGCAGCGGAAGCGTGAGGATCGAGACCAAGCATCTATGTCGACACCTGTCCCGAGCGTGCCTCGCGTGAATCTCTGCGCGCTACGGAACTACCTCGATCGCGATGACAATTCAGGCTCGAAGTCGTCGATGTCTCACGGGTATGCCGGCCACGCCTGAAGTCGCGACCATGCAGATCGTGCGGTCGCTGAGGCCGAGGGTGCTCAACGCTGCTTCCAGCCTGCCGATGTGATGCTGCCGTCCATCGCGTAACGTGGAACCCAAACGCGCGACATGGCTGGAACTGTGCAGCGGCCCCTTGAGCACATCGCGTTCCTATGGAATGGGAGGCGTTGTTTGGCGCAGTGTTAGTGTCATGAGCCATGCGCACCGCCACTCGTACCCGCGGGCTCGGCGATCTTTGCCTACTCTCCACTGGCGCTATCCTCGCTGGGTGCAGCTCGACTGTTTCGACCCCTCACGCGTCAACGTCACCAAGCTGGCTGTCCACGTCATCCCCTCCGCAATTGCTTCGGCCGTGCTCCTTTCTCACACAAGCCATCGCTGCCCAGGTGAGCGGCGACACGAACGTTTCCAACCAAGCCACTAACGTTCCTGAGGCAGAATCTGGGTACGTCGCTTGCATCTTTGCCGACTCCAAGGCTGAAGCGAACAGCGCCGCAGTGCAAATCAAGTGGGTGTCGGGCGGCGTCGACTCGTCAACCTTACGTGCCGCCGCGACCTTCTTCTCCCTTGGAGAACCGGTGCAACCCTTTCAATCCTTCTCGGTGGGAAGCGTTGGCGACAGTGCAGTGGGCGAGGCCACGCCAGGTGTTGCGTTCGTCGTGTTCTCAGTGGGTGATCTCTTGGTCTGCGTCGGGGCCCGATCCGCCGTTGTGAGTGCCGCCTCCTTGCGTGCCAGCGTCGAAGGCCTCGCAAAGGAGGTCGCCGCAGCGCTGTAGAAGGGCGTTCGGGGGAGATTCCGTCGCCCCGGACTGACCAAGCCAGCAGGCAGGCCCAGCAAACAAACTAGCTGGTATGGAGGCCAATCCAGATCTTACTCCGTCGGACCGGAGAATGCCACCTTATCCCAGGCTGAATAGTGCCCAGAATCATGGCAAGTAAATGAACGGCTCGAAGAGGACCAGCCGGTTTGGTTCGTGGTAGGCTGGCGGCGTGCCAAAGCTGCTCGACAGCACGCGAGAACTGCGGCGGCGTCGTCTCCTCGACGCCGCCTGGCGTTGCATCGCACAGGAGGGGTTTCGGGATCTGACCGTTGACGATGTCTGCGCCGACGCCGGATTGAGCAAAGGAGCCTTCTACAGCCACTTCGTCTCGAAGGAGGCGCTGCTCCTGGCGTTGATCGCCGACGATGCTGCTTCGATCGTCCGTGTCGCGGACGATCCGGCAACGCTTCGGCTCAGTCCGGTCCAGCGGCTCCGCAAGGTGACCGAGACGATGCTGATGCAGGGAGTGACCCCGCACGCGTCCAGTTGCGTGCCGATGTCTGGGGCGCGATGCAGACGTATCCGGCGGTGCGTGCGGTGGTGACATCCGTGGTCGCGGAACGGCAGCGTGTGCTCCGAGAGTGGGTTGAGGAGGCGGTCGCAGTTGGCGAGATGACCATCGACTTTCCGCCCAATGCGTTGGCAGCGCTGCTCCTTGCCATCAGCGACGGACTCGTTCTGCACTACGCGCTCGACCCTCACGCTTTCCGCTGGGGAAAGATCAGCAAGGCGGTGGACGGGATGCTGGACGGGTTTGCGACGCAACGACGTCTCGAAAGGGTATGACGAAAGTCGGGGCGCGCCATGGTCCCCGTTCACCTCGGACCACCGCGTATCTCGATATGGGCTGTTGGGCGTTCTTGGCCGCATCGCGTTGCGTACTGTCTCGAGAAACGTGGCCGGTGCTCGGATTCGACTCAGCCCGAAGCTGTCGAGTTGTGGCTCCTCCTCGGCGTTAACATGTTCCGGGTCATCCTAGTTGCCACCGATGGTAGCGAGGCTGGTGATGCAGCCGTGGCTTACGCGCGTACTCTCGCGGTTGAGCATCGGTGCCGTGTGCGAGTGGTCCACGTCGATGAGTTGATACCTGGGCACGGTGGAGTCCACCACTCGCAGGCTCTGGAGCCGGAGATACAAGCTCGGATCAAGGAGCAGGTCGTGGAACTGCAAGCGGCGGGTCTGGATGCGGAGTACGAGCTACGTCAAGTCGTCACTAGGAGCCCAGCTCATGCGATTGCGGGGGCCGCTCGGGCAATCGACGCTGACCTTATCGTCCTCGGCAATGTCGAAGGCGGACCATTGCGAGGCCTGCTCCTCGGCGGCGTCGCACACCGTCTGCTGCAAATCGCACGCTGCCCGGTGCTGGTTGTCCCACGATTGCTGAGTTCTGGGAAACACGATCGCCTGCCGTTGCGGATCGTGGACTTCAGTCTGGAGGCCTAAGGTGGGTTCCGACGCGGTGCAAACCTCGATCGTCAACGCTGGCCGATTGCAACAAGCCGTTGCCGCGCTTTCCGGACCATGCGGGCTTCCGGAACATGCAGCTGCACCGCCGGCTGACCCGTAGCGGCGCAGACATGGTTGCCTTGAGCTGCGGTAGAGGCGCTGGACTTGGTGCGGCGAGACGGCGAGGAGGATGAGCTGATACGATTCAATCAAACGGACGCGATAGTACTCTTGGTGGCCTCGCCTCCCTCCAACAAGCGGGTGACGACGCGTCACCCGCTCCATCCCTCGAGCGGACTTTGATCGCGCTCGTTCGAGCCCGTGCGTCGACTCGTATCCTAGCGGTCCGGAACATGCTGGGTGACATGGCAGAGACGCCTCCACAGCCTTCTCCATCAGCTCGCGGGTCTCGTGCCGGCCCTCCCGCCTGTCATGCGGGTGCGCTGCCACCCAAGGCCGTGACGGCTAAGTGTTCGGCGCCGAGCGCAGGCATAGCGCTCCTACACGGGAATAAGCGAGGAGTGTCCGCGGCGCCGCCGCGGCGTCGGATAGACACATTCAATGCGGCAGATCTCCATAGCCCTGCCGACGACAAGCCGCGAGCTGCCCGACGCCGAGGAGTTGCCGACCCGTCCGAGACATCGGGAAGTGGGATTTGCGCTCGCGAGGATCTGGGGTGTACCGTCCAGATGTTGCTATATACAAACTGACAGGTCACCTTGAGTTGATGAGCGGTACGGTTCATCCGACCAGGATGAGGACCATGAGCCTTGCCCACCGGCCGCCCTTGGGCGCAAGCATTGGCCGTCGCCCTCGACAGCACCGGTGGGCGCGACTTGCTCGATGAGCGCGGTCGTCGCAATAGCAACTCGCGGCCCTGACGATGCGGCCGTCCAGGCTGCCGAGTCCCTCATCCTCCAGGGCAAGGAGGACGGCCACCTCACTCCCGGCGAGATCCTGGCGAGGTTTCCCGGCCTCGCCGAGCGCGATCAGATCGAGGAGATCTTTCGGCTGTTCCGGGCGATGGGCATTGAGGTCAGCGACGGTGAGGACTACCCCGACGATAGCGAGCCGGCGGAGTCGGCGCTTCCGGCTGCAGCCGTCGGTAGCGTATCCAGCGATGATCCGATTCGCTTCTACCTCAAGGAGATCAGTCAGTTCGCCCTGCTGCGTCGCGAGGAAGAGGTGGAGTTGGCTCAGCGAATCGAGATGGGCGACGATGCGGCACGCAGGAAGCTCACCGAGGCCAATCTCCGCTTGGTGGTCTCGATCGCGAAGCGGTACCCGGGCCGTGGCTTGTCCTTCCTTGACCTCATTCAGGAGGGCAACACTGGCCTGATGCGCGCAGTGGAGAAGTTCGACTACCACCGCGGCTACAAGTTCTCGACCTACGCGACCTGGTGGATTCGCCAGGCGATGACCCGGGCTTTATCGGACCAGTCTCGCGTTATCCGCCTCCCGGTGCACCTCGGGGAGGTCATCACCAAGATCGGCAAGGTCTCTCTACGGCTGCGCGAAGAGCTCGGTCGCGAACCCACCCGTGCGGAGGTCGCCGAGGAACTGGGCATCACGCCCGACAGAGTCCAGGAGGTGCTCGCCATCTCCAGGGAGCCGCTATCGCTGAGCACGCCAATCGGAGAGGACGATGATGCGCAGATCGGCGACTTCGTGGAGGACAGAGGCGCTGTCCCCCCGCCCGAAGCGGCAATGCGGGCGCAGCTGAGCACCGAAGTCGAGACCGTTCTCGACTCCTTGACACCGCGCCAGCGCCGTGTCATGCAGTTGCGCTTCGGCCTTCTCGACGGTCGGCTGCGGACGTTGGAAGAGATCGGCAACCGGTTCGGCGTCAGTCGCGAGCGTGTTCGCCAGATGGAGGCGGAGGCGCTGCGCAAACTGCGACACCCGTCGCGCAGCACGCGCTTGCGTGACTATCTCGAGTAGTTACGTGGTGCTCGAATATGACCTTCCGCATCCTTCTGGGACAATCCGGACGGGGCGCCTGGTGGCGGGCTAACCGGCCGAAACTCTAAAGTTGCGTGGAGCAATGGTTCGATGCACCTGTTGACCATCGGGCACGGCACCATATCGGCGGAGCAATTCGTCAGCCTGCTATGTGGTGCCGGAGCGGGTCGACTCGTCGACACTCGCTCCGCGCCCGGCAGCCGGCATAACCCGCAATTCGCTCGCGCCGAGATGGAGCGATGGCTTCCAACGGCAAGCATCAGTTACCAGTGGGAGCGCACCCTGGGCGGCTTCCGTAAGCCCTCTCCGGAGTCGTCGAACACCGCACTGCGCCACCCCGCGTTCAGGGGATACGCCGATTACATGCTGACCGAGGAATTCATTGCAGGTGCAGACGACCTTGGGAAGTTGGCGGCGGAGGCGGTTGTTGCGGTGATGTGTTCCGAGTCATTGTGGTGGCGCTGCCACCGCCGCCTGCTCTGTGACTACCTGACGCTGATCCACGGCTTCGACATCCGCCATATCATGCACGACGCATCGCTGCGCGAGCACCAGCTCACCGAAGGCGTGCATTCCTTGGGTGATCACGTCGTCTACGATCAGCTGCCGGTCCCCGGCGAGAGCTGAATCGTTCCGACGCGGGACCTCCATGATCCTAAGGCCGGGTGAGGAGCGCCAACGCAGTACCGGCGGGCGAGCACTGGACGCGCTTTGCATGAGTGCCGTGGACGGCCCCCGCGGTTCCAAGTTCGTGTTTCCCGACTAAGTATTCACGTGCCCTCCACATCCGCGGGATAGGTGCCGTTCGACGCCGCGGCGTTGCATCTCGCCCGGTGAACCAAGGCTTCTTGGGCCGCGCCAGCGTGGGAGCCAATCAAAGTTTCGTCTGCCCGCGTGGGAACTGTCCCGCCCGGCTGCGACCCCACAACTCATCCACCGGGCTTTCTGGGAATCAGCGCCGCGAACACCGATATCGCAGTGCTCGGGGTGATGCTCCTGCTGACCGCCCTGCTCCTCTTGGTGCCCTTCATCCCTGGTCTGCAACAACCTTTTGAAGGCCCTTGACTTTGCAATCAGGCGCGCTCACCGACGGTCACCTTCAGCGTGCAGTTAACGCACCAGAGCGGCAGAGCCGCCTCAAAGACGTAAGCGGCCGGCCCGGAGCGCCCGAATGGATGCCCCAACTAGAAATCGTCCATGTGGTTCCGCGGGGAGGTCGTCTGGGCTGTCACATGCCAAGAACATCGAAGCGATGGTGGAACTATTCGCGCCGAGACGCGTACTGGCAGCGTGAACAGGCGCGTAGCGTCGCTAATTGGCGTGGCGATCTCTGTGGCGCTGGCGGCATGCGGATCCACTGGAGGTCCCGCCAGAAGGGTCAACGCACCGGGGCCGAGCGTCTCCGTCAGGGTCGGGAGTTCCTCGCCCTACAGTCTTTACACGCACTGCGGCGTGCTGTCTGCGACCATCGACGGCCAAGTCTTCTACGCAGACCCAGCACTTACCGACGGCCAGGGGAATCCGCCTAGGGGCTGGGGGAATCCTTACGATATGGGGGAGCTGACCATACGGAGCACGACGACCATAGATTTCCATGACGCGTCAGGTCACTTAGCGCACTTCGCAATCGCGTCCGGTCGCTCGCCCGTTCCGATCTGCTCCTGACACATCTGAGAGTCCGAAGGCGACCAGCCAACCTGGTGTCGCCAGTTCGATCCCGTCCCTCAGCACCACCATTTTGAAAACGAATTTACCGTCGCCATTACCACGGCAACGCCCCGAGGTCATTAGAGATTGTTCGTGCACCCTTCCGTACCAAGGCGACGAGCTCGGGGCGCGGCTGGGAACCCTGACAGATCCGTTCGATCGGCCCGGAGATGGCGATGGCACCGACCGCGATACCGCGCCGGTCGAAAATGGGGGCGGCACACGAGGCCTCGCGGTCGAAGAACTCCCCTACCGCGGACGCCCATCCGTACTCGCGCACCTTCTCGAGCTCCGCGATCAGCCGCCGGGGGTCGGTGATCGTGCATCGGGTGAAGCGCGCTAGCGTTTTCTGGGTGCTCAGCGCAGCGGCGAGGTAGCGGTGATGTGCGAGCAGAACCTTGCCCATCGCTGTTGCGTGTACTGGCAGGAGTGCCCCGACTTCCAGCGCTTGGGGGCTGTTGTCGGGACGAAAGACGTGATGCACGACCAGCACGTGGCCCTCGCGGACGATGCCTAGGCGGACGCTCTCGTTGGTGTGTGCTGCCAGCCAATCCGACCAGGTCAGCGCCCGTGCCCGCAGCTCGTTGCCGTCCAGATAGCTGCTCCCCATGTGCAGGAGGGCAGGCCCGACCTGGTACCTCCCCGACTCTGGATCATGCTCGACGAAGCCGACGGATCGCAGCGTGCGGAGGATGCCGTAGACGGTCCCTTTCGGAAGTCCCAACTCCCCCGCCAACTCGGCAATACTCAGCCGGCGGGCTCGCCCGGAGAGGAGCAGGAGGATGGCTGCGGCTCGTTCGATCGACTGGATCGGCCTGGGCACAACCGATTACTGCCGCAACGAAAACGTGAAGAGCGTCTCCCGGCTAGCGCGTTTTGGACGACATGACGCCGCCCTGGCAGGGTGGGTCGGCGTCGACGGAGTGCCCATTCCTCGCAGCTCAGTGTTCGTTCGTCAAGAAACTCAGGTTCAGCGTTTGAGAGACTACAAACAAACTGGTCGGCCACCTACTAAGAGGGGAGGGGTACATGCCGTGTCGGCAAGCTGAAAGCTGCCTTACAGCATAGCAAGGCGACGCAGGATGCGCACTTCGATCCATCCCTCGCGCGGCGTCAAGCAAGGAGACTTGCTGGTTTGATTTGCGATAGGATGCCACCCATGCGGCCCAATCAGGGGTAGCTCGAGCAGTGGAGGTTGGCACTCATGCCGAATATCTATGTCTCGGAGGTCATGGGGACAGGCGTTTGGAGGGATTGCTGTGGCTGATGAGTATCGACCGATACACGGAGCAGGCCGGCAGCGGTTCGGTCTGCACGGCCTCTGGGGCGAGCTATCGGCTGAATTCTTCGGAACGTTCGTGCTGATCTGTTTCGGCGACGGCGTTGTAGCAATGGCGGTCGCTGCTCTGAACAGTTCGGGAAGGGCCGCATCGTCGACCACCATCTTCCTGGCGAGCGGCGACTGGCTCCTGATCACCTTCGGATGGGCCTTCGCCGTGATGTTGGGCGTGTACGTGGCCGGCGGCGTGAGCGGAGCGCACATCAACCCGGCGGTCACCCTGGCCCTGGCGGTGAGGCGCCGCTTCCCGTGGAAACACGTCGTCCCGTATGTCATCGCCCAGGTGATCGGGGCCTTCGTCGCCGCGGCGCTGGTCTACTGGGTTTACGGCAGCGCCATCTCCGCCTACGACTCAGCGGCGCACCTGATCCCGAGCGCCGGCAACGCGCTAGCCAGCTATTCGATCTTCGCCACCTTCCCCGCCTCCTACTTCCACGGCACCCTAGGTGGGCCGTTCGTGGATGAGGCGGTGGGAACCGCGTTCCTCCTGATCGGCGTGTTGGCCGTGACCGACGCACGGAACCTGGCGCCGATCAGCAACATCGGGCCGCTCATCATCGGCTGGATCGTCTTCGCGATCGGCACCTCGTTCGGAGCCAACAGCGGATACGCGATCAATCCCGCCCGTGACTTCGGACCTCGCCTGTTCGCCTTCTTCGCTGGCTGGGGCAAGGTAGCCCTCCCCGGCACCTTCAACAACGGCGCCGGCTTCTCGTTCAGCAACTACTTCTGGATACCCATCGTCGCTCCCCTGTTCGGCGGTGTGATAGGCGCCCTTGCCTATGACTTCTTCATCGGTGACGTGCTCCACGCTCGCCAATCGCGCAGCGGCAGCACTGTTGAGGCGCCGACGGAGCCTGGGCGGGGCGGGCCAAACGTCCAGCCCGATCGGGTCTAAATGGTGGCGTGACGTCATGAAGCAGCTGATCGACCGCGTCGACGACGCCGTCAAGGAGGACGTGGAGAGTATCGTCGCCGTCCACTCCGACCGGGTGCGGGTCCGCTTCGAGCCCAACTTCGTGGTTCGAGGCGACGCGCCAGTCAGCGGCAAGGCGGGGATCGTCTCTGGCGGAGGCTCGGGCCACGAGCCTGTGTGCGGCGGGTTCGTCGGGATGGGCGTGCGCGACCAGATCGAATGACGTATGGCGAAAAGGGGCGAAAGGAGATATTGATGGCGAAATACGCAGCAGCAATCGACCAGGGCACCACGAGCACGCGCTTCATGGTGTTCGACCACGGCGGCAAAGTTGTCTCCGTCGATCAGAAAGAGCACGAGCAAATCTTCCCGAAGCCGGGTTGGGTCGAGCACGACGCGCTCGAGATCTGGCAGCGCACGCAAGAAGTCGTGAAGGCGGGGCTCGACAAGGTGGCCATCGCCGACATCGCGGCGGTCGGGATCACCAACCAGCGCGAGACCACCCTGGTCTGGGATCGTGGTACGGGCAAGCCCGTGTACAACGCGATCGTCTGGCAGGACACGCGGACCGACAAGATCGTGGAGCAGCTGTCCGCTGACGGCGGCCAGGACCGATTCCGCGCCAAGGTGGGACTGCCGCTCGCGACGTACTTCTCGGGTCCAAAGGTCAAGTGGATCCTGGACAACGTCGACGGCGCGCGAGCCAAGGCCGAGGCGGGCGATCTCGCCTTCGGCAACATCGACGCATGGCTGATCTGGCTGCTCACCGGCGGTACCGACGGTGGCGTGCATGTCACCGACGTGACCAACGCGAGCCGGACCATGCTCATGAACCTCGAGACGCTCGACTGGGACGACGAGATCCTCAGCATCATGACCATCCCTCGGTCCATGCTCCCCGCCATCCGGGCGTCGAGCGAGACCTATGGGGAGGCCAAGGGTGTGCTCGCCGGTATCCCTGTCGCGGGCGATCTCGGCGACCAGCAGGCCGCCCTCTTCGGGCAGACCTGCTTCGCCGTCGGCGAGGCCAAGAACACATACGGCACCGGCAACTTCCTACTCCTGAACACGGGCACCAAGCCGGTGCAGTCGAAGAACGGGTTGCTCACCACGCTCGCCTACAAGATGGGCAGTGCGGACGCGACCTACTGCCTCGAGGGCTCGATCGCGATCACCGGCGCGCTCGTCCAGTGGTTGCGGGACAACCTCGGCATGATCGAGAAGTCCTCGGACATCGAGGTGCTGGCCAAGACTGTTGATGACAACGGAGGCGCATACTTCGTGCCGGCGTTCTCGGGCCTCTACGCTCCGTACTGGAAGGCGAGTGCTCGCGGCGTCATCGCGGGGCTGACGCGCTACGTCAACAAGGGTCACATCGCTCGCGCGGCGCTCGAGGCGACCGCCTGGCAGACGCGTGAGATCGTCGATGCGATGAATGCCGACTCCGGGGTCGCGCTCACCTCGCTCAAGGTGGACGGCGGCATGGTCTTCAACGACACCCTGATGCAGTTCCAGTCCGACGTGCTCGGCGTGCCCGTGGTGCGCCCGACCGTCGCCGAGACCACCTCGCTGGGCGCCGCCTACGCCGCCGGCCTCGCGGTCGGTTTCTGGGCGCAGGTGGAAGACCTTCGCGAGAACTGGGGCAAGGACAAGGAATGGACCCCGCAGATGGACAAGGCCAAGGTCGACCAGGAGTACGCGCTCTGGAAGAAGGCCGTCACCCGGACCTTTGACTGGGCGGAGTGACGCTCGTCTGAGGCAATTGGTGTAAACCGGTAGTTCTCCAATGGGGACCCGGCCGCGTCGCACGCAGCGACATCGGGCCGGGTTTCCTCGGGGGCCGAGCCCCGACTGAATAGCCGATCGCTAGATCTTCGAGGCCGTCGTATCCGCAACTTAGATAACGGCCCTCCCCCGAGAGTGCGACCGGAACGCCTGAAAACGCTGGGCTAGTCGATTGCTACGGAATCGACTACGGGACCGCACACTGTTCGTCACGTACCTGGACGGGGCGGAGGACGGAACATCAAGCGGCGAGTCCCACTGTGTCGCGTCACCTACGACCGCCGGCCCATACCGAGGCAGTTACGGTAGGCGCAGGCAACAGACGACGACGATCCGTTGGGTGCCACAGCTGCGGATCGCGAGTCTTACGTGCGCCTACGGCCAGGTGTCGAACGAGCACGCTGGCGCAGGCCAGCACCCACAAATGTCGCCAGAGCCACCGCGGGCGAACGTAGGTAGAGGCGCGCTAGGGATCAAACGGCGTTGAGATGGCGTACCCACATCCTGATCCGGACGCCCGAGCCCAGTCGGAGCGCATCTGTCCGGTCGGTGGATTGGAAGCCCACCCGTTGGTATAGACGAATTGCGGGACCGTTGTCCTCGCTCACCCAAAGTGAGAGCCGCTCGAATCCGCAGTCGAGCGCCCACTGAACTACCGCGTTCACGAGCGATTCGCCAAGGCGCTGACCGCGCAAAGCGCGTTCAACCCACATGGAGACGAGTTGCGACTGGCCGCCATCGTCGACTATACCGGTCGCGATTCCGGCTGGTTTGTGACCATCGAATGCCAGAAACGTGGCGACACCGTTGCCCGTGCATGCAGCCGCTGCCCGATCGATCCAGAAAGCATCCGGATGCACTGACTCCTCCTCGTAGGTTCTGGCGAAGGCATCCGGCGCGTCGGCGAGGCCGCGCAGGCGCAGGGATCGCGCGACCGCCCAATCGTCAGGACATATCCGCCTTACCACGAGGTCGCTGGTACCAGGCTCCATATCTGCAGGTCAATCATTCTGCCCGAACAGCGAATACCCCGCACCTCGAGTGAGCCGACTCTCTCTCACAGGAGCGTCCTGTCACCCGACTCACGGCAACTACGGGGCCGATGCGCCGGCGGTCAACGCGGCGAGCACGATGCTCATGCTCAAGAGAGTGGAGCGGGGAGGAGTGCCATCGGGCTTCGGCCTTAAGCGCGCGCGTCGATGTCGACGCGATTCTAAGGGATTCCAAAAAGCACGGTCTAGTCGTCATTCCAACCATTTCCCGACGAAAGCCCTCTAACTCGAGCTCAATCCGAATCGGGAAGTAAGGACTAGTCTGGGGGACCAGGGGTCGCATGTTCGAGTCCTGTCTCCCCGATTCGCAGCCCATTGCACTGCGGTGCAGCCCATTCCACCGGATTGCAGTGGATTCCAAGTTGCCGGGATCCATTCTGCGGGGACTAGTACTTCTTAGCGGACTCAGTGCCTTCCTGCGATGCCATGCGGTTCAAAGCCAGGACACCCCAGAGT
>Ga0182024_10016642_pt1 | contig 13922 bp, 13 predicted proteins | sample P32metaG_FD_120480 | JGI IMG/M metagenome (GOLD analysis project Ga0182024, IMG submission 120480) | Permafrost microbial communities from Stordalen Mire, Sweden - P3-2 metaG (Illumina Assembly) | ecosystem: Environmental > Terrestrial > Soil > Wetlands > Permafrost | place: Sweden: Stordalen... | reverse complement strand
GATCTGCTGCAGGATGACCGCGGTATCGCTCGGGTTCTGCACGTACATCGCCAGCGCATCCGCGCCTGATTGCTTGATGCGCAGAATCTCGGCCGTATAGTCCTTCGCGTCTTTGGGGTACTGCAGGTTGACGATCGGGTCGAGCCCGTGCTTCTTGAGGTTGATGACGATCTGCTCGGCGCCGCCGGTGCCGAACGCGTCGCTGGCGTGAAGAATCGCGACCTTCTTGGCCTTCTTCTCCTGCACGATGAAGTTCGTCATCGCGGCCGCGGTGATCGCGTCGGAAGCGCGTAGGCGGAAGAGCCCGTTGACGCCGAGCTGCGTGTTCTTGACCGCCGTACCGCCGGTCATCCAGGGGATCATCTGGTCCTTCATGACCGGCGCCATGGCCTGAATCTGCGTCGAGAGAACGGGGTTGACGATCGCTACCACGTTTTCGCCCAACATTTTGTTGAGCGCGGAGACGGCAGACTGATTGTCGTTGGTCGCATCTTCCTCGACGATCACGAACGGCCGGTCATCGTAGACTTTCCCGGGCCGGGCGTTGATCTGTTCGACCGCGAGCAGCACGCCGTCGTGTTCTTGCTCGCCCAAGAGCGCGTTCGATCCGGTCAGCGGCGGAATCGAACCCAACCGGATCGGTTCCGGCGCCGCGCCGATAACGGCTGGAAAACCGATCGCAGCACCGGCGGCTGCGCTCGCAGCAAGAAATTTTTTCCGGGTAAGTTTCACGCGTGTCTCCTCACTGGTGGGCCGGCGCCGTTCTAGAACGACGGGCCGATGCGATTGATCGCGAAGTCGCCGAATCCCAGCGTCTCCGCCGCGGGCGTGCGCCCGTTCGCGGCGTCGAGGATCCACGAAAAGATCTCGTCGCCGACTTGTTCGAGCGACTGCGAACCGTCGAGGATCGCACCCGCGTTGACGTCCATGTTCTCGCGCATCCGCTCGAACATCGTCGTGTTGGTCGCAACTTTGATGACCGGAGCGATCGGCGAACCGGTCGGCGTACCGCGCCCGGTGGTGAACACCACCACCTGCGCGCCGCCGGCGATCATCCCCGTCAGCTGCTCGATGTCCTGGCCGGGCGTATCCATCACCACGAGGCCGCGCTCGGACGGGCGCTCGGCGTATTCGACGACCTCGCGCAGCGCGGTCGAACCGCCCTTGTAGGCGGCGCCGAGCGATTTCTCCTCGATCGTCGTCAAGCCGCCGGCGATGTTGCCCTGCGTCGGGTTGCCGTAGCGCATGTCGACATGCATGGCGCGGGCCCGTGCCTCGACCCGTTCGATCAGCTCGTACAGCTTCGCCGCGACCGGTTCGCTCGCGCGTGCGGCGAGCAGATGTTCGGCACCGACCAGTTCGGGAAGTTCGGCCAGAATAACCGTCCCGCCCTCGGCGACGAGCCGGTCGGCAGCGTAGCCCAGCGCCGGATTCGCGGTGATACCCGAGAAGCCGTCGCTGCCGCCGCACTCGGTGCCGACGATCAGTTCGCTGAGGTCGCACATCTCACGCTGATGCTGCTCGGCCTCGCGCACCAGCTCGCGCGCGATCGCAATGCCGCGCGCGATCGTTTCGGTGCTGCCGCCGCAGTCCTGAATCCCGATCACCGCGACGCGCTGGCCGCGCGCCGCGATCTCCGTTGCGAGCGCCTTGGACTCGTTCGTCTCGCAGCCCAGGCCGACGACCAGCACCGCGGCGACGTTCGGGTTGGCGGCGAAACCCGCCATCGTGCGTTTCGTCTGTTCGAAATCGGCGCCGACCTGCGAGCAGCCGGTGGGGTGATTGACGATCACCACTTCGGGAACGGCGCGCCCGATCCGATCGACGACGTTGTTCGCGCACATGACCGACGGCAGAACCAGGACGTGGTTGCGCACGCCGACCGATCCGTTGGCACGACGGTATCCCTGAAAGGTGCTCATGATGCGGCCTCCGCCAGGTCACCGCGGCCGCGCGTCCCTTCGACGTTATGCACGTGGACGTGCTCGCCGGATGCGATCGGCGTCGAGGCGCGGCCGATGACCTGACCGTACTTATGAATCAGCGCCCCGGAGGGGATCGCGCGCAGCGCGATCTTGTGGCCGCTGGGGATCGCCGCCGCCGCGATAACCGCCGTCTCGCCGAAACGTACGGCGTCGCCCTGTTCTAACGGGCGCAGGACGACGGCGACGTCATCGTCGTCTTTGAGGCGCAGGGCGGCACCATCGTTGGAGAGGGGCATGCGAGTGCGCTAGGAATCGTCGGGTGATCGGACAACTCCTGCCGGGATGAACGTCACGGTCGCCCCGCGGCGGCTTCACGCGCAGGTGGTCGACGCGCTGATGCAGGCAATCGTCGGCGGCCGCTTGGCGCCCGGGACGGCGCTTCCGACTGAAGTCGAGATGAGCGCCCAGTTCGGGGTCTCGCGCTCGGTCATCCGCGAAGCGCTGCGGGTGCTGGGCGAAAAGGGTCTGATCGACGTCCGCCACGGTTCGGGGACGCGAGTGACCACCGCCGATCAGTGGGATCCGCTCGATCCGGCCGTGCTCGGGCTGCTGCACGGACCCGGTCCGCAGGCCGGGGTCTTGCGCGATCTGCTCGAGGCGCGGAAAATCGTCGAGTGCGAGGTCGCTGCCCTGGCCGCCGAACGTGCGGGCCCCGAAGAACTGACGGCCCTCGACCGGGCGCTCGCGACGATGGCCGCCAATCTCGACGATCCGCCGGCGTTCGTGGTCGGTGACTCGGCCTTCCACCTCACGCTCGTGCGCGCCGCGCGCAACCGCGTACTGGAGCGCATGGCGCAGCCGATGCGCGAGCTGCTTTCGTACGCCCAGGCACTGACGGACGCGGTGCCCGGCGTGCTGGGTCGCGCGCTGTCCGAACATCAAGCGATCGCCGACGCCGTGCGGCGCCGCGATCCCGCCGGCGCCCGGCGCGCGATGCACCTGCACCTGGCTCACACCGAGCGCGACGTCATCGCGCTCACGGAGAATGCATCACCATGACGATCGAAGGCCGGCTGGTCCGCGACACGCTGCGTGTCGCCCCGATCGACGACATCGAAGCGGCAACGCGAGCGACGCTCGCACCGGTCTTGAGCGCTGCCCGGCTGCGCGCCGGCGCGCGCGTTGCGGTCACCGCCGGCAGCCGCGGCATCGCGCGCATCCCGCAGATCCTGCGCGCGATCTGCGTGGTCGTACGCGAAGCCGGCGGCGAGCCGTTCCTGGTCGCGGCGATGGGATCGCACGGCGGCGGGACGGGCCTGGGGCAGCGTACGATGCTCGCGCACCTCGGCGTGACCGAGTCCAGCGTCGGGGTTCCGATCGAAAGCGAGATGGACGTCGTTGAACTGGGGCAGACCGCGCACGGTGTCGCGGTTGCCTGCGATGCGCGGGCCGCGCGTGCCGACGCGATCGTCGTGGCCGGGCGCGTGAAGCCGCACACCGACTTCGACGGGGCGATCGAGAGCGGGATCCTCAAGATGACGGCGATTGGCCTGGGCAAGGAAGTCGGGGCTGCGCGCTACCATGCGGCCTTCGCGCGCTGGGGATACGAGACGATCATCCGCGAGGTCGCGGCCCGCATGTACGAGCAGCTTCCGATCGTCGCCGGTGTCGGAATCGTCGAGGACAATCGCGGCGGAACGCACGCGATCGAAGCCTTTCCGGCCGCCGGGATCGTCGCCGGCGAGGAAGCGCTACTGACGCGCGCGCGCAGGTTGATGCCGGCGCTGCCGTTCGACCTGCTCGACCTGCTGATCGTCGACCGCATGGGCAAGATCTATTCCGGATCGGGGATGGACACGAACGTCACCGGGCGCGCGGTCGATGGACGCTCGCAGAAAGTCCCGCGTCCGGTCGTGCGGCAACTGTTCGTCCGCGAGCTGGCCCCCGAATCCGAAGGCAACGCGACCGGCATCGGACTGGCCGACTTCTGCACCCGCCGGCTTGCCGATGCGATCGATTGGACACCGACGTATCTGAATGCGATGACCGCCGCGCAGCCCGCATCCGCGCGGCTGCCCGTCGTGTGCGAACACGACCGCGATGCCATGCGCTACGCCCTCAACGCGGCCGGCGTGACCGAACGCGACGCGCGCGTCGCGCGCATCCGCGATACGCTGCACGTCGAGACGATCGCGACCTCCCAAACGGCGCTCGCCGCGCTCGTCGACGCCGGCCGTTATACCGTCGGCGAACCGACCGACGCCTTGACGGTCGCCGGCGACGACCTGCTGCCGTTCCAAGCCGCGGCGGCCGTCGCCTGATGCGGGTTCTGATCACCGGCGGCCTTGGGTTCATCGGCGCGTGGACCGCGCGTAACCTGCTCAACGATGGGCACAGCGTGCGCGTCTTCGATCAGCAGAACGACCGCACGCTGTTCGACGCCATCGTCGATGCGCGCGCGGCCGGCGCCCTCGAGGTGCGGCGCGGAGACATCGCCGATGCCGCCGCGGTCGAGGATGCGGTCGCGGGCTGCGATGCCGTCGTGCACCTCGCCGCGGTGCTGATCCCGACCGCGCGCAAGGACCCGCTGCTCGGCGCGCGGGTCAACGTGCTGGGGACGCTGCACGTCTTCGAGGCTGCGAAGCGCCATGGCGTGAAGGGGATTGCGTTCGCCTCCAGCGCGGCGGTGTTCGGACCGGACGACGGCGTGCATCCGTATCCGCACACCCACTACGGCGCGTACAAGCTCTGCAACGAGGGCACCGCGCGCGCGTACTGGCAGGACGCCGGGCTGCGCAGCGTCGGCCTGCGGCCCTCGACGGTGTACGGGCCGGGGCGCGAGATCGGCGTGACGGCGGATCCGACGCTCGCGATGCGGGCGGCCGCCGAAGGCGGCTCGTTCACGATCCGCTTCACCGGCCCGACCGGGATGGACTACGTCGAGGACGTCGCGGCGATCTTCGCGCGCGCCGCGACCCAGACGCCGGCGGGCGCCTTCGCGTTCAGCTTGCAGGGTCAGCTCGCCACGATGGACGACGTGTTGGCCGCGATCCGCGCCGAAGTTCCCGATGCCGACGTACGCGCGGACGGACCGGCCTTGATGTTCGCGGCCGAAATCGACGAAGCGCCGCTGCGCGCCCAGTTTCCGGGTCTGCGGCGCACGCCGCTCGACGCCGGCACGCGCGAGACGATTGCTTTTTATCGCCGCACCGCGGCGGTGCGGTGAGTTCAGTAGGTCGAGCGGCCGCCGGAGAGATCGAACACTGCCGCGGTCGAGAACGAGCACTCCTCGGTGCACAGCCACGCGACCAGCGCGGCGATCTCGTCGACGGTGCCGAAGCGGTTCATCGGGATCCGCGACTTCATGTAGGCAATGTGTTCGGGCGTCATCTGCGCGAACATCGGCGTTTCGACCGCGGCGGGCGTGACGCAGTTCACGCGCACACCGGTCGTCGCGAGCTCCTTGCCCAGCGATTTCACCAGCGCGATGACGCCCGCTTTCGAGGCGCTGTAGGCGGCGGCGTTAGGGTTGCCTTCCTTCCCGGCCACCGAGGCGATCGCCACGATGCGTCCATAGCCGGCAGCCGTCATGGCGGGAACGGCGGCGCGCGCGCAGTGGAACGTGCCGGTGAGGTTGATGTCGAGCACGTCACGCCACCCGTCGAGCGGATACTCGGCAACCGGAGCGTTCGGACCGGTGATCCCCGCGCTGGTCACCAGGATGTCGATCCGGCCCAACGCCGCCAGCGTCGCATCACGCGCGCGCTCGACCTGGTCGTAGTCGCGGACGTCCACCGTCGCGGCGTGCGCGCCCAGTTCGGGCGCCGTCGCCGCGAGGTCGCCGGCGTTGCGGTCCCACAGGCTTACTTTCGCGCCGCCGGTAAGCAACCGCCGCGCGATCGCCAAACCGATGCCTGAAACGCCGCCGGTCACGACCGCGACCCGCCCGCGCACGTCGAGTTGATTCACGAAGGAGAGCGATGCAGCATTCGAACGGCCGGCCCCTGCGTAGCGCGCAGTGGTGGGGCAAGCAGGACCGCGACGGATTCATTCACCGCAGCTGGATGCGGGCCGAGGGGTTCGCGCCCGACGTGTTCGACGGCCGTCCGGTCATCGGGATCTGTAACTCGTGGTCCGAGCTGACGTCGTGCAACGTGCACCTGCGCGCGGTGGCCGAGGCGGTCAAGCGCGGCGTGTGGGAGGCCGGCGGCTGGCCGCTCGAGTTTCCGACCATTTCGCTCGGCGAGACGTACATGCGTCCGACGACGATGCTCTTCCGCAACCTGATGAGCATGGACGTCGAAGAATCGATCCGCGCCAACCCGGTCGACGGCGTCGTGCTGCTGGGCGGCTGCGACAAGACGACGCCGGCGCAGCTGATGGGTGCGGCCAGCGTCGACCTGCCGACGATCATGCTGACCGGCGGCCCGATGCTCAACGGGAAGTACCGCGGCGGCGATATCGGTTCGGGGACGATGGTCTGGAAGTTCTCGGAACAAGTGCGGGCCGGCGAGATGACGTGGAAAGAGTTCTTCGAGGCCGAGTCCGGACAGTCACGCAGCAACGGCCATTGCATGACCATGGGAACGGCGTCGACGATGGCCAGCATGGCCGAAGCGCTGGGGATCGCGCCGACCGGCAACGCCGCGATCCCGGCGGTCGACTCGCGCCGCTACGCGCTCGCACAGATGAGCGGGCGCCGCATCGTCGAGATGGTGCGGGAGGATCTGCGCATGTCGAAGGTCGTCACGCGGGCGTCGTTCGAGAACGCGATCCGCGTCAATGCGGCGATCGGCGGCTCGACCAACGCGGTCATCCACCTGCTGGCGATCGCCGGCCGGCTCGGCGTGCCGCTGACGCTCGCAGACTTCGACCGGCTCGGCCATGACCTGCCGCTGCTGGTCGATCTGCAGCCGTCGGGCCGCTTTCTGATGGAAGACTTCTTTTATGCCGGCGGCGTGCCGGCGGTGATCCGCGAGCTCGGCGACCTGCTGCATCGCGACGCGCTGACCGTCAGCGGGAAGACGCTCGGCGAGATGACGCACGACGCGCCATGCTGGAACCGCGAGGTGATCCGCACGCTCGACGCACCGCTCAAGGAACACGCCGGCATCGCCGTGCTGCGCGGCAACCTCGCGCCCGACGGCGCGGTGATCAAGCCGTCGGCGGCGACCGCCGCGCTGCTGACGCACCGCGGCCGGGCGGTGGTCTTCGAAAACATCGAGGATTTCAAAGCCCGCATCGACGATCCGCAGCTGGATGTGGACGAAACCTGCGTGCTCGTACTCAAAGGCGCCGGGCCGCGCGGCTACCCCGGGATGCCGGAGACCGGCAACCTTCCGCTGCCCCCGAAGCTGCTGGCCAAAGGCGTGACCGACATGGTGCGCATCTCGGACGCGCGGATGAGCGGGACGGCCTACGGAACGGTCGTGCTGCACACCGCGCCGGAATCCGCCGCCGGCGGACCGTTGGCATTGGTTCAAGACGGCGATCTGATCGCGCTCGACGTTCCGCAACGGGAACTCGCGCTGCTCGTCGACGACGCGGAACTCGCGCGGCGGCGCGCCGCTTGGCAGCCGCCGCCTCTGATGTACGACCGCGGGTACGCACGCATGTACGTCGAGCACGTGCTGGGCGCCGACCGCGGTGCCGATCTCGACTTTCTGGTCGGGCACAGCGGGGCCGCCGTCGGCCGGGAGATGCACTGATGACTGCACCGCTCTCCGCCGGAGAACTCGAACGCCTGCGGCGCTACGACACGCCGACGATCGCCAACGCGATCGAAACCTTCGACATCCGCCCGCGCACCGCAGGCTTCGCGTCGCCGGCGGTGCGCTGCATCTTTCCGCAGTTCGGGACGATGATCGGCTACGCGGTCACCGCGCGCTGCCGGGCCGCGCAACCGGCGTCGCAGCCGTACTCGCGCCACGGCTGGTGGGATGCGGTCGCCGCGGCGCCGGCGCCGCGCGTCGCGGTGATCCAGGATCTCGACGAGCCGCCCGTGGGAGCGTTCTGGGGCGAGGTGCAGTCGAACATCCACCGCGCATTGGGCTGCGTCGGCGCGGTCACCAACGGCGGCGTGCGCGATCTGCGCGAAGTGGAGGCGCTCGGCTTTCAGTACTATGCCGGTTCGGTGATGGTCTCCCACGCGTACGTGACGATGGTCGACTACGGCACCCCGGTCACGATCGGCGGCCTCGAGATCCGCCCCGGCGATCTCGTGCACGCCGATATGCACGGCGTCCAGGTGATCCCGCCGGAGATCGCGCGCCAGATCCCGGACGCCTGCGAAGCGATCATCGCCAAGGAGCGCACGATCATCGACCTCTGTCAGTCCCCGCAGTTCAGCGTCGAAGCGTTGAAGCGTCTGCAGCCGTAGGAGCAAAACCGCATGCTCTACCTCACCCTCAAATTCTTCCACATTCTCTTAGCGATCACGGCGCTCGGCGCCAACCTGACCTACGGCGTCTGGATCGCTCGATCGAAGATGTATCCCGCCTTCGCGCCGATCGCGCTGCGCGGGGTGAAATTCATCGACGACTGGATCGCCAACCCGTCGTACCTGCTGCTGCTGCCGACCGGGATCGCCATGGTGAAGGTCGCGGGCTACAGCTTCGGCACGCACTGGATCTCGTGGGCGATGGGATTGTGGGCGCTCGCCGTCGCGGCGGGCTACCTCGGCTATACGCCCGCGCTCGCGGGACAGATTCGGGCCATCGAGCGCGACGGACCGGACAGCCCCGAAGCGGCGCGTCTCTCGGTTCGCGGCAACATCTTCGCCGCGATCCTGGGCGTCCTGATCATCGCGATCCTGATCCTGATGGTGTTCAAGCCGGCCTAAGAGGTTCGACGGATCAGCCGATTCGCAACCTCGTCCCGTCGAACGTGCGGACCACGAATGGACCGTGGCGCAGCGGCGCCGCCCGGACGCGGTCGCGGAGAACGCTCAGCGCGGCTGCTTCACCGAGGCGTAAGCCGGCGACGCAGTCGGCACGAAAGTGGACGCCCGCCGCGCAGCGTCCGAAGGCATAGTTCGACGCGAGCTTGTCCAACTCGCCGCCCAGCGACAGGCTGGTCTCGTGCTGCGCGACTAGTGCCGAGCCGTCGTCGTTCGACGCGACTACCTGTGGAAAGCGCATATCGTCGTTGATGAACGCCTTGAAGATCGTGATGTTCGCGCTGCTGATGATCGCGTGCGCCGCCGGATACGACGGATGCTGCGGGCAGCCGTAGGGGTAGACCTGCGGCAGCAGCGCGTTTCCGTTTGCTCGCTGGGTCGCCTCGACGGCAGCCGAATGAAGCACGGAGGAATGAATCGGCAGGGCCTCACCCGCGTGCACGCGGTCGACGAGCAGCCCGTACATCTCGGGCCGGACGCGGCGATGCACCATGAACTTTTGAAAATAGACGGCGCTGCCGGCGATCGCTTGCGCGCGTGCCGCAAGCGCGGTCATCTCGATCGGGTCGAAGTAGGATTGCTTTGCTTCATCGGGCAGCAGGGCCAAGATCGAAGCCGTGTTGCCGATCACCTCGGAGTAGCGGCTGACATAGTCCGCCAGAGCGCGCAAGGTGAAAATATAGCGCGGCCGGCTGTCGCGCTCGGCCGGCGGTTCGGCCGGATGCCGCTGCATCTGAATCAGCGAGTCGCGCGTGGTCAGATAATCGCGCCGTGGAACGGCGAACAGCGCGATGTGGGGCGACGGCGGCGCCGGATCGCGCACCAGGTCGAGATAGAGAAATTGGGAGATGTAGGGACCCGCCAGCGCGCTTCCACTGGCTCGGAAAACGTGAGCCGGGCTCGTCGCAAGTTCGGCGCTCGCGGCGGCAATCGTCGCGTCTTCTGCGAACCGGGCGAACGGAACGTCACGGGCGCGTGCCATCCAGTAGTCCTCGACCATCTCGCGGGCCGTCGTCTCCGAGGCCAGCGGGGCCGGTGCAGCGACCGCGAACTGGGTCGCATCGTCACCCTCGTATTCGTAGGCGAGGTCGCGGACCGCCGCGACCAGGCCGAACAGCGGCGGCGAAGCGAGCCGGCCGAGCGCTTCGAGCGCAACGCCGCGCAGCGCGGCCAGATAGGTGCGGTAGGCGGCCGGCTCAACGCGCCCACGATCGTCGTGCGGCAGCCCCTTCGCGTAGGACCCTTCGTAGTAGCGGTCAGCGTAGCGCGCATCATCGCCGTTGGTGCGAGGCGCGATGCCGCGGCGGGGAATGCGCGCGGCTTGGGCGGTACGGAGCGCGCGCAAACGCTGCAACCGTGCCGGCGTTGACGCCGCCTCGAGATCCGGATCGGAAAGACCGACGGCGCCGGCGGCCGCGAGCGTCCCGAAGAACTCGCTGCGTTGCATCAGATTAGACGATGCCCTCCGACCGCAGCTCACGCAGCGACGCATCGAACGCCTCGACCGTCACGGCGACATCATCGGCGCCGTGCGCGGTCGACAAGAACAGCACTTCGTTGTGCGAGGGCGGCAGCAGAATCCCGCGCTCGCGGGCGGCACGATAGAAGGCCGCATAGGCGGTCTGGTCGTCGCGTGCTTGATCGTCGTACGAGCGCGTCGCCGGACCGCTGCGAAATTTGAAATCGACGATCGATTCCAACTGGACCACGGTGTAGTGCAGGTCGAGAGCGCGCAGGCTCGCGCGGATGCCGCCGGCCAGCGCCTCCGCACGCTCCGCCGTCCGCGCGAGCGCCGCCGCCTCACGCTCGACGTGATCGAGGACGCGCAGGCCCAGCGCGGCCGCGAACGGCATGCCGGCGTGCGTCCCGCCGGTGAAGCACGGGCCGTCGGGCGCGAGCCGCGCCAGGATCTCGGCACGCCCGCCGAAGGCCGCGATCGGAAAACCGCCGCCGAGGATCTTCCCGACCACGGTGAGATCAGGGCGCACGCCGGTCCGCTGCTGCGCGCCGCCGAGGCCGAGCCGCAGCCAGGTGATCACCTCGTCGAAGATCAGCACCGCGCCGCAGCGGTCGGCCCGCTCGCGCAGGCCGGCCAAGAATCCCGGGACGGGTTCGACCAGACCCATGTTGGCACACACGGGCTCGACGAGAATCGCGGCGAGACGCTCGCCGACCCGCTCGAGCTGCCGATCGACGTCGTCGAGATCGTTGTAGCGCGCGACGGCGACGTCGGCGCTGACCGCGCGGGGAATTCCCGAGCGCTGCGCGTCCGGTGTTTCGGCCGACGCGCCCGCGCGGTGCAGCGCGAGATCGAAGTGTCCGTGATAGTTGCCGGCAAACTTCAGTACCGCGTCGTGTCCCGTATACGCCCGCGCGATGCGCAGCGCGCCCTGCACCGCTTCGCTGCCGGTCGTGGCGAAGCGGAGCTTTTCCATCGACGGGAGCGCGGCGCGGATGCGCTCGGCCAAGCGCAACTCCTCGGGTGAGGTCGAACCGCGCACGGCGCCGGCGCCGGCGACGGCTTCGAGACCGCGCAGATATGGCGGCGTGTGGCCGAACAGCAGCGGCCCGTACGCCATGATGTAGTCGATGAAGCGGCGGCCCTCGGTATCGAACGCGTAGGGCCCTTCACCTCGCGCGCAGACGAACGGCTCGCCGCCGACCCGGCGGCCGGCGCGCACCGGCGAACTGACACCGGCGGCCAGCGCAACATCGATCGTTACGGTCACAGCGAGGGCGGTTACCGCTTCCGGGGCGCGATTCCCACCCGGCGTACGGCCGTCGCCACCTTCAGGCGTCGCTCCCCGCTCAACCATCGTTCGCTCGATGGTGTCGAGGGAAGCGCATATGGCGACAACGACTGACCTGGGGCCGCAGACCAACATCAGCGAACTCGTGGCGGCTTTCCCGCTGGCCGAAGAAGTGCTGACCGAGTTCGGTCTGCACTGCTCGGGCTGCGGCGTGAACAAGTACGAGACGCTCGAAAAGGGCGCCGCGGCCCACGGCCTGCGGGTCGAACCGATCATCGCGGCACTCAGTCAGGCCCGGCTCTCGGGTCGCGTGCCGACGATCATGAACGAGGACAAGACACCGCAGCGGCGCGCGCCCGGTCCGTTCGGCCGCCGTGCCCGCTTCGGTCGCGTCATCGCAGTGATGTCCGGCAAGGGCGGGGTCGGCAAATCGCTCACGACCGCGCTGCTGGCGATCGGCCTGCGACGCGCCGGGAAGACGGTCGGCATCCTCGATGCGGACATCACCGGCCCGTCGATCCCGCGGCTGTTCGGTCTGACCACCCCGCTGGGGCTGGAATCCGACCCCAACACACCGCCCGGGCAGCAGCCCAAGCCGCTGATGACCCCGGCGAAATCACGCTCCGCGATCGAGATCGTCAGCTCCAATTTGCTGACCGACAAGGAAGACACCGCGATGATCTGGCGCGGGCCGATCCTCTCGGGCGTGATCCGGCAGTTCTACGAACAGGTGCTCTGGAGCGACCTCGACTACATCCTGATCGACCTTCCCCCGGGGACGTCCGACGCGCCGCTCACCGTCCTGCAGTCGCTGACGATCGACGGCGTGGTGCTGGTGACGATGCCGCAGCGGCTGGCGACGATGATCGTGCGCAAGGCCGCGAACCTCGTCCACCAGCTGAAGAAGCCGATCGTCGGCGTGGTCGAGAACATGGCCTACTTCACCGCTCCCGACACCGGCAAGCGGTACGAGATCTTCGGCCCGTCGTACGCCGATCAAGTCGCCGAACTCGCCGGCGCGCCGCTGTTTGCGCGGTTGCCGCTCGATCCCGCGCTGGTCGCGCTGGCCGATACCGGACGCGTCGAAGAGATCGACGATCCGCTGGTCGACGTGCTCGCCGCCGCGCTGATGAACGCGATGGCCGCGCTCCCGGCGAAGCCCGCCGAAACGATCTCGCTGATCTAAAAGAAAAAGCCCGGCCCGCGGAATTCGTCCGCGGCCGGGCTCGTGGTTGCCGCGCTTACTTCCGGGGGATGCTCAGCGGCTTCTTCGCGACGTTCGAGATTGTGATCGTTGTGTTGATTTGAGTTGCACCGATCGCCGTCGCGGTGATGATGGTCGATCCGGACGCGTTGATCGGCTTAAAGTAGACCACGGAAGGCGTATTCGTATCGGGAACTACCAGCGAGGGAGAGCCACCGGGATTGACGCCATCATGGAGACAGTCTTCCGCCGCAGGCGGAGGGGCCGGTATAACTCCTGCCGTGGCGGTTGAGAAGCCGCTCGCGAAGTAGTCGGATGTCGAAAGTGTAATCGGATTCGTATATGTTTGCCCGATGATCTGAGCGCCCGCGCTGTCGAACGCCGTCACCGTTAGCAAATATGCACCGCACGTCCCGCCGGTCGTTGGAACGGTGCCGTCCCAGGAAAGCGCAATGCTAGCAACAGTATTGGACGCGCTCCCGGTGCCGCCGCCGCCGCCGCCGCTCGTCGTGGTCGAGCCCGCGATCTGGTAGTAGAAATTCCCTGTGTTGCCGTGATTATCGGTGAACGTGACGGTCTCTTCACTGGTTGAGAACCCGCCCGTGACCGCGAACGGCGAGCACGGATTGATCTGCGTTGGGTTGCTGATCGGTGCCGCATTGTCGGCCGTGAACTGGAAGACGTCGGTGCCGGGCAGCAAGTGCGGAACGAAGCACGGGATGTTGAAGGGCGCCGTCCAGGCGGTGATCCGCGCGTTCGGCGGGCCGGACAAATGCGGCTCCGTCACTTGGATCGCGAAACTGCCGCCCGAGACGATGAACGGGTTGGCAAGCGACGTGTTGAGCACTTTACCAGTCTGCTGGCTGGTCACGACATAGCCGCCCGACGGCTGCGGATTCAGCCCGAAGGGTCCGTTTGCTCCGCATGAACCGAGCGCGAGCGCGCCCAGAAACGCTAGACCGGCACGAGTGAAACGCATGAGCACTCCCGAGACGACGCGATAATCGTGAGACCCGGTCCATCGTTTCAGTGCGAGGCGACGGAACCGCGAAAGGGCCGTCGACGACTGGTGTCGGCGACGTTCCTGGTCCCGCACCCTTGACTACCCGGGGGAAAGGCCCCTTCGACGCCTCGCTAAGTTTGTG
>Ga0182024_10016641_pt1 | contig 13922 bp, 11 predicted proteins | sample P32metaG_FD_120480 | JGI IMG/M metagenome (GOLD analysis project Ga0182024, IMG submission 120480) | Permafrost microbial communities from Stordalen Mire, Sweden - P3-2 metaG (Illumina Assembly) | ecosystem: Environmental > Terrestrial > Soil > Wetlands > Permafrost | place: Sweden: Stordalen... | reverse complement strand
GTCCTCAGAGCGAGTCGGGCAGTTTCGCTTCGCCCACGCGCTCGTCAACCAGACGCTGTATGAGGGCCTCGGCGCCACCCGCCGCGCGCGCATGCACCAACGGGTTGCCCAAGCGCTCGAGGACCTCTATGGCGAGGACCCCGCAGAGCGCCTGTCAGAGCTCGCGCTTCACTGGCGGCTCGCCGCAGTCTCGCTCGACAAGGCCAAGGCTGCGAACTACGCCCTCAGGGCCGGTCAGCGCGCGCTCGAGAGCCTCGCCCCCGCCGAGGCGGTGAAACTGTTCGCCGACGCTGTCGAGCTGATGGGCGACCTCGACAGCGCCGAGCGTTGTGAGGCGCTGATCGGGCTCGGAGAGGCGCAGCGCCAGAGCGGCGACGCCGCCTACCGTGAGACGCTGCTCGAGGCCTCGCGGATCGCCTCAGCCATGACCGACGCCGAGCTCGCCGCGCGAGCGGCGCTGGCAAACAACCGCGGAGGGGTCTCAAGCTCGTTCGGAGAGGTCGACGCAGAGCGGCTTGCGGCGATCGATAGGGCGATCGAGCTCGACGATCCACCGAATCACGCGCGCCGCGCGCGACTGCTCGCGATCAAGGCGCTGGAACTCCAGTGGGACCCGGACTTCGGCTTGCGTCGCGCGCTTGATGAGGAGGCGATCTCGCTTGCTCGTGCCACGGAGGACACGAGGACGCTCGCCGAAGTCCTCAGGAACGTAGCTGAAACGATCCGAGCACCGGATACGCTCGCCTTGCGAATCGGTCTTGTCGAGGAGCTCGTTGGCTGCGCCGCCGAGGTGGGTGATCCTGCCCTCCGATTCTCGGCGCACGGCTTCGAGTTTCAGTGCTGCGTCGAACGGGGGGACCTCGAGCGCGCGAAGCTCGCGCTGGAGCGGATGCAGCTGATCGCGGACGAGCTCGATCAGCCCACGATGAACTGGTTCGCCACTCTCCTCACGGCCGGTTGGGAGCTCATGCATGGCGATCTGGTCGCCGGCGAGCGCCTGTTCGAGAGCGCGTTCCAGATCGGGCAGGAGGCGGGACAACCTGACGCCGTCCTCGCCTACGGCGCCGCGCTCACCTACGCGCGTCTCTACCAAGGCCGCGGACAAGAGGTCATCGAGATGCTGGAGCAGAGCGTGAGCGCCTACCCGGCGATCGCGGCCTGGCGAGCCGGACTGGCATTGGTCCTCTGTTATCTCGATCGAGAAGTCGAGGCCGCGAAGATCCTCGAGCAGGCTGCGGGTGACCGCTTCGAGCACATCGCGACGGACACAGCCACATTGACCGCGCTGGCGCTATATGCCGACGCCGCCGTGCAGACCGACAGCTCAGGCCCCGCCGCGATCCTTTACGAGCTCATCGAGCCGTGGGCCGACCAGATCATCTGGAACGGCCTCACCGGCTACGGACACGCCCGCATGTGGCTGGGCCTGCTCGCCGGCGTCATGGAAGACCAGGAGCAGGCCGATCAGCACTTGGCGTTCGCGTGCGATTTCCAGGAGACCCACGGCCTGCTTCTGTGGGCAGCCCGCGCCCATTTGGGCTGGGCTGAGGCGCTCGCCGGGCGCGGCGATGCTGCTCGAGCACGCGAGCACGCCGCCCGCGCGCTCGAGCTCTCGCAGGAGCACGGCTTCGGCCTCTTTGAGGAGCGCGCAGCCGCTCTCGTCGATGCGCAGTCAACCGCCTAAATGTGACCAGGCGATGCGGCGCTGTGCTGTCGCCAGGCTGATGCTTACATGGCATTGCGAGCGCGTCGCGAACCGAGGATGGCGCTGTCGCTCAGGACGAGGAGGAGCAGTACGGATTGTGCTCGGTCGCCTCTCGCTTCCGATGGAAAGCGCTACGGTAACCAGCTCGCGCGTTCTCGCGTCGCGTCGTAACCGACTGGCAAGGCACGTATCCGCACGTCGCCGGCTGCGAGTCGGCGCACTCCCCATCGCCGCTGATGAGCGCCTGCCCTGAAGTAACGGTAATCTCCGCTCAACCTCCCGGTGAGAGCGAAGCGTGGGCGAAGAAGAAAAACCAGATGAGCAGACTAATCGTTGCGGCATAGACGCTTAGAATGACGATGCGCTCAAGCAGCGTTTCTCCAACGCGGCTGCTCATAAAACCGCGCGACGACGCGTCCCGCAGCCAAGCTGTGCGACGTTCGCCAACCGGGCGTCCGATGACCGCGTCGTAGGTGTTGTTGAGCCAGGTGAGCGCGAAGCCTAAGCCGACGACCAGGACAGCGAAAACGACGATAACGACAGCGACCGCCTTCATGCTCAAGATTGTGTCGCCGCTTGCTTGAGAGCCCATCCAGAGCGCGAGCAGCGGCGCTCCGGTAAAGAGATTGATGGAAAGAAACGCGGTGGCGCCCGCGAGAGCCACTCTCTTGATCATCAGCGAACGGGGTGAACCCTGCTCTTGCTCGGGTGGCGCCGCGTTTGGGGGTGCCTCGCCTCGGAAGGTCATCTCGTTGGACTTCTGCACGCCTTGAGCCCGACGCGACATTTCATAGCACCGAGAGTACCGCGAATAAAGGACCTGTCAAGACGGATCAGACCTAGGAGCGACTGCCCGATGTTGGCGCGGTCGGCCAGAAGCTCGACGGCCGGCTCGGCGTCGGCCGGCTCCGGTCAGACGGCGCTCGTCTTAGCCGGGCGGTGAACCAACATCGTTATCCTCGGTCCTCAAGCAGACGCTGAATAGCTTCAGTAAGGGCGGCCTGAACCTGCCGGCGTGGGAGACTCAGGCGGTGTGAGAGAAGCCACCAGGTGTAGGGGTCGCACAGCGCAATCAGCGTGGCGCGGCGCCTCACGCGAACTCGCGGCGCAAGATCCTGGAGCCACCGTCCAAATACGTGCTCAACCCAGTCGTAGTGAAGCTGGCGACCCTCCTGGGCGATCAACGCCAGCCACGGCAGCTCCGTGCTCAGACGATCGGCGGCCAATAGGCGCAGCAGACGCTCGCCCCACTCCGCGTAATGATCGAGCAAGTTCTCAACGGCGCCGGCAATGTCATCCGCGGGAGCGGCCCATCTCTGATCATGCACGCGCTCGCGGCTACGAAGCAGCGCTTGTTCCAGAAGCGCCTCCTTGGAGCCGAAGTGCCGCAGCAGCGTCTGCTTGGTGACTCCCGCGCTTGTTGCGAGGGCGTCCAATGATGTCTGCCCCCATCTGCCCGCGAAGAACACCGCCTCGGCGGCGTGCACTAGCGCCTCGCGCGTGCGCTCCTGTGCCTGCGCCCGTGCGACCTGCTTATACGGCCGGGACTTGGGTTCGGCTTTCATAGGAGCGATGGTAAGACCAACTGCCTAACCGCCAGAGGCCCGCGACCCACGGCGCTGCCGTGGGTCAGCCAGAATCCGCCCCCTGCCGTGTGGGGGAAGGTGTCCGCAACGCCCCCGGTTTCACGAGCATTGCGAGCGTGTGAGGAGCCCGGCCCGACACTCTCGCTCGGGACGATCTTCGAGCGTCTGCGCCGATGACGCCCACACGCCTGCAATGCGCCGACAAAGCGATCGTCTCGCCGTCCTCAGCCCACGCGCCTGGTCGTCGTCCCGAGCGACAGCGTCGGGCTGGGCCACCGAAACGCCCGCTCTCGGTGGAAGGGAGCACTCTCACGTGACAGCTCTGGTCGACCAGAGGGCAACTCGGCGCCTCGCGCGTGGGAGTACATCAGCGCGGTCTTGGCGCGCTACGGGACATCTGACGAGGATTTGTGAGTTCTGATACGTTCCGGTACAAGATCGTCATCGGTGGCCCTTCTGGATGGAACGGGCATCTCAGCGAGAGAGCACCCCTGACAAGCGGAGGGGGCTGGGTGGCAAGGACGGCATGGCACCGCATCGGCTGTGAGCCGAGGGATAGCAACGCCCTGGAGACCCGGCGGATTCAGCGTCGGGCAGCGGCGTCTACGCACGGTCCTCGGACGGTGTGCGGCCCGCGAGGCGGCACGCGGTCAATCTCACGGGCGGCGTTTATGTTCGCCCGCGCACCAACGAATGGAGGCAATCACGATGAGAGTGTTCAAGCCCCTACGGGGCGTAGGCATAGCAGCACCTCCAGCGATGGGTCTGCGAACGGCGAGGCGTGCAAGGCTCCTCGCCAGCATGCTCGGCCTGCTTGTGTTCTTCGCCAGCGCCCAGGCCGCGTCGGCCTGGCATCTGACATCCGTATCCCCGACGACCGGGTGCCCGGGCACCACGATCACGTTTACCGGGAGCAGCTTCGGCAGCGTCGGTACGAAAACGAACGCAGAATGGAACGATCCCGCTGCGCTGCTCTTTAGCAGCACGACCACGCCCGCAGTCACGACCGTCACAAACACGACCGCGACGGCACCCGCTCCGCTGTTCCTGTCTCTCGCGGCAAGCAAAGGCACGGTCAGGATCGACTACAGCAACACGGTGCCCTTCACATTCCCGTCGTTCGCCTCGTGCTTCACCGGCCCGACCGGCCCGACCGGCCCGACCGGACCACAGGGTCCAGCCGGACCAGCCGGACCTCAGGGGCCCCAGGGCGTAGCCGGAGCAACCGGGCCGCAGGGACCGCAAGGTCCAGCCGGAAGCAACGGAGCGACGGGACCCGAAGGGCCGACCGGACCAGCCGGACCAGCCGGACCTCAGGGGCCCCAGGGCGTAGCCGGAGCAACCGGGCCGCAGGGACCGCAAGGTCCAGCCGGAAGCAACGGAGCGACGGGACCCCAAGGGCCGACCGGACCAGCCGGAACTCAGGGGCCCCAGGGCGTAGCCGGAGCAACCGGGCCGCAGGGACCGCAAGGTCCAGCCGGAAGCAACGGAGCGACGGGACCCGAAGGGCCGACCGGTCAAGCCGGGCCAACTGGACCTCCTGGACCCACCTACGTGGCCTCGGGATTCGTGAAACCCGACGGGACCATATCGCCGTCCTACGGGGGACCAGTCGCCGCCGCCCCCAACGGTTTCCCAGGCGAGTATCTGGTCGAGTTCTTTGGAACCTTCACACCACCATCATGTCCCGTTGCGTCGTTCACGCCAGGGACGCCTGGGACCACCGTGAGCATCTCGGCGACGTTTTGCGGCACCGGAGTTGACTCGTTTATCGTCGTCACGGAAAACAACATGACAAACCAGCCTGAACTCGCGGCGTTCGCGTATCAGTTGGTAGCGCAATAACGAGGGCCGGGCGACGACTATCTCCGAAAGTCAACGTTTTTGAGTGGTCTGCGCTCGTAGCTCGTTAGCGCACGCGGTAGCGGAGACCCCGACCCACGGTCGGGGTCTCCGCTCAATCCGGCCGGCCCTCGCGGTCGGGCCGCCCGTGGTTTGAGGCGCAGTGCGGGCCGCTTATCGAGGAACGGGACACCTTTGCGCCAGCGTGCTGTGCCTCGAATCCGTCGTACTTGCGCTTTGTGCGACGCCCAGACGGGTGCAGTTAAGCGCAGCCGGACGACTGCTTACGCAGGGCGAGCGAGAGCCACAGTCGGCGGTGGTCGGGTCGCTGCTTCGGACGAGGCCCGAGCGCGTCGGCTGAGGACGGCCAGACGCTCGCTTTCGCCGGAAGGGAGAACTCTCGCCCGTGTGGATCGACGTCCCGAGCTGTGTCTAGCTCGCCAGGCCCGGTCGTCGTCCCGCGCCGAGGTGTCAGCTCACAGCGAGCAGCTCCCACTCCTCGGGCACGCCCTTCAGGCTGTGAACCCCGCGACTGGTGAACGCGTAGTCCGAGCCTGCGACCAGGTCCTTCACGGTTCGAGAGGCGAGGAGCTCCCCGGAGCCGGCGAGCGCGGCGACGCGCGCGGCGATGTGCACACCGATGCCGGATACATCGTCGCCGCGGAGCTCGACTTCGCCCGTGTGCACCCCCGCCCGGATCGCGATGCCGGCGTCCGCGAGCGACGATCGCAGCGTGTCCGCGCAGCGCAGTCCGCGCACAGGCGCGTCGAACGTCGCAAGCACTCCATCGCCGGTGCCCTTGATGAGGCGACCGCCGTAGTCGAGGATCGTGCTCGCGGAGATTTGGTCGTGGCGGTCGAGTGTGCGTCGCCAGGCGGCGTCGCCGAGCCGCGCGGCGCTGGCTGTCGAGTCGACGATGTCCGTGAAGAGGACGGTGGCGAGCGCCCGCTCGGCCTGCTCGGGGATCGCGTGATGGCCGGTCAAGAAGTCTTCGAGGTGCTCGACAACCGGCGCGATGTCGCCCCACTGGGGCGCATGCGCGTCGCCCTCGAGCTCCACCATGCGAGCGCCCGGGATGCGCTCGGCCATGTAGCGGCCCAAGGAGATCGACACGAGGCGATCGCCCGTGCGGTGCATGACGAGCGTCGGGCACTGGATCGAGTCGAGCACCGGGCGGACGTCGATCTCGCGGATCCAGCGCCAAGAGGCGAGCAGCCCGGAGGGGGTCGTGGTCTGGCGCTCGAAGCGGTTGACCCAGCGCAGGAAGTCGGCGTCGCCGACCTTGCTCGGAGCGATCGCGCCGACGGTCAGCGTCTCGGGGGTTCCCCAGCCGGCGGCCCACAGGGGCATGAACACGTCGCCGGCCTCGACGTTGACTCGTGCGAAGGAGCCGAACATGCATAGGTGGCTCACGCGCTCGGGGTATGTTGCGGCGTACATCGCGGCCGTCGAGCCGCCCTCCGAGACCCCGCCGAGCGCGACGCGATCGGCGTCGACGGTGTCGAGCACCGCGGTGAGGTCTCCGAGCCGGTCATCCAGCGTGGGCACTCCCGACTCGCGGTCGGACATCCCCTGTCCGCGCTTGTCGTATGTGACGAAGCGCGCGAAGGAGCCCAACGCTGTGAGATACCGCCGGATAGCGGGGTCCTCCCACCCGACCTCGAGGTTCGAGACGATCCCCGGCAGGCCCACGAACGTCACCTCGCCCTCGCCGAAGACCTGGTAGGCGATGTGCACGTCACCGTTGCGCGCATACCTCGTCTCGGGCACCCACGTCGATGATTCCGATACCGCCATGCGCACAACATACGCGCCCCCGGGGTTTCGCGGGCAGCGCGCCGTCTGGTTCGACTCCCTGTCTGGGGTTCCACGGGAAAATGACGCACGCGAGCCGGTTCTCGCACTCGCCTTGTTCGCTGCTGCTTTGCGCACGCGAGCGAGCGCGCGGAGGACCGAGTTCGACGTGCCCCCTTTGGACTGCCATGAAGGAGGCCTCCCCGGTGGCAAGCTCCGTTTGTCACCGAGAACCAACCTCCAGGAGGCCCTCCTTCATGGCAGTCCCAAGCAGCAGTGTCAGGTGTCGATCGCGAGACGCCTGCTCCGCTGGGTACACGGTAGCGAGGGGTCTTCACGAGAATTCGGGGAAGTCGGCGCTTGCCTCGAGGAGAGCCGAGGCGGGCTCGCTTACCTCCTCGAGCGTGCGCTCGGGTGCACCTCGCTGGCGCCGGTACCTGTTCTGAGCGGCGAGCATCTGGGCGACATCGTTGAGCAGCAGTTCGGCTTCTCTCTCCGGGGAGCGGGTGGGCCTCCAGTCGAGTATCTCCGCGTATCCGCCACGGTGCAAGCCGGCGGCAACCGTCGCGACGACAAGGAGGCTCAACGGCGCTCCGACCACGATGAGGAGGAAATCGATCTGAACCATGGCCCTCAAGCACCCGCCGCCGCAGGGCGGGTGGTCGGTCGTGCTCGAACGCTGCGGCTGCCCTTCGCGGCAGCCCGCGGCTCCTCCTCGCAGACGATCTCCTCGGTTCCCAGCTGATCCTCGGCTCCCAGCTGATCGATCGCGGCTTGGACGATCGCCAGGCGGCGGACGAGCGTCGTCTGCGCCCGCTCAAGCTCGGCGACATCGAGAAGCACGGGGCCGATGACATCATCACGGGTCTTCGGGTGTGCGGGCGCGACACCCGGGTGCTTGGCTTCCAGCTCCGCGCGGGTCCGCTCGAGGGTTGCGATCTGCTCGCGCAGCTCGCGGCGTCGTTCAATTGTGCCGTCGGCGGGCTGCTCGCCGGGATCCGGAGAGACGTAGAGCGCGGCGGCGACCTCGCGCGGTTCGACCCCAGTCTCGTGGGCCGCCCGCGCCGCATCTGCGGCGATCGTGGCAACAGCGGATGCACGCCCGAGGGTGGACGCGACGAATGTGCCACTCCCCTGCTGGCTCTCGATCAGGCCCTCGCGCTCGAGCTGCTGGTAGACGCCGCGAACGGTGTTGACATTGACGCCGACCCTCTCGGCCAGCTCGTGCAGGCCCGGGAGTCGTTGACCGCGCTCCAAGTCGCCCCGGCCTATGCGGCTCCGCAGAACCCACGCAAGCTGCACCCCGATCGGCACCTCGGCCTTGCGATCGATCGCGAGGCCGTCCAATCCGACTGCTTTGAGCCCCTCAGTCATGCCCTTAGGTTAGCGAGCGCGACCGGAGATTTCCAGTTTGCTGGTGAACTAGTAGACTATGGGAATGAGGGTGGGGATTGACATGCCCTGGACAGCTGAGAAGCGGTCCGCCGCCGCCTCTCGGCGGAGATCGAGTCTTCGCCGAGCCCGCGTTCCCGGTGGGCGATGTCTCTGCACTCCACGGCTTCCGACCTGGTCTGGGCTCGTGCGCCGACTGGCTGAATCCGGCAATGGCGGAGTCCCCTCATGAGCCAGCCAAGGACATCAAATAGTCAGGATGCCGCGAGCTCTCCAGATCACGAAGCCGCCAAGCGGGGCGATCCGCCCCGCTTCATGAAGCTCAAGCGACTGAGCTTGGCCGCTGCCACCGGGTTCGTAGCTGTCAATCTCTTCACCGGAGCACCCTTCTTGGCAGTTTGGGTTGGCTCTCGGGTCGGCCATCAAACCCTCACGATGACGGAGGTATTCGTCGTCCTGCTCGTGCTTGCGTTGTCAGTCACCGCGCTCGGCGTGGCGCTCACCTGGCTCAGCAACACCTACGACGAGCTCACCGGGCGCCCACAAACCGAACGGCGGCTGCCCTGGCTACGCAGCATGCGCGCCGAGGCTGATGAACACGTCAGCAGCCGCGTGGGGATCACAGCACTTGAGCGGATCGTGATGCTCAGCGTGTTCGTCGCCATCCTTGCGCTGGCAATCTGGCTGGTGTTCTACGCCGGATCTCCGGTTCCAGGCGGAGCTCCGACGGAACCAAAAAACCCTGGCGTTATCGTGTCCGTGCCCTGGATCAGGTAAACCGGGCCGTCGCTTGATTGCCGGAGACTTCGGTGACGCCAATGAGGCCCAGCGCCCCCGGGACGAGCAACCAGAATGCCGGAAGGAACGTGACCTGTGACGGCGGGCCGCCCGCCCCCGCGGTGACTGCTTTTGTGGGATTGCGAAAGCGTCGTTGAAGACCGTCACGCTGTCGCTCCGGACGAGGAGCGAGCGGGGAGAGCACGACTGTGTGCGCTAGCGCAAAGCAGGGATAAGCGGGCGTCTGCCACGCTGCTCGCCGCGCCATCGCGCTCGGTGGGCGGCATTACAACCCCAGCGAGTAGCGACACGCGCGCAAGTGGGCTGCGACGAGCGCATCGCGACGGCTCTTGCAGCGTCGGCGTAAGGTCTTGTTGCTCGGAGGCGCTCCAGCCCGGCTTTCTCACGGATGAGAAGCTGTCGACATCGACATCGACATCGCGCTGAGCTGATCGGGCAGTTGCGACGGCGTCGCGAGTCCAGCGGCGTACCGCTGGTGGCGCAGGAGGAGATCGTGGACGACGCTATCACGGCCGTCGTCATGTCTCCGCGTGGGATCGTGAATGAACATCACTTCCTCGGAGCGTTCTGGCTGGCTGTCGATCACCGCTGCTGCCGAAGCCGCGAAGGGCGGCACTTCGCGCGTCTTGGCTCGCGGGTCAGGGTTGAGCTCGATGCCGCGCGTGCTCAGGCCACGGCAGGCGTCAACCCCAGTGCGAAAACAGGGGGAACCTCCACTGGGCTTCCCCAAAACGTAGGTGACCGGCTCGCCACGAGCTAGTCACCTACCGGTAGTCACCTACCGGTTAAGTACCTACGGGCGATCGAGATCGAACCGGTCGAGGTTCATGACCTTGTCCCATGCGGCCACGAAGTCCTGCACGAACTTGTCCGCCGAGTCGTGGGAGCCGTAGACCTCCGCGATCGCGCGAAGCTGGGAGTTCGAACCGAACGCGAGGTCGACTGCGGTACCAGTCCACTTCGCCTCGCCCGTCATGCGATCGCTGCCCTCATAGACGCCTCCCGTCGACTCGGATCGCTTCCACTCGGTGTCCATGTCGAGCAGGTTCACGAAGAAGTCGTTCGTCAACGTCCCGGGCCGGTCGGTGAACATGCCGTGCTCGGACTGCCCGAAGTTGGCGTTCAGCGCGCGCAGGCCGCCGACGAGGACGGTCATCTCGGGAGCGGTCAGCGTCAGCAGGTTGGCCCGCTCCACCAGCAGATGCTCGGCGGGCAACAACTGGCCGGCCTGGGGGTAGTTGATGAACCCGTCGTGCTTCGGCTCGAGCACGGCGAACGACTCGACGTCGGTCTGCTCCTGCGAGGCGTCCGTGCGCCCCGGGGCGAACGGAACGGTCACGGCGTGTCCGGCGTTCTTGGCCGCCTGCTCGACCGCTGCGCATCCGCCCAGCACGATCAGGTCGGCGAGCGAGACCCGCTTGCTGCCGGACTGCGAGCTGTTGAACTCCTGCTGGATCCGCTCAAGCATGTCCAGCGCGCTCGCGGGCGCGGCGTTGACCTCCCAGTCCTTCTGCGGCGCCAGACGAATCCGCGCTCCGTTGGCCCCGCCGCGCTTGTCGGTGCCGCGGAACGTCGCGGCCGACGCCCATGCGGTGCGGACCAGCTGGGAGACCGACAGCCCTGAGGCGAGGATCCTGCTCTTCAGCACGGCGATGTCCTCGTCGCCGACCAGCTCGTGATCGACGGCGGGTACGGGATCCTGCCACAGCTGCGCCTCGGCGGGAACCAGCGGACCGAGGTAGCGGGGGAGGGGCCCCATGTCGCGGTGGGTCAGCTTGTACCACGCCTTCGCGAACGCGTCGGCAAACTCGTCCGGGTTCTCGTAGAAGCGCCTGGAGATCGGCCCGTAGACCGGATCCACCTTCAGCGAGAGGTCCGTCGTGAGCATCACCGGGGCGTGGCGCTTGGACGGATCGTGGGCATCGGCAACCGTGCCCTGCGCGGAGGCGTCCTTCGCGGTCCACTGGTTGGCGCCGGCAGCGCTCTTGGTCAGCTCCCACTCGTACTCGAACAGGTTGGTGAAGAAGCTGTCGTCCCACCTCACCGGGGTGGCGGTCCAGGTCCCCTCCAGCCCGCTGGTCCAGGTATCGGCGCCGTTGCCGTTGCCGACGGAGTTCTTCCAGCCCAGGCCCTGCAGCTCGAGCGGGGCGGCCTCGGGGTCGGAACCGATGTGGTCTTTGGTGACGGCACCGTGGGTCTTGCCGAAAGTGTGGCCGCCGGCGATCAGAGCGACCGTCTCCTCGTCGTCCATCGCCATGCGGGTGAACGTCTCGCGGATGTCGCGGGCCGCGGCGAGCGGATCAGGGTTGCCGTTCGGCCCCTCCGGGTTGACGTAGATCAGGCCCATCTGCACGGCGCCGAGCGGCTGCTCGAGCTCCCGGTCGCCGCTGTAGCGCTCATCGTCGAGCCACGTCTGCTCGGGCCCCCAGTAGAGGTCCTCGGGCTCCCAGACGTCCTCGCGTCCACCGCCGAAGCCGAACGTCTCGAAGCCCATCGACTCGAGCGCGCAGTTGCCGGTGAGGATCATCAGGTCGGCCCAGGAGATCTTGTTGCCGTACTTCTGCTTGATCGGCCACAGCAACCTGCGGGCCTTATCGAGGCTGACGTTGTCCGGCCAGCTGTTGAGGGGAGCGAAGCGCTGGGCGCCGGCGCCGCCTCCGCCGCGGCCATCGGTGATCCGGTACGTGCCGGCGCTGTGCCACGCCATCCGGATGAACAGCGGCCCATAGTGGCCGAAGTCCGCCGGCCACCAAGGCTGCGAGTCCGTCATCAGCTCCATGAGATCCTGCTTGAGCGCGTCGAGGTCGAGCGTCTTGAACGCCTCCGCGTAGCTGAACTCCTCGCCCATCGGATTGGACTCGGGGGAGTGGTGGCGCAGAACCTTCAGGTTGAGCTGATTCGGCCACCAGTCCCGGTTGCGCCAGCCTCCCTCCGGCGTGTGTTCGACTGGGCACTGGCCCTTCCTATCGGTGACAGCCACGTCTCTTCCTCTTCTCTCTCGCGGGTTGATGTTCGAATGGTTGGTTGTTCGTAGTCGCCTCTGGTCGTAGTGGACCCAATGGCGTGCTGCTCTGCCCCTCTCGCCCTTCGCGTGATCCTGCGGTCAGCCGTCCGCGACGACCGAGGAGGCCGCCACGCATTCGGGACAGCGACCCCAGTAGATGACCTCGGCTTCATCGATCTCGTAGTCGGAGTCGGCGGGCGCTGTCAGGCAGGGGGTGTAGCCCACGGCACAGTCGGTGTCGAGCATCCGGCCACAGGTTCGGCAGATGAGATGGTGATGGTTGTCCCCGACGCGGTCCTCGTAGCGGGCTGGTGACCCAGCGGGCTGGATGCGTCGGATGATCCCCTTGTCGGTGAGGGTTGCGAGCGCGTCGTACACGGCTTGGAGCGAGATCGCGCCGATCTCGGCCCGCACGGTCATGTCGATGTCGGCGGCGGTGCTGTGCGGTTGCTCGGACACAGCGCGCAGAACAGCCAAGCGCTGGGCCGTCACTTGCACCCCGTGCCAGCGGAGGAGAGCAGCTTGGTCGACGTGTTCCCTCACAGACGTGGGCCCAGTCTAGCTCTGATATTGGAAGGACTCAAGTATTCCCCTCCGTCTGCGGACTCATCGGGGACGTCTGGCGGCGTGTGCGAGTCCAGAAACGACAGGCTCCCTCGAGCGCCGGTGGGCCGGATAGACTCGCGCGCTACCAGCGATGAGGCTCCGCTCGCACCAACCGCGGCGTGCCGCTGATAGCCTCTACCAGCGCATGATGTCGATGCGTACGATGGAGGTTGCGATCAAAGGCCTCAGGCATGTTGGCTCTCGGTTGTGGCAGGTCAGTGCTGCGCCCAAAGTCCAGTACGTGCACGAACGCCGAGGCGGGCCTTGACCTACCAGGAACGCACGCACGCCGCAGCCGTCGAGTTGATCTTCGGCGCTGTGATGCTCCTGGGGGGCATCATCTTGATCACGGTTGGCGGTTTCGCCGGAACTATCGGACTGGTGCTCATCATTGTCGGCGCAGCGGGCGCCGCTCACGCCGTCCTCCTCCTCCTCGGACTCGTTGATCTGCCGGGCGAGCGCAAGGACCGCCGCGAGCGGCACGACGATGCGCGTAGGCGTTAGCGCTGAGCGGGTTAGTCTCGCGCCGACTGCTGCACGACATCCTCGGAGGATACGGATGTCAGGCCCGGCTCGCTGCACTGGCGTAACGGCGCGGTAAGCGCGATGGACGCGCGGATAGTCACAAAAGACCCACACTGCCGGTTTCGCCCCAATGCGAGCACCTCGGCGGACGCAGCTCGCGCCGCTGGATTGGACGACCTGCGAGTGTGCCGGGAGTGCCGGCAGGAACATCATCTGACGCCCGCTTGCGTGGAGCAAAGCGAAAGTCTGCCGACGGCGCTCCAGGCGCGAGCACCGAGGTTGGTACTCGCGCTCTGGCCGTCCGGGTCGTTCAGATCTGAAGGCCCGCTGTGGCGGACATCATGGGTGGCCGGCGTCCGTGCACGGTCGAGATGATCTCCTCGATGTCGATTCCCTGAAGGTGGATGCTCGTGGTGCCGAGGTTGGCGTGACCGAGCTGGCGCTGGATGACGTTGAGCGACACTCCCTCGCGGGCGAGCTCGACCGCGTGCACATGACGTAGCTGATGAGGCGCGAAGCGTCGCCTGACGCCTGCCTCGACGGCGTGGCGGCGAAACTCGGTGCGGACCGCGGCAGCCGACCAGGGTCGCCCGCGGGTGGGCCCGTCGATCACGCAGAACAGCGGGCCCGCCGGAAGCTCGAGGCGCTCTGAGAGCCACGGCCTGAGGTT
>Ga0182024_10016640_pt1 | contig 13922 bp, 11 predicted proteins | sample P32metaG_FD_120480 | JGI IMG/M metagenome (GOLD analysis project Ga0182024, IMG submission 120480) | Permafrost microbial communities from Stordalen Mire, Sweden - P3-2 metaG (Illumina Assembly) | ecosystem: Environmental > Terrestrial > Soil > Wetlands > Permafrost | place: Sweden: Stordalen... | reverse complement strand
CTAGGTTGCCCGCGAAGAAAATGGAACGTATTCGCGCCGCTGGCTTGCTAATGGGATAATTCCAGAATCCGCTCGAGTACTGGGACGGGTGCATCGCCATGGGCACGTAAAAGTCGGCATCATCGATCGAGAGCGTTAAGAGGTCGGTGAAATAGTCAGGGCTGATCACGCATCCATAAGGACTTGATCGATCGGAAATGGCAAATACACCTTCGGCTCCACCGCGTGTGAAGCGCACAAAGCGTTCCGTGAAGAGCAGTTTAGTATAAGAATCGCTCAATAAGTCATGAACAAGCAGTGGCCGGGGCGCAATTATAACCGATCGGTTAGCTATATGTAGGAATTTGGCAAACAGATATAAGTAGCGGTCGTAAGGGTTACTGCCGAGATTAATATAGACGGGATCTACTAAGGAGGTCGCGCGTGGTCTATAGGTCAGAAGCCCGAGCACGCCATGCGATGCTCGGATCGGAGCGGTCGCCTTGTTTTTCAGTCGTCCGAGCACTCAACGCTATTGTCCCAAAGCTGCAGACCCTTGTACATCCGGCATTTCACAAATTGTCGGTACGATGTGCGCGTGGCCTGGATGCTACACTGACTGGCGATGGGACCTGTGTATGTCTCCGTCATCGTACCTGTTCGCAACGGTGCCGCCACCATTCGGGAATGTCTGCAATCGATTCTCTCGCTCCGCTTTCCGCCAGAGCAGATGGAACTGATTTGCGTCGACAATGATTCGCGCGACGCGACCCCCGCGTTTCTGGGCGAGTTCGGAAACCGCGTGAGGGTAATTCACGAGAAGAGACTTGGAGCGGGCGCGGCCCGGAATGCCGGTCTGCGCGCAGCCCAATCGCGATGGATCGCGTTTACGGACGCCGATTGCGTGGTCGATCCACATTGGCTTGGAAATCTGTTGTCAGGGCTGCAAGACGGAACGGTTGACGCAGTGGGCGGGCGCATCCTCGCCGTGGACGGCGCGGGGGTGATTGAGAAGTTCGGCGAAATTATCCATGATCACCGCCGGGCCATCGAAGATGCCCGGCCGCCGCACCTGATCACAATGAATTTAGCGATGCCGCTCGCACTTCTTCAACAGCAGGGGGGGTTCGACGAACGCTGGCTCCGTAGTCAGGATGCGGAACTGGCGTTCCGGCTGGTGGGTGCAGGATGTAGATTTGCCTATGCCCCTGCCGCCGTCGTCCGGCACCGCAATGCATCCACGCTGAGGGAGTTATGGCATGAGGGCTATACCCACGGCTACTGGGGTGTTGAACTGTATCGAGCCTATTCCGGGCTCAAAGTCGCGCCCGGCGACGCATCCGCAGCGGGAGTAGGCGAGCAGACCACGGTCGAGCTGACCCGCTGGCAACGGGCCGCACTCGAGCGCGTATTTCGAAACGGCAAGCGATGCGGCTTCGCGGCAGGAAGATGGTTTCCGCCCGCGATCCTCAGTTCCCCGCCTGTCCTACTTCGCGATAAGGACGCCAGCGCGTGAGAATCCTGATCGCCTGCGGGGATTACTACCCGCATCTCGGCGGCGTAACGTCGCTGTTCAACAACCTGGGCGGGGCGCTCTTGCGATCGGGACACGAAATGACGATTCTTACCCGGCGATGGACGTCGTCCACGGCCTCCGAGCGGTGGAATGGCTACGATATCCTGCGGGTGGATTATCCGATGCTTTTCGAGAGAATCATTTTCCACCGGGAGCTGATGCTGCGCTCGCCGGGTGTTCTGCGCCGGGTGAATGCGATCTTGCGACAGCGGCGTATTGAGACGGTGTGCATCGGCTTATTGGACCTGAGCACGCTGTATCTTCTGCTGCTTCGGCCGCTGCTGAAGTTCCGGTTGGTGCTGTATCTTCACGGTAGCGATGTTCGCTTCTTGCCCGAGACTCAACCGAGTTATCGATGGACTCTTCGCCGGGCTTTGTTGAGCGCGGACGCGATCATTCCCGTCTCCGAGGAGTTGGCGCGCGAGGCTGCGGCGATGGTTCCATCGGCCGCCAGCAAAATGCGGGTGATTCCGAACGGCGTGGATGTGGCTGCTCTGCGAGCGGCGGCGCCGCGGCTCCATCCGCGTCCTTACATTGCCTTCCTGGGCCGTTTGGTTTACGAAAAGGACGTGCACACGCTGATTCGTGCGTTTCATCAGGTATGCGGGAAAATCGACGGCGTCGACGTGCTCATCGGTGGCAGCGGGCGCGATGAGAAGCAACTTCGAGCGGAGGCGGCGAACGGCCCGGGAGCGCACCGAATCCACTTCCTGGGTGATCTATGCCATCAGGATTGCTACTCGCTTCTTCGGGGTGCGCTATTCGTCGCGATGCCGTCGCGCACGGAGGGTCATCCGATCGTGGCGATTGAGGCGAGAGTGGTGGGAACGCCGGTCATCGGATCCCGAATACCCGGCATCGCGCGAATTGTAGAGGACGGCCGCACAGGCGTGCTGTTTCCCCAGGGAGACATCGCCGAACTGGCCCGTCTGCTGGAGAAGTATTGTACTGACCGCGCCGCCCTATCGATACTTGCCGCGGGCGCGCGGGATGCCGACAGCACCGCTTACGACATTGCGGCCCTGCTGCCTCGTCACCTCGCCGCCTTCGGAGCGCCGGCATGAGGCCTCCGGCTTCCATCGTCATTCCGTTGCTGAGGCAAGTGAATGATTGGCTCCAGCAGGCGGTTCTCTCAGGGGTCGACCAAACCGTTCCATGCGAAGTGATCGTGGTGGTCTCGCCGCACACTCCGGACTCCAACCGCGCGGTACTCGATCGAATTCGGGAGAAGCACTCCAACCTGATCGTGATCGAGCGGGAGTCCCACATGCGCTTTGCGGCGGCGTTGAATCTGGGAATCCGGTCCGCGAACGCAGCCCGTGTGGGATTTCTGCTGAGTGACGACTGGCTGGACCCGGGAGCGATCGAAACCTGTCTGAACCGCGACGCCGACATTGTAAGCACGGGACGCACGTTTTTTGCGGCCGACGGCGCCATGGTGCTTGAGGAGCTCTCGCAGCCGCACTCGCAGCCCATTTACGATCGCCTGAAGACGCAGGCAGACCGTGCGAATTTTTTGGGACACTTTTTCCTTTTCCGGCGGCAGGCACTGCTCGACGCCGGGGGCGTCGATGAGACGATCGGAGACTCGCCCGGAGTCGACGATTTCGATCTGATCTGGTGCCTGCTGGACAGAGGCGCGTCGGTTTCGATCGTGGAAGAACGACTCTACAATTATCGCGATCACCCGGGCGAACGGCTTACCACCCGCAGTCGGGAAGAGATGGTCGCGACCTTCAGCCGGATTCTCGATAAACACCACATCGCCGGAAAAGAACGCGAGCAGTTGATGGGAGAGCACAGTCTCTGGTTCGGGGAGTCCATGGGGACCGCTTACCGGCGCATCGCAGGGCCCGTATTGCCGCTGCCGGCCTGGTTGAAACCATTGCGGACTCTTTATCGCGCGGCCCTTCCCTTGCGCACGCGCGTAGCGATTCAAGATCGCTGGATTCGCAAACAGCAACGCTTGGGCTGAAATGCGCCGCGCGGCCCGTCGTATGTTAACGTCGTGTACTAACGTCTGCTATTAACATGGACAATTTTCACATGCCGGATGTTTCCATAGTGATCTGCACCTGCCGCGCCGGCGTGAGGTTGACTCGCTTACTCGAAAGCGTGTGGAAACAACGTACTTCGCTGCGATACGAAATCATCGTCGTGGAGAATGGGCCGGAAGTGGGAACAAGCGAACCGGCGTCGAGTGTCCAGTGGATTTTGGAGCGCCAGCCCGGGCTTTCCCGTGCTCGCAACATTGGCGTTCGTGCGGCGAACGCGCCGGTGGTAGCGTTTCTAGACGACGACATGGAAGCACCGCCAAACTGGCTGGACGATCTGGTCAACCCGATCCTTCACGAAGATTTCGAGGCCGTTACCGGGGGGACCAGGCCGCTGAAGCTCGAAACCGACGCGGAGGTCCTTTTCGATGCTTACGGCGGGCACGGGCATTCGAACAAACATAGCATCTATGACGCCAGTTGGCTGGCTCGGCATTTTCTTATGCTTCCGCTCTGGAAAGCAGGCGGGCTTGGCAACTCCGCTCTTCGGCGCGATGTTTTCGAGCGCGTAGGATATTTCGATGAGGCTTTGGGGGCTGGGACGCCCGCCGGGAGTTGGGAGGATCTCGACATGATTTACCGGATGCTCGCTTCCGGCTGTCGCATTCTCCACGAGCCTTCCGCCGAGGTCTGGCACGCCCATCGGGAGGACTTGGGGGGCCTCGCCCGGCAATTATGCGCTTACCGGCGCGGAGAGGTTTGCTTCTGTCTGCTGGCGGTGAAACGCTATCGCGATCTGCGGGCGATCTCCCATTTAACGCTATGGATTCCGTACTGGCGCACCACTCTGTTCGCCCGTGAGCTATGGCGCCGCGTTCAAGGAAAGCGCTTGTTTCACTTCGATCTGATGGGACGTGAAATTCTCGCCTATGCGAGCGGACCGGCGGCGCTCGTTTCATCGCGGCGTCGCCGGACTCTTTCAGAAAAACGATGAGATTCGCCACACCGGGGAACTGGCTGTGGAAGCCATCCGGGACCGTGCGGGTTTGGGTGGCGATCGCCGATCATTTCGAGCCGCGCTACCAGCGTCCGTCCCACCAGCAGTCGCGCGCTCGCGTCCAGTTGTGGCGCGACGAGTGGCCGCGCATTTCCAGGCTCTGTTGCGACTCCCAGGACCGTCCGGCACGTTATTCGTTCTTTTTTCCAGCCGAAGAATACGCACCTGAACTTGTCGAGCCGCTGGCGGAAATGCATCGCGATGGCTTGGCCGAAGTGGAGATTCATTATCATCACGAGGGTGAAACGGAAACGGAATTCTGCCGGGTGATGGGACAATTCGCGCAAACTCTGAACCGCGAGCACGGCCTCTTGCGGATGCATGGCGGCAAGCCGGCATTCGGATTCATTCATGGCAACTGGGCGCTCGATAACTCTCTCCCGGGAGGGCGGTGGTGCGGGCTGAACAACGAAATCACGTTGCTCGGGCTCCTCGGATGCTATGCGGATTTCACGATGCCGTCAGGAGACTCACCCAGTCAGGCAAGGATGGTCAATCGCGTCTACTGGGCCAAAGATGATCCCCTGCGCCCCAAATCCTACGATCGCGGTGTGCCGGTGCGGCCAGGCGATACGCCCGCCGGCGAACTGCTCATGATTCCCGGCCCGTTCGGGCGTCGTCGTCCGACGGACCTGCGCTGGCCACAGTGGATAATTCGTGAACGGTATCCCGAGCGGGGTGAGCTCGCCAGTTACGACCGGCCTACGCCTGAGCGCGTTCGCTACTGGCTCCATCTGGCGCCTCGAATCGGCAACGATATTTTTCTGAAGCTCTTCGCTCACGGAGCGCAGGAGCGCCACTCGGCCGTGCTGCTGGGGCCTGACGGGGATCTGGTGCGGACGTATCGATGGATCGCGGAAGAGTGCCGCCGGCGCCGATGGGATTATACATTCGCGTCAACCTGGGAGATCTTCCAGCGAATAGAAGAGATACGCATTCAAGGCCGATAGGCGGACCGATAGACGTCAGCCATCAATCCAGACGTTTTCTTCCGATCAACCGGACGTCCATCTCCCACGATAATCTGTCGTTGCGTGCAAGGTGTACTCGTGCCGCCAGAGGTAGCCACCCCACGAAGAATTCCACGGCTCGCATGGCCGGAACGGGGACGCGGACCCGGCGCGAATTCCAATATTTGTCGACCCATATTTCCTGGAAGCCGGCATTCCGATACAATCTTGCGAGTTCACTTATCGTGTATTCCTTCAGATGGAGACCCTTGGCTACAGTGTCGAAGCAGCCGGAGATGTCGTGCGGACCCAACAACCGATTCGGCGTGACGCAGTAGTAAATTCCGCCCGGTTTCAGCACGCGATGAATCTCAGCCAGTTGCTGAACAACATCCTCGGGATGAACGTGCTCCACGACGGAAAAGCTGACGGCGACGTCAACCGTGCCGGCGGGAAGCTCGATCGAGCTCCCGTCCGATAATATGAGACAAAAGTTCTGAGGCGCCGCTTCTGGTACGAGACGGCCTGTGATCTCCAAAGCGTACGCCATCTTGATCCGAGGAGCGATCTGAAAAGAAAGGGCACAGTCTCCGCCGCCGATCTCGAGAAAGACGCTGTCGGTTTTCAGCAGCGGCGCAACTAGCCGCATCTGGTTGGCGATCTTCGCTTTATGCGAAGCCGTGTTGGGGCTGGTTAATTGAGGGTGATCCGTAACGCGCCGGAACAATTCATCATAAACGGTCTTGTATAGCTGAACGCGCTCATGCTTCGCCGAGTTGCGGAGACGGTCCGCCAATTCCCTCTCGACTGCGTAATGATAGCGCAGCCGCTCTGGCGAGCGGGTTTCGCTCGTAGGCATTTTTCTCCTGATCGATTCGGGAAACACGCGCCATCTGATTATGCCTTAGTCGAGCGAAATATCGGAGTGCGCGATCTTTTTGGGACCGGGTCGGGGACGTGAATCCGAAAGAGGCGACAAACCCGGGCTAATCGATATTTAGAAAAACCGCGTCGTCGTTGCACATCTGGCATTCGATCGGCAATCCCAGGGCGCGGCCATCCGCCCATGAGAGGAAGATGGGCTGGCGGTTCTGCAACTTCATGCCTGCCTGTTCCGCTCCCAGGCAGCTCTCCCTGGTCGCGCAGCGGGCCAAGATTTCGGTCGCATCCGTGTGATGGCGCGCGGCGCGCTGGGCGAGGTTGAACGCCATGCGCCAGTTCTCCGGCGACGGGTTTTCGAGCCATATGCCAGCTACCCGGACCTGCCTCCGTCCCGCTGCAAGCACAAACCACCCCACCTTCCGCTGCCGATTCCGGATGTCGAATGCGAGACAGCTAAAAACGGGGCAGCTTCCGAGAAACTGAACAAAAGAGAGGTCACGCTCGCAGGAAGGGCGCGGCGGGTCGCCCAGGATCTCGTCGCCGCGAACACTGAGAGGCGCGGTGCTAAATCCGCGCGGAACAAGGCGCGGCGGCATCAGGGCGGACCAGATGCTCCGAACGAAACGCGCGCTGAGAGGCTGATCACGCGCCGCTCGCCAAGGACGCAGAGGGCGCGCCCAGGTCAGGGCGTCGCCAACGGTCTCGAATCCGAGACTTGGAAGAATCGCCTGTGTCTTTGGCGAACCGCCGATCGCGCAAATGAACGCGCGCGACCTTGCTAAATGTTGGACTAGGGCCCTGCCCGCTCCTGAAAATCGCCGGTCCGCCGCCCAGTCGATCCACGCGGCACCGTGCTCGCCGGTTTCTAAAGTGACAGGCCAAAGGCAGGCGTGAGCGACAATGCGCCCATCCTGCTCGCCAACCCACGAACGGGGTTCAGGCCATTGCCGGCACGGCTCCCAATACTTCCAGCGAACCAGCATCGGATTCAGGAACGGCGCATCCAGCCCGACGGAAAAAGCGCACGCGAGCAGTCCGACGATCTGAGGCTCGTCATGAGGAGTGGACGGCCGGAACTCGATCACTACGCGCGTCCTTCAGCATAACGGCGCGCATCGATCACTTCGAGCCTCTGATTCGCGGTGAGCGTATGAGTGCCCAGTAGGCCGGGACGCCAGTCGGGTCCAATGTAGCCGGCAGCGCGCTCGCGGTATTCGGATTGATTCAGGCGCGTCACCTCGTTGATCGAGATGCCGTATCCGTAGCGGATAACGCCGTCCTGTGCAGGACGAAAAAGACGCCCGCCGCTCGAGAATAGATGACCGGCTGAGCGGGTGTTCCGCCAGGAACAGGACACGGGTCCATGGCCGTGCAGTCGAAGCGGGCTGCCGAGCTTCGTCGAGGTGAGCAGCACCGTCTGCTGAACCGGAGGCATCGTGGTCGTGAAGAAATACCAGTGACCGTCAAGAAACAATGGAGTCGTGTCGGTAAGCGCGAAATTTTCAATAAGGAGACATTCAAGCTGCCATTCGAGCGGGAAACGGGTGGCGCGATAAAGGCGAACGTCCGCGGAGACGCAGGATTCCGGAATCATGAAATATTCGCCTTCGTGCCGGAAGACGCAGGGGTACGAAAGATGGGTTTCGCCTTCGAGGACGACTTCGGGCGCAGGGAAGTCCTCTCCGGGTTCGGGGATTCTGACGCAACTGATGCGGCCTTTTTTCTGGCCCGGCGGGATGTCTTCGAAAAACAACCAATCGACCCCGTTGTCGGCAACCAGAAAGGGGTCGGCCATGTGCGCGCCGGCCGCCTTGGGAATATCCTCGAGACCGGACCGCTCAAAGCGGCCCGATCCCGTGTAAAACTTCGAGGGATCACGGCGCAGCGCACAGAACCACTCCATTGGTTGAGGGACTGTATCCGGCTTCCTCCTTGCCTGATATTTTTCCCAGCAGGCGAACACGATGCTCTCCAGATTCGACGGCGGCCGACGGTCAGATAGTGGCGGCGCCGGCGGCATGGTCCGCGCGCGGGCGACCCATTCGGGCCCTTGCTGCGCGATATCCAGCGCCACCTCCGCCAACACTTCGATCGCCGCCAGAAGACATCCCTCGGCATTCCGCGTATAGGGAAACGATCGCAGCGTGGGGATTTCGGCGGCGCGGATCACCCTGGCGATCGTAGATGCGTGCTCCTGCCATCGAATCGTGACACGCGAAACGGGATCGCCCGCAATCACCTCGCCCCAATACGGAGGGTCTATGTCTCGATCTCCGAATTCGAGAGAAATGGCGCCGTAGCGGGCGGTACTGGCGGCGGGCGGTCCCGGCGCTAGCCAGAGCAGGAGATCCAACTCGCGTTCACGGATCATTGGAGCGCTCGGCATGGGGGGAACGGCCGGCGTCGGGCCGGGCGCGAAAGGGTCAAAAAGCCGGCGGCTGGGCTCCAGCAACTGCCTCGCGAACCACGATTCGCGGTGTCCGGGTGGACTCCCTTCGTTCGGCTGCGGACACAGGGAAACATCGAAATGCGGAACCTCGACAAAAAAGTCGATCAGTTCTCGCACCCACGCAGGCATGTTCCGCGCATCATGCGCGATTCCGATATGCAGTCTTGAAATGGCAGGTGAATTCGCGGCTCTGAACTCCATGAACAGACGACGATGGTCGTGCCGGACAGGCGCGGGAGTAATCAAAGGTACTCTCGACAATTTAACGCAGTTGGAAGCGCCTCAAAAGCATCGCGTCAGGATTGGTGGCCCCCAGCTCACGCTTTCTGCCCGAATGTCCGCCTTAGCCCTTCGCGCGTCCCGACCCGCGGCCTCCAACCCAGCACGTGTTCAGCCCGCGAAACGTCAAACGGATAAAGCGGCTTCAGCGACCGAATGTTATAGCGCGTCACCGGCGGCTTGCGTTTCAAGATCTTTCCCAGCAGCTCGACCATCCACGCCCCGGTCATCAGGGCAACCACCGGGACGCGAACCACCCGTGATGGTCTCGCATGCCGTATGTACTCGTTCTGATCAACCGGCGTGGTATCCACCAGGTTCACGGTTTCACCCACCGCCTCCGGCCGCACAGCCGCCTCGATCAGTGCATCCAGAACGTCGGCAACAAAAACGAACGGCACGTTTCTCGATCCTCCGCCGGCTACGGTCCACCAGCCCGCAAAATTGATCACTCCGTTCGGAGCGGCTCTCTCAGCGCCCGGTCCGAAGATTTTTCCAGGACGAAGCACCACGACGGGCAATCCTCGCTCTTTGCTGGCCTGACGCACCATCCTCTCCGCCTCGAACTTGCTTTGCGTGTAAAGACTGCGCCGGGCGGGAAACGGCTCCAGGGGAGAATCCTCTGTTACCGGATCCCCGGTGCGATGCCCCACGTGATCCACCACGCTCAGCGAGCTGACATACACCAGGCGCTTCACTCCATGCTTCAGACACGCATCCACCACGTTTCGCGTACCCCAAATGGTGGCCTGTTCGAATGCCGCCGGGCCGCCCTGGGTGGCCGCGCCGAGATGATAGACCAGTTCGATTCCGGCCATGGCCGCATCCACCACGTCCGGTTGACCCAGACTGCCGTAGACGATCGAGATCGCGCCGCCCGCGCGCTCCGGATCGGCGGGCGAGCCCGCGGCGGGAGGGCGCCGCAGCAGGAGCCGCACCGGGTCACCCGTGCCGCGCAGTCTTTCCACCAGCGCGCTTCCCAGGAATCCGGCACCGCCCGTCACCAGAATCCGCGCGGGCTGAAGTCGAGGCGCGGCCTGCCCCCGAAGCCGTTCAGCCTTGGCTCCGTCCGCTTCGACACACGCTCTTTCGATCCAGGCGACCGCGTTGCGCCCTTCTTCGGCAGGAACGGGAGCCGGCTTCGCAGCCTGAAGCGCGCGATAAAACTCCTGCACGCTGCGGTAAATTCCGGGCAACGGCCTTCGGACCATGCTCCACGGCACTTGAAACGATTTTCGAATTGCGTTGCGCATCCCGGTGATCGCCATCCCGATGTGTCTGGGACCCGGCATGGTTCGGCTCAGTTCACAGGTATGGAGAAAGCAATCGACGTGCAAGACGCCGCGGGTTCCGTGGATCAGCAATTCGTTCTGGACCGGCCTCGAGTTCCAGGAGAGAAACATGTAGCCCGTTCCGTCGCGGCAATCGAGCTCCGCGCGCCATTCGTCGAACGTCAAGAACGGATCCTGACCGGTTTCAAAGGCGCGTACGCGAAGGTCCTTGACCGGCCCCAGGAACAGCTCGATCAGATATAGTCCGTGAACGCCCAAATCGCGGAACGGATAGGACCCCTGCCGGTACGGGGCGAGTAACGGACCTCCCGCGTAGGGCGGATATTCGGAACTGCGAATGAAATGCACCGCGACCAGCTTGCCCAGGACGCCTTTTCGCACCAACTCCGCGGCTTCAAGCACGGTTTTATCGAAGCGTGCCGAATGATTCACCGAGACGATTCGCCCCGCCCGCCGCGCGGCTTCCATCATCGCGTCGCATTCGGCTGCGCTCTCAGCCATGGGCTTCTCAACGAAGACGTGGCAGTTCATTTCCAGCGCTTCAAGCGTCACTTCGCAATGCGACTCGGGGGGCGTGAGAACGTGAATCACGTCCGGAGCCGCCGCCTTCATCTCCGCGAGGCTGGCGAACACGGGTATCCCGAACCGTTCGCCCACGGTTCGAGCCCGCCCCGCATCGAGGTCGGTCACTCCGGCCAGTTCAACGAACGGCAAGTCGCGCAATGCTCCTGCGTGCTCGCTTGAAACAGAGCCCGCACCAACCAGCCCGCATCTTATTTTTTTTACCAGTGAGTTGTTGTCGAAGCCGTTCATCGCTTTTCCGACGCGCGCCTAATCAGGTTCGCGCCGTCATACGCGGGCATGATCGCACTTACGGTCCCAAGTCTCACGGGAATTCAGTTGGTTGAGTTTCACGTGAGGGAAGGGTCATGTCTTAGACATTATGCAATACGGAGGGTCGGCCGTTTGCCGGCGTCTCGATTCGCCTCAGGCATAATCGCGAGTCGAAGTAACTCGCTTTTTTTTGAACCCGACCGCACCAGAGGGCATGGACGCACGGACCGGCAGCGGCACACCGTGGGCGGCTTCGTTGGCTTTTTGGGCAGCAGCACGGTGTACGCACATGGTACACTAAGCCGTCCATTTGCGCCAGAGTCGCAATGTTGAAGACCCTCGAATCCAGTCTGCCAGCGGATGCGGGAACGGCTGGTTCCACGCCGACGTCGATCTCAATCGTAATTCCGGCATACAACTCTGCTCAGCAACTCAAACAGTGTCTCGAGGCGCTATGGACATTTGCCGATGTGCCGCTGCAAATCATCGTGGTTGACGATGGTTCAACGGATGACACAACAGCCGTAGCGTGCGGTTATTGCTTGACGCTTCTCCGGACCGATGGCCGCAGGGGCCCGGCCTTCGCGCGAAACCTGGGAGCGAAAATCGCGACCGGCGATATTCTGCTGTTCCTCGATTCCGACGTCTGCGTTCAATGCGATACGATCCAGAGAATCCGAGCCTGCTTCGACGCCGACCCTGAGCTCGACGCGCTGATTGGGTCGTATGACAGCGAACCGCGGTCGCCGGACTTTCTTTCGCAATACCGCAATCTGATGCACTCCTACGTTCACCAGACTGGCGACCGGCGTGCCTCCACATTCTGGAGCGGCTGCGGTGCCATCCGCCGGGTTCTTTTTCTGGAACACAGCGGTTTCAACGAGTGTTTCGACCGGTCGGCCATCGAAGATATCGAACTCGGATACCGCTTGATTATGGCAGGGCGGAAGATCGTTCTGGACCGCATGATCCAGGTTTCGCACCTCAAGCGATGGACTTTCTGGAGCCTGGTGAAAACCGACATTTTTGACCGTGGCATCCCGTGGACAGAGCTAATCCTCCGCGATCGGTTCATGCCTGACGATCTGAACCTACAGCTCAGCCAGCGGGTCAGCGTTGCCTTGGTTTTTATTCTGGCGGCTTTATCTGGGTTCACCGCCGTAATGTGGGGTGGCTACTTCCTGATTCCTCTCTTCACCGCCGTATTCATTCTGCTCGGGCGATGGTGGGGCGAATTCTCTGCTCCGGACCGCCCGCGGGCGGTGCCCGTCGTATTCTTTGGGACGGTCGCGACGATCGCGACCCTGGCATACTCGCATCACATGTTCGGCTTGATACCACCACTTATGTTAGGTCCGGCGCTGCTGCTCACCCAGCACAGGTATGCGACCCGGGGATCCATTCCTAAGCTAATCCGTCGGCTAACTCTTGCATACACGGGCTGTTCGATTCTGGCGGCACTGCTCTATCTGCCGCACCGAAGCCCGGTGATGGTCTGTTTTGTGATTCTCGCCACGCTGGGTTTAATGAACAGCCAGTTCTATCTGTTCCTCGCGGGCAAGCGGGGGATTGCATTCGCGTTGGCGGCTATTCCATTCCATCTGCTCTTTCACTTCTATTGCGGAGTGTCTTTTATCATCGGAGTTTTTCGACATCTCTGGATGAAGTTAAGCCCGGCCGATGTGTATCAGGCAGCGCATGGCGCGACCGCTCCCGAGACAGCATTGAAATCCGCGCGGACTACACGCTGAAGTTGTTATGTCCCCATTCTTTTCGGTGATCATCCCGACTTTCAGACGTCCCGCAGCTCTGGCGAGATGCGTGCGTGCGTTCAGCCGCCAGACTTTCGCGGGCCCCTTTGAGCTGATTGTGGTAAATGATGGGGATTCGGCGTTACCCGAGATACCCATGGCGCTTAGTGGTTCTCTGCAGCTTCTCATGCTCCATCAAGCCAATTTGGGGCCGGCAGCAGCCCGAAATTTTGGCTCCCGGCGCGCCCAAGGAGAGTTCCTCGCGTTCACGGACGACGATTGTGAGCCTTCGCCAAAGTGGCTTGACGAATTGAGCCGCCATCTGGAAACCGATCCATCGGCGATGGTGGGCGGCCGCACGGAAAATGCTCTTTCGGGAAACTCCTGTTCCGCTGCCAGCCAGTTACTGATCGATTTTCTATATACGCATTACTTAGAAGATGGCTTACCGCAGTTTTTCACATCGAATAATATGGCGGTTGCCCGCGGGGAGTTCGCCGATGTCGGAGGTTTCGACGAACATTTTCCGCTGCCGGCAGCGGAAGATCGCGAATTCTGCTCGCGTTGGCGAACGGCTGGACGCCGCATGATCTACGCGCCAGGTGCGCTAATTCATCATTCTCACCATTTGACGCCCACGGGGTTTTTCCGGCAGCACTTTCGATACGGACGCGGGGCCTGTCAGTTTCGAAAGAGAAGAGCCGAGTTAAGGGAAGAGAAGATTAGGCTCGAATCGCTGGCTTTCTACATAGATCTGCTTCGCTATCCATTGAGATCAGGTCGGGGGAGCACCGCCGATCGCTGCGAGCAAACCATGCTGTTCGTCGCTTCCCAAATAGCCAACGCCGCCGGGTTTTTCAGGGAACGATTGAGATGATG
>Ga0182024_10016639_pt1 | contig 13923 bp, 13 predicted proteins | sample P32metaG_FD_120480 | JGI IMG/M metagenome (GOLD analysis project Ga0182024, IMG submission 120480) | Permafrost microbial communities from Stordalen Mire, Sweden - P3-2 metaG (Illumina Assembly) | ecosystem: Environmental > Terrestrial > Soil > Wetlands > Permafrost | place: Sweden: Stordalen... | reverse complement strand
GGAGAAGTTCGATTTATTATGCAACAGGGTCTAACGGGCCCAGCGATCTAAGTACTTCGTTGAACTAAAAAAGTGCCAGCCGCCTTCACAACAGCAGGCTTTCAGTCGCCAGCGCGAAACAATCCAACTTTCGATATATCGGCCGGACCGCGACATTGATCCGATCGCTGATCCCGGAGACGACCTTTACCGCAACCAGTTAGGTCGTCATCGGTAGAATTAAAGGCATCTGCCGTTCTATCAAAGTTGTGGCCGCCATATGCCAGGTCGACAAAGCCTCTGAGGCTGGTGAGATGTCTAGAGTAGCGGTAGTGAGCGGAGTCCTCGTCGCCATGGTCCGGGGCGTAGTCGTAAAGGCCGCTTCCGTATTCGTATAGCGTCGGATACCCGGCGGCGGCACTACTGGCGGCGGTACCTGTCGTATAAGCGCTCTGCGCCAGCGCGGCTGGGGACAGCGCGATGGTGAATGTCGCCAAGGTGGCGATCAATGTGAGTTTTGCGTTGTTGATCATTGGCTTTCTCCTAAGTCTCGTAGCAAACAAAGACTTCACGTCGTCTGCTTGATGATCAGGAGATGCGTTCGATACCGGTGATCTTCAATTAAATTTCTGTTTATCGCCTCACTCGCGATTATTGATCAATCGATACCACTGGAGCGGACCGCGAGCAGACCTAAAATCTGCATCAGTAGCGCGATAACCGAGAAAGAGTGGGGTCGCTGAAGCGCAATGCGGACAATTCAAATCATTTGAACATCGCCTCCTCTGCGCGCACCGCGGAACCTCGGTCCCATTATAATAAGTCCTCGGATTAGGAGCGCCCTTTTCACGCGTTGGAGATTCAAACTCGCTAAATCAGAATTTAATGGCAGCGCCTGAGGACGGTGCCTATTTCTCGACATTGCGCAGAGACGTTTTGCGCGTGGTGACCGCTGTACCTTGGCCCACCTTCCGGAGCCGGGTGGTGGCATGACTCGAATCATCTCTAGACGCCGGGCAGAGAACAAAAGGGGCAACCCAAATGCAAACGAGTATGTGGGATCATTACAAGCCCCCGGTCCGATTTGGCCTGGGCGGTGTACCGCTTGGCAACGAGTTCGCCGTCGTTACGGAAAAGGAAGCTTTTGCCACGCTCGACGCGGCGTGGAGTGCCGGTGTCCGCTATTATGACACCTCGCCATGGTATGGCCTCGGCCTGTGCGAGCGCCGGTTCGGCAATTTCCTCCACACTAAGGACCGCGGCGACTATGTCCTCTCGTCCAAAGTGGGCAAGTTGCTCAAGGCTTCGCGGCAGAATAACGCAAAGGAGTATTTCGCTTTCACGCCGTCTCCGAACAATGTGGTCTTCGACTACACGGCGGATGGCGTAATGAGGTCGGTAGAGGACAGTCTGCAACGGCTCGGCGTTGATGCGCTCGATATTGTCTTCGTACACGACCTCTCGCCCGACAATCAGTATCTTCCGTCGCCTTGGGAAGAGCAATTTGAGATTGCGCGCAAGGGCGCCTTCTACGCTCTCACGCGGATGCGCGAGGAAGGAACCATCAAGGGCTGGGGCCTCGGCGTGAACAGGCCAGAACCGATCCTAAGGCTGCTGGACGTTGCAGACCCGGATGTCTGCCTACTCGCTTCGCAATATTCGCTGATTGACCACAAGAACGCGCTCCAACATGTTTTCCCGGCGGCTCGCGCCAAGGGCGTTTCCTTCGTGGTGGGTTCGGCTCTCAACGCCGGCTTCATCAGCGGCAGTCAGCGCTACAACTACGGCAAGGAAAACTACAAGATTCCGCAGCCGATCGTCGAAAAGCGCGAAAGGCTGCGCGAGATAGCGGGACGGCACGGCGTTGATCTCAGGACTGCAGCGCTGCAATTCTCTGCAACGCCGGATATCGTCTCGGCCCTGGTTGTCGGCGCCGCGAGCGAGCAACAGATCGTCGCTGACTACAGCTCCATGCAGGTCAAGATCCCGACGGAGTTCTGGGCGGAGCTGAAGGAGCGCAAGCTCATTGAACAGGTCGCGCCTGTTCCCGCCTGACTGGCTTCTGGAGATCGCACGACGCGATGTCCATGTAAAATAACTGGTTGTCGAACGGCTGGCGATGTCTGGGTTTGGCCGATGGATGGGGTTCCTTGAGGAACGGAGAGACGCAAATGCTCGCCCTAGTCAATACACCTAACGGCAAGGCGCCAGTCGAACTGCGGCAAGTGCCGGAGCCAGCACCGAGCCCACACGAGGCGCTAGTCGCGGTGCAGGCATTTTCGCTCAATCGCGGCGAGTTGCGGTCGTTCCGCAACAACGAGGAGGGCTGGAGACCCGGCCAGGACATCAGCGGCATTGTGTTGCGGCAAGCGGCGGACGGAAGCGGTCCACCAGCTGGCGCACATATTGTGGCGTTGATGGACGAATCCGGCTGGGCGGAACGCGCCGCGGTGCCGACGCAGCGCATCGCAGCATTGCCCGATACCGTCAGCTTTGCCACTGCAGCCGCGCTGCCGGTCGCAGGTCTGACCGCATTGCGCACGTTGCGGCACGGCGCACCGTTGCTCGCCAAGCGCGTGCTGATCACCGGCGCGGCCGGCGGTGTCGGTCATCTCGCGGTGCAACTCGCCGCGCGTTCCGGCGCGCACGTCACTGCCGTAGCGGGGCGGCCCGAACGCGCCGCGGGGCTGCGGGAATTAGGTGCGACCGAAGTGGTGCTCGGTATCGAGCAAGCGCAAGGACGTTTCGGGCTGATCCTCGAATCCGCCGGCGGCGCGTCTCTGGCGACCGCATTACACGCAGTGGACGCTAATGGGGTGGTGGTAGTGTTCGGCAATTCCTCGGGCGAGACAACAAGTATCAGCTTTTCTGATTTCGGCGGCGGGCAAAATGGGCGGTTGCAGAGTTTCTTCTCGTTCAGTTCGGGGCCGGAGGAGCAGTTTTCGCCGGATCTTGCATTGCTGTTGTCGCTGGTCGCGGACAAGTCGCTGACGCCGCAGACCGGGCCGGAGCGCAACTGGCGCGACATTGCACGGGTCGCCGACGAGTTGCGCGACCGTCGTCTCAGCGGGAAGGCGGTATTCCGTGTTGAGCCGTAAGGAGGCGATGCGATGTTGGCGCCGACGACCCCGTTTTCCATTGCTAAACAGCGGCCTCATCGTCGTTGGCTCCGATCGCCAGAGCTCGATCATCGCCCGATCCGCAGTTCGTAAGGCGACGTTACCCAGGAACCGCAGAGCCGCCCAACCGGGCTGCAGCAAGTCTAACTCTCTGGTCGCTTCTTTGCAGCGATACGTTACAATGAAGTGACCGGTCTGAGGGTCGGACTATGGCCAATTATCCAGCGGACAGTCTGGCTTCGTCTGCCGATCCTAACCGCAATCTCCACCGCATCGTCGTCGTTGGCGGAGGAGCCGGAGGACTAGAGCTCGTCACACGTCTTGGCGATGCGTTCGGGCGTCGCGGCCGCGCGGACATTGCGTTGGTCGAGAAGGCCCGCACGCATCTTTGGAAGCCACTTCTCCATGAAGTCGCTGCCGGAAGCATGGACGTTTCACGGCATGAACTGGATTATCTCGCACAAGCCTATTGGCATGGCTTTCGATACAGATTCGGCGAAATGATCGGTCTGGACCGTGCACGACATCTGGTGCATCTGGCGGCCAACTTCGACGAAGAGGGCCGTCTTATAACGCCTGAGCGTTCGGTCGGCTACGATACGTTGGTGATCGCGGTCGGTAGCGTCAGCAATGATTTTGGCACACCGGGTGTGGCGGAACATGCCATTTGCCTCGACACCTCCGAACAGGCGCAGCGGTTCAATCGCCGTCTCATCAACGCCTGCTTACGCGCCCACACGCAGGCGGAGCCAGTCCGACTAGGCCAACTTCACGTCGTGGTCATCGGCGGCGGAGCGACCGGCACCGAGCTTTCGGCCGAGCTACATCGTACTGTACGGGGTGTCGTAGCTTTTGGGCTCGATAAGATCGATCCCAACAAGGATATCAAGATTACCTTGATCGAAGCGGCCGACCGCATCGTGCCAATGCTCCCCAAGCGACTCTCTGACACAACTGCGCGACTGCTTGGTAAGCTTGGCGTGGAGGTCCGAACCGGCGCTCGCGTAACCGAGGTGACGCGGGATGGAGTGAGGCTTGCGGACAACGAATTCATACCGTCAGACCTGGTCGTGTGGTCGACCGGGGTGCGTGGTCCTGACGTGTTGAAGGACCTCGATGGGCTCGAGTCCACCGGTGCCAACCAGCTCGTTGTCCGGCCGACGCTGCAGACGACCCGCGACGATGACATCTTCGCCCTCGGTGATTGCGCCTATTTGGTCCAGCAAGGCGAGACGCAACCGGTCCCTCCCCGTGCCCAAGCCGCCCACCAACAAGCCTCATATCTGCTGAAACAGATCCGACACCGTTTGAAGGGCCAGCCGATCGAGCCATTCCGCTATCGTGATTTCGGGTCGCTGGTATCGCTCGGGGAATTCAGCACGATTGGCAGCCTAATGGGCTTTGTCGCCGGCAAAGGCTTATTAATCGAAGGATATTTCGCTCGTGTGATGTACCGTTCGCTTTACAAAATGCACGAGGCTGCCTTACACGGCCCATTGAAGGTGGGGCTAGATACCATCGCGCGTGCGATGACGAGGCGTAGCGAGCCACATGTGAAACTGCATTGAGCAGCCAGCGCTAAGCTAACGAACCACGTCCGGGCCAGTCCACACTGGCTTCGTAGGCAGTCTTACTCGACGCTGCCGTAACACCGCCAACTTTACCAGCGCTCAAAACCGAAGTGTGTGCTCAGCTTGCGAGACGTCGGCTTCAGCCCAGTTCATTATTACCTCGGGTGGCCTCAAAAAGGAACCAGGTGCGCCGCTCCGTCTCGTCGATCCACACTTCGATCAGACTTGCGCTCGCCACGTCGTTATTTTCGTCGCAGACCGCGTGGGCCTCGCGCATGGCGACCGCAAACTGTTTGTTGTCGTCACGCAACTCTGCCAACATGTCTTGGGCCGTGACATATTCGGCGTCATTGTCCAACACCCGCTGCATCCTCCCGATTTGACCGATCGAGCGCAACGTCGTGCCCCCGATCTTGCGGACGCGTTCGGCAAGAGGGTCGGTCATCGCAAAGATCTGATCGCCCTGCTCATCCAAAAGCAGATGGTAATCGTGAAAGTGCGGACCAGATATGTGCCAGTGGAAGTTCTTGGTTTTGATGTAGAGCGCAAAAGCGTCCACAAGCAGGAGATTCAACGCCGCCGCAACATCGCGCGTCGCGGCCGGACCAAGGTCTGTCGGAGTCTGCAGTGGTGCTTCACGGCGATTCTTGAGGTCAGAGACTTTCATGGGCCTACTCCTTCGGTCCGATTGAGTTGCGGTTCACGAAACGAGACATCACTTCCAATAATTGTCAGGGAGATTCACTACGATCGGCTGCGCGGTGCTCCGCACAACAACCCAGACAAAGCGGTGATCTTGCGAAGGATTGATTTCCATGTGCGGTAACCACGCCGGAACATGGATAAAATCACCGGGGTGCGCGGTCGCAGAATGCTCGCCACTCTCTCCCCAACGGATCAGGCTATCGCCCTCGAGTACGTAGGCGATGGTTTCCTGCTTGCCATGATGATGGATGCCGGTACTGGCTCCGGGCTCAACGAGGAATATCCCGCCCCAAAGCTTGGTTGCGATACCATTGTCAGCCGCGATCGCAGCACGACGCTCGGACCCTGGCGTCTGCGCCGTTCCTCGATCGAATTGGGCGGGTCGGACGATGCGAATGGGGGAATATTCGCTCATAAGGAAGCCTTCATCCGCTAAGCGTCTAGTGTTTCGAGAGTAGCCAGCAGCTTATCCGGCGTGGCGGGCATGTTGCGGACACGAGCGCCGGTGGCGTTATGAATCGCATTGATTACTGCGGCGCCCGCTCCGCAGATGCCAAGCTCGCCGACGCCCTTGCTGCCCAGCGGACTGCCATGCGGATCGGCCTCGTCCAGAAACATGACGTCCAAGGCGCCGACGTCGGCGTTCACCGCGACATGATAGCTCGCGAGATCCTGGTTGATGAATGATCCGTAGCGCGGGTCAACCTGGTTCTCCTCGATCAACGCCGATCCGATGCCCCACGTCATACCGCCGAGCATCTGCGAGCGCGCCGTTTTTGCATTGAGGATACGGCCGGCCGCGAATACGCCGAGCATGCGTCGGACACGGACCTCACCGGTGTCCCGATGCACCGCCGCTTCGACGAAATGCGCGCCGAAACCGGCGTGCGCGTATGTGCTGTCGAGGTCGGCGGAGGTAACCGATCCCTCGGCTTCCGTGATCCCGAGCGGAAGGCCGGCTTTAAGTTTCTGGCAGGCGGCAAGAACAGCGGAGCCTGATGTCGCCGCTCCAAAGGAGCCGCCGGAGCCGGCGGTAGGTGGATAGCGTGTATCGCCAAGACGAACTGTAACGCAGTCGACTGGCAACTCCATCGCCTCGGCGGCAATCTGGGTAAGGATCGTGTAAGTGCCGGTGCCGATATCGGTCATCGCCAGCTCCACGGTCAGCCGGCCGTCTCGCTCGAGGCGGGCGCGCGCTGTCGCACTCCGCAAAACGTCACCGCGGATCGCGGAAGCGACGCCGAGACCGATGAGCCAGCGACCGTCGCGAACGCTGGCCGGCTTTGCAACGCGTTTGTCCCATCCGAAGCGGGCGGCACCCTGGCGCAACGCTTCAGCGAGATGGCGCGAGGCGAAAGGAATGTGCCGCTCGGGATCGCTATCCGTGTTGTTTCTCAGCCGCAGCTCTACAGGATCCAATCCGAGGGCGTCGGCCAGCTCGTCCATCGCGCATTCGAGGGCAAAAATACCGATCGCGTCACCGGGCGCGCGCATCGAATCCGACCGCGGAAGATCCAGTTTTGCCAGGCGGTGCCGGGTCAGCCGGTTGGGCGAGGCATAGAGCATCCGGGCTGCGCCGCAGACCGGCTCGACGTAGTCGTCAGAGCGCGCGCATTGCACAAGCGCGTCCTGGCCATAGGCAGTCAGTCGGCCGTCGCGGTCCGCGCCCAGCCGCAGGCGCTGCTCGGATGCGGTGCGATGGGTGGTCATGTGAAAGAGCTGGGGCCGGGTCATCGTCACTTTCACAGGCCGACGCACGATGCGCGCGCCGAGTGCCGCGAGCGTGGCGTCGACATAGAATGGTAACTTACTGCCGAAGCCACCCCCGACGTAGCGAGTAATGACGCGGACATTCTCCTTGCGAATGTTGAAGGTTCGGGCCAAGCCTTCCTGGGGACTTGTCGTTAACTGCGCCGACGTATGGACCGTCAGCATTGGGCCCTCCCACACCGCCATCGTCGCATGCGGCTCCATAGGGGCCTGGTTCTGATAGGGCGTGGTGTACATCGCCTCGATTTTCACCGGCGCAGCAGTGAAGGCGGCTTCGAAATCGCCGATGGAACTGTCGGCGGGCGTACCGTCACTGATCTGGCCGGGGTCTTCGGCCGTCGGCCCAGCTGTGTGCAGGTCATATTGGCCGGGCAACGACTGGTAACGGACACCAACTAATGCGGCGGCTGCCGTGGCCTGCTCGAATGTTTCGGCGACCACGAAGGCGACCGGGAAGCCGAAATAAGGCACCTCGTCGGTATTAAGCGCGGGCGTTGCGCGAGCAAAGCGATCCGGTAGATCGACCGGTCCCCACGGACTTTGCGGTGGCGCATTGTCTTTGGTCAGCACGAGCAGCACGCCAGGAGCGCGTTCGGCATCCCCCACGTCGACGGCAACAACTCGTCCCCTGGCGACCGCCGCAGGAACAATTACGCCGTAAGCTGCACTACCTTGCTTGGCATATTCAAAAGCATAGGTGGCTCTGCCGGTCACTTTCAGCCGCCCATCGACGCGGTCGAGAGGGAGTCCAATCGGATCGCCGAGCTTGGCTTCGGTCATGGTCCGTCTCCTCAGATGACACCGGTCGCGTCGGCCAGCACGGCGCGCAGCGTGCGGCGCGCAAGCGGAATCTTGAAATCGTTGCAGCCGTATCCGCGGGCATCTTTGAGGGCGGCGCGTCCAGCGGCGTCGAATGACGCAACCGTTACAGCGGCGCCGATGAGCGCCGCCTCGGCCTCCGCCGATCGCCACGGCTTGTAGGAAATGCCTCCGAAGGCAACGCGCGCCGCGTTTATCCGATCGTTTTGGCGCGACACAATTACCGCAACGGAAACGAGCGCAAACGCATAAGAAGCGCGATCGCGAACTTTACGATAGAGTTGTCGACCGGGCGGCGGAGGCGGGAGCACCACGGACCGGATCAGTTCACCCGGCGCCAGCACAGTCTCGATATTCGGCGTATTGCCGGGCGCACGATAAAGCGCGTCGATCGGAATGGTCCGGGTTTTGCCGTCAGCCGCTATGGTTTCCACCCGAGCTTCCAGCGCCGCCATCGCAACCGCCATGTCAGAGCCGTGTGCGGCGATGCAGTCGTCGCTCACCCCGATTACGGCGTTCATGCGGTTGAGGCCGGCTAGCGCTGCGCAGCCAGAGCCTGGCATGCGCTTGTTGCAGGGCTTGCTCGTGTCATAGAAGTAGGAGCACCGAGTACGTTGAAGCAGATTCCCGCCGGTGGTGGCCTTATTGCGAAGCTGCGCCGACGCGCCCGCCAGAATTGCCTGAGACAACACCGGATAGCGACGGCGCACCCGCATGTCGGCGGCCAGCGCGCTGTTGGTGACCCGCGTACCAATGCGCAGGCCGCCTTCCGTCGTCTCTTCGATCTCCGCAAGCGGCAGCGGGCCGATGTCGACGAGATGGGCCGCTGTTTCGATCTGCAGCTTCATGAGATCGATCAAGTTGGTGCCGCCGGCGATAAACTTGGCGTCGGGCTCCGCCGCTGCGGCGCACGCGGACGCGAGGGTTCCAGCGCGTTCGTAACGGAACGGCTTCATGTGCGGTCTCCTTCCGCCACTTCACGTATGGCGGCAACAATATTGGGATAAGCGGAACACCGGCAGATATTGCCGCTCATGCGCTCCGCAATCTCCGCGTCAGTGAGTGCCGGCGCAGTTGCGACGTCCGCCGTAGCGTAGCTTGGCCAGCCCGCCCTGTGTTCAGCGAGGAGAGCAACCGCTGAGCAAATCTGACCGGGGGTGCAATATCCGCATTGCAATCCATCATGCCGCACGAATGCGCCCTGCATCGGATGGAGATTGCCGCCTTCTTCCAAACCCTCGATGGTCGTGATTTCGTCGCCCGCATGCATTACGGCGAGTGTCAGGCAGCTGTTGATGCGTTGTCCATTGACGATCACCGTGCAGGCGCCGCACTGGCCTTGGTCGCAGCCCTTCTTCGTCCCGGTCAGCCCGAGATGCTCACGCAGCGCATCGAGCAAAGTTACACGAGGATCGAGATCAAGAGCATGGCGCTGCCCATTGACAGTCAGCGTGACGGCCTCGTTGTTCGTCGACCCCGGCTCTGCCACGGTTTCTGCTGACGCTGGCCGAGAAGCCAGCACCAATGCTGCACTGGCGGTTCCAAGAAAGCGCCGCCGCGATAACAAAGAGAGAAACGGAAGTAATCTTTCCACGGCGGTCCCCGCGACTGAGTTCCAGGTCAAGCGAGAGCTAAGTTCCTCTGACCGCGGGCACCATTAAATTACAGTTCACGACTCTAAATTCTATTTTATGTAAAATAGGCTTTGACGAGCGACGTGGCCGCGATAGCGCGACGAGATCGTCAGCGAAAGCTATGGCAGCGCAATCTGGATGTTCAGAACCCGCCATGAAGGCACCGGGAAGCGTGCCGAGCACCATCGCTCATGAAATAAGTGGTGAGCTCGTTCAGCCGTTCCCGAACGCCGTCCCGAAACATGGTGGCGTCGCTGCCAATGATGTGTCGCCGCAATAAATTCGAATTTAGCTTTCCCCGATGCAAATTTAATGGTGGCGGCGCGCCGTCCGCTTATTTGTAAACGTGGACAGCCGGTGAATTGGAAATCTCCGTCTAGTGCGGTTGGAGACAGTCGGCGCGTCGTCAATCGAATTGGACGCGACTGCGTCCGGAAGGAGTATTCAATGTTACGCAAAACTACGATCGTTTTGGCCACGGCCATCATCCTCACGGCGGGACTGACGGCGAGCGCGTCTGCGCGTGGCGGCGGCGGTGGCGGCCACATGGGAGGCGGCTTCGGTGGCGGCCATATTGGCGGCAGCTTTGGCGGCGCACATATTGGCGGCTTAGGCGGGGCACATATCGGCGGCTTTGGCGGGGCACATATCGGCGGCGGCTTACGCGGCCTCCGTCTGGACGCGGGCGTCGGCCGCGGCATTGCTCCTCTCCACGTCGCCGGGCCGCACGGAGCGTCCGGTCACCTCGGCCATGGCAGACATTTCCGCATTGGTTACGGTGGCGGCGATCTCTATGACTATGGGTGCGGTTACGGCTATCCCTATTACAATCCCTATACCTACAACTGCTATCCGCCCGAGTACTGACCTTCGTCATCCGCGCGACAAACAGGCCCTGCGTGGTTCTTGCGGGGCCCCTTCCGACTTACGGCGCGGTCGAATGGCGGCGCGCGCCTCGCGCGGGCGTTAGAGTGAAAAACCTGATCAACGCGGTGGGTGGCATAGCGTTCACTCGTGAGGCGCGAGATTGTTGGGCGGGCTGCTCGGGGTAATATCAATGATAGCCGACGTCTGCCCGCACCTTGCCGCGGAATACCCAGTATGACCATCCTGTATACATCAAGATCACCGGCAGCAGAAACATCGTGCCAATCAGCAGGAACACCTGTGCGGAGGGATTCGACGCCGCCTGCCACAGCGTCAGCCGGTGCGGCACCACATACGGAAACAGGCTGATGCCGAGGCCGAGATATGACAGCGCAAACAGCGCGACGGCGCCGATGAACGGTCCGGCCTCTGAATCGGCCCGATTAAGGGTGCGCCACTCCAGCCACGCCACCGCCGCGGTGACGATAGGCACTGGCGTAAGCAGCGCGATGTCGGGCCATGAGAACCAGCGGCTGCGGATGTCGGCGAACGCGACCGTCGTCCAGATGCTGACCAAGAGAATGGCGACGCACACGCCGAGGAATGTCTTTCGGCCCAGCGCGCGCGCCCAGGACTGCATCGTGCCTTCGGTCTTGAGCACCAGCCAGCCGGCGCCCAGCAGCGCATAGCCGAACACAAGGCAGATGCCGACCAGAACGCTGAACGGGGTGAAGCAGTCGAGGCTGCTTCCGGTGAACACGGTCCCGTCGGTGGTGAACCCTTGGACAAAGGCGCCGAGTACGATCCCCTGCATGAACGTCGCCAGCAGCGATCCGTAGTTGAACCCGTGGTCCCAAAAGCCACGGTGCTCGCTGTCGCGATAGCGGAACTCGAATGACACGCCGCGAAAGATCAGCGACAACAACATCAACGCAATGGGGAAATAGACGGCAGGCATGATGATCGCGAATGCGACGGGAAATGCGGCCAAGAGGCCCATGCTGCCAAGCACGAGCCAGGTCTCGTTGCCGTCCCAGACAGGCGCGATTGCGTTCATCACCAGATTGCGCGCGGCCGTGTCGGGCGCGAAGCCGAACAGGATCCCGACGCCGAGGTCGAAGCCGTCGAGCAGCACATAAAAGAAAACCCCTACACCGAGGATCATCGTCCAGATCAGCACGAAATCGACTCCGAGCGTGAGGGTGGGGGTCATTGCGTTGCCTCCCCGGGGCGCAAAGCGGGCAATTCGGTGACCGGATGGCGCGGCCGCCCGGCCTCCACCGCCCCGTCTTCTGCGACCATCGCCTCCGGCCCTCGCCGCACGATGCGCGACATCACGATCCACCCGGCTGGATAGATGATGGCATAGGCGATGATGTAGCCGACGAGCGACAAAAGGACGTCCGAGCCGGTGAGCGAGGGCGATACGGAATCGGCGGTGCGCAGCAGGCCGTACACCGTCCACGGTTGCCGCCCGGTCTCGGTCGTGATCCAGCCAGCGATGACGGCGATGAAGCCGAGCGGCGCCGTAAATTCGAACAGCCGCAGCAGGCGCGCGCTACGGAACAGGCGATCGCCGCGCCGCATCCAGTTGCCCCAGATGACCAGCGCCAGCATCAGCATCCCGACGCCCACCATGATGCGGAAGGCGAAGAACGGGAATATCACCGGCGGCCAGTCCTGGCGCGGAAACTGGTCCAGGCCCTTTACGGTACCGTTCCAACTATGGGTGAGGATGATGCTGCCCAGCCTCGGGATCGCTATGGCAAATCGATCAGTTGCGGTGTTCTGATCGGGAATCGCGAACAGGTTCAGCGGTGTCGGCGTCTCTGTCCTGAAGTCGCCCTCGATGGCGGCGAGCTTGGCCGGCTGATGCTCGAGCGTGTTGAGTCCGTGCTGGTCGCCGAGAAAGATCTGCAGCGGCACCAGGAACAGGAGCAGCCAAAGCGTGATTGAGAACATCAGCCGGCCTTCCTCGGCGAACTGGCCTTTGCGGATCAACCAGGCGCCCACACTCAAAACCACGAAACCGGTGGTGATGTAAGCGGCGCACACCATGTGTGCGAAGCGAAAGGGAAAGGACGGGTTGAAGACAACGGCGAACCAGTCCACCGCGACGAATCGGCCATCGACAATCTCGTAACCCTGCGGTGTTTGCATCCAGCTGTTCGCGGAGAGGATCCAGAATGCCGAGAACAGGGTGCCGAGGGCGACCATCAACGCGGCGACGAAATGCGCCCAGCGCGGCACCAGCTTGCGGCCGAACAAAAGCACGCCAAGGAACGCGGCCTCCAGGAAGAATGCTACTATCCCCTCATAGGCGAACAGCGGCGCCAGAATGTTGGCCGTGTCTGCGGAGTACCGGCTCCAGTTGGTGCCGAACTGGAACGGCATCACAATGCCGGACACAACGCCCATGCCAAAGGCGACCGAGAAGATCTTGATCCAAAATGAGGAGATCCGAAACAGCACCTCGCGACCGGTGACGATGTAAGCCCCTTCCATCGCCGCTATGAAGGACGCGAGCCCGATTGTGAACGCCGGCAACAGGATATGCCAGCCGATCACCCAGAAGAACTGCAAACGGGAGAGGATCAGCGGGTCGAGTGCCATCGGTAGCCTTTCGTTAGTCTACGAGGCGCGACGCGCGTGGCGGCGGATCGCACCCCCTTGTGCGGCACATGCACGGCTCCTTAATGTTAGCAGGACGTAGCGATTTGGAGGATTGACTATGCGCGCATTTTTGGCGGCTTGTCTCGCAATCGTAATCATTGGTGCCGGCGGCTATTTTTTGCTCAACAGTATGCAACAGCCGGCGGGCGTCGCTTATTCTAGCACGGAAGCGCGCATAGGTCCGGGCTGGAGCTGGCGATCGGTGCTTTCTGAGGTTGTTGTCGGAGACCCAACAGCCAATCAGTGCACGGCGCGCACAGCGTCGCAGTGGATTTTCGTCGATCTTCGCGATCCGACAGGTGAACCGAGCATGTGCTCGATTTCGCAATAAGGGCGGGTGGATAGACTGTTGGCCGCCATGCTTTACGTGTTTGCGATAGCGGAAAAACATTTCTTTCACTCCGCCGGCGTTCCAGATGGCTGGCGCTCCATTTCGCCCGGGCCGAAGCGGGCGTTTTCCTCCTCGAGCCACAGGCTGTGGTGCTCCTTGGCCCAGTTGAGGTCGACGGTGCCCGCGCCCATCGGTTCGAACGCGCCTTCCATGCCGATGGTGCCGATGTAGATATGCGCGAGCATAACCGCGACGAACAGCACGGCGACAGTGCCGTGCGTGACCTGCGCGAGCTGCATGTCCGCGATATTGGTCCCGTAGAAGGGGAAAATCAGCAGATAGCCGCTGACCGCGACCGCGGTTCCCCCCAGCACGACGATCCAATAGACCGCTTTCTGACCGCCGTTGAAGCGGTAGGCCGGCGGATGGTCATGCCCGACCATGCCGCCGCCGCG
>Ga0182024_10016638_pt1 | contig 13923 bp, 11 predicted proteins | sample P32metaG_FD_120480 | JGI IMG/M metagenome (GOLD analysis project Ga0182024, IMG submission 120480) | Permafrost microbial communities from Stordalen Mire, Sweden - P3-2 metaG (Illumina Assembly) | ecosystem: Environmental > Terrestrial > Soil > Wetlands > Permafrost | place: Sweden: Stordalen... | reverse complement strand
TCCGCGACCGCGGACGCGCGCTATCTCATCATGGGTCTTTCAGACACCGACCAGCAGCAGCTCGTGACTTCGCTCGCGCTGAGGGCCGAGCGCACGAGCGACACGGGCGTGGTCCTGAAACGACCGCGCATCGGGCTGTTCGAGCCGGGCAACGAGAGCATCGATGCCGGTTGGACGCGCTGGCTCTTCGAGCAGTACGGTTTCGATCTCGTCACGCTGCACACCGAAGATTTCCACCAACCGCTGCGCAACAAGGTCGACGTCGTCATTCTGGCGACCGACGTGCGTCTGCCGACGGCCGGTGGACGCGGCGGCCGGGGCGGCGCGCCCGCGGCGGCGACTGCGGCGGTCGGCGGCGGGGCGGCCGGTGCCGGCGCAGGCCGGGGTACGACACCGCCTGCCGCGCCTGCAGCACAGGGACGAGGCGGAGCCGCTCAGGACACCCTGACGGCGGACGACTTGAAGGCATTTGGGGACTTTGTCCGCGGCGGCGGCACCGTGGTGTGCCTCAACAACGCAAGCACCTTTGCGATTCAGCTGCTCTCGCTGCCGGTCAAGGACGTTCTTGCCGGCGTGAGTCACCAGGACTTCTTCACCGGCGGGTCGGTCCTCGAGGTCCAGGTCAATCAGGCGCACCCCGTGATGGCTGGCATGCCGGCGAAGGCCGCGGTCTTCGTCGACGGCAGCCCGGCGTTCGACACGACCGAGGGATTCAAGGGCGCCGTGCTCGCGCGGTATCAGGACTCGGGATCGCCGCTGCTTTCAGGCTTCCTGCAGGGCGAGAAGTTCTTGAACGGCAAAGCCGCGGCCGTCGACGTCGCGCTCGATCAGGGCCACGTCATCCTGCTCGGCTTCCGCCCGCAGTGGCGCGATCAGACGTTCGGCACCTTCAAAGTGCTGTTCAACGCGGCGCTGTTCACGCACTAACGACAGGACGGCGCCGTTTGGCGTCAGCCGCCTGGACGAGTGCAGAAACGCGCTCGAAGGAAAATCGCGTCAGTCGATGGGAAACACGTCGCCGAGGCCTTCGACCGGCCTCGGGATGACGTGGACGCCGACGAGTTCGCCGACCTTACGGGCGGCGGCGGCGCCAGCATCGGTCGCGGCCTTCACGGATGCGACGTCGCCCCGCACGATCGCGGTGACGAGGCCGGCGTCGACCTTCTGCCAGCCGACGAACGTCACGTCCGCGGTCTTGACCATGGCGTCCGTCGCTTCGATCATGCCGACGAACCCCCGCGTCTCGATGAGGCCGAGCGCTTCACCAGAAAAGGTCTTGGCTGGAGACATTGGACGCGGCCACTGTATCAGATCAGGCTTGGAGGCTTGAAGGCTTGGAAGCGCGCCATGGGCACGGCGCAGCTTGTCTCAGCCTAGGCTTCACGCCTTTCTCTTACGTATTCTTGCCTCTCGCCGCGACGGCCAACCGTTCCACGATCGTGCCGCCGTCGACCAGCCACAACTCGTCCGCGAGATTCGTGACGACGCACGAGTGATTGGGAATGATCCGCACGCGATGGCCGATTTCGAGATGGCAGGTCGGCGGCACGCGGGCTGTCGCGTGCTCCTCGGACAGGCGCTCAATCTGAATCGTTGGATCCGGTTGCGCCGCGTCGAGGGACGGATAGACCAGGCCGTAGCCGGTCTCGGTGCCGAAGCCGCGGATGCCGTCGGCGGCGAGCGTCTTACTGCCCGCGTCGAAGATGGCCCGATCCGGCGCCGGCCGGCTGACGACCGTCGCCACGATCGACTGCGCGCAATCGTCGGCGCGCGCCGCGCCGAGACCGACCTGCGTGCGATCGACGAACACATAGTTGCCCGGCCGCATTTCCGTGACGCCTGGCTGCCGTCCAATGAACCGCGCGGTCGGCGTCGATCCGACGCTGATCTCCGCGACCGGCGTGCCCCCGTCGCGGAGCGCCGACGCGATCCGCGCAAGCACGTCGGCTTCGTAGGACGCGATCCGTTCGATCTCGGCGCGCGACTTCGCGAGGTAGCTGTGGCCCGCATGGCTCAACAGGCCGAGGAACTCGAGCCCGCTCAATTCCGCCATGCGCCGGATGGTGTCCACGACGTCCGGTTGAGAGGGATCGACGCCGCACCGGTGAAAGCCGACGTCGACCTTGACCAGGATCCGCAACCGGCGCCCGGAGGCGGTCATCGCGCGTGACCACTCGCGCGCGATCTCGAGGTGGTCGACGATGATCGAAATGGTGACCTGATCCATCAGGGCCAGGACGCGACCGGCGTTCGACGGATGGATCGGGTACGGCAGTCGAATGTCGCCGATGCCCGCCACGGCGAAGACCTCGGCTTCACCCAGCTTCGCGCAGCAGATGCCGACGGCGCCGGCCTGAATCTGGCGCATCGCAATCGCCGGCGACTTGTGGGTCTTGGCGTGAGGGCGAAGGCGAACGCCTGCGGCGTTGGCCCGAGCCTGCATGGCGGTGATGTTGCGTTCGAGACGGGCGCGGTCGATGACGACGAACGGCGTGGGGAGCGAGGAGAGCGAGGCTGCCATTGAAGATTGACGATCGCATCATTGACGATTGATTGACGACTGGCAATTGTGGATTGGTGATTGAAGGGCCTGAAGAGCCCGATGACGCGCCGCGTCGAGCGACCGCCGGCGCACGGTTCCTGGCGCTGGCACGCGAAGAGACTGACCGCGGCGGCGCGGTGGTGGCGCCCCAGGCGGCCGCGCGCCGGCCCAGGGGACGACGCGCGAGATGGCGCGCCTACGCCCTGAGGAACCCGACGCGACTCTTGGACGTGAATCCCGGGAAGATCCGCGACGTGTCGGTGGCCCCCAGGTGCCCCGTGACGAGTTCGCAGAACACGTCGCGGAAGTCGGTCGTGATCGCGAGGTCGCGGTTTTCCCACAACTGGTCCGGCGCGAGGCCCGGCCAGCGGCCGTACACCTTGCCGCCCTTGACCGGTCCGCCCATGACCAGCATCACGTTGCCATGGCCGTGGTCGGTGCCGCGGTTGCCATTCTCGCGCACGGCCCGGCCGAACTCCGACATCGTGACGACGACGATGTCGGCCATGCGGTCGCCCATGTCCGTCGCGAAGGCGGCGAGGCCCTTGCCGAAGTCGTCGAGACGCGCCGGCAATTGCCCCGGCTGCATCTGCTGCACATGCGTGTCCCAGCCGCCGAGCTCTGTGAAGGCCACTTCGAGGCCGAGGTCTGATTTGACGAGCTGCGCGATCTGGCGCATCGCGTCACCGAACCCGGATTTCGGGTACTCGGCGCCGTGATCCGGACTGTAGGCGCCCGGGTTGGCTGTCTTCATCATCTTCACGGCGTCGAACGCCTCGCGGCCAGTCGAATTCAACATCGCGTCGGCGGCCTGCGAGTACTCGGACTCAAATGTCGAGGCGACCAGGTCGTTGCCCCGCCCGCCGCGAATGCCGAATTGACTGAGCTGGCCGATCGCGAGCGCGGGCTCCGATCCCTGCAGCGATCGTGGCAGCTGCTGGGCCAGGGCGACCGCCCGGAACGGGCTCGCGCTCTGATGCTCCTTGTCGTGGAGATACCGGTTGAGCCAGCCGTCGCGCGTGCTCTTCACGCCCGGCGTGCCGCTCTCCATGTAGTCCTGCGCGTCGAAATGGGACCGCGTTTCGTCGGGCGACCCCGTGGCGTGGACGATCGCCAGGTCGCCGCGTTTGAACAGCGGGGCCATGGCTGCCATCCGCGGGTTGAAGCCGAAGAAGCCGTCGAGGTCGACGGCGCCGTCGGCGGCGCCCGGTCTGGGCACCGCGATCGTCGGCCGTCCGCTGTAGTACGCCTGCTCACCGAAAGGCACGACGACGTTGAGACCGTCGACGGCGCCCCGCTGGAAGATGGCGACGAGCACCTTCTTCCGGGCCTCGGCCGCGTGGGCCGTGGCCGCGATGAATTTCGGGGTGAAGCCCAGGCTCACGAGCGCCAGGCTGCCGTTCTTGAGGAAGATGCGTCGGGTCATCATACGGACTCTCCGTGTCGGGACTAGCGCTTCTGGAATTCAGGCGAGCCGAGGGCCAGAGCGACGAGTTGCTGCGGCGTTTCGGCGCGGGCCAGGGTCTTTCTGGTGCCATCGGAGACGCGGCCGGCGAGCATCAACTGGATCAGCCGGTCGCGGGTCGCGTCGCTCGTATCCGTGGCGAGCGTCGTCAGGTCGACTTCGACGGCGCGTCCGACCGGCGGCACGGGCCCGGCCCCGCGGCCGGCGCCCGGCAGCGGTCGCGGGCCATCCGGGCGGCCTCGTCCTGCCGCCCCTGGCTGGCCAGGTCCGCTCACGAGCTGCAGCGCGAAGTTCATGCGGTCGAGGAGCGCGCCCGTGTTGACCCAGGCGTCGGCCGTCATGCTGTAGCCCGTGGGCGGCTGGCAACCGTAGAGCGGCATGCCCATGTTCTGTCGCAGCTCCGCGATGAGCGGCTGGGGATTGACGACGGCGCCCCCGGACATGCGAATCGCGGACACGATGAACTCCAACGGCGTCTTGACCTTGGCGCGGTAGGCGTCGGCCGAGAAGAACTCCGGCGACGTGATGATGGTCCTCGTCACCTCGCGGAGATCGCCGCGGGTCTTCAGGAACACGTCGGCGGCGCGATCGACCAGCGCGGCGGGCGGATCATCGGCGACGAACCGCTGCGCCAGCTCGAACGCGACGTGGTGCGCGGTCGACGGGTGATTCGCCAGGATGTCGAGGACGCGCTCGCCTTCGTCTTCGCCGTGGTTGGCCGGGAAGTCCTGTCCGAGGATCGTCTTCTCGCCAAAGTCGTGCATCTGCGGACGGAACACGAACCCGCCGCCTTGCGCCGGCCGATCGATCGTCCAGCCGGTGAGGGCGCGTGCGACTTCCTGCACGTCCTTTTGCGTATAGCCGCCGTCGACGCCGAGCGTGTGGAGCTCCATCAGCTCGCGCGCGTAGTTTTCGTTCAGTCCCCGCGGCATGTTGTTCTTCGCCTGCTGCAGGCGCTGCAGCGCCTGCTGTCGCTGGAACGGCGGCAGTCGCGGATCGTCCATTCGGCGCTGCATCTCTGGCGTGAGCAGCGGGCCCGCATCGGGCGTCGAACTCTGGAAATTGTCGAGGTAGAACAGCATCGCCGGGCTATGGGCCACGGCGCCCAGCAGATCGCGGAAGTTGCCGAGGACATGCGGGCGAATGACGTCGCGCTCGTACTCGGTGAGGTACTGGCGCACTTCGCCCTTCTGAATGTAGACGTTGAAGTGATTGAACCAGAAGTCGTCGAGAACCTCGTCGAGTTGCCGGTCCGACATCACCGCGCGCAGGACCTTGGCCTGGAGCAACTCGTTCACGACATTCTGCTGGGCGAGCTGCGCCTGGCGGAGCTCGGGCGACACCGGCGGCGGTTGCGGCTTCGGTGCGTTCGGGTCCGTCATGGACGGATCGGTCGCGTTGGCTCGAGCCGCTTTCGTCTGCTCCTGCTTTCGCAGTTCCTGCACGGGCAGGAAGATCTTCTCGGCGAGGTCACGAGAACTCATGGAGAGCGTCGTGTATTCCGCCAGCCTCGACTCGATGGCATCATCGGAGATGCGGTCCGGGTGCAGCTGCTGATCGATGTACTTCGCGAGACCCATCTGGCTCACGCGAGCCACGTCGCCCGGCCGTGGGCCGAACCCGACGCGGTTCAGCACGTGGGCAATCGTCGCGTCGTCCGGTCGAGTGGGAATCGCATTGTCATGCTGCGCATCGACCGCGGCCACGCCCAGCACGAACGCGGCGGCGGTCGCAGCGACGCCCGCCAAGCGGCCGGCGACACCGAAGGTATTTGGGCGCATACGATGAATTAGACCACCCAGCGGCCAAAAGGGCACAGCTCCGCCGCGAAGTTTGGGGAGGGCGAGTACACGGCGAAAGCGCAGAATCGTTAGTGCGGCATGATCGGGAGCCCACATGCCACGCCTCGTCACGGCCGATGCTCAGCTGATTGAGCGGATCCTCGACGGTACCCATGCCCTGTGGTCGGAAGGGCTCAGCCGATCCGATTACTCGCGCTGGCAGAAGGCCCAGATGGACACGGCGTGGGGTCAGCGTCACTTGCGCCGTGTCGCGCTCGTTGAAGACGACGAACTGCTGTCGAGCGCGAAGCGGTACGACCTCATCGCGGAGACCGGCGGCGGCCGCTTGTCGGTCCTCGGAATCGGCGCGGTCTTCACGCCACTGGTGCATCGCGGCCGTGGACACGCGCGGCATCTGATTGAGGCCCTGGCGACCGATGCCAGCCGCGCCGGCTGTCGCGTGGCGTTGTTGTTCTCCGAGATTGGTCCCGCCTACTACACGTCGATGGGCTTCGAGCCTGTGCGACGAGACGAGGTGGCTCTTGAGGTTGCAGGCGGCCACCCCCGCGTTCCCGGCGCGAGACCGGGCGATGCGACCGACTTGCCCGCAATGGCCGAGTTGGGTTCTCGGACGCGCCTGCCGTCAGGTTTTGCTCTCGAGAGACCCGCCGACTTCATCGATTTCGGTCTGGTGCGCCGTGGCACACTCGCCGCGTTGTCCGCGCCGGGCCGATTCGAGGTGGAATGGCTCGTTGTGGAAGATGCCGGGCGGTTGTCAGCCTACCTGATCGCCACGCGTCGGCCGCGCGGTCTGGTCATCGAGGATTGTGCGGACGTCGACCCGACGGGAGGGCAGGTCTCCGAACTCGTGGTCTCCCTTCTGGCGCGTCCCTCCTTTCACCCGCCGATCGTCCATGGATGGCTGCCGGAGGCGTTCCGGCGCTGGACGTGGCCCGCGCTCTGGCGTGCGGCGACCGACCAGATCATGATGATCAAGCCGATCGGCGGCGCGCAGAGGATCGCGATCACGCCTCCGGTGACGTACTGGAATCTGGACGTGTTCTGATTCTGAGTCGCTAGGCTGGTTTGTCGTTGGCTCTTGTCTTTCGGAGCGCCTCCGCGACGACCCGTGCGGCGTGGAGGCCCGGCAGGCCGGTGAGTCCGCCGCCGGGGTGCGTGCCTGCGCTCGCCAGATACAGGCCGTCGAGGGGCGTGCGATGCTGCGACCAGCCGAGGAGCGGTCGCGCGATCCAGTACTGATCCATCGTGGCCTCGCCATGAAACATGTGGCCGCCGGTGGTTCCCCAACGCGTTTCGAGATCCGCGGCGGTGATGACCTCGCGTGCGCTGACCAGGGACTCGAGGCCCGGGGCGTGCCTGGCCAGCACGTTGATGACCCGGCGGTACAGGGTGTCTTTGTGCGCGTCCCATGACCCGTCGTGAAGGCGGGCGGGCGCGCATTGCGCGTAGATGGACATCACGTGTCCGCCCGACGGCGCGAGCGACGGATCGATCACGCTCGGGATGGCGACTTCGAGCCAGGGCTCGTCGGAGATGGCGTCGTATTTGGCGGCGTCGAATGCGCGCTCGAGGTAGTCAAGGTGCGGCGCGATGAGCAGTCGCCCTCGCAGCGGCAGCGCATCGGCCGCCAAGGCGGGGAATTCGGGCAGGCCCGATAGGGCCAGATTGATCTTGGCCGTCAGGCCGCGACCGCGGACGTGACGCACGCGCTCGCGGAATGACGGGGCCAGGTCCATCGGATCGACGAGATGGAGCAGGGTCTCGCGCGGATCGATCGCTGACACGACCGCGCGCGCCGTGATTTCGATGCCGTTCTCGAGCGCGACGCCCGTGGCGCGGCCGTTCTTCGAGAGCACCCGCGCGACGCGCGCGTCCGGCCTGATCGTGGCGCCATAGGCCTCGGCGCGGGAGGCGAGGGCACGTGCGAGCGCGCCAGGGCCGCCGCGAGCCGTGAGGCCGCTGCCCACGGGCATCGGGTCTTCCGCGATCCGTTGGAGCAGCGCGCCGCCGGTTCCGGCCGACCGTGGACCGCCGAACGTTCCGAGCAGCGCACGCGCCGCCACGGCGGCGCGCACCAGGTCGGACTCGAACCACTCGTCGACGAGGTCGGCGACCGCCATGGGCATCCACCGCGCGAGCCGCGCCCGATCGCGCCGACCCAACGCGCGCACCCGGCGCCCCGCGCCGACCAACCGCCACCAGTCACGCACCGACGCGTCGTCGAGCGGCGGCGGCGGTTGACGATCGAGCGCGCCCAGCACGGCGGCGATGCGATGCGTCGTCTGCACGAACTCACGCCAGACGCCGGCGTCGCGAGGCGAGACCCGGTTGATCGATCCTGCCGTCAGCACGGCGTCGCGGTGGAACGACACGACGTGTCCGTCGGGGCCGAGCGAGGTCAGCGCGGGATCGGGTACGAGAAACTCGAGACCGGCCTGGTCCAGGCGCAGCGCTCGAATCACGTCTCGGTGCACCGGGCCGAGCGCGTGGCTCAAGGTCGGCCCGTGAAGGCCCGGCGCTAGGTCCGAGGTGACCGCCGCGCCGCCAACGACGGGCTGCCGCTCAAGCACGACCGTCTCGAGGTCCTGCTTCGCGAGGCAGGCTGCCGCCACCAAGCCATTCACGCCGCCGCCGATGACGATCACGTCCATTGCTGATTACTCATTCATCCATTGCCTCACTTCTTCGTGTCGGCTAACGCCCGGAGCGCCGCGTTCCGGCCCGGCGCTGCCATGATGCCGCCTCCGGGGTGCGTGGCCGATCCCGCCAGATAGAGGCCGCGGATGGGTGTCCGATAGCCGGCCCATCCGGGCGCCGGCCGCAGGAAGAACAACTGCTCGAGGCTCAGCTCGCCCTGAAAAATATTTCCTTCCGACAGCCCGAACTCCTGTTCGAGGTCAAGGGGCGTCAGCACCTGCCGGTGCAGGATTCGGCTCTTCAGATTCGGCGCGTGCTGCGAGATTGTGTCGACGACGGCATCGCCAAACGCCTCGCGCAAGTCCGGCCACGCCCCTTCCTTGAGGTGGTACGGCGCGTACTGCACAAAGCACGACATCACGTGTTGACCCGGCGGCGCCAGAGACGGATCGGTCAGGCTCGGAATGACGATGTCGATGTAGGGGCGGCGGGAATAGCGGCCGTATTTCGCCTCGTCGAAGGCCCGCTCCATGTACTCCACGCTCGGCGAGATGGAGATGGCGCCTCGCAGATGCGGACCCGCGCCCGGCTTCGCGAGGAAGTCCGGCAACCCATCGAGCGCGAGGTTCACCTTGCCGGACGAGCCGCGGAACTTGTACCGCTTGATGTCGACGACGAACTCCGACGGCAGCGCCGACTCATCGAGCATCTTCAGGAACGTCAACCGCGGGTCGAGGCTCGACAGGACCAGCGGCGCCAGAATCTCATCGCCGTTGGCGAGGACGACGCCTCTTGCCACGCCGCGCCTCTCGAGAATCCGGCTGACGGGTGCGGACAGCCGAATCTCGGCTCCAGCCGCCCGTGCGGCCGCCGCGATCGCTTCCGACACGGCGCCGGTGCCGCCGCGCGACAATCCCCAGGATCGAAATGCGCCGTCGATTTCGCCCATGTAGTGGTGCAGCAGTACGTAGGCTGTACCAGGCGACTTCACGCCCTGGAACGTCCCGATGATGCCCGACGCGCTCATCGTCGCCTTGAGGACATCCGTTTCGAACCATTGATCGAGAAAGTCCACGGCGCTCATCGTGAGGAGCTGCAGCTGGTTAGCGCGGTCGTGCGCGCGCAGGGCGCGGAAGCGCTGCGCGAGGCCGCCGAGCGCCCGGAGGTCCGCCAGCCGCATGGAGAACGGATCCGGCGGCGTCATCGAGAGGATCGCCTTGGCAAACCGGGCCATTTCGACCATCGCCCGGCCGTACTCGTCGTAGATCTCGGCGTCGCGATGAGAATGCCGGTCGATTTCGCGGAAGGTGCGCGCGTGATCGTTGACGCGCCAGAGATAATTCCCGCTCGGCATCGGCGTGAACGTGCCGTCGAGCGGCAGGATCTCGAGGCCGTGCGCCGCCAAGTCCAGCTCGCGGATGATCTCGGGTCGCAAGAGGGAGACCACGTACGAGCAGACGGAGAACTTGAAGCCGGGGAAGATCTCCTCGGTGACCGCGGCGCCGCCGACGACGTGCCGGCGTTCGAGGACGAGCACCGTGCGGCCGGCGCGCGCCAGGTATGCGGCCGCGGTCAGTCCGTTGTGGCCCGCCCCGATCACGATCGTGTCGTAGACCTTGGGCACGCGGACATTCTATGATCGAGGTTCGCCAGGACTGGTGGGCCGCCATGAGCGAAGATGTCTGGACTTCCGTCGATCGGTACATCGCCGAGCAGTTCATTCCGGAGGACACCGCGCTGAACGAGGCGCTGCGTGAGAGCAAGCGCGCAGGCCTGCCGTCGATTGCTGTCTCCCCGGCGCAGGGGAAGTGGCTGCACCTCCTGGCGCGGGGGGTGGGGGCGCGACGCATCCTCGAGATCGGCACGCTCGGCGGCTACAGTGGGATCTGGCTCGCGCGGGCGCTCCCGGCAGGCGGCCGCCTCACGACGCTCGAGCTCGACGCCGCGCACGCGGAAGTGGCGCGGAAGAATTTCGTCCGGGCCGGTCTGGGCGATGCGGTCGAAATTCGGCTCGGTCCGGCGCTCCAGACGCTGCCGACCTTGCGGGGTCCCTTCGATCTGATCTTCATCGACGCGGACAAGCCCGGGTACACCGATTATTTCGGTTGGGCGGTCCGGCTGGCCCGCCCCGGCGCGCTCATCATCGCCGACAACGTGGTTCGCAACGGCGCGGTGGCCGATCCTGGCTCGACCGACGTTGACGTGCGGGGAATTCAGCGCTTCAACGCCGCGGTCGCCGCCGAGCCGCGCGTCACCGCGACCGTGATTCAGACCGTCGGCGTCAAGGGCTACGACGGCTTCGCGGTCATCCTCGTCGAGGCGTCGTGAAGAAGTGCGAGCCTGACGTGCGCCCGCTATAATCGCGGCCAGTGCCCGTTGGCTCGCCCCTTCACGATCGGACGTTCCCGCTCTGCGAGAGCCTGAGCTACCGCGACTGGGCCGGCTATTACGCGCCCAGTTCGTACGAGCCCCTCCACGAACACGAGTACAACGCGATCCGAAACGGGGCGGCTCTCATCGACGTGTCGCCGCTGTTCAAGTACATCGTGAGCGGCCGCGACGCCGTCAAGCTCGTCGACCGCGTGATCACCCGCGACGCGACCACGCTCGACGTCGGCCAGGTCATCTACACGCCCTGGTGCGATGAAGACGGACATGTCATCGACGACGGCACGGTGACGAGGCTGGCGGCGGATCGCTTCCGATGGACCGCGGCGGATCCGAGCGGGCGTTGGATCGAGCGCCAGGCGGACGGGCTCGCGGCGGCCGTCGAAGACGTGTCCGAATCGGTCGCGGCGCTGGCGATCCAAGGGCCGGCGTCAGCCCGCGTCCTGCGGACCGTCGCCGACGTGGACCTCGATGCGGTGCGGTACTTCCGCGTGACGTCGGCGGCGATCGCCGGCCGGCCCATCGAGATTTCGAGAACCGGCTACACGGGCGATCTCGGCTATGAGATCTGGATGGCCCGCGGAGACGCGGGCGCGGTGTGGGACGCGCTGATGGCCACGGGTCCCGCCTACGGGTTGAAGCCGACCGGCCTTCTCGCGCTCGACGTCGCGCGAATCGAGGCCGGGCTGCTGCTCATCGATGTCGACTTCTTCAGCGTGCGCAAGGCGCTAACGGCGTCGCAGGTTTACACGCCATTCGAGATGGGTCTCGATCGCCTCGTCGATCCTGGGAAGGGCCCGTTCATTGGCCGCGACGCCCTCAGAGCCGAACGCGCTCGCGGGCCCAAGCGCCGGATTGTCGGCCTTGCAGTGGAGTGGCCGGAGATCGAGAAGCTGTACGAGGCGGTTGGATTGCCGCCCGTGCCTCAGGCCACGGCCTCGCGCTTGGCCGTGCCCGTCTTCGCTGACGACCGGCAAGTCGGCCGGCTGACGTCCTCCACCTGGTCGCCGGTGCTGAAACAGATGATCGGATTGGCCACGATCGACGCCGCCTCGGCCGCCATCGGCACCCGCGTCGAAATCGAGCACTCGGTCGACGTCGTTCGGCATCGGGCCGGCGCCAAGGTCGTCGCCACGCCTTTCTTCAAGCCCAAGCGCAAGACGGCGACGCCGCCCGCCTGAACGCGCCGGGCTGCCGAGCCGTGCGCGGCGAGCCTACTCGCTCGGCGCTCACACGTAATGCGCGACCGCCATCAAGACCGTCGCGATAACCAGCATCGTCATGACGACGTGGCCGAAGGTCTGGACCTGCGCGCGCAGGCGCTGGATGTCGGCTAAGAGTTCGGTTCGCATCTTGGCATCGGTTGTCGTGGCGAGCGTCGCGCCGGTCGCCGCCAGGGTGCGCGCGCCGCGGCCCACGACGCTGCCGCCGACGATGGCGGCGGCGAGGCCGAGCAGGCCGCCGATACCGAAGCAGATACCCTCCGCCGATCCGCTGAGGGTCGGGTCGAAGCCGGCCGTGAAGTGCCAATAGAGGTAGAGCCCCGAGAGGACGGTCAGGCCGCCGATCGCTCCCATGAAGGCGTTGAGGCCCGACCGTTGCAGGTTCGTCATCACGTGGCCGGCGTCTGCACCGAGCTGATCGATCGCTGGCATCACGAACAGTCCCAGCATTGCGGTTGACCCGAGCCACAGCGCGGCGCACACGACGTGCAGGGCACGTATCGACAAGAACATTGCGGTCATGTCGTCCTCCGAAGCGTCATCTTAGATGTCTCCGAGCGCCGCGACCACGAAGCGGTCGAAGGCGTAGAGGAGATCCTCGCGGCTCGAGTACGGACCCGGTATATAGGCGGGTGAGCTGATCCCCGCCTGGGCCAGTTCGCAGATGTACCAATCCTGCCGATTCGTCGCGTCCCAGAAAGCCGTCACGTCGTCGACCTCGACGTCCGCCGGGACCCCCTCACCCGGGTGGACCAGCCACTCACAGATCACGCGCGTGCAATTCGGCGCGATCGGCCACAGCGTATGCGTGAGCACGTAGTCGGGATGCGGCGCGACGAGGAAGTTCGGGAAGAGCGAATAGTAGTGGACGCGCCGGCGGTCCGCCGGCTCCAGATTCGGCAGCGCAGGGCGACGGGTCTTGCCGTCCACGGACATGGTCTCGACGTCGTCGTTGAGGTCCATCCGCCCGCCCATATATGTCGGGTGGATTGGCTCATTCTCGCCGCTCAGATAGTGCGAGAGCTTGTTCAGTGCCGGATGTAGGGTGGGACAATGGAGGCACTCGTTGTAGTTCTGAATCAGGAGTTTCCAGTTCGCTTGGACGTCATAGGTCCGCTCGGCGGCGACGCGGAGGTCGGCCATGCCCCAACGACGGAACTTTGATCGGAGGTCGCCCAGATGCGCATCGAGCGATGGCCCGTCCGGACGCAGCGACACGAACACGTGACCATCCCACACGTCGGCCCGCACGCCCTGGAGGGGGAAGTCGGCCTTCGAGAAGGCCGTCGTGCCCTCCATATGCGGCGCGCCGGCGAGCGTGCCGTCGTAGTCGTATGTCCACGCGTGATAGGGACAGGTGATTCGTCCGGCGAACGTGCCGGACGGCTCCGCGCACAGGCGCGTGCCGCGGTGCCGGCAGACATTATAAAATGCCCTTACGTCGCCCGCTTCGCTCGCTCGAAGGACGATGATGCTGTCACCGGCGATCTCCCGCGTTATCCACGATCCACGAATGCCGATCGCCTCGAGGCGGCCGACGCCGACCCAGCCTCGACGAAAAAACACCTCCTGTTCGCGCGCGAAGATCGCCGTGTCGGTGTAGTACCGCGCGGGCAGGGTCGTCGCGGTCGACGGCAGTTGGAGACGAGGCTTGAACGACATCGAAACTGACAGGACCTGCGGGCGATCATACCGCTTGCCCGCGTAGGAGGCATGATGCGACGACGAGGGATCGCGATCGCGCTAGGAGCTTGCGCGGCAGAAGGCTGAGGGGCCGTCAGAGTCGCGAGTGAGCCTCGAGCGTCGCACGGTTTGTCTCGCGAGGGCAGAGATGGACGCGGGGGACCGGCCGGCGGGCCGGTGCCG